>Ga0134125_10003453_pt1 | contig 18259 bp, 10 predicted proteins | sample KB31751_FD_96464 | JGI IMG/M metagenome (GOLD analysis project Ga0134125, IMG submission 96464) | Terrestrial soil microbial communities with excess Nitrogen fertilizer from Kellogg Biological Station, Michigan, USA - KB3-175-1 | ecosystem: Environmental > Terrestrial > Soil > Unclassified ... | reverse complement strand
TTCTCGAGTTCATAGCGGACGTTGCCGGGTTCCATCAGGGTTGTCGCATACTTGGTCAATGGAGTCACCACAGGGATGATGTTCACCTCCTGGGGGCCCATGGAGCGCACGCCGCGTCCGGTCAGCAGGTCCGCACGCTTTACCTGTCCGGAAAGGAACAGGCATGCGGTTGAATCCAGCCATGCTGCCGCGAGCCCTGTCAACGCATTCGTCCCTCCCGGCCCCGTCGTCACCAGGGCTGCGCTCAGCTCACCCGTAAATTCTCCGTATGCGTGGGTCGCGAATGCGACCGCCTGTTCGTGGAGGCAGCAGACGTACTCGATCCCTTGTTGCCGCCCGAAGGAATCGACCAGGTGCATGCAGCCTCCTCCCGTCAGCATAAAGACGTGCTTCAGGCCGCGACAGGCAAGGAACTGCGTGATGTAATCGGATACCTTGATCAAGCGCTGTCTGCCATCTCTTTCAGTTCGCACAGCACCATCGTCGTTGTCTTTTGCGAATCGTTCCACGGCTGGGGCCACTCCAGTGTCTTTATCCCGATTTCCGCTGCGGCCCGCAGATTCTCCCGTGTGTCGTCCACCAGCACATCGCCCTTGCCGAGCCAACGGAGATACTCGCCCTTGTTCTGGTCATATGAAGGAGCGTCGCGCGGCGGCCGCGATGGCACAACGCCGAAACAGCGTATCCATCTGCCGAAGTGACGCATCACCCATGCTGCCACGTCCGGAGCCGTCTCCAGTGGGCGCGACGTCAAAGCGATGTGCCGCGCCTTCGCTCCGTGTGCTTCAAACCATGCGAGCGCCTCTGCATTCGGGGCCAGTTGAATGCCTGCCTCCGATCGCCGGAACGCATCCATGGACTCGAGATACACGTCCCGGATCACGCCCAGTGCGTCATGCGGAGGGTTCGCGCTCAACTCGCCATACTGAATTCTGCATTCGGGATGTTGCTGCTTCCAGCCTCTGTGGAACCACTGCTCCATCAGGTCGTTCAGCACGTCATCCACGTCCCACACAATGGTCAGCATCTTACTCGATCCAGTACGTCACAAATGTCTTGCGGTTTGGGTTGGACATGATCGCCTCGTCCGTATACCACGAATCGGCCTGCGCATACGCCGATGACACCTCTTCAATCACTGCGCCGTTCTTGGTCCAGAAGGAATGTCGCGTGCCATGCGGGATCGTCACAATATCGTTCGACTTGTGCGTCGTAGTGGTTCCTCCAAGGTCCACCGTCACATCGCCATGCAATATGTGGTACGTCTCGTCCTTCTGCTTGTGCCACTGCTCAGGATGTTTCTGCCCGGGTAATACCACCATCAGGCGCTTGCAGTAGTCACGGTTCACTACCGTAATCGCGGTCAGGCCGCTCTCGCGGAAACGGTCGATCCCATAGTGGTGGGAAATCTCCAGTTCGCACTGTCCCGGCACCTGTACCTTGCTCTTCTTGATCAACGCGCGCACATCACGAACAATATCGTGGATCTTCTGCCGGCGATCGCTGGCCGTCACGTTTTCGAGCATGACCGCGCCATTCTTCTCAATTGGCGCGGTGGCGACATATTCGGTGTACTTTGAAAGGTCCTGTGCCACCAGTTGCCCCGGCGCGCTCGGCATTGCGAAGAAGAGATTCGACGGCTTGATGACCTCGCCTGCACTTACCGGCTCTTTCGCAAACACGCCGCGCGCTAGATCGCGCAATGCCTGCGCCTCGCCTGCCGGTGCGGGGTATCGCTGTTCGCGCTCGCCAATCATAGTCAGCGCATCGGACGCCGACTGCAGCCACTGTCGCACCTGCTCCGGCGTCGCGCTATAGGAATTGACGGCATACTTGTCCGTCTTTACCCCGACGTGCTTCTCAAATAAAGTGGCGCCAAGCGCAATCGCAATCTTCACCGCCTCGAAGTTGTCCGGCCGCTCGTGCGTGGAGTAACCTACTTCCAGTTCGGGATAGCGTTTCTTGAGCAGCGCAATCTGGCTCAAGTGCAGATGCTCATCCGCCGAAGGATACTCTCCCACGCAATGCATGATCGCCAGCGACTTACTCCGATGGCGGAAGAAGCTCACCACCCGGTCGATGTCCTCGAACGGCTCGCCTGCGGTCGACGCCACGATCGGCAAATCGTATTTTGCGACCCGCTCCAGAAGCGGCCAGTCCGTCATATAGCAGCTGGGGATCTTCATGAAATCGAAGCCGTGCTCCACAATCATGTCCACGGAGGTTTCATCCCACGGTGTGCACATCGCCAGGAACCCGGCGTCGACGATCGCATTCTTGATCTCCTTGTATTCGGCCCAGTTCAGCCTGGTTTCGGAGAATCGCTTGACGTACTTCAGGTCATAACGCCCATGGTAGGCCGGATGGATGCACGTATCGATGTCGCGATACTGCAGCTTGACGCAGAAGCCGAACGGAAATCCCGTCGACGCTTCCTTCAGCTCCTTCACGATGCGGATTCCGTGCGCCACGTCGCCCATGTGATTGTTGGCCATCTCGTAGATGAACAACGGACGCCTGGTCAGGTCACGCAACGGTTGCCTTAAATCAGCCATATCTTCGTCATTTTAGCCAAAGGATCCCATACCGGAATCCCACTTCCGCCCCACGTATCCTTTGGAACACGTCTCTGGATTTCGCCGCGATTCGTGTGTTCCTGGCACAGCAGAATTCAGGCTGGGAGATGCTTGACTGAGGATTCGCAAATAGCCGCGCGTCTTAACTCATCCGTCTCACTGGATTTTTTTTGTCCGTTCCGGCTCGCGAGACCGGCTATCCTACCCCTGTCATGGCATTGGTAAGAGTTCGATCATTAGGCCTGCTCCTGCTGGTCCCGTTTTTTCTAATTGCTCTATCACCGGCTCAAAACTCTGCGGGAAACGACTGGCCTACCTATGGTGGCGATCCTGGCGGAACGCGCTACTCCCAATCCAAGGAGATCACTCCCGCAAATGTTGCGCAACTCAAGGAGGCATGGGTCTTCCGTACCGGGGACCTGCATCGTCCCGGATTGGATATGGCTTCGTTCGAAGCAACGCCGATTCTGTTCCACGGGTTGCTCTACCTGTCTTCGCCCTATGATCAGGTGTTCGCGCTCGATCCGGCAACTGGACGCCAGGAATGGTCTTACGACCCCGGAATCGCGAGCGGCTTCATTTCACGCGGCGTTGCCGCATGGCCGCTACCTGGCGCCAATTCCCGTTCAAGCGGACCGTGCGCGGCCCGGATATTCATTGCGACTGCGGATGCGCGCCTGATTGCCCTGGATGCGCTTACCGGAAAGCCTTGTGCGGACTTTGGGCAGCGCGGCTCAGTTGACCTGACTCATGTAGTCGGCTACGGTCCCAATGCGCACTACCATATGACATCTCCGCCTACCGTCATCGGCGATCTGGTCGTTGTGGGTTCGTCGATCGGTGACAACCAGGCAGTAGAGGCTGTATCCGGTGCCGTGCGTGCATTTGATGTACACAGCGGACGACTTGTATGGAGTTGGGAGCCTCTGCCATGGGCGCAAAATCAGCACCCCCGCACAGGAGCCGGCAATGCATGGAATGTGATTGCTGCCGATCCAGAACACAATCTGGTCTTTGTTCCCACCGGAGCGCCAAGTCCCGATTTTTACGGCGGTCTGCGCCGGGGTGACGATCGCGACGCCAATTCTGTCGTTGCTCTTGAAGGCACGACCGGACGGCGTGTCTGGGGTTTCCAGATCGTGCACCACGACCTGTGGGACTATGACATCGCGGCCGAACCGCTACTGTTCAACTTTCGTGGCAAAATACCGGCCGTGGCCATCACGACCAAACAAGGCCTTGTATTCGTCCTCAATCGCCTGACAGGAGAGCCGCTCTTTCCAGTAGCGGAGCGTGCGGTCCCAGCCAGCGATCTACCCGGCGAGACCGCCTGGCCGACTCAACCTTTTCAGCAGATCGATTCGCTTTCGCCTTTGGAGCTTGACCTCCACGCCCATTTTGGCGCTACAGAGCGCGATGACAAGGAGTGCCACAAAATTATCGATGGTCTGCGCTATGACGGTATCTACACCCCCCCGTCCACCAAAGGCTCTCTCGAGTTTCCAGGCAGCGTCGGCGGGGTCAATTGGGGCTCAGCCGCATTCGATCCCGTTTCTGGCCTGCTCTATGCCAACACCAATCGATACGCGTTCTCTGTCACGCTGATTCCGCGAACCTTTCTTGGCCGGTGGGCCTGGAGATTCAAAACCAGGCGGTCCCAGATGATAGCCGCCATTCCAGGCCTCTTTGCTGCTGTTCTGGCATTGATTGTTACGGTAATCGTTCCACGATCTGTCATTCCAAGATGGATTCCTCTCGCGTTATGCGCAGCGCTTCTGGTTTGCGATGCGGTGTGGATCCTAAAGCGCATCTATCCCATCAAGCCGACCAATGGAGCGGAGCACTTCCAGCCGGAAACCGCTCCGCAAGTCGGGGCGCCATACATGGTCCATCGAGAGCCGCTTGTCGCCTCCAGCGGCCACCCATGTACTCCAACCCCATGGGGAACTGTCTCGGCTCTCAACCTGAACACCGGCAAATCGGCCTGGCAGGTCCCCCTGGGGACACTGATCGAAGGCCAGCAAACCGGTACAGTCAATGTGGGCGGAGATCTTGTAACTGCTGGAGGATTGCTGTTTACGGCAGCGTCAGAACAGCCGCTTCTTCGCGCCTTCGATTCATCGAGCGGCAGGGAAGTCTGGCAGGGGACACTGCCGGTGCCGGCTCAGGCCACTCCGATGAGTTATACGTTCGGCGGCAGACAGTACATAGTGATCGCCGCGGGCGGCCACGGAATGTTCGGTACGGCCATCTCCGACGCGGTAGTCGCATTCGCACTGCCCAGTCATGTTCAAGGAAGTCCACAATGAAAGCCGTCATATTGGCCGGCGGTCTCGGCACGCGCCTCAGTGAGGAAACCACCATACGTCCTAAGCCCATGGTTGAGATCGGCGGCCGTCCGATCCTCTGGCACATCCTTAAGCTCTACTCCAGCCAGGGCATCAATGAATTCATCATCTGCCTAGGCTACAAGGGCTACATGATCAAGGAGTATTTCGCCAACTACTTCCTGCACACCTCCGATGTCACGTTCGACGTCGCCCATAACAAGATGACGGTCCATGATTCAGTCGCTGAACCCTGGAGCGTCACCCTGGTCCATACCGGCGATCACTCCGGCACAGGCGGCCGCCTCCGCCGCATCGCCAAATATCTTCAGGACGAAAATGCATTCTGTATGACCTACGGCGACGGACTCGCCGACCTCGATATCCAGGCCACCATCGCCTTCCACAAAAAGCACGGCAAACTGGTAACCCTCACCGGCGTTCAACCCGTAGCCCGGTTTGGCGCGCTCGGGCTCAAGCAATCCCAGGTCTGCGCGTTCGAGGAGAAGCCGCGTGACGAGGGCGGTTGGATCAACGGAGGCTTCTTCGTGCTCTCACCTAAAGTTATTGCCGAGATCCACGACGATCTCTGGATGTTTGAGCGCGAACCCATTGAAGCGCTGGTCGCCCGCGGAGAGGTGCAGGCTTATCTCCATCGCGGCTTCTGGCAGGCGATGGACACTCTGCGCGACAAACACCAACTCGAAGAGCTCTGGGCTTCCGGGAAAGCTCCGTGGAAAGCGTGGTAGCTCAGTCCGCCGAGGGCTCCTGCACCGAATCCACCACCATTGTGCTCACGGTTCCCCGCGTCGCCGTCAGCTTCAGTCCCAGTTGCTCCCGTACCGCTGTAAATAGGGACGGACTTTGCGAATTTTCCGCCGCCTTCGGCACTTCGCCGCCATATTGGCTCTCGTCCTGAGCAAACTTCAGGTCGAAGTCGTACTTACCCGTTAGCCCCGTGCGATTCACTGTCGGCCGGTCCAGCGTGGCGCGCTGCAACATAGCGACAAAATCATCCATGGTTACGCTCCGAGCAGGCACCTGGATCCTGTCCGGGAATACCACGCCAACGATCTGTGGCGGATCGTCCGGCTTCGCTGCCGGCGCAAGCTTCGGCCCATCCTTCCCAACCGTCAGCTCATAAATCTCCATTTGTTTATCCTGCCGGTGGAATTTCAGCGCGAAACGGTCCACTAAAAGCGCGCGCAGCATCCGCATCTGCTCCAGCCTCACAGGATGAACATCGTTCGGCGTCACGGCCGAAATTACGAACCGCTCGGTGCGCACCCACTCCGGGCCGCCCGAGATTGTCCGGGGATTCAGATCGTACGCCAACGCGATCAGTGCCTCCAGCGTGAAATTGGTTGCCGTCCAGCGATGCGGCCCATCCATCTTGAAGTATCGGCCAGCCTTCGCGTCGACTTTCACCGGCTTGATTGACGCAACCTCAAACGCATCGAACCTCGGCCGCGCTTCTGGCGTTGCGGCGACTTGCGACACGGGGATACTCTGCGCCATCGCTGTACAGCCGATGACACCCATCCACATCAGGGCGAACGCGACCCGCTTAGGCATCAGTCCTCCTCAGGCAAGCCGGTTGGTTGCATAGCAGTCTGACTTGGCAGCTACTCAATGGTGATCCGGTATGAGAGCTTATGGCTCATGCTGCCTCGGTTATTCTGTTGTCCATGCCTGAAGGATTCTCCTGGCGCGGCAAGCGTGTCTTTCTCACCGGACACACCGGCTTCAAAGGTGGCTGGCTAGCCCTCTGGCTTGCCTCCAGAGGTGCGGTGATCCGCGGCTATTCGCTCAATCCTCCGACGGATCCCAGCCTTTTTGCCGTTGCTCGCGTGGGCGATGGCATTGAAGACATCCGCGGCGACATCCGCAATCCCTCCACACTCGATCCTGCCCTCCGTGACTTCGCTCCCGAAGTGGTCTTCCATCTTGCCGCCCAGCCGCTCGTCCGCGCCTCCTACGCCGATCCCATCGGCACTTATGAGACCAACGTCATCGGCACCGCGCGCGTTCTCGATGCGGTCCGCCGCACACCGTCCGTCCACGCCATCGTCGTGGTGACCACGGACAAGTGTTACGAAAACACAGAGACCCTCCGCCCCTATGTCGAAACCGATCCGCTCGGCGGTTACGACCCGTACTCTTCCTCGAAGGCCTGCGCCGAAATCGTCTCTGCCGCGTTCCGTCAGAGCTATTTTCCTGCCCGCAATCCCACTCATGATGCTGCCCCGCAACCCGGCTCGCATCCGGTCGCCCTCGCGACCGCGCGCGCCGGCAATGTTATTGGCGGCGGCGATTGGTCAACCGACCGCTTGATCCCCGATCTCGTCCGCGGCTTCCTCGTTGGCGAGCCCGTGCGCATCCGCCGCCCAAACGCAATCCGCCCATGGCAACATGTCCTGGAGCCACTCGCGGGGTATATCGCGCTTGCCGAACATCTCCTCTCACCCCAAGCCGCGCGCTGCGCCACCGCCTTCAACTTCGGCCCCGCGCAGGATGACGCCCGATCCGTCTCATGGATCGCCGACAAGATGACCTCTCTCTGGGGGAATGGAGCGCGCTGGATTCTCGACGATACCGCCAATTCAGCCCTTCATGAGGCAGGCTATCTCACGCTTGATACCTCCCGCGCCCGAGCCGAACTCAACTGGTGTCCTCGGCTGAATCTTGAAGCAGCTCTCCAGCGGCTCGTCGAGTGGTATGGGGCTTGGCAAGCCGGCCAGGACATGCGCGCCTTCACGCTCGCCCAAATCGGGGCGTACGAGAGTCTGGCCGGACCGGGCAAATAGCTCGCCGCGATGAGCATTTATCAACCTTCAACGGCCTTGCGGATACAATCCGGACATCCGCTCATGAGATCGATAAAGTTTTTTCGTATACGCACGCGCTTCTTGTCCCTGCTTGGCGCCGTCCTGTTTTGCGGGCCGCTCACCGCGCAACCTCGCGCCTCGGCGCACGACGCGGCGTCGGCACGCGCTACGGTCCCGGCGCTCTTGCTCTCCGACATCCACTTCGATCCCTTCCTCGACCCAACAAAGGCCGCCGCGCTCAATGCCGCACCCGCCGCAGATTGGCCCCGCATCTTCGCTGCGGCATCAGATGCCGCGCTCACACCCTCCCAGCAGTCCGCCTTGCAGGCATGTACGAACGAGACTGACACCTCCGAAGCGCTTTGGCAGCCCACGCTTGCTGAGTTCAGGAAGACAGCCGCGCCTTCGCGCTTCGTCATCCTCTCCGGCGACTTTCTCCCTCACAAGTTCGATTGCAAGTACAAGGCGCTCCTTCCCGGCGCGACTGGATCCTCCTATGTCGGCTTCACGATCAAGACCGTCCACTATCTGCTCGACACGCTCCGGGCCGCCCTGCCTGGCGTACCCATCTACGCCGCGCTCGGCAACAACGACTCCGGCTGCACCGACTATTCTCTCGACGCAGAGCATGACCCATTCCTCACCGGCGTCGCGCCGTTCATCGCCGAAGCCGCGGACCTGACCGCTGCCAACCGAACAATGGCCGAGCATGAGATCGCCGCCCTGGGCGCCTTCGACGCCCCGCTCGCCGCGCTGCCGCACACGCGCATTGTCTCGCTCGACGATCTTTATCTCTCTGCCAACTACAGTACCTGTTCCGGCAAACATGACGCCGCGCCCGCAGCTGAGGCCGTGACGTGGCTCAAAAGGCAACTTGAGTCCGCCCGCACCGCTCACGAGCATGTCTGGTTTGTCAGTCACATCCCGCCGGGCGTCGATCTCTACGCCACAGCGCGCAGGCTGGTGAACGTCTGCGGCGGCGCCAAGCCAACGATGTTCCTCGGCTCCGAAGACCTCCCGCAAATGCTCGCGGCGTACTCTGACGTCGTCCGGCTCGCGATCTTCGGCCACACGCATGACGACGAAATGCGTCTGCTTACTCTCAATGACGGTCAGACCCAGGCCGCCAACTCGCGAGGCGCGGGGGAACGCACCGTTCCTGAATCCGCCGAACCCGCGCCGGTCGCCATCGCGGGAGTTCCGGTAAAGATCGTCTCGTCAATTACACCCGTTCACGGCAACCGGCCGTCCTTTACACTCGCGCGCGTCGATCCGGCAACCGCCACGCTGATCGATTACACCGTGATGATTTCCTCCGATCCCGCGACCGCACCCATCACGTGGTCGCACGAATACACCTACTCCGGCACCTATCATGAGCCTGCCTTTGATGCCGCCTCGCTCACCGCGCTCATCGCGGACTTCCAGGGCGACCCCGGCGACAAATGGCCCGCCAGCCAGGCCTATATCCGCAACTATTTTCCCGCCGAACCTGTAGCCGCGGCGGCCAACTCCGCTGTGATCTCCGCCGCATGGCAACCGTACGCCTGCTCGCTTAGTCACGATTCGGAGAAGGCCTTCGCAGCATGCGCCTGCCGGAAATAGAATCGGCTTATGCGAATCATCGCCGTTCTCTTCGCTGCTGCCTCCGTTGCCGCTGCGGCGCAAACCGCTCCTGCAGCCACTCCTCAGGCGACCGCACTTACCGGCCCGGTCACCTATACCTGCGGGACGGCCACGAAGCACGCCGGGCTGGGCGAGATCGCTCTCACGTCCGCAACTATGGTCACAGACAAAGCCGCCGGCTGGGACCTCAACTCAGTCCCTGCCGTCGCCAACGGCATTTGTTCCGCACGGCAGTCTGACGGTAAATCGCAGCCCTTCTATCTCTCCTTCCCGGTGCCCGAGGGAAACTATCGCATCACGCTCATGCTCGGCGGCAAAGACGCCTCGCTCGTGACCGTCCGGGCAGAGGCCCGCCGCCTGATGATCGAAAAGCTGCCCATCGCGGCCGGAAAGACCGTCACGCGAGCTATCGATATCAACGTCCGCTTGCCGGAGTTCAACAAACCGGACGGCACGCCAGCCCGCGTGCGTCTGAAGCCGCGAGAGATTGGCAATTTGGATTGGGACCCCAAGTTGACGCTCGAGTTCAACGGCGACCACCCCGCTTTTCATTCGCTGACGATCGAGCCGCTTAACGGCGCAAAGGCTGAGCCGGTTATATATCTCGCCGGAGATTCCACCATGGTCGACCAGGACGTCGAGCCATGGGCCTCGTGGGGACAGATGCTGCCTCGCTTCTTTTTGCCCGGAGTTGTCGTCGCCAACCACGCTGAGTCCGGCGAGTCCTCCGCCTCTTTCATCAGCGAGCAGCGTTTCGCAAAGATTATGTCGCTCCTAAAGCCCGGCGATTGGCTCTTCGTGCAGTTTGCGCACAACGATCAGAAGCTCGGCCCCGCCTTTCCGGACCGCTATCGCCAGATCATGACTGACTTCGTCAATCAGGTGCGCGCCAAGGGAGCTACTCCCGTAATCGTAACCGCGATGAACCGCGACATGTGGGATTCTGATGATGCCCACATCAAAGATACCCTTGCGCCCTATCCGCAAATCTCCCGCGATATAGCTGCTGCCACAAGCGCGGCGCTCATCGACCTCAACGCGATGTCGAAGACGATGTTTGAAGCTATGGGCCACGCCGGGGCGGCCAAGGCCTTCATGCACTTCGCCGCCAACACCTTCCCCGGCCAGGAAGCCGCGATCAGCGACAACACCCATTTCAACAGCTACGGGGCCTATGAACTCGCGCGCTGTGTCGTTCAGGGCATTCGTAACGATAGGCTGCCGCTGGCGAAGTATCTCGCTCCCTCGGTGCCCACTTTTGATCCGGCCACGCCCGATCCCTTCGCTGGTTTCTCTCTGCCGTTCACACCCATACAGAAGAAGGAAGACGTCACCAAAGTTCCGCAGACATAGCGCGCAGCGGACTGAAGCACATTAGAGCAAGCCTCCAGTCGAAGTTCGACGGTGAGCCGTCTCCGTTCAGTCGCTGCGCGTCCATTTTGCTTCAGCCGAGTACCGCGCAATGCTGGTGCAGCCGCACTCGTCTGTGGCGCCATCAATACAGGTTCGGCGCGCCCGGCGTGGGAACATTGTTGGCGATCTGCGCTCCGGCACTGTGCGCGCGGGTAAGTCCGCTCGACAGTGTGATCCCGGTGCCGGAGACCTGCGCTCCGGCAGCGTGGGCCTTCTGCAGCGGCGCGCTTAGGGTAATCGCAGGCGCTCCTTTGCGCCCGCCGTTGGCGACCACCGCCGTCTCTTCATTCGCGCCACTGTCGATCGTGATGGTCTGCCCCGGACGGAAGCTGAACGCATTCGCCACGGGAAGCGTCGTCGCACCCGCGGTCGTGGCCCCTTCCAGCGTCGTGGCGCCGGTAGTTCCAACGGTGGCGATCACCGCGCTCTCCTGGTTGGAGCCACTGTCGATAAGGATTGTCTGGCCTGCCTCAAATCCCTGCACGTTGGTGATCTTCACATTGTTCCCGCCGGCAGACGAGGCCGCGGCCAGCGTCGCTGCCGCCTGCACGTGGAAGTCCTCGCAGTTGGAATCGGTGTCTGCCCCATCCGGGAAGCGCCCTACGCTCCGCGATGGCTCATTGATCGCCGCCGCCGGCCGCCCGTTGCCGCCGCCGCCGAGACTCACTGCCGGTGCCCGGCAGCCGCTTGTCTCGGTTGGCGTGTTGCCCTGGAAGCCCTCCGCAGCCCACGGATCGACCTCCAGCCCGTAGTTGAGGCTGTCCACCACGAGGCCGGCAGCATCGCGCAGCACAATGCTCCCCGCCGCCGGCAACAGCGCCGGGCCGCCGAACCATTGGTTCGGCGCAGGAGTTCCCTGGTAACCCGCCGTCGTCACTGCGGCATCGCGCACCACCGCCTCAACCCCATGGCTCTTGCCCAAAGGGCTGTCAAGCTGGATACCGGTACCCAGGGCCTGGATAGGCTCGTTGCTTGAATGAGCGAACGCCGTCGCCGGCTCGAAGGTGATTCCCGTTCCGCGATCGCTGAAGGGCAGGTTGGCTGAGTGTGTGAACTTCAGTGGCGCCTCAAGTTCCAGCCCTGTCCCCGGATACATCACGTTCTCTCGCGCCACATGCGCTTCTTTCAGCGCGGGCGAGATCGCCAGCGTCATTCCACCCTGTCCGCCAGCGCTGACAGAAGAAATGGTCACCGTCTGCCATGTCGCCGGACTGCCGATAATCACCTCGTCGCCAGCCTTCACCGCATTCTCAGCGCCACCGCCGAACCCGCCGAAGCCAGCGCGCACCTCGATGCTGGTCGCCCCCGCTGCGGCATTGGCCATCAGTGTCATCCGCCGGCCCGGCGTGCCAACGCTTTTCACCGTCACCCACTCGACGCCATGGTATACGCTGTCCACATCCAGGCGAATCTTGTCGCCCGGCGAGATGTTCGCCGTCGACATCACCTTCAGGTTGGTCGCGCCCGCCGGCGCCGTAGCCGCCGTCAAGGACAGCGTCCCAGGCTTGCCCACCGAGGTCACAGTCGCAACCTCGTAGCTCTCTTTGCTATTTGACACCGCCGGATATGTTGCGCCGTGGCCAAGCGCGATCTTCTGCCCCACCTCGAAACCCGCGATGCTCGTCACAGGCACATTGGTCGAACCTGCAGGCACGGTCATGATCGGCCCCTCGGGCAGAGGCTCCCACAGCGTTGTCGGCTCGGCCGCCGCTGTCCCTACGCTTGCAATCTTGCGGCTCTCCGCTTCGGGCCCGGTGCCCACTTCAATCGCATCGCCGACCTTCATTCCCGCCGTGCTTCTCACATGGATCGCAGCGTCGCCTGCGCGCGCTCCAGCGGCCAACCCCGAGTTCGACATGCCCAGCACGTAAAAGCCGTGCGCAGCCAGCTTCGTCCCCGCAGGCACCTTCACATCCGAAAAAATGGCCTGCTGCGTCGCATGCTCGGTGACAGTCCAGCCCGAGAGATCGACCGCCGCGGAGCCTCCGTTATACAGCTCGATAAACGGCTGCACCGCATGGGTGCTGAATTCGTTGATCTTTACCGGAAGAACATTGCGCACCTTCTCCGCCGCCATCTCCGACCGCGCGCCGCCCGCGCTCATCCACGAAGCGCTCGCCACCAGATCGCCATTCAAGGCCGCGGTCCCCGAAGTCACCTTGAACGTCGCGCTCACGCTCGCCCCCGGCGCCACCGGCCCGGCGATCGTCGCCCCTCCGGCCGAAGCCGTCGCCGTCCAGCCCTTCGGCGGCGTGAGGTTCAGCTTAACTCCCGTCGCGGGCGCCTCGCCGTTGTTGGTGAACGTCACCGTCGTCTCCTGCGACGAGCCCGGCGAAAACGTCTGCAACCCGGGCGCATTCGCAACCGAGGCAGGCGCCAGGCTGACCGCAGCCACCGCGTAACGCGCCGCCACGACATTGGCCTGCACCAGTTGGTCGGTAGCATCGGTCGGGAAGGTCTTCGCCGCCGTCACCGCGCCCTCGTAGAAGGTTCCCTGCGAGCCCACGCTGTTGTCGCCGCCGTTGCCCAGCAGGATCGCCCCCTGCTTGCGCATCGGGTCGTAGCCCCAGTCCACGCGCGGTCCGTCGAACATCACCTTCAGCGCGCCCTGCTGTGAATCGCCGCCCAGCGAGGTCCAGTGATGCGGCTCGCCCTTGGCCATCCCGGTCACGAAACGCGAGGTCATGTTGGGCAGATTGGGGCACAGCTTCGATGGCGAACCCGGATTCACGCAGCCCACCAGGTTGTTCTCCTGGTCGGTCATCACCCACGGCCCCGGCGGGTTGCCGTGAAACCACGAGGTCGCATTGCCGAAGTATGCCGTCTCCATCGTTCCGGCATCGTCGTCGTGGCTGTCGATCTCGGCATTGCCGTAATCGAAGCAACAGCCGCCGTTGTAGTGTTTTCCGCTGACCACCCAGTATTGGCCCTCGGCCTGGTCGTCCACCGCGACGCCCTTCTGGTCGTCTTCGCGCAGGCCCATGCCCGGCTCGATGAATGCGCCATATACCTTGTGTCCCATGATCGAAATCGGCGCCATGTCGGCAACCGGGACGTTATTGAAGCCGCCCATCGCGGGACCGCTGAACGCCCCGCGCGGCGCCTGCGTCAGGTCGTTCTTCTTCCCGGACTGGTCATAGATCGTCGTGATCCAGCAGTACGTATTTGCGCAGAACCGGTCCTGCGCCGCCGCATCGGCGTACCCGCCTGCATCCGTGCCGCTGGGCTGCACCACGCCGATGTCCAGCTTCTTGCCGTCCGACTGGCGCAGCACCTGGTACAGCGGGCCGTTGTAGGCCGCATACATCGCGCGCGTCGTGCTGTGCGCACCCACGCAGGGATCGCCCGCCGCCGCATACACGTCGCACGGCCCCTTTGGACGCGCCGGAGCAGCAACTGCCGGCGTAGCAATCAACGACGCACCACCCGCCAACGTCAGCAAAGCTACGAGCACAAGACCGGTCTTCGATTTCATATTCTTTCGGTTTCTCCTGCAAATATCCCGGCGCACAGATTCAGCCGGGGAATTCCCTTGCAAGTAAACCAAATCGCAATGAATCTGTCGAAGCGGCGTGGTGCAGTTGCACCACCATCCCGTCCGGCCGACGAACTGTGCCAGCCCAGGTGCGCAGTGAAGCACCCCCGTATTCGTTCTCCCTCAGCCGCGAGCTAGCGGCCAGCTCCTCTTGCGCATCACCAGCACTAGCAAGCCCGCGCACCCAATCCCCGCAAGGACTGCCGACGGAGGCTCCGGCGTGGGATTCAGTGCCTGGTCCGCGAAGGTCGCCACCAGCGAATCGGCGTATGTCGTCGGATGCTCCGTGTCCCAGTAAAGGAAGGTGTTCGGATCGCAGCCAGGCGTCAGGTCACACGCGCTCGCCGTATTGGTCAGGCCATATGCCGCCGGATTCGCCAGAATATCCCCGAACAGTGAATTGATATTCACGCCGGTCACATCGATCCCTTGCGATTGCAGGAAGGCCAGGTCCTTGGCCCATTCGGTATTGAACGCGTCCGACTGCGCATTCACCGCCGCGGCCAGCACCGGATTCCCAATCAGTTCGGGAATGTCCCCCAACTCCGGCAGGTTCAGCCAGAGAAAATTATGTCCGCCCGCTCCCGCCACCGCCGCAATCTGCGCCGCAATGTTGTCCGCCGCCGCGGTCGGGCTCAGGTTTCCCAGAATGTCATTCGCTCCGCCCCAGAACGTGTACAGCGCAGCCGACGGCGCTACACCTGCCGTATTTGTCAGGAACAGCCCGACCTGATTCTGCATGCTCGCCAATCCCGTCGCCGTTGTGGCGCTGCCCACTGCGTAGTTGGTCCCGCCCAGTGGCGCTAATGCCGGCGAAGGATCGGCAACGCCGATGTCCGCTGCAAACTGGTCCACCCACAATCCAGCCGGCCCCGACCCCGACTGCGGATTGGTGAAATACCCCACCGGGAACGGCACCAGCGGCACATTTCGCGTCGCATAACCGGGCCCCGGCTGCGCGCCCAGCGTTGCGATTGACGCGTTTCCGGCATCCGACAGGCTGTCGCCAAACGCCACGATTTCGCTGAAGGAAGCCGCGAGCGCAGCGTGGGAAAGGAAAGCGGAAACAGCGGCAACAGCAAGGCCAATCTTGAAGCGCATGTCGTAGTCCTTTTCACACAAGCGTAGGGATGACGACAACTTCGATGCACATTCCAGCCGTCGCGCAGCCCGGGCGCTCAAAGATTCGTCTAGCACAATCTACTCAGATACAATTTCGCGGCATGAGAAAAGCTGCCCAAGCATTGCTGCTATCCAGCCTGCTGCTCTCCTCCGTCGCATTCGCCCAAAGCGCCTCTGCCCCCGATCCGCTGCATGATGGCTTCGGTCAACCGCCTGACAGCGCGAAGCCTCGCGTCTGGTGGCACTGGATGAACGGCAACATCTCCAAAGAAGGCATCCGCCTCGACCTCGACTGGATGCACCGCGTCGGCATCGGCGGCTTCCAGAACTTCGACGCCGCGCTCTCCACCCCGCAGGTTGTCGACCACCGACTCGCCTACATGACGCCCGAGTGGAAGGACGCCTTCAAGTACGCCACTACGCTCGCCGACCAATTTGGCATGGAAGAGGCCATCGCCGGCTCCCCCGGCTGGAGCGAGACCGGCGGCCCCTGGGTCCCGCCCGCCGAGGCCATGAAGAAGTATGTGTGGAGCGAGACCGTCGTCGAAGGCGGCAAGCCCTTCACCGGCACGCTCCCGCACCCGCCCACCGTCACCGGCAAATTCCAGAACACGCCCGCCACTGGCAACTTCAAGGAACCCACCTTCTATGCCGACTCCGCCGTCATCGCCTACCGCATCCCCGCCGCAGACGCGCCCCTGCCCGCAGCCGCCTTCACCACCAGCGACGGCAAGTCCGTCAACGCCGGCGTGCTCTCGGACGAAAACGCCTCAACCGCCATCTCCATCGCGCGCAACTCTGGCGACGGCAAGCCCTGGCTCCAGATCGCATATCCGGAAGCTGTCACGATCCGCGCCGTCACCACCGCGTTGCGCGTCGCACGCGGATTCGGCCTCGCCATCACCCTCCAGGCCAGCGACGACGGCACCACGTTCCACACCGTCACCTCCATCCAGCCCGGCGGCGCGCCGCAAACCACCATCTCGTTTGCACCCGTCACCGCCCGCTACTTCCGCCTCACCTTTGAGCCGCGCACCCCGGGCAATGAAAACCTCTCCGTCGGCGAATTCGTCCTTCACTCCGATGCGCGCGTGAATCGCTTTGAAGAAAAGGCCGCCTTCCAGCAGACGCCGGACCTCTACGGCTTCCCCACGCCCGAAATCGATCCCGCATCCGCCATCGACAAGAGTTCCGTCATCGATCTCACCGACTGCATGAAGCCCGATGGCTCCTTGGACTGGACTCCGCCCGCAGGGCAAAATCCCGCAGACAAGTGGCGCATCATCCGCATCGGCTATTCTCTGCTCGGCATCACGAATCATCCAGCCACCGCGGAAGCCACCGGTCTCGAGGTCGACAAGCTCGATCACACGGCCGTCGCGCACTACATGGACGGCTACCTCAACAGCTATCGCGACACCGTCGGCGCCGGCGAGATGGGCAAGCGCGGCATTCGCTATGTCATCACCGACAGCTGGGAGGCCGGCACGCAGAACTGGACCGGCAACATCCTCACCGAATTCCGCAAGCGCCGCGGCTACGACCCTACGCCATATCTGCCTGTCCTCACCGGCCGCATCGTCGAAAGCGCGCGCGCCAGCGATGCCTTCCTCTGGGACCTGCGCAAGACCATCGCCGAGCTCACCGCCGACGAGCACTACGGCCAGATCGAAGCCTCGCTCAAGGCCCGCGGCATGGGCCACTACGGCGAATCGCACGAGTCCGGGCGCGCCTTCATTGCCGATGGCATGGAGGTCAAAAAGCTCGACGACATCCCCATGGGCGCCATGTGGACGCAGCCGCTCGGCCAGCACCGCGAGCTCTTCAACTACAACGCCGACGACCGCGAGACCGCTTCCGTCGCGCACATCTATGGCCAGAATCTCGCCGCCGCCGAATCCATGACCGCCCGTATCGACAGCGCATGGGCTTGGTCGCCCGCCACGCTGAAGCCCACCGCCGACCAGGAATTCCTCAACGGCATCAACCGCATCGTCATCCATGAGTCCGCGCACCAGCCGCTCGTCGGCCACGAGCCCGGCCTCACCCTCGGACCCTACGGCCAGTGGTTCAATCGCAATGAAACCTGGGCCGAAGTCGCCGGTCCGTGGGTCGACTACCTCGCGCGCACCAGCTACATGCTGCAGCAGGGCCGCTTCGCCGCGGACCTCCTCTACTTCTACGGCGAGGACTCCAACGTCACCGCCATCTTCGCCAACAAAGCCCCGGACGTTCCCGCAGGGCATGGCTTTGACTACATCGACGCCGACGGCCTCATCCACGCCATCAACGTGCAGAACGGCGAACTGGCGACTGCATCCGGCATGCGTTACCGCCTGCTCGTCCTCGATCCCTACAGCCGCCACATGTCGCTGCCCGTGCTGCGCGCCATTCACTCGCTCGTCGAAGCCGGCGCTACCGTTGCGGGCCCCAAGCCCACCGACACGCCGAGCCTCGCTGACAATCTGGCCGAATTCACCCGCCTCAACAACGAACTCTTCGGTGACGGTGACGGCGTTCACACCGTCGGCAAGGGCAAGGTCTACGCCGGCTCAGATGCCGCTGCCGCACTCAAAGCCCTCAACATCGCGCCGGATTTCGACTACTCCAAACCGGAATCCGACACCCGCATCGAGTTCGTCCATCGCAAACTGCCCGACGCGGACATCTACTTCCTCGACAACCGCAACGAGCGCGACGAGACCTTCGACGCCTCCTTCCGCGTCACCGGCAAAGCGCCCGAACTCTGGCATCCCGAAACCGGCCAGTCCGAGCCCGTCTCCTACTCCATCGCCGGCACTCGCACCGCCGTCCCGCTGCACCTCGAACCCT
>Ga0134125_10003452_pt1 | contig 18263 bp, 15 predicted proteins | sample KB31751_FD_96464 | JGI IMG/M metagenome (GOLD analysis project Ga0134125, IMG submission 96464) | Terrestrial soil microbial communities with excess Nitrogen fertilizer from Kellogg Biological Station, Michigan, USA - KB3-175-1 | ecosystem: Environmental > Terrestrial > Soil > Unclassified ... | reverse complement strand
CCCGCAACCCGCGCATGAAGCTGATGGTGGCCATGGGCTACTACGACTTCGCCACCGTCTACGGCGCGGTGGAGTGGACGCTGTCGCACATGAAGGTCTCGCCGGAAGTGCGGGCGAACGACATCATGACCGGCCATTACGAGAGCGGCCACATGGTCTACATCGACAACGCGGCGCGCGCCAAGATGCGGGCCGATATGCACCGCTTCTACGCCAACGCCCTCGAGGCCTACGCCAACCCCAAATAACCCAGCCTGCGCTGGCGACTCGCGGCGGCCGCCGGGCGCTTCCCGGCGGCCGCCGTTTTGTTTTGGCGTGGGATACTATGACTCCGAATGGACTCCCCCGTTCCCAGCACCCCCGCCGCCGCGGACTCGTCGCTCGGCTGGCTGCGGCGCTTGGCGCGGCTGGCACAGCCCAATCAGCTCTTTTTCATCCTGGCGATCTTGATCGGGGTGCTGGCCGGGCTGGCGGTGGTGGTCTTCCGTTGGAGCATCGCGCTGGTGCAGCGCCACGTGCTGGGCGTGCCCGGCCAGAATCCGCTGCGCACCATTTTGGCGCCCGCGCTCACCGGCTTGTTCATCGGACTGCTGGTGGTCCGCTTCTTTCCCCGCGCCCGCGGCAGCGGCGTGAACCAGACCAAAGCCGCGCTCTATATTTACGACGGCTACATCGCCTTCCGCACCGTTGTCGGCAAGTTCATCACCGCCGCACTCGCCATCGGCAGCGGCCAGTCGCTCGGCCCCGAAGACCCCTCGCTGCAGGTGGGAGCTGGCCTGGCTTCGTTCCTCGGCCGGCGCCTCAACCTCTCCCGCTCCCGGCAGCGGCTGGTCGCCCCGCTGGGCGCGGCCGCCGGGCTGGCCGCTGCCTTCAATGCCCCGATCGCCGCCGTGCTGTTCGTGATCGAGGAGGTCATCGGCCGTTGGAACTCCGGAGTGGTGGGCGCCGTGGTGCTGGCCGCGGTTTCGAGTACGGTCGTCGCCCGCGCCTTCTTCGGCGACCATCCGCTGTTCCAGGCGCCGCCATTCGAGCTGCGCCATCCCTACGAGCTGCTGGCCTACGCGGTGCTGGGTGTGGTCGGGGGCTTCGCTTCGCTTCTTTTTGTCAAGCTGGTGGCCTGGCTGCGGCCGCGGCTGCTGGCGCTGCCGCGCTGGACCCAGTACGTCCAACCCGCCACGGCTGGCCTGATCATCGGCATTGTGGGCCTATGGTTCCCGCAGATCATGGGCGCCGGCTACGACGCGGTCAACCAGGCCATGGGCGGCGCCTACCTGTGGCCGACCCTGGCCCTCCTCTGCCTGCTCAAGATCGGGGCCACCGCCTTGTCGTTCACCAGCGGCACGCCGGGCGGGATGTTCGCCCCCACGCTGTTCATCGGCGCCATGATGGGCGGCGCGGTGGGCGGCGTCGAGCATTTGTTTCTGCATCGGCTGGCGGCTCCGGTCGGCGTGTATGCCCTGGTGGGCATGGGCACCGCCTTCGCCGGCATTCTGCGCGCCCCCATGACCTCGGTCTTCATGGTGGTCGAGGTCTCGGGCAGCTACGACATCGTGCTGCCGCTGCTGATCTCGAACTCCCTGGCGTACTTCATCTCCCGCCGCTGGCAGCCGCTGCCGATCTTCGACCTGCTGACGCTGCAGGATGGCCTGGTGCTGCCCTCGATGGAGGAGCGGCGCGAGGAGCAGGTGCTGCACGTGGAGGACGCGATGCGCTCCGCGGCCCAGGCGGCGCGCGCCATCCCGGTGATCGCCGCCGAACGGCCGGTGCGCGAGGCGTGGTCGCGCGCCCAGGTGGCGCCGCGCAAGTTCGTGTTGATCGACGGCGGCCAGGGCGCCTGGTACGGCGTCACCCTCGATAAGCTTGCCCCGCTGGTGGTGCGGGCGCAGGAGGACCGCCCGCTGCGCGAGGTTCTGGATGAGGAGTGGCGGCTGCCGGTGCTCTATCCCGACCAGCCGCTGGAGGCGTTCCTGCGCGAGGCCGGCGACGAACCCCTGCTCCCGGTGATCCACCGCGCCCACGGCCTGCTGCTGGGGGTGATGACCCTGCCCGACGCCCTCGCCGCCTATCACCGCGGCGAGGTGGACCAGGAGTAGTCCCTACTTCACCCGCGCCGGCGCCGCCGCGGCCATCTCCGCGTGTTGCGCGGCGTAGCGTTCCTGCGCGGCGCGGATGAGCCGGTGGGCGTGGCTGCGCGGCGACCAACCCTGGCTCACCACATCCTTGCGCTCCAAGGTCTTGTAGGTGCGGAAAAAGTGCTCGATGATGCGCAGCTCGTCCTCGGCCACGTCCTCCAGCTCGCGCACCTCGCGGTAGCTGCGGTCATGCACCGCCACCGCCAGTACCTTATCGTCCTCACCCTTCTCGTCCCGCATCTTGAGCACGCCGATGGGGAACGCCTCCACCATCACGCCGACATCCAGCGGCTCGCTGATCAGCACCAGGACATCGGCGGGGTCGCCGTCTTCCGCCAAGGTGCTGGGCAAAAAGCCATAGGCAGTGGGGTAAAACATCGAGGCATACAGTACCCGGTCGAGACGAAACACCCCCATGTGCACGTCGTACTCGTACTTGGTACGCGCTCCCTTGGGAATCTCGATGATGGTATTGACCCGCTCCGGGGTGGCGGAGCCCAACGGCAAGTCCTTCAAATTCACAAAAGACAATTCACTCCTGTCTCTATTGTCGCCTGAACCGCCGGATTTAAAACGTCAGGGTTGCGAGCGGCGCGTCCTGGGCGGCGATGTGGAGCGCGGTGGCGCAGCCGCGGTTCGCCAGGGCGCGCTGCGCCGCGAGCAGCGCCAGCTCGGGGAGGTTGTTGTTCTCGCTCAGGTGCGCCAGGATCAAGTGCGCCGGTACGCCGTCGAAATCGCCGCCCAGATACATGGCCACGGTCTCATTGGACAAGTGCCCCACCCGGCTCGCCACGCGCTGCTTGAGCGCCCAGGGGTAGCCGCCGTTCTTGAGCATCTCGGTGTCGTGGTTGGACTCGAGCACGGCACAATCCGCGCCCTGTAGCTGGTCCTTGACGTTCTCGGCCAAGTACCCGAGATCGGTCACCACCACCAGCCGCACGCCTTCGGCGCACAAACGGAACCCGACCGGGTCGGCGGCGTCGTGCGGGATGGTAAAGGGCGTGACCTCGATGTCGCCGACCGTAAAGCTCTCCCCGCTGACAAAGGTCTCCACCCGCTCCAGGCTCTCGCCCATCTTGCCCAAGGCGGCCCGCGTGCCCTCGTTCAGGTAGACCGCCAGCGGCAGCTTGGCAGCCAAACGGTCGAGGCCGGCAACGTGATCGCTGTGCTCATGCGTGATCAGAACCGCGCTGAGCTCTTCCGGCGCCTGCCCCACCGCCTGCAACCGGCGCAGCATTTCCCGCCGCCGAAAGCCGGCATCGATCAAAATGCGCGTCCGGGAGGACGCAACCACGGCCGCGTTGCCGCGGCTGCCGCTGCCCAGGATGGTGAGCGTGACCGCCACGGTTCCAGCATAGAACCCCGGGGGGCGGGGCCACGCACAATATTTCCTCGGGAGGGCGGGCAGCTACTTCTCGGAGGCCTTGGCGGGGGCTGGGGCCGGAGCCGGCGATGCCGCCGCGCTACTTTCGCCCGAACCCGAAGACTCGCTCTTCTTACTGTCGCCGTTGGAGGCGCTACTGCCACCCTCCGGCTTGCTCTCCGACTTCGCCGCGGGCGCGGCGCCCGACTTCTTGGCGTAGTCGGTCACGTACCAGCCCGATCCTTTGAACTGGATGGCGGGGGCGGACAACAGTTTTTCCAACGGACCACCGCACGACTCGCACTCGGTCAGGGGAGCGGCGCTGAAAGTCTGAATCTTCTCCACGCGCTTGTGGCAGCGCGTGCACTGATATTCGTACAAAGGCACGGTGAGACTATTTTAGCAGAGCACAAAACTCCGCCAAACGCCGCAACCCTTCGCCAATCGCCGCGCGCGAGGTGGCGTAGGAGAAGCGGATGTGGCCCTGCCCGCCGAAGGCCTCGCCCGGCACCGCCACCACGCCGGTCTCGGCCAGCAATCGTTGCGAGAACTCCATGGCGGTCGCCGGGCCGCGGCCGCCCAGCAGCGCCGCGATGTTCGGGTACGCGTAGAAGGCTCCCTCCGGCAGGACGCAGCGCACACCCGGGATGGCCCGCAGGCCTTCCACGATGAGGGCGCGCCGCTCTTTGTACTCGGCGAGCATGCGCGCCACCGGCTCCTGGGTGCCGGTAAGCGCCGCGATCGCCGCCACCTGCACGAACGAGGTGGCGTTGCTGGTGGAGTGGCTTTGCAGCTTGAGCATCGCCTGAATGATGGGCACCGGCGCCAGCGCGTAGCCCATCCGCCATCCGGTCATGGCGTAGGTTTTGGAGAGCGAACCGGCGAGCACCACGAAGTCTCTGGCCTCGGGTTCCGCGCCCACGCTGTGCGGCTTCGCGTCGTAGACAAAGCGCGCGTAGCACTCGTCGCTGATCAACCACAAGCCATGACGCCGGCACAACTCCAGCACCCCGCGGACAACCTCCGGCGGGAAGACCGCCCCGCTGGGGTTGGCGGGCGAGTTCAGCAGGATGGCTTTGGTTCGAGGCGTGATGGCGGCGGCAACGCGTTCCAGATCGAGGACGAACCCTTCGGCGGCTGCCGTCTCGATCAGCATCGGCTTGCCCCCCGCGTACCGGATCTGGTCGTAGAAGCTCACCCAGTACGGGGCCGGGAGAATCACCTCGTCGCCGTGATCCACCAGCACGCTGGTCGCGTTGAACAGGGCTTGTTTGCCGCCGACGGTGACCAGCACCTCCTCGGGCCGGTAGGCGGTACCGAAGTCGCGCCGGTGCGCCTGGGTGACGGCGTCCTTCAGGCTGGCAATACCTCCGATGGCGGTGTACCGGGTAAAGTGGTCGCGCAGCGCCGCCATGCCCGCGGCGGTGATGTGTTCCGGGGTGACGAAGTCGGGCTCGCCCACCCCCAGGTCCACCAGGTCGCGTCCCTGCGCCCGCAGCCGCTCGGCTTCATGCAGCATCGCGGCCGTGGCCGAAACGGCTAATCGCCCCGAGCGCGCCGCCAAGGGCCGCTGCAGGGGCGTGATCGCGGCTTCCAGCTTCGCCATGGCTAATTTTACGGCCTTTGCCGGGCGCTCGCCGCGGTCTCGCCAAACTTGGCGCGTAAACGGGCCTCTACCGCCGGTGGAACCATCCCGGTGACCGCCCGGCCGCCGGCGGCGACCTCCTTCACCAGACGTGAGCTCAGGTAAGCGTAGTCCTCGCCCGGCATCATGAACACCGTCTCCAGCGCCGGCGCCATACGGCGGTTCATCCAGGCCATCTGGAACTCGTACTCGTAGTCGCTGATCGCGCGGATGCCGCGCAGTAGCGCCCCGGCACCCACCTTCTCGGCAAAATCCACTAGCAACCCCTCGAACTCGGCGATCTCCACCCCCGGCATCTGCGCCGTCACCTCGTGCAGCATCTCCATCCGCTCCGCCACCGTGAACAGCGCCGACTTCTCGCGGTTGCGCAGCACCGCCACGACCAGCCGCGGGAAGATGCGGCTGCCGCGCCGGATCAAGTCCACGTGGCCGAGGGTGAGCGGGTCGAACGACCCTGGGTAAATCGCTGTGAGCGGGGTGCCCATATCCGATCTTTATTCTATAGTTTCCGGTTGTCAGTGCGAACAAGGCGGGCTATAGTGCCGCCATGCGCTCTCCCGATGCCGCTCCCCGCCCCAGCCGCCGCCGCTTCCTCCAGGCTTCCGCGCTGGGTGCCGCCGCACTGCCGCTGACCCTGGCCGGCTGCGGCCATGCCGCCACCGCCGAGAGCGGTGCCGCCAGCGGCGATGCCGCCGTGCCGCCCTCGATCCAGGCGCTGCAGCCGGTGCGGTCGCAGATCGTCCCCATCACCCTGGACGAGCGCCGCGCCCGCCTGCGGCGCGCCCAGCAGCTCATGGCGCAAAACAATCTCGACGCCATCTTCATGCGCGGCGGCAGCTCGCTGTTTTACTTCACCGGCATGAACTGGTTCAACAGCGAGCGCACCATGGGCATGGTGCTGCCGCGTTCGGGCGACCCCATCTACATCACCCCCGCCTTCGAGAAGAACCGCGGCTTGGAGCAGATCAAGTTCGGCCACGACGTGCGCACCTGGCAGGAGGACGAGAGCCCCTACCAGCGCATTGCCCAGATCCTGGCCGACCTGCACGCCACCACCGGCACGCTCGGGATCGAGGAGCAGGTGCCCTTCTTCATGTCCACGGGTATCGCCGCGGCCTCGCCCCACGCCAAGCTGGTGAGCGCCACCCCGGTGACCGCCGGCTGCCGCTCCATCAAGAGCCCGGCGGAGCTGGCGCTGATGCAGATCGCCAACAACTCCACGCTCGCCGTTTACCACGCCGTCTGGCAGGCGCTGCAGCCCGGCATGACCCAGCAGCAGGTCTCCGCCCTGATCGCGGCTGGCTATAAACAGGTGGGGTTGCGCGGCGGCGCCAGCATCAACGTGGGCGAGTACACCGCCCTGCCCCACGGCTCCATTCAGCCCCAGCACATCGTCGAGGGCACGGTGGTCATGCTCGACGATGGCTGCACCGTGGAGGGCTACCAGAGCGACATTACCCGCACCTTCGTGCTGGGCAAGGCCACCGACAAGATGAAACAGGTCTTCGACCTGGTGCACCGCGCCCAATCCGCCGCCCTGGCCGCCGCCCGCCCCGGAGCGCCCATGGAGTCGGTGGACGCGGCCGCGCGCAAGGTGATCGCCGATGGCGGCTACGGCCCCGACTACAAGTATTTCGGCCACCGCTTGGGCCACGGCATCGGTCTCGACGGCCACGAGTGGTACTACCTTGTGCGCGGCGATAAGATGCCCATCCAGCCCCACATGACCTTCAGCGACGAGCCCGGCGTCTATATCGTCGGCGAGTTCGGGGTGCGCCTCGAGGACGACATGCACGTGGACGAGGACGGTGCGCACCTGTTCACGCCGCAAAGCCCGTCCATTGAACAGCCCTTCGCCAGCACGTAACGCATCCCCCCGGCCTTGCCCCGCGCGGTGTTTCGTTGCTTTCACTCCACGACGATTTTGCCGTACATCCCCGCTTTGGCGTGGCCGGGAACGGTGCAGACGTAGTAGCTCACGCCGGCTTGCGTGGCCTTGACCACCAACTGCGTGGCGGAGTAGCGCTGGCCCTTGTAAGGCTTCAGAATCGCCGAGCCGGTGGCGCTGGCGCCGACCGAACGTGCGTAGGGCGGCGCTTGGCCCATCAGGTAGAGGTCGTGCACCATGTCGTCGTCCACGTTGATCACGGTCAGTGTCAGCGTGGCCCCTTTCGGCACACGGATCTCCGGATTGGTTAGCGTACCCACCTGGAACGACATCATCTTGGCTTGGGGACCGGCCAAGAAAGTCAGGTCCGCCGGCCCGGCCGAGCTCAGCGTTATGCGGTTCTGCGCCCGGTCCACCGTCAGCTGCGGGCTGTCCGCCGGGAATGCGGTCGACGAGGTGTAGCTCAGGTTGCGCTTCGACACCTGGTCAAACCCGGCCGCGCCCGCCGCCCACACCCAGGTGGCCGCCGTCACAAGAGCCAGCGCCGCGGCCCCCGCTCGCCAAACTTGAGATCGTTGCATGATTTCGCTCCTCTGGTTTATAGTCTCAGATGTTCTTTGTAGTGCTTTGGGTGATCCCGCCTCGGGATTGAAAAGGGAAGCCGGGTGTAATGCCCGCACGGCCCCGCCACTGTGAGCGGCGAGCCACTCTCGATGTGCCACTCGGATTCGGATCCGGGGAAGGCGAGGGTTGGCCCCGGCAGCCGGATCCTTCCGCTGCCAGGAACCGCAAGTCAGGAGACCTGCCCAGAGTTTTAGGTCCAGCAGCGATTCGTGGGAGATCGCGGACGAGCCCTACTCGCCTTCCCTTCCCCGCTTTGCCAGGACCGGTCTGCATTCAGGCCGACGCGGGTCGGTCGAAAGGCGGTTCGCTCGTGTCGTCGTTTCGCAGTGTACTTCTCTGCCTGGGCTTGGCCATCGCCGCCCTGGCGCAAACTCTTCCCCGCGTCCAAGGCAAAGTCGTGGACGCTCAAGGGCGGCCCGTGCCCGCCGCCACCGTCGTCGCCACCGACGCGCACGGGGCCCCGGTGGCCTCGTCGCATACCGACGCGCAGGGCCGATTCACGCTGGCGCCCCCGGCCAGTGCCAGGGCGGTTACCGCTTCCACCGCGGGCCTCGCCAGCCCGGCGCAAACCCTATCCACCGCCGGCTCGACCCTGGTACTGACGCTGGCGCCGCGCGCGCAGTCCACCGAGGTCAGCGTCACCGCGCTCGGACTGGCTCTGCCCACCACCCAGATCGGCAACGCCACCAGCACCATCAGCCGCCAGGATCTGGCTGCGCTGGACGGACTGCAAGCCGCGGCGGCGCTGCGCCTCGAACCGGGTCTGGGTGTCATCCAGAGCGGGCCAACAGGCGGTGAGGTTTCCGTGTTTCTGCGCGGCGCCCCCTCGAACTTCACCAAGGTGCTGCTGGACGGCGTGCCTATCCAACGCCTGGACCTGGGCGGCTACGACTTTTCCAACCTGGTGCCGGCGGGCCTCGAAACGATCGAGGTGCTGCGCGGGCCCGACAGCGTGATCTATGGTTCCGACGCCGCCGCGGGCGTGATCTCGCTGGAAACCCGGCGTGGGGACGAGGTCCAACACCCCGAGTTCGACAGCACCACCCAAGCCGGCGCCTACTCCACCTTCGTCCAGGACAATCAGCTTCTCGGTGCCTGGCGCGCCTTCGACTACGCCTTCCGCTTCGGCTACCTCGATACCCGCAACCAGCAGCCTGGCGCCAAGTTCCGCAACAATACCTACGGCGCGAATATCGGCTGGAAGGTGCGGCCGCACTCGGTGCTGCGCCTTTCCTTGCAGCGCAGCTACTCGGATACCGGCCAGCCCAACGCCGAGCTGTTCTACGGACTCTCCGAGGGATCGTTCAAACACCAGGGCGAGACCTACGGTGGCCTCTCGTTCCAAACCCAGACCACGCGCAATTGGCGGCAACGCTTCGAGGCCAGCGAGTCGCTCGCCAACTTGTTTTCCGAGGTCCCAGGACCGGTGGGAATCCCCGATGGCTTCGGGGACTTCGACGGATTGCCCGTCACGATCCACGGCGCCAATGGCACGCAGGCAGCGGGCCAAGCCATCCTCGGCTTCGGCGGCGCCTTCCCCCAAATCAGCCCCTCCGACACGCTGCGCCGCGATCTCGGATGGGAAAACGAGTTGCAGCTTGCGCCCCAGTGGAGCTTGCTGGGGGGCTACCGCTACTACGATGAGCGCGGATTGAGCTCGAACGTCGCCCTCAGCCGCCACGACAACGGCGGATATGGGGTACTCGCCGGCGCCCTGGGTTCCCGCTTCTACGGCAACGGCGGCGCTTCGGTGGACCGCAACACTCCGTTCGGAACCACCGCCAACCCGCAGGGCAGCTTGGTGTGGTACCCGCGCTTGGGCACCGGCGTTGTCGGCCCCACCCGGCTGCGGCTCAGTGCCGGCACCGCGCTCAAAGATCCCGAGCTCGAGGATGAGGAGTTCTCGCTGTATCAGGAACTCTTTACCGCTCCCGATGGACCGGCGCTGATCCATAGTCTCGGCCTCAGCCCCGTTCGGCCGCAGCGCGCCCGCAATTTCGATGCGGGAGTGGATCAGTACTTCGGCGCCGGAACCGAACTCAGCCTGACGGTCTTCGACAACCGCTATTACGACCTGATTGAGTTCATCCCCACCACCGCCTTTCCAGCGCTGGGCATTCCCGCGGCGGTTGCGCAATCGGTCCCCTTCGGCGGCGAGTTCAACTCGCTCACCGAGCGTTCCGCCGGGGTTGAGGCCGAAGCTGTCTGGCGGCCCTCCCCGGCGTGGAGGTTGCGCGCCAACTACACCGCTACGGCGGCGAAGATTTTGCGCAGTTTTTCCTCCGACGCTTTGGCTCCCGCCATCAATCCCAATTTTCCCAACACCCTGATCGGAGCTTTCGCGCCACTGGTGGGACAGCGCCCCTTCCGCGTGCCGCCGCGGACCGCCACGCTGGATGCCTTGTATTCCCACGGGCGCTGGGTCGCCGACGCCAACCTCAACGCCGTCAGTCGGCGCGACGACAGCACCTTTCTCACCGACGCCAACTTCGGCAACACGCTCCTGCTGCCCAACCGCAATCTCGACCCGGCGTATTTCCTGGCCAACATGGCCGCCACCTACCGTCTCCGCCCCGGCCTCAGCCTGTTGGCGGCTGTATACAATGTGTTCAATCGGTCATACCAAGAGGTCATTGGCTACCCCGGACCCGGCATCACCGGCCGAGTCGGAGTGCGCCTTGTATGGCCAAGCAAATAAAGGGCTTATAGAGGCGGCATCGCATTAATGAAAATGGCGTCATTCGGACGCTGAAATAAAATCAGCGTTTGAAACAATTTTGTCGAATTTGTTTGGTTCTATCAGATTAACCACTGTGCAGGCCGGCTCTCCTATGACTGCGGGCTGCCCTCAACCCGCAGGTTGGTCTGCATCGTTAAAGGCCCGTTCCGCCCGAACGGGCCTTTTACTTTGCGTTCCCGGTGGTGCGTTCAGAAACTGCGCGTGGAGAGGTCGAGGCGAGACAGGCGTTCGACCCGCACCGGATCGTTGCAGGCCAGCCCGCACGCGTACTCCACCCCGACGCTCAGCCCCAGCAGGCGCGCCGCGGTCAGTTGCAGCTCGACGTACTTCTTGGTGGACACCTGGGTCGCGTGGCAGCGCATCACCGCTTCCCACTCCGCCACCACGGCGCTGATGTCCACCACCAGGTCGGGCTCGCGCACGCCGTGGCGGGTGATGTCGTAAAAGTAGAGATGGCCGACGCGGTGCGGAGGCAGCGTCTTCAGGTCCGCCAGGCCGGCGTAGCGCGCGAGGCGGCAGCCGTCGCGCACCAGCTTGCCCGCGGCGGCGTGATCGGGGTGCTGGTTCTCCTCGGGATGCGGCGCCAGGACGATGCCGGGTTGGAAGCGCCGGATCTCGGCGGCGATGCGGATGGCGTTGGCGGGCGAAGCTTCGAGATGGCAGTCGCCGCGGAAGTCGAGAAACTCCACCGCCGCCCCCATCCGCTCCGCGGCCACCCGCGACTCGGCTTCGCGCGCTTCGGCCGTGCCCGCCGAACCGGCCTCGCCGCGCGACAGCACCAGCAGTTTCACGGTATGGCCGGCCTGCGCTTCCTGAATCAACAGCGGCGCGCAGCCGAACTCGATATCGTCCGGATGCGCTCCCACCGCCAGCAGCTTCAAGCCGGCACCCCCGCGCACACGGTCTCGTAGTAGGCCTCGTACAGCGGGATGATGCGGGCGGCATCGAAGCGGGTTTGCGCGGTTTCGCGCGCCGCCGCCGCCATGCGGTCGTACAGGGCATTGTCGGTGAGCAAGGCCACCACGCGGGCGGCTTGCGCCCGCACGTCGCCCACCTCCTCCAGGAACCCGTCCCGGCCGTGGGTGACCACCTCGGTGAGGCCGCCGGTGCGGGTCGCCACCGGCGGCACGCCACAGGCCATGGCCTCGAGCGCGGCCAGTCCAAACGACTCCAACTCGCTCGGCAGCAGCATGACGTGGGTGGTGGGAATCAGCCGCTCGACATGATCCTGTTTGCCCAGGAAGGTCACCTGCTCGGAGACGCCCAACTCCAAGGCCAGCATCTCGGCCGGCCCGCGCTCGGGCCCGTCGCCCGCCATCAGCAGGTGCGCGTCGGTGTCGCGCAGCACCTCGCGCAGGATGCGGATGCAGTCCAAGGTGCGCTTCACCGGCCGGAAATTCGAAATGTGCAGCAGCGTCTTGTCCGCCCGCCGGCGCTCCGGCTGCGGACGGTAGACCTTGCAGTTGACGAAGTTGGGGATCACCTCGATCGGTTTCTGAATGCCGAACACCTGTACCGTCTGGTCGCGCAGGTACTGGCTGATGGCGGTGATGCCGTCGGATTTTTCGATCGAGAAGCGGGTGATGGGGAAGTAGGAACGGTCGGTGCCCACCAGCGTGATGTCGGTGCCGTGCAGCGTGGTGACGAAGGGAAGGCGCCGCTTCGCGGTCATCTGCTGCGCCAGCATCGCGGCGATCGAGTGCGGGATGGCGTAATGCACGTGCAGCAGGTCGAGCTTGTAGCAGGCCGCCACCTCCGCCATGCGCGACGCCAGCGCCAGCGTATAGGGCGGGTACTGGAAGAGCGGGTACTGCGCTACTTCGACTTCGTGGTAATGAATGCCGGGCACGTCCGCGTCGAGCCGGATGGGGTTGGCGTGGGTGATGAAGTGCACCTCATGCCCGCGCAGCGCCAGTTCCAGCCCGAGCTCGGTGGCCACAATGCCGCTGCCGCCATAGGAGGGATAGCACGTGATGCCCAGTCTCACGATTCAATTGTATGCGCACGGGCCCCCGGCTTGGCCGCGCCCGCGGCTGGCGCTCCGCTCCGCTTCCCCAATAGCTAGCGTGGCGTCTCAGAATTAGCACGCACGATAAAAGGCGCGCATGCGGCTTTTTCCCCGGAAAAAGCCGCATCCAGCTCGCCCCAGGCGGCCTGCTGCGGCATGATGAGACCACTTCTAGGAGCGGCCATGGAACGTAATGTGGATGATTCTTTGGCCGCGCACCCGCACCCACAGGAACGAGCCCATCATCGCCAGCCGGATCTGGCGGGCCTCGGCGTGGCGGGCGTACTGGCGTACAATGCCGGCGATCTCGGCGGGATCGTCGACGCGCTCGAAAGCGATGTCCTGCACGCGTTCGTCGGCGGGCAGGGCGTGGATCTGTTCGAACACCGCATCCAGCGCCGAGTCGGTCACGATGCAGGATTCGGTCTTGCATTCGAACACCGAGGCGAGCGCGGCCAGGGCATTGCAGTCAATCGTCTGGGAGAAGCCCACGTAGAGGCGGCGGCGCTGCGGGGCGAAGTGCAGCGGCAGCATGCGCAGCGACTCCAGGATCGAGGGCGGGACCCAGCCCCGGCAGTTCTTCCAGGTGTGCGACTGCGCCAGACGGAAGATGGGACGCGCCCACTGCAGGCCCACGCCCGCGGCGACGTCGTCCTCCTGGATGACGCCGTGGCGCACCAGCCAATCCCCAATGCGGCCATGGCCGGCGGCGGCTTGGGCCTCGAGGCTCTGGCTGAGCTGCTCGCGGCTGATTTGCCCGCGCGAGAGCAGGAGCAGGCCGAGCGGAATGCGGTGGCGGCGCGGCTCGCGGCGGTACTCGCCGGCGGCGTGCGCGTGCAGCATCTCCACCGCCAGGGCGCGGAACGCGTCCTGGAAGCACTCCGGGCCGCAGCACCACCCCTGCTGCAATTGAATGCGGGCGGGCAGTTTGCACCAGGAGCGCAACCCTTCGCGCTCGAGGCAGCGCGGTCCCATGCACACCCAGCGCTGGCGCAGCGCCTGATAGCCGCGCGCCGCGCTGGCCACCAGCGACGGAGTCTGGGCTGGAGGCAGCGCCGGCGGCATGTAGAGTTCGTGTTGAATCGCGGTTCCCATGATCTGGACTCCCTCGTGTGAATTTATCTCCCGCCCTGCAGCGCGGCCATGCGCTCGCGCTTGTGCACCAGGCGCGTGATGCGCAACCCGTAATTCCCGTCCACCACCACGACCTCGCCCCAGGCGATGATCTTGCCCCCCACCAGCAGCTCCACCGGGTCGTCAATGTGGCGATCGAGCTCCAGCACCGAACCCGGCGCCAGTTCGAGCACGTCGTGCAGCAGCATCTGGCGGCCGCCGAAGCGCAAGGTCACCTCGAGTTCCACATCCATCAGCAGGTCGAGGCGGTCGGCGCCGGGCGCGGGGCCGCGTTCGGCGGCATCCACCTCGAAGCGCGCGCCGGGCCGGATCTGCTCGCGCAGCGCCGCGTCCAGGGTGAGGTCCATCTCCAGGCCGGCCTCCTCGCCGCGGCGAAAGCGCAGCGGGAACTCGCCGCCTCCGGCTTCCACCGTGCGCCGCAGCGGTCCCAGGTGCCGGATCTGGATCTCGACCTCGCCCCACCCGCCCGACCGCAGCCCTTCGGTCACGGCGGCCGCCAGGCGGTTGAGGACCTCGCCCAGCACCTCCATCTCGGCGGGATCGAGGCCGGCGGCGGCGTTGCCCGCCCCCGCCGGGGCCGCCAGCCGCGCCCAGGCGCGGGCGGCGCCGCGGTGCAGCTTGATCTGCAGCTTGCCGGCCAGCGCCCCGCGCAACTCCCAGTGCGCCGCCACCTCCACCGCTTGCGGCGGCGGCGGTTCCACCGGTTCCGGGGCGGCGCTCCAGCCCGCATCCCCGCTCAACTCGCGGATCAGCTCCAGCGCCGCGGTTTCCCATACCGCGTGAAACGACCGCCGCAGCGGCGCCTGCCCGGCGTTCGGATTTTCGGTTTCGGCCATCATTGCCCTCCTTCCGGCTTGGCCAGCGGCTGCACCGCGCGGATCAGCGCGGCGCGGTAATGTTGGTGGCGGATCGCCTGCGCTTCGAAGACCGTGCGCCCGGCGACTTTGAGCTGCGCCGGCCGGTCGGCGCGGTGGCCGAAGACCAGCACCTGGCCCACCTCCAGCGCCAGCAGTTCCCGGATCGCCACCGGCCAGGGCGGCAGCGCCAGCTCCAGCCCGAACTTGGCCCCCAGCAGCTTGCGCTGCAGGCGCGGGCGCAGGTCCGACTCTTCATGGCGGCGATGGTAGACCCACGCCTCCGAAAGCTTGCGCAGCAGCCCGGTCGAGACCACCGCCGGGAAGGCGACGTTCATCATGCCGCGCAGCTCGCCCAGGTGCAGCTCAAAGGTCAGCGCCATGATCTTCTCGTTGGGCGGCATCAGCCGGAAGATCTGCGCCATGGGCTGGCGGCGCTCGAAGCGGAAGCTGACCTCGAGCAGCGGCTGCCACACCTGCTGCAGCTCGCGCACGATCACGTTGACGATGCTCTCCAGGATCTGCTCCTCGATCTCGGTGACCTCGGAACCTTCCTGGGTGCCGTTGCCGTTGCCGCCCAGCACCAGGTCGATCATCGGGTAGGCCAGCGCCAGATCGAGTTGGATGGCGGCGTTGGCGCCGCTGGGCATGACCTGCACCGAGGCGATGTAGCTCACCTCGGGCATGCGCTGGATGAACTCGCCGAAGCCCAACTGTTCGATCGAGGCCAAACTCACGTCCAGGCGGCTGCGCAGATAGGCGCCCAGCGTGTGGCCCAGGTTGCGCGCGAAGCTCTCGTGCAGACCGCCCACCGAGCGCGCTTGCTCGCGGGTAATCTGCCCGGCCTGGCGGAAGTCGCACCGGGTCAACTGCCGCATCCGGCGCGGCCCGCCACTTTGCATCCCTTGCGCGGCGCGGAAGAGCGAGTCGATTTCGTCCTGATGAAGAATGCGTTCCATGGCCTCTACTCGAGCAGCGCCCCGGCGGCCGTACCGGCCAGCGCCGGGGCCCCGAGCCGCTGGCGCAGGCGCTCGCGCAATTGGCGCAGCAGCCCGCTGTGGAGTTGGGAAATGCGGGATTCGCCGATGCCCAGCACCGCGCCGACTTCCTTCATGGTGAGTTCCTCGAAGTAGTACAGGCTGAGGATCTGGCGCTCCCGTTCCGGCAGCTCCTCGAGCATCTCGGTCAGCAGACGCCGGGTCTCGTCCTGGCGGCAGAGCTCGTAGGGGCTGGGGGCGGGGCTGGCGGCGGCCTCGATCGCGGTGCCCTCCTCGTCGGGTTCCTCGGCCGCGAGGCCGTGCAGGCGCGCGGCCAGTTCATGGTAGGCCTCGAGGCTCAGGCCGAGGGCGGCGGCGGTCTCCGCCGCGGCGGGCGCGCGGCCCAGTTGTCCTTCCAGTGCCCGCTCGGCTTCGCGCAACGCGCGGCCGCGGCGGCGCAGCTCGCGCGTGCCCCAATCCTGGGCCCGCAGGCTGTCAAGAATCGCCCCGCGGATGCGGAAGCGGGCGTAGGTGCCCAGTTGGGCGTTGTGCGCCGGGTCGTATTTGTGCAGGGCGTCAATCAGGCCCATCACCCCCGCCTGCACCAGGTCCTCGAGCGCCACCTGGGCGGGCAGCCGTTCGTGGATGCGGCGCGCGATGCCGCGCACCACCGGCAGGTGCTCAAGCAGCAGCCGCTCGCGCTCGGCCGCGTCCAGCTCCCGGCTGGCGGCCTGATAGGGCAGCGCGGCAAAGCTTTGGGCGGCGCTCATCGCCTAGGCCACCGTCCCCAGGGAGTGCACCGCCACCTTGGCGGGGATTTCGCCGGGCGAAACCACGCTCAGGCGCGGCCAGCTCGCCTCCAGCATGCGGCGCAGATAAAAACGGGCCGGCGAGTTGCACAGGATCACCGGCGGCGCGCCCGAGGTGGGATCGTAGGCGAAACGCCGCAAGCCGTCCATGACGCGCTTGGCCAGGCTGGGCTGGGCCGCCGCCGGCGCCGCCTGGGGATCGTAGGCGCGGCCCAACTCCTCCTCCAGCCCCGCCCCCAGCGTGATCACGTGCAAGGCGCCGTCGCCGCTAAGCAACGGATGCACCAGCGCCCGCCCCAGCGCCTGGCGCGCGGCTTCGACCAGCGCGACGGGGTTTTTGCGCACCGCCGCGGTCTCGATCAACGCCTCTAATATTGTCGGTAAATCGCGGATGGACACGTGCTCTCTTAGAAGTTGCTGAAGTATGCGCTGTAACTCCCCTAGACTGAGCAATTTCGGGACCAATTCCTCGACCAGCTTGGGCTGGGTCTCCTGCAAGGCATCCAGCAGCCGCTGCGTCTCCTGCCGCGTGAGCAGCTCGTAGGCGTGCTGGCGGATCAGCTCGGCGATGTGCGTGGCCATCACCGCGGTCTGGTCCACCACCGCGAAGCCGTCGGCCAGCGCCTGCTGCTGCAGTTGCGGCGCGATCCAGCGCGCCGCCACCCCAAAGGCGGGCTCGCGTGTTTCCTTGCCCTCGAGCGCCGGCGCGTCCAGCCCGGAGTGAATGGCGAGCAGGTGGCTGAGGTGGGTTTCGTAGCGCCCGATCTCCACGCCGCGCAGCGAGAGCACGTACTCGCGCGGCTTGAGCTGGAGGTTGTCGGTGATTTGGATGGAAGGGACGATAAAGCCCAGTTGCAGCGCCAACTGCTTGCGCAGCGCGCGCACGCGAGGCAGCAGCTTGCCGCCCTGGGCCTCGTCCACCAGCGCGACCAAGCCGTAGCCGACCTCGAGCGCGAGGGTCTCCACTTTGAGCAGCGGCTCCAGCGCCTCGGTGGTGGCGGCGCCGGCGCCGGCCGCGGCCGCCGCGGCTTCGGGCTGCGGCGCTTGCAGCCGGGTGGCGCCCCAGGCCAGGATGCCGGCCAACGCCAGAAAGCTGAACTTCGGCAGCCCGGGCATGAGCGCCAACGCCACCAGGGCGCCGGCCGCGATCCAGAGCGCGCGCGGCCGGCTGAGCAGTTGTTGGCCCAGATCGGCGCCCAGCGATTCCTCCGAGGAGGCGCGGGTGATTACGATCGCGCCCGCCACCGAGACCAGCAGCGAGGGGATCAGCGTCACCAGGCCGTCGCCCACGGTCAGGATGGTGTAGGTCACCAGCGCGTCGGTGAAGGCCATATGGCGCTGGAAGACGCCGATCAGGAACCCGGCGATGATGTTGATCGCGGTGATCAGCACCGTGGCCATGGAGTCGCGCTGGTTGAAGCGCGCCGCGCCGTCCATGGCGCCGTAAAACTCGGCCTCGCGCGCGATCTGCTGGCGCCGCTCCCGCGCCTGGGTCTCGTTGATCAGACCGGCGTTCAGATCGGCGTCAATCGCCATCTGCTTGCCGGGCAGGGCGTCCAGGGTGAAGCGGGCGGTAACCTCGGCGGTGCGTACCGCGCCGTGGCTGACCACCAAATATTGAATGGCGATCAGCGCCAGGAAAATCACGAACCCGACCACGTAGTTGCCGCCCACCACGAACTGGCCGAAAGCTTCGATGACGTGGCCGGCCGCGCCGGTTCCCTCCGCCCCATGCAGCAGAATGCGGCGGGTGCTGGCCAGGTTGAGCGAGAGCCGGAACAGGGTCAACAGCAGCAAAAGGCTGGGAAACACCGAAAACTGCACCGGGCGCAGAATCTGCACCGCCACCAGCAGCACCAGCATCGAGAGCGCGATGCTGACGGTGAGCAGCAGGTCGAGCGCCATGCCGGGGATGGGCACCAGCATGATGAAGACCAGCCCAATCGCCGCCATGGGCAGGGTCCAATCCATGGCGCGGCGCGGCCGCGCCGGCGGTTTTGCCGCGGCGCCGGCACCGGCACCGGCCTTGGCGGGCGCGGCCGCGCCCGCGGTGCGCCGGTTTCCTCCGGCCGCGGCCGCGGGACTTGCT
>Ga0134125_10003451_pt1 | contig 18264 bp, 15 predicted proteins | sample KB31751_FD_96464 | JGI IMG/M metagenome (GOLD analysis project Ga0134125, IMG submission 96464) | Terrestrial soil microbial communities with excess Nitrogen fertilizer from Kellogg Biological Station, Michigan, USA - KB3-175-1 | ecosystem: Environmental > Terrestrial > Soil > Unclassified ... | reverse complement strand
GTGAAGCGCTCGGCGTCGATGAGCTCGCGGAAGAGCTTGGCCGCGTCCTCGTAGCGGTGGCCTTTGGGGGCGCCCTGTCGCAGCTTCTCGAGCTCCTCGTCGAGCGTCGCGTGGGCGAGCGCGCGCGTCACCTTCCGGCCGTCCTCGAGCTTGGCGCCGTGGCGGATCCACTGCCAGACCTGACTGCGGCTGATCTCGGCGGTGGCGGCGTCCTCCATGAGGTGGTAAAGCGGCACGCAGCCGATGCCGCGCAGCCAGGATTCGACGTAGCCGAGCCCGACATTGATGTTGGAGCGCAATCCCGCCTCGGTGATCGTGCCGCTCGGCACTTTCAGCAGATCGGCGGCGGTGACGTGCACGTCTTGGCGCTTGCGGGCTATCTGGTTCACCGCGGGCATGCCCTTGTCGAAGACTTCCTTGGCAATGGCGACCAGGCCCGGATGCGCCACCCAGGTGCCGTCATGGCCTTCGTTCACCTCGCGCTCCTTGTCGGCGCGCACCTTGGCCATGGCCGCGGCGTTGGCCTCCGGATCGCTCTTGATTGGGATCTGCGCCGCCATGCCGCCCATCGCATGGACGTTGCGGCGATGGCAAGTCTTGATCAGCAGGCGCACATAGCTCTGCAGGAAATGCGTCGTCATCGTCACCTGCGCGCGATCGGGCAGGACCATCGCCGGATCCTCGGCGAATTTCTTGATGACGCTGTAGATGTAGTCCCAGCGGCCGCAATTGAGCCCGCCCATATGCTCCCGCAGCTCGTAAATGATCTCGTCCATCTCGAAGGCGGCCATGATGGTCTCGACCAGCACCGTGGCCTTGATGGTGCCGCGCGGCAATCCCAGTCTCGCCTCGGCGTGCAGGAAGACGTCGTTCCAGAGCCGCGCCTCGAGATGGCTCTCGAGCTTCGGCAGGTAGAGGTAGGGGCCGGTGCCCCGCTTCACGAGCTCCTTGGCGTTGTGGAAAACGTACAGGCCGAGATCGAACAGCGAGCCCGACATCGCTTCCCCGTCGATCAGCAGATGCGCCTCAGGCAGGTGCAAGCCGCGCGGCCGCACCAGCAAGGTCGCGGTCTTCGGGTTGAGCGCGTAATGCTTGCGGCTGGTGGGATCTTCGAAAGTGATGGCGCGCCGCGCCGCGTCCATCAGGTTGATCTGGCCATCGATGAGGTTGTCCCAGCTCGGCGTGCTCGCATCCTCGAAATCCGCCATGTAGACGCTGGCGCCGGAATTGAGCGCGTTGATCACCATCTTGCGATCGACCGGGCCGGTGATCTCGACGCGCCGGTCGAGCAGATCCTTCGGGATGGGTGCCACGGTCCAGTCGCCATCGCGCACCGATTTGGTCTCGGCGAGGAAATCGGGCTTCCATCCGCCGTCGAGCCGAGCCTGGAGTTCGGCGCGGCGCGCCAAGAGCCCCTGGCGCCCGGCGCCGAATTTCCGCTCGAGCTCGGCCAGGAAGCCCAGCGCCTCCGGCGTCAGGATGCGCTCATAGCCCGCGCGGATGGCGCCGCGAATCTCCAAGCCCTTGGGCAGGGCAGTCTTGTCCAATGCCATGACCTCTTCCTTCTCGACGTGCTCGCCGGCTGTGGCCGGTTCTTCGTTGCCCGCCCGGGGGAGCGCGGGCTTTTAGCATGAAAGCCAGCGCCTGTTCAGGGGAAAGTCGGGGTCTTCCCGAATTCCCAACGCGCGATCACCAGCGTCTCCCGGGCCGCCGCTTCTGCCCATGCCGCGAAGGTCGGAAAGGTCCAGATCGCGTCGCAGTAGGCCTGTGCCTCCGCGTCGACTGTCACCGCATAAGTCCTGAATCGGCTGACCACCGGCGCGAACATCGCATCGGCGATGGTGAAGCGGCCGAACAGGAAGGGGCCGTCCGTACCGAAACGGCGCCGGCAATCGCGCCAGAGCGCGGTGATGCGGTCGATATCCGCCCGGGCCTCGGCGCTGACGGGGCGCCCCGGGAAGGAGGCGCGGAGATTCATCGGGAGCTCCCGGCGGAGCGCGGCGAAGCCCGCGTGCATCTCGGCGCTCACCGCCCGCGCGACCGCGCGCGCCGCCGTCGCTTCCGGCCAAAGCCGGGCTGCCGGGAAAAGCTCGGCCAGATATTCGCCGATCGCCAGCGATTCCCAGACCAGAACCTCGCCATCGCGCAGCGCCGGCACCTTGCCGGAGGGCGAGCGGCGCAGGATCTCGGGGCGGGTCGTCTCGCGGTCGAGCGGGATCACCTCCTCGTCGAAGGCGGCGCCGGTCTGCTTCAGCATCAGCCAGCCGCGCAACGACCAGGAGGAATAATTCTTGTTGCCGATATAGATGGTGAACTCGGCCATCGGCTATCCTCGCGGGCTTGAACCCGGCCACTCTGGCGGTGCCGGGCATGCGGCGCAACCCGCCCGCCGGCCCGCGGCGTCGGAAGGGCGGTCTCAGGAGGCAGTTTTCGTGTTGTCCCATCTCGTCACCGAGGCGCCGGGCGCAGTGCCGATTACGCCGGTAACAGCCGGGGAGCTCGCCGCGCGGGCGGGCACGCTCGACGAAAGGGCCCGCGCCTGGATCAAGGCTACCGGCTTCACCGCGGAGCCCGGCAAACTTGCCCTGCTGCCGGCAGCCGAGGGTGGTCTTGCCCGCGTGCTGGTCGGTGTTGCCGCAAGCGAGGATCCCTGGGCGCTGGCCGGGCTTCCCGACGCGCTGCCCGAGGGCAGCTACCGCCTCGATCCCGAGCCCGATGCCGCCGCGGCGACGCGCTTGACGCTGGGCTGGGCGCTCGGCTGCTATGCCTTTACCCGCTACAAGCCGAGGAAGCGCGGCTTTGCCGATCTGCTCTGGCCGCGCGCCGCCGATCGCGGGCTGGTGGAGAGATTGGCGCGCGGCATCGCGCTGGCGCGCGACCTCATCAACACGCCGGCGGAGCATATGGGGCCGGGCGAGCTCAGCGGGGCCGTCGAGGAGCTGGCGGCGCGCCATGCCGCGCAATGCCGCATCATCGCCGGCGACGCGCTGCTGGCGGAGAATTATCCGCTGATCCATGCGGTCGGCCGGGCGAGCGCGCGGCCGCCGGCGCTGGCGGAATTGACCTGGGGCGATGCGCGCGCTCCGCGCCTCACGCTGGTCGGCAAGGGCGTCTGCTTCGACAGTGGCGGGCTCGACCTCAAGCCGGCCAGCGGCATGCGCCTCATGAAGAAGGACATGGGCGGCGCCGCCACGCTGATCGGGCTCGCCGCGGCAGTGATGGATGCCGCGCTGCCGGTGCGCTTGAGGCTCCTGGTGCCGGCGGTCGAAAACCTGGTTTCCGCCAACGCCTTCCGTCCCATGGACGTAATCCGCTCGCGCCAGGGCCTCACGGTGGAAGTCGGCAATACCGATGCCGAAGGCCGCCTCATCCTGGCGGATGCGCTGGCCGAGGCCGACAGTGAAGGCCCGGCGCTGCTCATCGACATGGCGACGCTTACAGGTGCCGCGCGGACCGCGCTCGGACCGGAGCTGCCGGCGCTCTTCACGCCGGACGAGTCGCTTGCCGCCGAGCTCGCTCGGTCGGGCGAGGCCGAGCACGATCCGCTTTGGCGCCTGCCGCTCTGGCAGCCCTATCGCAAGCTGCTGAAGAGCGGCATCGCCGACATCAACAACGTTTCCGAATCCGCCTTCGCCGGCGCCATCACCGCGGCTCTCTTCCTTCAGGAATTCGTCTCGAAATCGACGCCTTGGGCGCATATCGACACCTACGCCTGGAACGCAACGAGCCGGGCGGGACGACCGGAGGGCGGCGAGGCGCTGGCCTTGCGCGCGCTCTACCGCCTGATCGCGCAGCGCTTCGCCGGGTGACGGGTTAACCCTGTCTCCTGCGGTTCCAGGGGAAAGCACGCTCCCTTTACGTTTCCTCAACCGTGCCTCGCCGAGAATTGCCGATTATGGCAGCGGAGGGCGAGGACTAAGGATGGCCGAGCTCAAGCCCACTCAGGCGCTGGATCTCTGGCGGAATGTTCTGGTCGACACTGTGCGCAGCGCGGGTCCCGATCTCTCGGCGCGCCAGCTCGCCATCGTCCTTACCGTCTATCTGACGCCGCCGCCGCATACGGTACGCGGCCTTGCCGCGCTGCTGCGCATCTCAAAGCCCGCCGTCACGCGCGCGCTCGACCGGCTCGGCATGCTGGGTCTGGCGCGGCGCCGGCGGGACGAACAGGACCGCCGCTCGGTGCTGGTGCAGCGCACGGTGAAGGGCTCGGTCTTTCTCAGCGATTTCGCCGAGAGCGTCGCCGCGGCGAGCCGCCGCCTCGAGCAGCAGCAGCGCGGCGCCATCGTGCCCTACGAGCGTTCAATAGCCCTCTGAGGCGCCAACTCGGTTGAGCAGCGGCCGGCCCTCCCTGAGCCGCCGGAGATTCTCCGCCACCGCGAGCGCTGCCGTCGGCGCATGCGTTGCCGCCGCCACATGCGGCGTCACGAAGATGCGCTCGTGCCGCCAGAACGAATGGTCCTGCGCCAGCGGCTCGTCACGAAAGACGTCGAGCACGGCGGCCGAGATCTGCCCGCTGTCGAGCGCCGCGACGAGATCGGCCTCGACCAGATGGCGGCCGCGCGCGCAATTGATGATCATCGCGCCGCGCGGCAGGGCGGCGAAGAGCCGTGCATCGAGAATACCCTCGGTGGCCGGAGTCAGTGGCAGCAGGCAGACCAGAATTTCCGAGCGCGCGAGCAACGGCACCAGGCCTTCGGCACCATGAAACGTCGGAATTCCGGCAAGCTTCTTTTCCGTGCGGCTCCAGCCGGCGACGTCGAATCCCAGCACTTTGAGCTTCAGCGCCGCGTCGCCGCCGAGCACGCCGAGACCGAGCACGCCGACGCGGCGCTCCGCCGCGTTCGGCTGCAGCCGCGGCCGCCACACCCGGGCGTGCTGCTGCGCGAGATAGAAGGGCTCGCCGCGATGCAGCCGCAGCACCTGCAGCTGCACATATTCGCTCATCGCGGCGGTCATATAGGGATCGACCAGGCGGACGACGGGAATGCTGGGCGGCAGCGCGGGATCGGTCAGAACGTGATCGACACCGGCGCCGAGCGAGGCGATGAGCTTCAAATTGGGCAGGCGCTCGAACAGCCCGGCCGGCGGACGCCAGACCAGCGCCGCCTCAATCTCGGTGGGATCGCCGAGATCGGGCCAGATGCGCAGTTCGAGATCGGGAATATGCTTGGCGAGTTCCGCCCGCCATTGGGTGGCATCATCGGCCGCAGAGAGGAACAACAGGACCATTCGGTACCAGTCTACTGCGCCGTCGCCGCGCTCTCCACCACCTCGAGGTCGAAGGCGGCCGCCATCAGCGCGCGGGTATAGGCATGGGCCGGGCGCTCGAAGATCTGCTGCGCCGCTCCCGCCTCGACGATCTTGCCGTCCTTCATCACGAGGACTTGGTGCGCCAGCGCCCGCACCACGCGCAGATCGTGGCTGATGAAGAGGTAGGAGAGGCCGTGGCGACGCTGCAACTCGCGCAGCAGCGCCACCACCTGCGCCTGGACCGACATGTCGAGCGCCGAGGTCGGCTCGTCGAGCACGACGAAGCGCGGCTTCAGTACCATGGCGCGAGCGATCGCGATGCGCTGGCGCTGCCCGCCGGAGAACTCGTGCGGGTAGCGCTCGGTAGAGTCGGGATCGAGGCCCACTTCCAGCAGCACCTGCTCGATGAGCGCGCGCCGCTCCGCAGAGTTGCGGCCGATGTGGTGCACTTTGAGCCCTTCCTCGACGATTTGCGCCACCGAAAGGCGCGGCGAGAGGCTAGAGAAGGGGTCCTGGAACATGATCTGCATCTCGCGCCGCAACGGCCGCATCTGCCGTTCCGACAAGCCATCGAGCCGCTGTCCGTCAAAGCGGATCAGACCTTCGCCGGCGATGAGCCGCAGCAGCGCGAGCCCCAGCGTGGTCTTGCCGGAGCCGCTTTCGCCCACCACCCCCAGGGTCTCGCCCCGGCGCAACTCGAACCCGATGCCATCCACCGCCTTCACATGGCCGGAGACGCGTCGCAGCACACCGCTGCGGATCGGGAACCAGACCTTGAGGTCTTGCGCCGCGACGAGCGCCGTGGCGTCGGGTGCGACCGGCTGCGGCCTGCCCTGCGGCTCGGCTGCGAGCAGGTGGCGCGTATAGTCGTGCCGCGGCTGCGCAAAGACCTCGGCGACGATGCCGGATTCGACCACTTCTCCCTTGGTCATCACCAGGACCTGGTCGGCCATCTTGCGGACGATGCCGAGATCATGCGTGATCAGCAGCAGCGCCATGCCGAAGCGCTGCTGGAGATCGCGGAGGAGCTTCAGGATCTGCGCCTGGATGGTGACGTCGAGCGCGGTGGTGGGCTCGTCGGCGATGAGGATGTCCGGCTCGTTGGCCAGCGCCATGGCGATCATGACGCGCTGGCGCTGGCCGCCGGAGAGCTGGTGCGGATAGGCATCGAGGCGCCTCTCCGCCTCGCTCAGACCCACGAGCCGCAGCAGCTCGATCACCCGCGCCCGCACCGCGCCGGGGGTCATGCGCTTGTGCAGGTAGAGCGTCTCGGCGACCTGCTTCTCGATGGTGTGCAGCGGATTGAGCGAAGTCATCGGCTCCTGGAACACCATGGCGATGCGATTGCCGCGGATGTCGCGCATGGTGCTCTCGCGCGCGCCCGCAAGTTCGATGCCGTCGAAGGCGATGCGGGTCGTGGGGGCGTGGCTCGCCGCGGGATAGGGCAGAAGCTGGAGGATCGAGAGCGCGGTCACCGACTTTCCCGAGCCGCTCTCTCCCACCAGCGCGAGGGTCTCGCCCCGGCTAAGGTCGAATGAGATCCCGCGCACCGCCTCCACCGCCCCGCCGGGAACGGCGAAAGTGACATGAAGATCGCGGACGGAGAGAAGGGCTGTCACAGCTCTCAGCCTTCCGCAGAGGTGACTGACAACTGAAAATTGTGAACTGGCCGCGTCCTCATCTGACCTTCCTCGGATCGAATGCATCGCGCACCGCTTCGCCGATGAAGATAAGCAGGCTCAGCATCAGTGCCAGCACGAAGAAGCCGGTGAGGCCGAGCCATGGGGCAGTGATGTTGTTCTTGCCCTGCAGCAGCAGTTCGCCCAGCGAGGGCGAGCCCGGCGGCAGGCCGAAGCCCAGGAAATCGAGCGAGGTGAGCGTGGTGATGGAGCCGCTCAGGATGAACGGAACGAAGGTGAGCGTCGATACCATGGCATTGGGCAGAACGTGGCGCACCATGACCACCGGATTCGACACGCCGAGCGCGCGGGCGGCGCGGACATAGTCGAAATTGCGCGCGCGCAGGAATTCGGCTCGGACGAGATCGACGAGCTGCATCCAGGTGAGGGCGAGCATGATGCCGAGCAGCCACCAGAAATTGGGTTGGACGAAGCTCGACAGGATGATCAGCAGGAACAGCACCGGGATGTTCGACCAGAGCTCGATGAAGCGCTGAAAGCCAAGGTCGATGAGCCCGCCGTAATACCCCTGAATCGCTCCGGCGGCGATGCCGATGACGGAGCTCAGCACCGTCAGCGTCAGGCCGAAGAGCGTCGAGATGCGGAAGCCGTAGATCAGGCGCGCCAGCACGTCGCGTCCTTGGTCGTCGGTGCCAAGCCAGTCGACCGCATCGGGCGGCGAGGGGGCGGGCGAGGGCAGCGCGTAGTTTATCGTGTCGTAGTGGAACGGGATCGGCGGCCAAACCATCCAGCCATGCGCCTCGATCAGGCGTTGCACATGCGGATCGCGGTAGTCGGCCTCCGTCGGGAACTCGCCGCCGAACGTGGTCTCGGGATAATTGGCGAGGACCGGGAAGTAGAGATGGCCCGCATAGGAGACGACGATCGGCCGGTCGTTGGCGATGAATTCGGCGAAGAGGCTGATGACGAAAAGCGCAAGGAAGACCCAGAGTGACCAGAAGCCGCGGCGATTCGCGCGAAAATTCGCCATCCGACGCCGGGTGAGCGGCGTCACGCGCAGGCCCAGAATGCGATCGGAGCGGCGCTCAAGCGCGGGCGCGGACGTGCTCATGCGCGCCGCGCGGCGAAGTCGATGCGAGGATCGACGAACATATAGATGATGTCGCGCACCAGATTCATCGCGATGCCGACCAGGGTGTAGATGTAGAGCGTGCCGAAGATGATCGGATAGTCGCGGTTGAGCACCGCCTCGAAGCCCAGGAGCCCGAGCCCGTTCAGCGAGAAAATCACCTCGATCAGCAGCGCGCTGGTGAAGAGGATGTTGATGAAGGCGGCCGGGAAGTTGGCGACGATGATCAGCATCGCGTTGCGGAAGACATGGCCGTAGAGCACCCGGCGCTCGCCTAGCCCCTTGGCGCGCGCGGTGACGACGTACTGCTTGTTGATCTCGTCCAGGAAGGAATTTTTGGTCAGCATGGTCAGGTTGGCAAAGGCGCCGATGATCATCGCCGTGACCGGCAGCGCCAGGTGCCAGAAATAGTCGAGGATGCGGTGCGGCCAGCCGAAGCTCGACCAGTCGTCGGAGACCAAGCCACGCAGCGGGAACCACTGCAGATAGCTGCCGCCGGAGAAGAGCACGATGAGCAGGATGGCAAAGAGGAAGGAAGGGACGGCGTAGCCGACGATGATCGCCCCGCTCGTCCAGATGTCGAAGCGTGATCCGTCGCGCACCGCCTTGCGGATGCCGAGCGGGATCGAGATGAGATAGCTGAGGAGCGTGGTCCAGAGGCCGAGCGAGATCGATACCGGCAGCCGCGCGGCGATGAGGCTGATGACGCTGCCGTTCTGGAAGAAGCTGTTGCCGAAGTCGAAGCGCAGATAATTTCCCATCATCAGCAGGAAGCGCTCGGCCGGCGGCTTGTCGAAGCCGAACTGGTGCTTGAGCTCGGCGATGAGCTGCGGGTCGATGCCGCGCCCGGCCCGGGTCTGCTCCCCTCCCGCTTCGCCGGCGCCGCCGCCGGTGACGCGCGCGAGCGCGCCGCCATGCGCGCCGCGGATCTGTGCAATCACCTCGTCGATTGGGCCGCCCGGCGCGGCCTGAACGATGATGAAGTTGAGCAGCATGATGCCGAACAGTGTCGGGATCACCAGCAAGAGGCGCCGGACGATATAGGCAAGCATGGCGGCGCTCCTAGTTCACTTCGTTGCCGCCTTCGCCTGCGACTGGCGCACGGAGACCTGCTGCGCCTTGCCCGGCTCGATCCACCAACCGTTGATCACGGCGGCAGGCGAATCGGCGTATTTCGGCTGCGTCGCCGGCTTGCCGAACTTATTCCAATAGGCGACGCGGTAGTAGTCCGAATACCAGTTCGGCACGACGTAATAGCCGAAGAGCAGCACGCGATCGAGCGCGTGGACGATGGTCACGAGCGCTGGCCGCGACTTGGCCTGGATCGCTCGCTCGATGAGATCGTCGACCACCGGATCGCGCACGCCGGCGGTGTTGGCGCTGCCCGGCTGGTTGGCGGCGATGCTGGAGAAGAACTCGCGCAATTCCGTGCCCGGTGCCAGCGAGGCGCCGTAGCGCACGCTGATCATATCGAAATCATAGTCGCGCACGCGGTTCTGGTACTGCGCCGCGTCGACATTGCGTATCTGCGCGAAGATGCCGATGCGCTTCAGGTTGCCGAGGAAGGGGAGAACCACCTTCTCCATGCGCGGCTCGTCGCTGAGGAATTCGAAGGAGAAGGGTTGCCCGGTCTTCGCGTTGACCATACGGCCGTTCTTGACCACCCAACCCGCCTGTTGAAAGAGCTTCAGCGCCTCGCGGATGCCCGGGCGGATGTCGCCGTTGCCGTCGTAGACCGGGGGTTCATAGGGCGTGGTGAAGACCGCGTCGGGGACCCGGCCGCGATACTGCTCGAGCAGCTTCAACTCGTCGCCCTGAGGCAGGCCCCGCGCGGCGAGATCGGAATTCTCCCAATAGCTCTTGGTGCGCTTATAGGCGCTGTAGAGGATCTGCTTGTTGGTCCACTGGAAGTCGAAGAGATACCCGATCGCGCGCCGCACCAGCGGATCGGCGAAAACCGGCCGTCTGGTGTTGAAGACGAAGCCCTGCATGCCCTGCGGCACCTGATGATGGGCTTCCTGCTTCACCACTGCGCCGTCCTTCACCGCCGGGAAATCGTAGAGCGTCGCCCAGTCCTTGGCGGTATATTCGGCGCGGATATCAATCTGTCCGGCCTTGAATGCCTCGAACATCGATGACATGTCGCGGTAATAGTCGACGCGCATCGTGTCGAAATTATACTGGCCCTTGTTCACCGGCAGATCCTTGGCCCAGTAGTTCTTGACGCGCTCATAGGTGATGGAGCGACCGGGATCGACGGCGGCGATGCGGTAGGGCCCGCTGCCGACCGGGATGTCGAGCGTCGGCTGGCTGAAATCACGTCCCTGCCACCATTTCTTCGACAGCACCGGCAGGCTCGCCACCAGCATCGGCAGGTCGCGGTCGCTGCCGTTCTTGAAGACGAATTGCACGCGGTGCGGGTCCATCACCGTGCAGCTCCTGACATTGGCGAACTGCACGCGCCACTGGGGGTGGCCTTTGGTGATCAGCGTCGTGTAGGTCCAGCAGACATCCTCGGCCGTTATCGGCGTGCCGTCGTGGAAGCGCGCTTCGGGCCGCAAGATGAAAATCATGCTGCTGCGGTCGGGTGCGAGTTCGACGCTTTCGGCGATCAGTCCATAGGCGGCGTTCGGCTCGTCGAGCGCGCCGGCCATCAGGCTGTCGAACAGGACGCCCGGCTGCACCATCGAATCCGAATAACGGACGAAGGCCACGCCGCGCAGGATGAACGGGTTCAGGTTGTCGAAGGTGCCGAGATCGCCGAAGCGCACGCTGCCGCCCTTGGGCGCGTCGGGATTGACGTAGTCGAAATGGGCGAATCCCGGCGGATATTTGAGCGGGTCGCCGAACAGCGAGATGCCGTAACTCGGCTTGCCGGTCTCGGCCGAGGCCGGCAGCGCGACGGCGAGGGCGAGAAGGGCGGCAAGCAGCACGCGCATGGGCGTTCCCTCGATTGTCCTTGCCGCTCAGTCTAGTGGAAAGCCCGCGCCGGCCCCAGCGCGATCCCGAATCGTCGCCGCTCAACCGCCGGCAAGGAGCCGTCGCGCCGGTTCGGCAAGCAACGGGTCGCCCGCCGCTACCACGCGGCCGTCGCTGCCGAGGTCGAGCGGCCGCCCCCGCCAATCGGTGATGACGCCGCCGGCGCCGGCGATCACCGGCGCCAGCGCGCAATAATCGTAAGGCTTCAACTGCGCTTCGACGACGAGATCGATGAAGCCGCTGGCGAGTTGGGCGTAGGCATAGCAATCGGCGCCCGCCCGCACGAGCTTCGCCGCCGCGGCAAGCCGGGCGAAGCCGGCGGCGTCGGCGCCCTTGAACATGAGCTCGGGCGCAGTGGAGAAGAGCGTTGCATCGCCCAGCGCGGAACAGGGGCGACAGCGCACCGGCGCGCCGTTGAGGAGGGTGGAGCGCCCCTCGACACCCACCCAGCGCTCGTGCAGGATCGGCTGGTCGATGACGCCGAGCACCGGCCGGCCGCCTCGTGTCAGAGCGATCAGCGTGCCGAAAAGCGGAATACCGCTGATGAAGGATTTGGTGCCGTCGATCGGATCGAGCACCCAGACATACTCGGCGTCGGCGCGCAGCTTGCCATGCTCTTCGCCGATGATGCCATGCGCGGGGAAGCACTTCTCGATGAGCGCGCGCATCGCCGCTTCCGCATCGCGATCGGCGACGGTGACCGGCGTCAGATCTGCCTTCTCGTCCACCGCGAGCGTGCGGCGGAAGTGCCGGCGGATGATGGCGCCCGCGGCATCGGCGAGGGTCTCGGCCAGGGCGAGAGGGGCGGCGCCGATATCCTCGGTCATGCCGCCCCCGCCGCTACTTGCTGAGGTTCTGCGGGTGGTCGCTCAGCGTGTTGAGATAAGCGACGACGTCCGCGCGGTCCTGCGCCTTGGGCAGGCCGGCGAAGGTCATCTTCGTGCCCTGGGCGAAGCTCTGCGGGTTCGAGAGCCAGTGGTTCAGGTTATCCACCGTCCACTTCTCGCCCTTGTGCTTGGAAAGCGCCGCCGAGAACTGGTAGCCGTTGCGGCCCTCGGCGATCGGTGTGCCGATCACCTCGTAGAGATTGGGGCCGATGCGATTCGGCTGGCCCTTCTCGAAGGTGTGGCAGACCATGCACTTCTTCGCCTGCTCGGCACCCGCCTTGGGGTCGGCCTTGGCGAGAAGCGGCGCGATCGGCTCAGGGCCGGCGGGTTTGGCAGCGGCTGTCTGCTGTTGCGCTGGCTTCTCGGAGCCGGCGACCAGATAAGCCGGCTTCGCCGGGATGGTCGGCTTCACCAGCATGTTGGCGATGATGCCGGACACCATGGCCAGTATCATCGCGGCGAGAGCCGCGCCGATGATCTTGTTCCACTCGAAAGACGACATTCCCTTCCCTCGGGCAAGCGGTTCAGCGGCGGAGAAAAGCCAATTTTCGCTGACAACTCAAACGAAATGTGATTGATGCGGCGGGACAATAGCCCGCCCGATGCGCTGGCCGACGCGGATTTCATGCGGCATAACGCCGCAACTTCGAGTCGAGCCACCGGGCGGAGAGGAGTATCGCCCTTGACCGTCTCCCTGCCGAGCTTCCGTCCGATCGTGGTGATCCCGGCCCGCATGGCGGCCACGCGCCTGCCGGGCAAGCCGCTCGCCGACATCGCCGGCGAACCGATGATCGTCCATGTGCTGCGCCGGGCCGAGGCGGCCGCCATCGGTCCTGTGCTGGTCGCCTGCGCCGAGGCCGAGATCAAGGCGGCGGTCGAGCGCGCCGGCGGGTGCGCGGAGCTGACGCGGCCCGAGCATCCCTCCGGCTCCGATCGCGTTCACCAGGCCGTCGAGCGCGTCGATCCCGAGCGCCGGCACGATATCGTCGTCAACCTCCAGGGCGACTGGCCGCTGGTCGATCCGGGTCTCATCCGTGCCGTGCTCGCGCCGCTCGCCGAGCCGCAGGTCGACATCGCCACGCTCGCCTGCCGCATCCGCGAGGAGGCAGAGCGCGACAATCCCAACGTGGTGAAGGTGGCGGTGGGCTTCGCCGAGGGACAGCGCATCGCCCGCGCGCTCTATTTCAGCCGGCTGCCGGTGCCACACGGCGCGGGCGAGCACTACCACCATGTCGGTATCTACGCTTATCGCCGCGCCGCGCTCGAGCGCTTCGTCACCTTGCCGGCGGCGGTGATCGAGCGGCGCGAGAGCCTGGAGCAGCTGCGTGCGCTGCAAGCCGGCATGCGCATCGACGTGGCGCTCGTTGACACCTTTCCCTTCGGCGTCGATACTCCGGCCGACCTTGCCCGTGCCCGCGAGTTGCTCGCGTCACCGGGCCTCGCGCCCGGCACCCCATGAGCTCTCGCATCAACCCGGCCTCGCTGATCGCCTTTCAGGGCGCACCCGGCGCCTATTCCGATCTCGCCTGCCGCGAGGTCTTTCCGCGCCTCACCACGCTGCCCTGCGCCGGCTTCGAGGATACCATTGCCGCGGTGAGGCGAGGGCGCGCGCGTTTTGCCATGCTGCCGATCGAGAATTCGGTGGCAGGCCGGGTCGCCGACATTCATCACCTAATGCCGGATTCCGGACTCCACATCATCGGCGAGCATTTTCAGCGGGTGAACCATCACCTGCTCGCGCCCAAGGGAGCGAAGCTCGGCGATCTCAAGGTGGTGCGCAGCCACGTCCACGCGCTGTCGCAATGCCGCAAGCTCATCCGCGAGCTGGGATTGAAGCCGATCGTCGCCGCCGACACGGCCGGCGCCGCCGCCGAGGTCGCCGAGCGCGGCGACCGCAGTGAGGCGGCGATCGCCTCGGCGCTGGCCGGCAAGATCTACGGCCTCGCCTCGTTGCGCGCCAATATCGAGGATGCCGAGCACAACACCACGCGCTTCCTCGTCATGGCGAAAGAGCCGAAGCACGCAAAGCCCGGCAGCGACCTCGTCGTCACCACCTTCGTCTTCCGCGTGCGCAACGTGCCGGCGGCGCTCTACAAGGCGCTTGGCGGCTTCGCCACCAACGGCGTCAATATGACGAAGCTCGAGAGCTACATGCTGGGCGGCCGCTTCACGGCCACCCAGTTCTACGCCGATGTCGAGGCGCATCCGGAGGATCGGCCGCTCAAGCTGGCGCTCGAGGAGCTGCAATTCTTCTCGCGCGAGGTGCGGATCCTCGGCGTCTATCCCGGCCATGCCTTCAGCCGCAGCGTGACTCAGGGCGAGGCCGATTAGCGGCGCTGCCGCCCCGTCCGGTTGCGCGGCCTGGCGGTCTTTCCCGAAAGCTATAATTCGGAACTTAATCTCGTCCGATACTACCTTGACGGGATTCGGGCGCCTGCCCATTGTGGGCAGGCCTAGAGAGCCGCGCACAGCGGCCGGGCGCCGCCGAGCGGCGGGAGGAGCTCGTGTCGCACATGCGCAAGCGTTTGGGGGTGCTGGTCCTGGTTGCGATCCTGCTCGCCGCTGCGGCGGGCGGACTCTATTGGTGGCGCGTCGGCCGCTTCGTGGAGTCGACGGACGACGCCTATCTCCAGGCCGATATCTCGGCCATCAGCCCCGAGGTCGACGGCTATGTGCGCGAAGTGCGCGTCACCGACAATCAGCCGGTCAAGACCGGCGATGTGCTGGTGGTGATCGATGATCGCGATTTCGCCGCGAAGCTGGAGCAGGCGCGCGGCAACCGCGATGCGGCGCGCGCCGCGCTCGCCATGCTGGAGACGCGCCGCACCTGGCAGAAGGCGGTGATCGAGCAGGCCCTGGCCTCGGTGGCAAGCGCCGAGGCCGAGCAGCAACGCGCCGCACTCGAGCTGGTGCGTCAGCGCGACCTCGCCAAGGCCGATGTGGCGAGCCGCCAGAAATTCGAGGCGGCGGTGGCCGATGAGCGCAAGGCCGAGGCGGGCATGTCGCACGCCCGCGCCGTGCTCGCCGCCGAGCGCGACCAGCTCGCCATGATCGAGGCCGAGAACGGGCGCGACGAGGCGCGGCTGCGCCAGGCCGAGGCCGCGCTGAAGCTGGCGCAGAACGAGCTCGACGACACCGTCATCCGCGCGCCGATCGACGGCGTGGTCGGCAACAAGGGCGTGCAGATCGGCCAGTACGTCAAGCCCGGCACGTTACTGATGGCGCTGGTGCCGCTGCCGAAAATCTATGTCGTCGCCAACTTCAAGGAGACGCAGCTCGCCGGCATGCGTCCCGGCGAGAAGGTGCGCATCACGGTCGATGCCTTGCCCGACCGCAGCCTCCAGGGCTTCATCGAGAGCTTCGCTCCGGCCAGCGGCTCGCTCTTCAGCCTGCTGCCGCCGGAGAACGCCACCGGCAATTTCACCAAGATCGTGCAGCGCGTGCCGGTGCGCATCGCGCTGGCGCCCGATGAGAAGCTGCGCGGGCTGCTGCGCCCCGGCCTCTCGGCCGAGGTCGAGGTCGACACCCGCGCTCCGGCATCGCTCGCCGCGGCCGACGCCGCTCTCGCGCGCTGATGGACGGCGCGCGCGCGACAGCGCTCGCCGACCGGCCGGCGCTGGCGCCGGTGGCGCCCCGCGACGTCGTGACCTTCGTCGTCATGGTCATCGGCATGTTCATGGCGATCCTCGATATCCAGATCGTCGCCAGCAGCCTCGCGCAGATCCAGTCCGGTCTCTCGGCGAGCCCCGACGAGGTCAGCTGGGTGCAGACCTCCTATCTCATCGCCGAGGTGGTGATGATCCCGCTCTCGGGGATGCTCGCGCGCATCCTGTCGACGCGCGTGCTGTTCTCGCTCTCGGCGGCGAGCTTCACCTTGGCGAGCGCCGCCTGCGCCTTCGCCTGGGATCTCCCCTCGATGATCGTCTTCCGCTCGCTTCAGGGCTTTCTCGGCGGCGCGATGATCCCGCTGGTGTTCTCGGCGAGCTTCATCCTCTTCCCGCTGGAGCGGCGGCCGCTGGTGACGGTAATCATCGGTCTCGTTGCCACGCTCGCGCCCACGTTGGGGCCGACAATCGGCGGCTACCTCACCGAGACCTTCGACTGGCACGCGCTTTTTCTCGTCAATCTCCTGCCGGGCGTCGTCGCGGCCGGCGCCGGTTGGGCGCTCATCCGCATCGACCGTCCCAATTTCGCGCTGCTCCGCGGCTTCGACGTGCCGGGCCTCGTCTTCATGGCGCTCTTCCTCGGCAGCCTGCAATACGTGCTCGAGGAAGGGGCACGCAACGACTGGTTCGAGGACGGTTCGATCCGCGCTTTCTCGGCGCTCTCCGCGGTGGGCGCGCTCGCCTTCTTCTGGCGCGTGCTCGCCTACCGCCAGCCGATCGTCGATCTGCGCGCCTTCGCCAACCGCAACTTCACCATCGGCTGCCTCTACAGCTTCATCCTCGGCGTCGGGCTTTACGGCTCGATCTTCCTGCTGCCGATGTTCCTGGCGCGGGCGCGCGAGCTGAATGCGCTGCAGATCGGCCTCATCATGATGGTGACCGGCGTGGCGCAGTTCCTCTCGGCGCCGCTGGCGGCGATCCTGTCGCGTCGGCTCGACATGCGCGTCATGCTGGCGCTCGGCCTCGCTCTTTTCGGCGTCGGCGTCTGGCTCAACGCCTTCCTGACCGACCAGTCCGATTTCTGGGAGCTGTTCCTGCCGCAGGCGGTGCGCGGCGCCTCGCTGATGCTCTGCTTCATGCCGATCAACACGCTGGCGCTCGGGACCTTGCCGCAGGACATGCTGAAGAACGCCAGCGGCCTCTACAACCTGATGCGCAATCTCGGCGGCGCGATCGGGCTCGCGGGCTTCAATACCATGATCATCGAGCGCTTCGTGCTGCACGCCTCGCGGCTCTCCGAGCATGTGACGCTCGCCCGCCCGGATGTGGCGGCGCTCATGGACCGGCTCACCGCGCGGCTTTCCGAACTCACGCCCGGCGACGCCAACCTCGCGGCGCTGAAGTTCGTCATGCGCCTCACCGAACGCGAGGCGACGGTGCTCACCTTCAACGACTGCTTCGCCGTCATGGCGCTGGTCTTCCTGCTGGCGCTGCTGCTGATGCCGATCCTGAAGAAACCGCCGCTCCCCGGCGGCGCCGGCAATTAGCGACGAATTGCGTGCGTGAGGGCGCTTTCCGGGCGGCGGATTTAACGTTCCGGCAATCCGCTGTTGCGACAGTTCCCGCGACGGAAAATCGCGGGAGCGTGGTCGATGCGTAAAATGCTGGCGATCCTCGGCGTCTTGCTGTTCTCCGGCGCCGCCTGGGCGGTGGCGCCCGATCGTTCGGCGCTCTCCATCGAGGAGAACGACACGATCAACATCGCCTGTTTCGTCTTCGTGAAGGACGGGAATTCCGCCTTCCAGTCCTGCGTCGCGCGGCAGATGGCGGCGCTGAAGCAGCATCCGACCCCCGATCTCTCCGGCCTCGCGCCGTCGCGGGCGCGCGTGGTCGAGGAGCGCTGCCGCTATCTGCGCCGCGCCGGGATCGCCGAATACAATGGCTGCCTCGCCGGGTCGCTGAAGGAGCCGCAGAGGGCCGAGGAGAGGCAGAGCCCGGACGACGTCTTCGCCTTCGACTACTCCAAGGTGTTCGGCGACGGCAAGGCGCCCAAGCCTCAGCCCGAGAAGCCGCAGGTGACGCCGGTCGTTGCGCATTCGCTGCCGCGCCCGGCCGCGCTGCTGCCGCGCATTCCCTCGCGCATCGCCGAGCGGACGCTCACTCCCGCCCAGGTATTCAAGAAGGTCGAGCGCTCGGTCTGGGTCGTGCTGGCGACCCCCAGCGAAGCGGAGCTGCGCGTGCGCAACATCTCCCAAGGCTCGGCGATTGCCGTTTCCGACCATCTGCTGCTCACCAACTGCCACGTCGTCGAGGGCCGCGCCATCATCAAGCTGTGGCAGGACGGCACGCGGGCCGATGCGAAGCTGGTCGCCGGCGACACCGCCACCGACCGCTGCATCCTGAGAACCGACGACCTCGCGCTCACCCCCATCGCCGGCGTGCGCCGGGCGGGCAGCCTCGCCATCGGCGAGCGCGTCTTCGCCATCGGCGCGCCGATCACGCTCGAGCGCACCTTGAGCGAGGGGCTGATCTCGGGCATCCGTCCGGATGGCCGCCGGACCCTGGTGCAGACCTCGGCGCCGATCTCGCCGGGCTCCTCGGGCGGCGGCCTCTTCGACGAGCGCGGCAACCTCGTCGGCATCACCACGCTCGCCTCGCGCTCGGTGGCGCAGAACCTCAACTTCGCCATCGCCGCATCCGAGTATTGGAAATAGCGCGACGCGGCACGCGTCGTCGCTGGCGGCGTCAGCGGTTGCCAAGCAACCGCGAGAGCC
>Ga0134125_10003450_pt1 | contig 18267 bp, 19 predicted proteins | sample KB31751_FD_96464 | JGI IMG/M metagenome (GOLD analysis project Ga0134125, IMG submission 96464) | Terrestrial soil microbial communities with excess Nitrogen fertilizer from Kellogg Biological Station, Michigan, USA - KB3-175-1 | ecosystem: Environmental > Terrestrial > Soil > Unclassified ... | reverse complement strand
TCTTGTTCGAACAAGCCATTTGAGCGAATCGCGATCCCATTGCTATAATCAAGTCGCTCCACGGTTCCAATTTCATCAGCACGTTCTTCCATATCCCGCCTGATTACGTTCACATTCGGCGCGGCAAGTGAAGTCGTGGAACTACAAGCGTGGCCAGGTAGCTCAGGTGGTAGAGCGCAGCCCTGAAAAGGCTGGCGTCGGCGGTTCAACTCCGTCCCTGGCCACCATCTCTTTTCAAGCACTTACGCGATTTTACTGAAATTGCTCCACCCAAGGTTCCACCCAAGCTAATCATTGAATCTGCTCCTTAAGCAGGTGTCCCTTGTCTCCCAGCATTTGCTCGAGGAACCTGCCCTGCGCATCTCGTTTGGATTCCATATCAGACTGCGCGTAGAGTTGCAGCGTAGTGGTGATGTGCGCTTGTCGCAAGAATTCTTGGACTGTTTTCGGGTCAACCTTCATCTTCACCAATGCCGAAGCCAAAGAATGGCGGAAGTTGTGGAACCCGAAACGCACTCGTTGTCCTTCCTGGATGACTCCCGCCTTGATTGCTGCTGGGCGGAGATATTTCTGCACAAGGATTGAGGCCGAGAGAGGTTTCCTGCCCTTGAGGCGGGTACTCGGAAAGACTAGATCGGTTTCCCGAGCATACGGCGTCTTTTCCCGCCAGGCGAGCAGAAATCCCGCAAGAAGCGGATGCATCGGGACGGGCGCCTTGGAAGCTTTTGACTTCGGCACCTTGAACCGTCCCCACACATATGCCCGTCTCACAAACATGATGAGATCTTCAAAGTTCAGATCCATCCACCACAAGCCAAGAATCTCCGACACGCGCAGCGCCGTGGCAGCATCGCTCAGAACGAGCGTGCGTCGTGGCTCCGGAATGTTGAGGAGGATTTCAAAAGCCTGTTGTGGCGACATGATCACAGCCTGATAGTCACTCGTTGTTCTCTGACGGACCCAATTCATCGGATTACCTTCCTGCTGGCGAGGAAGGTAATTGCATCGCTGCCCATGCAGGTAAACGAGATTCATGACACGCCGGATTTTGTCGATTGTCGGATCAGCTAACGACATGACCTTCTTCTTTGCGTTCCCTTTTTTCAATTCCTTGAACCACTCTTCAACTGCAAGCGACTCGATGGCTAACGGCGCTAGTCGTCCCCAACGTGGAATGATGCGCTTAGTCAAATGCCGCTTGTATGTCTCGGTCGTGGCAAATGCCTTCGGGATCGTAGCCTCAGATTGATCTTCCATCAGTTCATTTTCAATATAGTGCTGACAGAGTTGACCATAGGTTCGAGGCGTTCCCTTGAAGGGTTGTAATTGATTAACGGTTTCCCGAAGGTGCTGGCGATCTATTTCTTCCCACGCGTTCTTATCCTTGAGACCAACCCGCTTCACAAGACCAAGAGCAACTGTGTGTTCCACACGCTTGCCATCGGAACGCGTAATCTGAAACCGATACACCCACGTCGGGCCATCTTTGCGATGCTCGATTCTCACCGAGCCGTTTTGGTACCTGGCCATTCATATCCTCCTTTAAGAGATGGCTCAGGTGGGCTGCTGAGAAAAGTTTACTGGAGTACAGAGGAAACGGTCTAGCTCCGAAAGCTTGAATCTCCAGTCCTTCTTCTGCGCATTTGGATCAAGTGGATGACCGGGAATTTTCCCAGCCCTGACTTTCTGGAGCAATGTTCGGCGCGTGATACCTAAGAACGAAGCAGCCACGTCGGCATCCACGAATGGTTCGGGACTATTTGGAGATTGGAGAAAAAAAGAAGTCGATTGTGATAAAGGATTTTGCGCTGAAAAGTCCGGATAGATCTGAGACGTTTGAAGAGCGGTAATTTTCATAGGTTATCTCTGACGATGCCTAGATTACGTGGATTGTTTTTAGCGAGGATTGCTTGGCTCAGATCATAGCGATCAGTGTCGGAGTTATATCCTGCGATTTCAACTACCCCCGAGACCAATCGTTGCCCTTGCCGTCGTTCAATATGCACTAACAAATTAAGAGAATCAGCAATGTTGCTCTTTATCGCTCGGTATGGAAGGTCGACGTTGCTTTGCAGGACGCAACTGGTAAAGCGACTCAACGCCTGTAACGCCGAGTTGGCGTGAACTGTCGAGATAGTTCCGGAATGCCCAGTGTTCAGCAGTTGTAGCAGATCGAATGCCTCAGCGCCTCGTATTTCTCCAAGCAAGATACGGTCAGGACGATGGCGAAGACTAGCTTTCAGCAAATCGCGAATGGTGACGGCAGGCAAGTCATTTTGAGCAGCGCGAGCTTCGAAGCGAACGAGGTTGGGAGCATTGATTTGGATTTCCGCGGTGTCTTCGATGACGAGGATGCGTTCGTGTTCTGGAATGAAGTTGGCAAGGATGTTGAGCAAAGTCGTTTTGCCCGTGCCGGTCCCTCCAGAGATGAGAATATTCTTTCGAATTGTAACCGCCGTCCGCAGAGTGTCAGCAAGCGCTTCGGTCAGGGTGCCAATGCGGATCAGATCTTCTATTCCAAAGTGCTTTGCATTGAACTTGCGGATGGTCAGCGTGACGCCACGCAAGCTGCACGGAGGAACGACGGCAGCTACGCGACTACCGTCTGGAAGCCTCGAATCGAGAATGGGTTTTTCTTCGGAGATGTCGTCGCCTAACCTGCGAGCGATATTACGAACCGCCACTTCCAAGGACTTCGGGCTGAGCGTAATGCCCGTCGCTGCTTCAATTCTGCCTTCTCGTTCGACGAAGATGTGGTCGGGGCCATTGACCATGATCTCGCTGATTTCCGAGTCGCGGATGAGGTGCTCGATGGGACGGAGGAAAGGAAGGATCAATTCAAAGCCGGAATTCATCAGAGTTCTCCATCGGCCAGTTGACGGAAGTAGGACTTGTTCACGTCGTTGTAGTAGGGCTTGAGATACATGAACGTAGGTGGCAATGGATTCAATCCGTCATAGGCAAGAGTGACAGATTGAGCGTTTTTTAATTCGGTAAAGGTCTTAAAGTCGAAACGGAAGTCGCTTTGCGTGTTGTAACTTTTGGAAGTGGTGACGTTCGCTTTGTGAGCTATGGCCTTGCCCGTCCAGAGGCTGACGCGAGCGTCATGTCCACTTTCTGAGATGTTGTAATTCACCTTCCACTGGTCTTCTCGTCCACAGAGTTCGCTGGCAATCTTGGCCGAGAACTCGTCAGACAATGCGAGAAAGATCTTCGTACGAAAGGTCTGGAGCAAGGTGCGCCAGGATTCGCCGGGCAAGGTTGAACGCAAGGAACTGATGCTCTGAGTGGCGACTATAGGGATGCACTTGGGCTGGCGGGAGAGGGCAAAGAACTTCTCGTCGCCGTTGGGATCGTTTTCTCCCACGGTGGCGAAGTGTTGGTACTCATCGCAGATGAAGAAGACCTGCCGGAAGTACTGTTCCGGATTGTTCTCGATCTTTGGTATGCGATTCAAGACCGCGCGCTGGAAGTCGAGTTTCATCATGACGCCGATGGCTCTGGCGAGGCCTGGGTTCAGGGAGACGGGAAAGTTGAGGGCACATACCTTGCCGACCTCGATCAATTCCGAAAACGGCGGCAAGGGGCGGCCATATTTACTGTCGGCGTTTAGCTCCGGGTCGTAGCATTCTTTAGGCGGGCAGAACGTTCGCTTGACGATCGGGTTGTCATCGAAGAGGGAAAGAAAAACCGAGATGCCTTCGACGATGGATGTGCGGAGCTTGTTTTCAATGCGTCGCCAGTCGTGATAGAACCACCGCTTCACCCCTTCTAGGATTTCCTGCTTAATCGGATCCATCTGGTCACTAGCAAGCGTTCGATGAGAGTTGTACTCGATTTGGTCCTTCTTAAGTGTCTCTAGTAGCGATTCACTTTCAGGTGCTTGATGATTGCCTTTGATTTCAGAGGGAACAAATCCGAAGGGTTCCAATTCTGGATGCGCTCGGAAAATTGTATCCTGGACAACTAGAAATCGTTCTCCCGTGATCTTCCGTTCAGCTTCCTTAATTCTGGATTCGAGCAACTCCGGATTGATTGCACACTCATAAACATCGAACAAGGTTACGTAGTCATAAGAGACCTTGTGAAGCTGGATGATGAATTTGACGAGGTTGGTGTAAGCCTGCTGCCAGAATGGTTCTTTGCCTTTTGCAAAGAGATTGTTGAGCAGTGCGGCGATGTTGTAGGCCAGCGCATAGGCATCCAGATCGTTGTAGAGCGGGTTGTAACGATAGTCGGCATTCAGGTTGACTTCGACATAATCTGTTTCTCGTCCATGGCGTACGAGGATGTTTCTTACCTTATGGCAGAAGTCGCCTTTGACTTCAAGTACGAGCCCGCCAATGCGTTTCTCTGGATCATTGGAATGGTAGGCGATGAGTTGCTCGGCATAGGGATACATGCACCCGCTGGTCTTGCCGGTACCGATGGCCCCAAAGATGGCGATGCCAGTGAATAATCCTCGTTCTGGGATAGTTAACCAATGCGGATTGGAAGAAGGCGATGCGACTCGTGGGTTGTGTACTTCTCCAAGGACAAGAGAAAGCTTTTCCATCTGATCCGGTAGAGGGTACACGGGCAGAGGCATGGGTTTGCTTTGCCGTCTGGGCCGATAGGCGAAGATGTACACCCCGGAGAGCAGGAGCGAATAGCCAATCAATGGAGTGGTGAACAGACAAAGTTGATAACCATACTTGAATCCCAGATAGATCATTGGCACGCGAAGATCTATCAGGCGAAGTACGAGATTGTTCTCCGGGTAGGGAAAACGGAAATACAGGGTCAGTCCGGTCGCGCAGGTCAACACGTAAACGACCAAGCCTTTGGAGGCAAGAAAACGCTGCATCATAAAGGTTCTTTCGTCACGGGCTGTACTTTCTTGCTTGAAGGGTTCTTCTCCAGCCAAGCGCGAAACTCCGCATCTTTGCGAAACACAAGCTCCAGCGCCTGGGTGATGACATGCTCAACGGAACTCGCAGAGATGAACTCCGCATATCGCTCCATGGCTTGAGCAAGGGGATCGGCGAGACGGATGTAGTACTTGCGTTTCGCTATGGGTGTTTCAGGAGATTTGAGTAGAGGCATGATGGTTCCTTTCTGTTGAGCTGAGTTGGCAAGAAGTGCCAGTAAGTTCTGGCAGAATTTGCCAGAAGGCATCGGCAGAGATTGGTTTGGAGGACGCGGCAAAACCAGAACCGGCGGCTTGTTCCGCTGGTTCTTTCATGGACGGGAGCGACCTCCGAAGCCCGCAGGGATTTGGGCGTGGTACACTCGCCCAAAATGGGGTCGCTCCCGGCCATGAAACTCGCCCTGCAGAGGCGCCCCTTCCGCTTTAGACGCTCCGGCTCCCAGGAAGATCGCTGTGTCGACCAATCGCACCTCCAAATCGCTTGTCGTTACCAGTTGACAGCTTGCAGTTCCACTGTGACATTGCAGACGCCCTCAGCGTCCCAAATATCGTCGCGTAGCAGAAATCTATGGCTGTTGGTACGCTCCACAAATGAGGCCCGCGCCAAGGCAATAGCATGCGGAATGAGCGCAGCGCGCATGACACTGTAGTCTTCGTTGAACAGCACACCTGCGAGGAAATCAAAATGAGCGCCGTCCAGGTCGCGAATTGCGGACAACTGGCGGGAATTGTTATATCGAGTGATCCGGCGGCCCTTGATTTGATAGCGGATTCCGTCAGTCCCGATGGCGTCTATGTTCGCGTTCGAGTTGCTGGCCTGTTTCCAGCCGAACGCCTTACAAAAGATATATTCGGCTAAATCACCCGTCGGATTATTCGAACTCCGCGTGATGCCTCGCGTGCGAAGCTCATCTGCGACTCTTGCGTGGAGGGCAAGCAAATCCCGAGGTGCCAGGGACGACAGGTCCATCGTAGGTGTTTCTCCCAGCTTGGCTTTCGCGGTTTCGTGAGACGAATTCACGCCCACAGTATGGCGGCTCCGAAGGGTAGAAGCAACTTGCGAGGAGTGGCGTTAGAAAGAGGAAGGAACTACCACTGAGATTTCATGTTTGCGGACTAGTACCCCGAGTGTGAGGGCGTCGTAGTGATTAAAAATCGTCTCCATGCGAAAGACATGGGGCTCATGGCGGCTGTTCGTGATGGTGGTCTCGACTTTCCCAAGATCCCACTTCCCGTATCCGCAGTAACCCTGAACGATTGAATAGAGCTGGATGTCCGTTACATGACCAAATTGGGCGTCGAACGCTGGAGACGTTATGAAATAGCGGCAGGGTTGTTGAGGATCGAAATCCGACGCTGGCTTCTTGGGATGACCCGTTATCAAACCAAAGGCGGGAATATCGAGTATCTCGACGAGGGAATAGAACGTCGTAGTCATGGTATTGCCAAACACCTTCTTAAGCTCAGTCACGAAGGCAAGATTCGGCTGAGAAGAGAGCGCCCGCGCCTTGAATTGTTCCCCCAGAAACAGCAGGCGCCTGGCCGCATAGTTAGCCTCTGACTCCATTGCCTCGTGGCAATTGGCTTTCAGAGTGTATTTGTTGTCTCCTAGGCTTATGGGGCCATGCCAGGGAATGATGATGTGACCTATTTCGTGGCCCTCGGCCCACCGTTGCTTTGGCGTCGGAAGCTCCTGACTGATAAGAATTCTCTTTTCATCGAACAGGCAAAGGGCATCAAGCCGGAAGTTCTTAACAAAGTCTTTCAGGAAGCCGGGACGTTCGGCAATTTGCTTGCCCGCTACTTTCAGGGAGTGAATCCAGCGTTTGAAGAATCCATCATCCGCCGCGGAGTAGTAATCCCTGGCGAGCTTCAGGAGTTCTCGTACGTGTTCCAGGTGGAGAGGCGGTTCGGGAGCGCCCAGATCTCGAAGGATTTTCGAGACCTGGGCATCTATGTCTGCTGCGGAATAGGGGTCAAGGTGAATGTTCTTCAACGGGCGCTCAGAAATTTGGCGAATTCGTCGAAGGCTTCCTGTTCTTCACGCGTCAATTGACGAATCGGTTCGGACATGGCCGCGAAACGGACCGCCGCGTCATTGAACTGCGCATCTTTGGCTTGCGCCAGTCCAGCCAGAGTCAGCAGTTTCACGTGAGAAACTTTCAGAAACTGGGCAAGCATATGCACAGTGCGAAGCGTCGGGGTGTATTGGTCGTCGTCTTCAATGCATACAAGTTCCTTTAGCGGTATCTGGGCCTTGGTCGCGAACTGTTCTTTAGTGAGGCGGAGTTTAAGCCTGCCCAACTGTACAAACCTAGATAATGATAGCCGGGCGGCAAGAGCGTCACTGGTCGGTGCCGGAAGCGGGTCCGCAGGCATCATGATGCATCCAGCCGACACGAACGCGCCATCTTCTTCCGCTGCTTTTTGTCTTATCCACGCATCTTCATCAAACATTCTCATGATTTTCCTCCTTTCAAGAATTCGTCCGCCTTCTCTTTAGTAAGTTCGAAGTAGAGAAGCCCCTCTCCGTCCCGTTCCGCCTCGATCGGTTCCATGTAGCACACATGCTGATAGAACCATTCCGGCTCGCCCTTCTTGTCACCTGGCAAAGAATGGAGTCCCACGCGTCCCTTGCAATCCTCGGTCAGGCTGAGTTCCACCGCAATTCGCATCAGCTGCGAGCCAATGCCGCCGTAGTGCGGCTTCGGCGCAAGCAGTTTTATGTTCCACGGCGCCGTCTCGACGTACTTGACATAGATCAGGGGCTTGCCCTTTTGGACGGGAAGCTTAGCCAGGTGACCTTCTTTCGCAACCTCAAGGAGACCCTGCATCTTGCCCTCGCATTCGATACCATAGAACCCAAGCAGTGGGTTTCCGAGCCGACTAATTTTTCTCGTCCAGTCCCACCCCCAGTGCTTTGGCAGCTCCTCAAGGGGATGTCCCTGATCGCGGAGCCGCGCAATCGACTCCTTGCGTATGGGTTCCCATTCCGCCTGAGCCCGCCGAATCTGTTCTTCGGTGAGCCCTTTGTGGAGCGACGCGTCAACCACCACACCTTTGTGAAGGTCAAAGATCCTTATCGTAATGGGGCCGTTGGTCACAGGACGAGCAGTTCCGACTTCTTCTTTTCAATCTCATCTTCCATAAAGAGCTTTTCGCCGCGCTGAAGACGGGTATCGATCACCTGATACATGCGCAAAGCCTTACGAATAATGGCGGTCTTGCTCATGTCATAACGACTAGAGAGAGCGTCCAGCGCGTCCATCTCATCGTCGTTCAAATTAAGCGTCATTGTCCGTTTGTCTGCCATCGGAGACCTCCTAAAAAGCAAGTATATAGAACTAGTTCGTAAAGTCAACCAAAAATACACTTGTATTAGCCATAAAATATGTATATAATGGCCATACATTAAGCAAAGCGCTCCAAGCGCAGGGAGGTTTTATGGAAGTACCCGAGCAAGAAGTGGTTGTTGAGATTGTCGAAATCGTTGAACTTGAGGAACACGCCAAGCAACATGGCACACCTGTTCCTCATGCCAAGTACTACGCATTTCGCGTAGACAAAACGAGGGTCGTCGTGGACGCTCCGACTATCACCGGGACACAAATCCTGGCGAAGGTCGGAAAAACACCACAGCAGTTCAAACTGTACCAACATAAGCGTGGGCATCAGCCAATCCTCATCGGGCCTGATCAGGTAGTAAATCTCAGGGAACCTGGTGTGGAGCGTTTTACGACCATGCCGAAAGACACGACAGAAGGCCTGGTGGCCCCCTGTCTGCGCATGGATTTCCGGCTGCCGGCCATGGACGAGGAATATCTCAACGGCCTCGGCCTGAGTTGGGAGACAATCCGAGACGGTCAAAATCAGTGGCTCATCATCCATGGCTGGAAACTTCCCAACGGCTACAACGTTGCCATCGTAGACCTGGCGCTGATGATACCGAGCAATTATTCCGACAGCCAGATAGACATGGTTTTCTTCAAGTCCGCACTTTCTCGGAGTGACGGCAGAGGTATCAACAACCTTTCACAAATAGTCATCGCTGGCCAGGCATGGCAGCAATGGTCCCGGCACCGCACCGCCCAGAATCCTTGGCGCGCCGGCATCGATGATGTTGCCAGTCATCTCGGGTTGGTGGACGAATGGCTGCGTCGCGAATTTGGAGCGGCATGAAATATTCACTACGCATGACAGAAATACAGCATGCGGCATTGCGCGCGCATCTTTTTCCGGGGGACGGAAAGGAAGCAGTGGCGGTGCTTTTTTGCGGACGACGCAAGGGAGAAGCCAAGCATGTATTCACCGTGCAGAGAGTCGTGCCCATCCCCCATGAAATCTGCGACCGCCGTCCCGATCGCATTACCTGGCCCACTGATATTGTCGAAGCACTCTTGCGGGAGACGTTCGGAAAAGAACAGGCCATAGTGAAAGTCCACAGCCATCCAATCGAATATCGACGCTTCTCGGAGCTCGACGACCGATCAGATAGGGATTTGTTCTCTTCTATTACCGGCTTCTTAAACGACGAACTCCCGCACGCAAGCGTCATTATGCTTCCGAATGGAGAGCTCTTTGGGCGGATACTCGGTGATGAGGGCAAGGTCATGGGTCCGCTTGAATCAATCATGGTGGTGGGACACGATTTACGGATCTGGCAGGAGCGGCGAGTGGAGACTGTCGAAGGATTTGCATTACGACACGCACAAGCATTCGGGAGTGGCACAACCAACATCCTTCGCACACTATCAATCGCTATCGTTGGCTGCTCTGGCACCGGAAGCATTGTGGCGGAGCAGCTTGCGCGTTTGGGAGTTGGCAGGCTGGTTTTGGTAGACCCGGATGCCGTCGAAGACAAGAATCTCAATCGCATTCTGAATTCAGCCAAAGAAGACGCCTATCTCGCCAGACCGAAAGTGAATGTTCTCGCCTCTGCTATCGCCCGAATGGGACTGAATCAGGACGTGCTGCCCCTGGCCATGAACCTGATTAGCCCAGAAGCAGTGCGAAAAATCGCTGAATGCGACATCGTTATCGGCTGCATGGACGGAGCCGAGGGGCGGCACATGCTCAATCGCCTTGCAACTTTTTACGTCCTGCCCTATTTCGATGTAGGTGTGAGGCTCGATGCCGACGGAAAAGGAGGGATCGACAGTATCGCTGGCGCCGTACATTATCTGCAGCCGGGTCTTTCCAGCCTCCTTAGCAGGGGTTCTTACGATATGAAGCGTGTGGAAGCGGAAGAAATCAGACGCACGGACTCAGAACTCTACCGGCGGCGAGTGAAGGAGGGATATTTACGCGGGGTCGAAGAAGATCGTCCTGCTGTCATCAGCGTAAACATGTTCTTCGCTGCGCTTGCGGTAAATGAGTTGTTAGCCCGACTCCATCCTTACCGCAACCTGCCCAATGAGCATTTTGCCTGTGTGAGAGGGAGCCTCTCGGAAGTGCAGTTTTATCCGGAGGAAGAGACCGCTCCATGCACGGTCCTGCAACGCCATGTTGGTCGCGGGGATGTTGTACCCCTTCTGGATCGTCCCGCATTGTCATGAAAAACGCGCTGCAGATAGCATGGGAGGCCATGCAGGGTCTCTGGGACCGATGGAAATACAGAAAGCGGGTCAGAACGACCTCTGTGGCGGAAGTCCCCGACAAACTTGATCGGCGATATCTTTACCTGATTGGCTCCGATAGTCCCTGGTCGGCAGCGCTGCTCTGTCCGTGCGGATGCTGTGAGACCATACATCTGAGCCTGCTACGCGATGATTCGCCCTCCTGGACTCTTCGCATGGAAAAGACAGGAAACCTCCCTACCCTCTCGCCCTCAGTGTGGCGCACAAAAGGTTGCCGGTCTCATTTCTTCTTACGGCAAGGGGCGATTGTTTGGTGTAAGACGGAGCGGAGATCGGTTAATCATTAGCCGTATCCTGGGATATGAAACGATCGATAATAGCCGCTGCATCCGTCGCCATTTCGCGTTCAAGCACGTCTGCCGCTGCTCGTGCTTTCGCAGACGCTTCTGCAAGGTCGGCGATCGCGGATTCTTCCGCGTCTTCTAGCCGAACGACCTCATGAGTGGCGATATCGGATACGTCCATATGCGGGATGCTCGATCCGTAAATAAGAGATTTCACTAAGGGTCGCCCGAGCACTGGATGCGACAGAGCAGTAACTAGATAACCAGGCCGAAGGGAAACACCCGCGCCAGGTTTGATACGCATAACATCGTCGGATACCACCTTGTCTTCCAGGTCTTGTTCTGCAAGAACGGCAGTGCCGATGATGCCGTATGCTTGACCTGAACGGGCCATGAGAACCCACCCGGACTTGACTCTTCCCTGATGCGGGTCTCCAAAGTCATTGTCAGCAATTCTCTTCGTGATATCGGGGTTAATTTCCGTCAGAGACGCGCTTTCGACAAGAGGCACTCCATCTGCCGCTGGGACACGCCGGAAACGAGTTGGGAGCCACATTTCGTACCCAGCGGCAGCCACCGAAGTAAAACCTTTCCCCCGCTTAGCCAGATGATTGCGAATGGCCGTGACTCCCGGATTGTGGATGGTGGCGTCCATGCGCCGACGCCCAAACCCGAAGGCTTGTGAGGCGCGGACTGTGAATCCCTTGTCGCCCCAGTCCGTAATCGAAAGGGGGCCGATGACCTTTTCAAATCGTGATTCGGCCTCAAGCGTCAGCCGGTGGCCTTCGTTGCGCAAGTCCAGGATTCGCTCGACCCTTCGCGCAAAGTCAGCTGCTGTGTCGTCATCCACTGTCGGAATAGGTAGAGCGTCAATGTGGGAGGTCTCTAGGTGCTTGATGATATGGCCGTAGTGGGTACCGACGGCCATCGCTCTGGCTTGCCGGGAATGGAGGTAAGCGTAAATCCATCCTCTGTCCCGGCGCTCTATCACTTCTATGCGTAGCAAGTCGTGAGATATCAGGATCTGTTCGTGGGGAGCATAAGCAATCGTCGGGCGACCCACGGACCCCGAACAGGTCACCAAAATCATGCCCTGATGAACGAATCGGTTGGCGGAATCGTCTGTACGGTCGAGGGAAAGCCATTTACGCGGCACGGGCCTCACATCGAATACTTGTGTCGCGGCAAGGAAAGGCGTTCCGTAGTCGCGCGATACTTGTATACCCTTGAGCCTGCCAGGCATCCACGCGCGCGCCACTTCGACAAATGGCTTCCATCCATTCGATCTCGATTCAATCGCAGTACGGATGCCATAGCCTGAGGAGAGGTAGGTTCCCGCCTCCATGCGTCGATCTCCGCAGAACATGGCGGATACGGGAACGCTGCTTGCCTTAACCGTGTGCCAAGGCCAGACGGTCTTGGGTTCGGGCGGAGGCGCGACTAGTCTTGCTCGGAGAGCCATCGACGAAACTCCTGAGCAATCTGGATAGTGTTGTCATCGACCACTTTTCTGCGCGTGGTCTGGCGCTGATAGACAGGCGTGCCGTTCTCCCACTCCTTAACCTGCTCCTCGATTTCCTCGATGACCTCATTGCCCTTTCGGTCGCGGACGTAGGTTTTGTTTCCACGTTTGTCATGGCCGACGTGGTTGGCCACAGCCATAAAAACCGGATAGTCGTTAATTATGTCAGCTGCCGTTTCGACAGCAATGAGATCCTTCGCCTTGCGCTGCAGAACGAGGATACTGGTTTGGATGCTTACGTCGGGCTGAAATGTGTCGGGATGCAGGTCGATGCTGGCAAGAATTCGAGTATTGCGCAGAATCCACTCGCGGACATATCCGAGTCCGGGAGAGCCTAAGATACCGTCCGGCAGAACGATTGCCGCCCGGCCGGTGCCAGGTTTGAGGAACTTAACGCAGCGTTCTATAAAAAGGATCTCTGGAGGTTGGGACTTTTGAACCCAGTCGTTTTTTCTCCACTCATCCGTGGCCTTGTCGTAACTCCAGCTGTGCCCCAGGTCGTATTTTTCAAGAATGCTCGGATCGCTTACCGGAATCTTGGAGCCGAACGGCGGATTGGTGAACAGGACGTCCACGCGGCCCATGATATTGCGCTCAACCAATTCAGGGTCCCACGTCGGCGGGGCTTCGAGCGAGTTGGCCTGAAACAGGCCACCTGAGCCGTCATTGTTCATCACCATGTTCATCTTCGTGGCTTTCACCAGTTCAGGGTTGAAGTCCATGCCGACTATGGATTGCGCCGCGAACTTTCTAATCCTGGCCTTTACTGCTTCCTCGGCTCGGCTGAGGTTGTTGCCCCATTTTGACAGCTCGGCCCCGCGGATTTTCTCAATCACATGGTTCATGGCTGTAATGAGAAACCCGCCCGTGCCACATGCTGGATCGAGAATAAGCTGCTTCTCGGTGGGGTCGAGCATCTCAACCGCCATGCGGCACATGTTGCGAGGTGTAAAGAACTCGCCGCGATCACCGCGTAGATTGGAGCCGACAATCTCCTCGTACGCCCTGCCCTTCACGTCGATGTCGCTCTCCAGCAGCGAGTACATCTGGAGTTGCGTGACCAGATAGGCCAAGACAACCGGCTTGAGCTCGATACTCTCTGACTTCTTGAAGATGGTCGGATAATCGTTTTTCACTTGCGTGAAAAGCGCTTCGATTCGCTTTTGGACCTTCATCGGGCCGTTGACGCCGTGCCGTTCGTTTGCGGCCGCGAAAAAATCCACTTCATCGCTGTGTCGTTCATCGTGAATCTTGCAGAAGATCAGTTTGAGAAGTTCCCAGAACGCTTGGGGCTTCTGAAGCCCCTGATTGCCCGCGATGTAGTTGTGGCAACGCCGAAACGCAAACAGCAGGGCATCGGAGGTCGCCGGCTTAAGCTGGTCAAAACGTGGCCGGTCTTCCTCTTCATCGCCTCGGCCGAACTCAGGCAGGTCAGGAACGTCTTCAATATTGACGGTCCCGCCTTTTACCACTCGCCGATAGCAGAATCGCTCAACACCGTTTGTCCACATGCCATAGGTGGCATTTGGGCAGGCAGCCATGTAACTCTGAAGCTGACCTACTCCGTCCTTCTTATCGGCCGCTTTCACGGTCGATGCTTTGCATTCGACAATGATGAGAGCCTTGTCCGGAGTATGCGACGTAGCCGGCGGAAAGATCACGAGGTCTGCGCGAGGTTTCCGGGAACCGACGGGTACAACGAACTCTACCTCTATATCGGCCTTTTCATATCGATACTCACGGACAAGGGATTTCGCTATTTCCTGCCGCACATACTCTTCGGGAGTTTCGGGCCGCTGGGTCTTTCCGTCGATGAAATCCAGCACCTTTCCTTGCTGGACGATGATGGCGAGCCTGGGTTGGCTATCGTGGTTCCGCTCCTTGGCGTTACCGGCCATATTTCTCCTTAAGGAGCGCAAACGCTTCCTGGAGAACCTCAACCATTTTCTTGCTGTGTTGGGCAGCAAAGGTCTTGAAATCCCGGTGAAATTCGTGCGGAACCTTGAAATTGAGCGGCGTGAGCACCGCCGATTCGGAACTGGGGAAAAGACCCGCGGGTTTGGCAGGGGATGGCGCTATTCCCGTTCGTGGAGTTTTCTTCGCCATCACTGGCAGGCCCTTTAGGAGGCCCGTTAAGTCCACCCGAGGATACAAGATGATAACGAAAGAACGCAATAAGGATTTCGTTATTTAACGATAGCCGCTACCCCTGCCCGCTGGCGGTCTTGCGCGGCAACTGAGTCTGCGGCATTTTGTTCCGTGGCAAGGGCATAGCGTGGGTCCCCGAGCCCCACGATTACGGCAATCGAGCCGTGCTCCGGTGCGACAAGTTGGGGTAAGTTGGAACGGGCAGGGGCCATCAAGATCTGCAATCACTCTGCAATCAGTTTGCAACCACTTAACGCGAACTACAGGGTACCTCCAGGTTCTTAAGCGCCGTCCGTGCTCTTTCAAGTTCTTGGATGTAGAACCGAGGGTGGATTCAAATCCCACTCTACTCTGTTCCGAAGGCATGTGTTTTTGTCATCTCGACACACTGAGGCTCCCCGTGGTCCGAAATCGGCTGACTGTCGGTCAGTGCAGGTTTGCATTTTCTCGGTTCCTGACGTCGCCCCTGTGTGCCTATTGTGTGCGCAGTACTTAATCCGCATTACGCTGACCCCGGCGCTGGCTGGTGCAATTCTTGCCCATCCTACTCGGCCTCTGCCGTGGGAAAGCACATGAAAATTTATGGTCCAATTATGGTCCAATAATTCTTACTGAGGACGCCAACAGCGACTTTGGGAGCCATCCGTGTCGCATGTTTTCAATTAATTACGATTGAATATTTGGCTGTCGCGGCATTGTCCGGAAGTTTTGGGAATCGACGGGCACGGAAAGGCATATGCAGTAGTTGCAGGGAATTGGATTTTTCAATGCGGGGGCGTAGTTCAGCTGGTTAGAAACGCCTGCCTGTCACGCAGGAGGTCGCGGGTTCGAGTCCCGTATCGCTCCCGCCAAAATCTGATGGCTGCAAGCCATGAGTCCGCAGGAAAAATACGCCAATAAAGAGGCATCGATCAACACAGACGGAGGTTCTTGAGCGAGGCACGGGCGATTCCGCCGCCAATGTTTGGATTGATCCCCAATTCAAGTACGGTAACGAATGAGAGCTCTGCTCGATATTCTTCCACCTCGCGTACCGAGTCAGGCGGGCTGAAATTCCATTGCTGCCGCACAATTTCTTTCACCGTGCTTCCGCCATCCGCAGACCATCGCAAAACGAACTCCTGCGTACGAGCAATTTCATTTTCTTCAAACACCAGGGATACGCGCCTAAGCTTTTGCGGCTGATCGAAGACCAGGCGAATCGTTTGGCTCCCCGGCCCTGAAGCGCGCCAACCCGGCCCTTCTCGCGAGCCGAAAGCGGACTCGATGGGGAAATCCTTGTCTTCCGAGGTGATCTCGACCACGGCCGCACGTTCAACATCTGACCACCCCTCGCCGTGAGTCCGAATGCTCTCCTGGGTTGGAGTGATCAAGCGCTTCCGCATCGACTCAGTTTACTACCGCGATGAAGTCGGTGTTGCCAATTACTCAGGTGGCGAAGTTTCCGTCGTCGATGGCAAGCTGTCCAGATGGCTCAGAAAAAAATCAACTTCCGACGAGCGACAATCGCACGGGCCAAAGCCGCCGTTAAGAAACAATCGTGTAATGGCCGGCGGCTGGCTGTAGGAAGAGTCCCCACATCGGTTTCGTGCTTAATGCTTCGCGGTCTGCTCGATCTTGGATACGAGTGCCTGTATTTCTGAAAGTGCTGCGGCGTCTCCCTTTGCCAGATCTGCCGTGATCTGATCGCGGGGTGCCAAAGTGTCGCGAAGCAAGTTGCGAAGTGCGGAGTCTCCCGTGCTGCTCTGAATCCGCTGAGCTTGATCGAAGAATTCTTTCGAGTCCTGCCCGGCCTTTCCGTAATTCTTTTGTACGGCCTCTAGGAACATTGCTGTCGCTGTGTCGCGAAGCTGCGACAATCGCTCGCCGGCCTGACACGAACCCAACTGTTTTGTCGAAGCAGACAATTCCTGTTGTGCATGCCGCAATCTGGCATATTGCAGGATGAATCCAGCAAGAAATCCAACTATCAACAACACAAACCAAAGAACGAGTTTACGTTGCATTGATCTTCCCTCCGCACCCCTTCAATCTCAGCCACATCACTTTTGTGCGATTAGGTTTATCCCGGACTGCTCCTAGCTTTTGCTTTTCGCTTTCGACTTAGGTGCGCGCTCTTCATGATTCCGGGCTCGGTTTAAGTGCTCAGGAATTCCGGTGATAAGACCTTGATACTCCGTGAGGCGGTCCCCCATGATAACCACACCCTTAGAGGTTATTTCATATTCCCGGATGTCCTTGCTATGGTTGCCACCGCGCATCTTGATAACGACCATAATCTTGCGAAGCTGGGCGTCGATGGATACGTACCGAAGTCGGATAATGTCATCGGTGAGAAAGGAAATCGAGTAGGTACTGAACGGGAATTCCGTGAAAGACTCGATCACCTCAACAGTGCTTAGAATCGTCACGCCGGCTCCGGTCAAAGCGGTGATCATCCGATAGAGCGATTCGCGAAAGTCCGCGCGGAAGCCGGGTGCCAGCGCCATCTCAAAGCCGGCCAGCGAATCAATCACCAGGCGTTTGGCGCCAATCTTCTGGACCGCATCGAGAATCTCGTGCATGGTTTCGTCCACCGAGAGATCCAGCGGACGGAGGTAGAGAATTTCGAGTTTCTTCTCCTGTCGCGGTGTTTTCAAATCCAGACCGAAGCTGCTGGCCCGCTCCGCATACTCTTGCGGTCGTTCCTCGAAGACCACCACAATTCCCGGGTCCCCCTGACGTATGCCCTCAGCAATGAATTGGGTTGCCAAGACTGATTTTCCCGTTCCCGACGCTCCTGCTACCAAGACACTGTCTCCCTCGGGAATGCCGCCCCCGAGCATCTTGTCCAATTCCGGAATACCGATGGAAAGGCGCCGTGTGCTGGGGATTTTCCTTGCTTGTCCGGCCAGCCCAAGAGTGCGCGAGAAGGCTTGTAGCCCAGCATGGGTAATGCGGAAGGTGTGCAGTCCGGGCACGGACGCCTGACCGCGCAGTTTCACGATTTGGAGTTTCCGCACAATGGAACTTCGCTCCGCCGCTTGGTAGAGCCAAAAGAGGCCATCGGAGACCGTGAATACGGGATTGTCCCGGATCTCACCCTCGACATATTCCCCGACCAGAAAAGTCGTGGCCTGCCAACTCGTCAGCAGCAGGGCTAACCGCTGAATGAAAGCTTGCAGCTCCACTTCGGTTGTGCCGCCCTGCGCCTTCCGCACCACGGTGCGAAAGGAGTCCACTACCACGACGCCGGGGCTTGCCTTCTCAACCTCTTTCGTAATTTCCTCTAAGACCGCGTCAAGATCCTTCTCCAACACGACCTGGCTCAAGTTGATAAAGCGGACAGCGGTGTTTAACTTGGCCTGGTCAAAGAACGTGTACTGTTGCTGGTAGCGCAGCATTTTGATGGCGGGTTCGCCCAGGATAGTGAAATAGAGCGCGGGGCGCTCGGGCGTCGCGTTGGCGAATATTATTTGGTGCGCCAGCGTGGTCTTGCCGCTTCCCGGGGCTCCCGCGATGATATTAAAAGAAAACTCCGGGAGACCGCCGCCCAGGATTTCATCGAGGCCCGGCACCCCGGTTGGCAGTTTTTTTATGATCACTCTATCTTGTGCGCTCAAGCTTCCTCTCCTTCTCGGAAACGCGGCCGTCGAAGGCGGCCTGCGGCCACACATCCTGAATCAGCCGCAACGTTAAACCCTCGCCAATGAAAGTGAGGAGCAGCCCGATCAACTCGGCAATGAGAATGGTTCCTCCGTCCCTGGCCTGTTCCTTGTCAATGTGCGG
>Ga0134125_10003449_pt1 | contig 18269 bp, 13 predicted proteins | sample KB31751_FD_96464 | JGI IMG/M metagenome (GOLD analysis project Ga0134125, IMG submission 96464) | Terrestrial soil microbial communities with excess Nitrogen fertilizer from Kellogg Biological Station, Michigan, USA - KB3-175-1 | ecosystem: Environmental > Terrestrial > Soil > Unclassified ... | reverse complement strand
GCTGGCCACGACGTAACCCACCTCACCGGCCTCGAGTAGATCGGTCCGGCGCTGCCCCAGCTGGAGGTAACCGACCTCGTCGACCTCATAGACGTCATCGCGGTGCGCCCCGAACGCGACCTTCATCCCGGGCTTGATGACACCGTCCACCACCCGAACGGAGGGGATCGCGCCGCGATAGCGGTCGTAGTAGGAATCGAAGATCAGGGCCCGCAGCGGGTCGGCGGGCTTGCCGCGCGGCGCCGGGACGCGCTGCACCACGGCCTCGATCAGCTCGGGCACGCCACGCCCTTCCTTTGCCGAGATGCGCAGGATCTCCTCGGGCTTGGTGCCGATCAGGTCGTGGATTTCCTGAGCGCGCTTGTCCGGCTCGGCACCTGGCAGATCTATCTTGTTCAGCACGGGTATGATCTCTAGGCCGGCGTCCATGGCGAGCAGGAGATTGGACAGCGTCTGGGCCTGAATACCCTGCGAGGCATCCACGACGAGGATCGCGCCTTCGCAGGCAACCAGCGACCGCGACACTTCGTAGGTGAAGTCGACGTGTCCCGGCGTGTCGATGAGGTTCAGCTCATACAACTGGCCGTTCTTCGCGTGGTAGCTCATCCGCACCGCATTCAGCTTGATCGTGATGCCGCGCTCGCGCTCCAGGTCCATCGTATCCAGGACCTGCTCCCGCATCAGCCGCTTGTCGAGCGTGCCCGTCAGCTCGATCAGCCGGTCGGCGAGTGTAGATTTCCCGTGGTCGATGTGGGCCACGATGCAGAAGTTGCGGATATGGTCCTGGCGCATGCGGCGCTAAATATAGTCACGCGCTATTCGTTATCTTTCTCCCACCTTTCTTGGCATGCCTCCAATAACCGGTTGGTTTGACCCCTCGCAGAAGGGCGGCGCGCTCCGCGTCGCCGCGAACAGCTATCTCCCGGCGAAGGGCGACCCGGCGGTGCGAATGCCGGGCCTGCGTCGCGGCGATCTCATCACGCTCGACAACGGCCGGGTCACGACGGTCAACGGCCTCCCCGCCGCCCAGCTCGATGGCCGGCCGGATTTCACGACGCTCGGCGCGGTCCACCCCAATCGCCCGCTCACCCTCGAGACGCCCCGCGCCTCCAGCGCTCGCACCGCCGAGACGCAGCGCGTCGTCGACCTGATTTGTCCGTTCGGGTTCGGGCAGCGCGCGCTGATCGTGTCGCCGCCGAAGGCGGGCAAGACGATGATGCTCCAGGCGATCGCGGAAGGGATCGCGGAGAATCATCCGCAGGCGACGCTGCTGGTGCTGCTCGTCGACGAGCGGCCGGAGGAAGTGACGGAGATGGTGGATTGGGGCCGCGGCGAGGTGATTGCATCGAGCTTCGATTTGCCGCACGAGCGCCATGTCGCGGTCGCCGAAATAGTGTTCGATCACGCGCGCCGTCAGGTGGAGCTGGGCCGCGATGTCGTGATCGTGCTCGACTCGCTGACGCGCCTGGCGCGCTCGCACAACACGACGGGGCGGGGAACCGGCCGCACCATGTCGGGCGGGCTCGACGCCAATGCACTGGCCAAGCCCAAAGGGCTGTTCGGCGCGGCGCGGGCCGTGCCGCCCAAGGATGGCGGGGGATCTCTGACCGTGATCGCGACGGCCCTCGTCGAGACCGAGAGCAAGATGGATGACATCATCTTCGAGGAGTTCAAAGGCACCGGCAACGCGGAGCTGCGGCTGACGCGCGCGCTCGCCGACCGCCGGATCTACCCGGCGGTGGACATCGCGGCGAGTGGCACTCGGCGCGAGGAGCTGCTCGGGGATGCGAAAACGATCGAGGCCAAACAGAAGCTCCGGCGCGCGCTCGTGGATCTGCCGCCGGAGCAGGGCATGCAGGCGTTGCTGCAACAGATGAAGCGCGCGAAGACCAATGCGGACCTGTTGGCCACGATCCAGTAGTCAGTCTCCGCGCGCCCGGGTTTTACTCCGGATGGGCCAGTGGTTTGCCGTCCGGCCCGACCTGAATCTCCGACCGCTTGTCACCGGTGCGTACGTGGGCTTCGTACGCGACCAGCGTGCCGCGCTTGGTCAATGACTCGACGTTCGTGATTTGACCGCCTCCGGCCGCCGCGCGCAGGCCGCTCCGCACAGCCTCCGGAAGTGAATCGAAGACAACCTGCTCCTCGACCTCCAGGACATTGCCGCTGCTGTCGATCGTGACATCGCGGCTGCGGCCGCCCACCGTCATCTCCACTTCGTAGACGGTTTGCCCGTTCTCCTTTTCAGTCTCGTAACCCAGCACCTTCGCGCCGCGGCTCTGTTCGTCCGCGGTGCGCCGTACTGCCGCCGGGAGCTGAGACGGGGTCACCTTTTTCTCTTGCGCGGCGGATGGCGTGGTGCGCGTGGCCAGCAGCACCGCGAGCGTTGTGATTGCGATTTTCATCGGGCCTCTTGGTCAGGGATCGAGTTCCAGCAGCGCGAACGTGCCGGGCAGAACCGGCGGCCGCGGCCGAGGGCGGTCAGCCGTTGGCGCGGGCGGCGGCCCAAAATCCGCGCTCACCGTAAAGAGCCGGTGCGTCTTCAAGTCGAGCTCCATCGTACGCGCGCCGCGCTTCGTCGGCACGTTCGCAACGATGGTGAATTTGTCGGGCGCATCTTCGTGGATGACGGTGATCGTGCCATCGCCGCCATTCGACGCGAACGCGAGCTGCGTGGCGGGATCGAACCGTGTGGCATCGACGCCCTGGCCGATCGGCACCGTCGTGACGAGCTTGCCTGCCTTTGCGTCCGAAATCGCCATCGCGCCGCTCCGGCAGCCGCTGAACAGAATGCCATGCGCGCGGTCGATCGCGAGGCCGGTCGGCGCCTCACATGGGGCGAGCGACCAGCGACGCGTGACCTTCATGGCCGCGGCGTCGACTTCGACGATGGCGCTCGAATCCTCGATGTTCACATACAGCTTCCCGTCATTCGTGGACACGCCGAACTCGGGTTTCCCGCCCAAATCGATCGTGCCGATGCGCTGGCCGCTCGCGGGGTCGATGACGCTCGAGGAGGCCGCATCGCCGTTGAACGTGAAAATATGCTTCGTCGCGGGATCGAACAGCACCGCGTCGGCATCGACGGCGGCCGTGGTGCGGCCCAGCACTTGTAGCGTCTTGAGATCGAAGATGACAACGCTGCTATCGCCGCCCGACGTCGCAAACCCTTTTCCGTTCGCGTAGCTGAACGCGACGCCGTGAGCCCGTTCCAGGCCCGGAATCTCGGCGAGGAGCTTCCCCGTAGCCGGGTCGATCACCATCACGCGCGTTTGGCGGGCGACAAACAGGCGATGACCAACGGTATCGAGCGCGACGTAATCCCAGCCTCCGTCTCCTCCGAGAGTAAATGTTTTCACCACGTGATATGACTGCCCGTGCAGCGGTGCGACGCCGGCGATCACCAACGCGGCGCACGCGCCGATGTGAAGCAGGGGAATTCTCATGAGTCCTCCGTTGTATCTGGAATGGTAATGGATCACTCCGCCGACGAAATGCTTCACCGAATCCGGAAACCCTTTCCGCGAATCGCGACCAGCAGCGTGGGAACGGCGAACAACGTGATGGGCGTCGACAGGACCAGACCCCCGATCACCGCCAGCGCCAGCGGGCGCTGCAGCTCGCTGCCCGCCCCGATGCCCAGCGCGAGGGGCAGGAGCCCGAACAGGGTACACAGAGTCGTCATCAGAATCGGGCGCAGCCGCACCCGCGCCGCCTCACGAATGGCCGCGTCGAGCGTCACGCCTGCTTCACGCATCCGCAAGCGCGTGAAGTCGAGCAGGATGATGCCGTTCTTCACGATGAGCCCCACCAACAGAATCAGTCCCATGAACGACGCGACGTTCAGCGGGGTCCCGGTGACGAGCAGCAGGAGCAGCGCGCCTACGAAGGAAACGGGCGCCACCAACAGCACCACCAACGGCTCGACGAACGACTCGAACTGCACCACCATGACCGCGCACACGCTCACCACGGCGAGAAACAGCACCAGCAGCAGCGAGCGAAATGCCTGCTGTTGACTCTCGTACTGCCCGCCCAGAACGAGGCGAATGCCCGCGGGCGGCGGCTGGGCCGCGAGCACCCGCCGCGCGTCGCGCATGACGCTCCCCAGCGACCGGCCGCTGACGTCGGCGGTGATCGCAATCATTTGCTGCTGGTTCTCCCGCTCGAGATTCATGCGCGACTCGGCGGGAGTGAACGAGGCGAGGCTGCCGAGCGGCGTGCCATTGATCGGGAGCTCCCGCAATCGCTGGGGATCGAATCGCACCGAGTCGGGCGCGCGCACGCGCACGCCGACCGGTCGATCCTCGCTGCGGATCTCCCCCGCCGGCGTGCCGAGCAGCGCCGCGCTCACCGCGTTCCCGAGATCCTCCGGTGTCAGCCCCAGCCGGTCGGCCTCGGCCTGGTTGATGCGCATCAGCAGCTCGGGGGAAGGCTCACTCACTCCGTCGTAGAGATCCTCGAGGCCGTGCACGCTGTCGAGCGCCGCCGCCAGCCGCTGCGCGTAGTCCTCGAGCGAATCCAGTCGCTCGCCGAACAGCTTGATCTCGACCGGCTTTGCCGCGCCGGCCAGATCGTTGATGACGTCGGAAAGAATCTGCACGAATTCGATGTGGAGACGCGGGACCGCGGTGTTGATCCGGTCCCGGACGTCATCGATCACCGCGAAGATGTCGCGCGAGCGACGGCTGGGCGGCGTGAGGCGGGCGACGATGTCCCCCGTGTTCTGCGCGGTCGCGAAGAGGCCGAGCTCGGCCCCTGTCCGCCGCGACGTGCCTGCGATCTCCGGCGTGGCGGCCAGAATACGCTCGGCGATTCCCACCTCGCGATCGGTCTCAGCCAGCGCCGTGCCCCCCGGCGTGAAGTAGTCGAGCACGAAGGCCCCTTCGTCCATCTCGGGCAGGAAGCCGGTCCCAACCAGTCGCCACAGCACGATCCCCAGGACGACCAAGGCGGCAGCGGCGAACACGATGCGTCGCGTGTGACTCAGCACGGAGCTCAGCGCGGATTCATAGCGCGGGCTCAGCGCGTCGAGCGCCGCCTGCGCCCGCGCCAGCGGACCGGACCGGCTGGACTCGACCTCATGAGCCGTGACGAATTGCTCGGCCAGGAGCGGAATGATCGTGAGGGCGAGCAGTAGCGACACGAGCACCGCGACGGTGAGCGTGGTCGCGAGCGCCGCAAAGAACTGCCCTACGACCCCTTGCAGCAAACCGAGTGGGAGAAACACCACGACCGTCGTGAGGGTCGAAGTCGTCACCGGCCAGATCAATTCCTGCACCGCCATCCGAATCGCCGTGGTCCGGTCGCTGGTGAGTCGCAGATGGCGCGCGATATTCTCGGTGATGACGACCGCATCATCGATCACGAGGCCGATGGCGATCGCCATCGCGCCGAGCGTCATCAGGTTGAACGTCTGCCCGAACAGCCGCATGACAAAGACCGTGATCGCCAGGGTCAGCGGAATCGACGTGGCGCTGATCGCGGTAATGCGGCCGTGGCGCAGGAACAGCAGCAATACCACGACGGCGAGGGCCGCGCCGATGAGCATCGCGTCACGCACGGCCCGCACCGCTTCGCGGACCAGCTCGGCCTGGTCGTAGACGGGCTTGAGGTGGACGCCCGGCGGCAACGTGGGCGCGATCGTCCGCATGATCCGCGCGACGCTGTCGGCGATGGCCGTGGTGTTGCCGCCGAGCTGCCGCGTGATGTTGAGGAGCGCGGCGGGCCGGCCGTCCCCCGCGATGATCCGGACGTGATCCTCCGTGCCCAGCTGCACGCTTGCCACATCGCGCACATGCAGCCCGCCGCCCACGACGACGTTCCCGATGTCCTCGACGACGTGCGCTTCCTGATCGGTCACGATCAGGTATTGGCGGTAGTTCTGCGCCACCCGGCCCACGGCCTGGACCGTCACCGCGCGCCGAATGGCATCGCTCAGGTCGGAGTAGGTCAGCCGGTGCGCCGAGAGTCGTGTGGGGTCCGCGATGACTTCGATCTCACGCACGTCAGATCCCTGCACGTCCACCCGACCGACACCCGGCACGCGTGAGATCAGCGGTTTGATGTCATAGCGTGCCAGATCGTACAACCGGGCCGGCTCACCGCCTTCGACGTTGTACGAGACGATCGGGAACAGGGACGGGGTGAGCTGCTCGACCTCCAGCTCGAGATCCGCCGGCAGCGAGCTCTGGACCTGACCCACGCGCGCTCGCACGAGCTGCAGCGCGCGATCCATGTCGGTGCCGGAGGCGAACGTGATCGAGATCTCCGTGGCCCCGCGAATCGTGTGAGAGCGGACGCGCGTAACCCCGGGGACGATGCTCACCGCTTCTTCCAGTGGTCGGGTGACGCTGAACACGATCTGCAGAGCACCGAGGGTTGAGCCCTGCGCCACGACGGTGATGCGGGAGAACCGCAGCTCTGGGTAGATCGCCGAGGGCAGCCGCAGCGCGGTCCAGATACCCGCCACGCTCAGGACGGCGACGACGAGATAGACGAAGCGTCGCTGGCGGCTGAGGACATCGAACAGGCTCACGGCTGTTTTGCGCGGACCCGCACGCTGTCCGTCACACCGTACGCGCCGGTCGTGACGACCGTCTCCCCCGCCGCGAGGCCGCTCGTGATCTCGGCCTTGCGTTCGTTTCGCGCCCCTACGGTCACCGGACGGGCATACGCGATGCCGGCAGAATCGACGACAAACACTTGAAACCCTTCACCGTCCGGCACGAGCGCCTCGATGGGAACGGTCACGGCGTTGGGGTGGACCGCGGTCACGATGTGTCCCGCGACCGATTCCCCGATGCGCAGCGTGCGCGCAGTCGTCCGACTGACGCGCGCGCGCACGGCCACGGCTCGTGATGCCGAGTCGATCGCGACTCCTATGCTCGTGACGGCGGCAGACCCGAGATCCTCCGCGACGCCACCTTCGCCGCTTTTGAGAGCAAGCGAGTCGCCAACACGAATCCGGGCGGCCTCGTGGGGGGACACGTTGAAGAGGATGTCCAGCGACTGCGGGTCAGCGACCTCGACGAGGGTCTGGTTGGCGTCGACAGAGGTTCCCAGCACCGCCGTCATGCGCGTGACGACGCCCGCGAGCGGCGCGCGCACCGTCGCCAGCTCCTGCGCGCGGCGCGCCGTGAGCGCCGCGGACTGCGCTGCCGCGAGATCGGCGGCGGCTTGATCGGCATCCTTTTGCGGGAGGATCCCGGCTTGCATCAAGCGCTGGGCGCGGGCGTAGCTGTGTTCAGCGCTCGCTAGCGTCGCGGCGGCGGCTTGCGCGGCCGCATCGAAAGGCGCGCGCTCGAATTCGATGAGCGGCTCGCCCCGCGCGACGCGCTGGCCGGCGACGACGAAGATGCGCGCGACCCGCGTGGGACCCGGCGCGCCCAGCGCGGCGTACCGCTCCGGTCGCGCGCTGACGATGCCGATCGCGTTCACGGTTTGCGCGAACGGCTCCTGCATCGCCAACGCCGTTCCTACGCCAACGGCTGTGGCTTCATCGGCACCCCGGTTGGCTTCGCCGGTGCAGGCGGCGACGACCAGCAGCGCCCACACGATGCGCGAGCATCTGCTCATGGCTCGTCCGGTCCCGTGGTCAACCAGCGCAACGTCCGCGCCGCCGTGTCGGTGGCCGCCAGGTCGTCGATGTAGCGCGCCACGATCTCCCGCGCATTGCGCTGCGCCTCGAGAACATTCGCGAGCGGGACCGCCCCTTCGCTGTACGCCTGCAGCGACATCGTGGCGACGCGATTGGCGCTCTCCACGAGCGCCGCCGAACGACGCAGGCGATCGCGCGCCGCCGCCAGCGCACGGCGCGCCCCCATCACCGCCGCGTCGCTCTCACGGCGCGCGAGGTCCAGCTCCGCGCGCGCCCGATCACGCTCGGCGGCGGCGCGGGTGACTTCACCGCCACTCCAATTGAACAGGGGGACGGGGAGGGAGAAGCCGATCACCGGCAACAGCTGACTGGGTGTCGCGCTGCCGGGATCCCCTTTGTCGAGGCCGATCTGGACGCTCGGCGCAAACAGGCTGGCGCGCGTGAACCCGACGGTTCGCTCCGCCGAGCGCAGCGCCGCGGCGGCCGCGGCGACCGGGAGCAGCTCGCCGGAGGCCGGGGCGAGCGAGGAATCGGGAACGGGGGGAGCCATGAGCGAGTCGCGCAGCGTGACCGCCGGCGCGTCACCCGTCAGCCCCATCTGCAGCTGCAGCGACAGGAGCGTCGTGAGCGCGGCGAGCGAATCGTCGAGCGCCACATTCTCGAGCTGGCCGGCATTCACCGCCGCCAGGCGCACATCGAGCTCGCTCACGTCGCCGATGTCGCGCCGGAGCTCGGCGATCTTGAGGAGACTGTCGGCGTCATCCGCGGTGCGACGCGACAGGCGCGCATGCATCGCGGTCGCCAGGCTGCGCGTGTAGGTCGTGTCGACGTCGAAGCGAATCGCGGCGCGCTCGTAGGTAAATCGATAGCGCGCCGCATCGCGGGCCGCCTCGGCGGCGCCGATGCGCGGCGACCGGAGCCACGGCATGTCGAGCGGAACATCGGCGAGCGCGTGGTAGTTCGGCGGGTCCTTCGAGTAGCTCCCTGAGAACGTCGGGTTGGGAAACGCACGCGCGGCACGCACGCCGCCGAGCGCCGCCGTGGTATCGGCGCGGCCGACGGCGATTCGCGCGCCACGCGCGAGCGCGGCAGCCACGGCGTCCGCCCGGGTGATCGGTTGCTGAGCGGAAAGGAGAAGTGGCGCAAAGATGAATGGAAAGACGGCGGCCCCACGCATGGCGGGAAACCTAAGAACTGAACCTTACGGCAACCTTACACGGCGGGAGGGAAATCGATCTCGACGCGCGTCCCCGTGGCGTCCGACGCCACCCCAATGCGGGCGTCGTGGAGATCCGCGATCCAGCGAGCGATCGGCAAGCCGAGTCCGGCGCCTTCGGCCTGGCCCCGGGCGTTAGCGCCCCGATAGAACCGCTCGAAGATCCGCGGCAGCTGATCGGCCGGAATCCCGATGCCGCTGTCGGACACGACCACGGAGCGCCGGCCGTCGCGAGCCGTCACGTCGAGCCTGACGTTGCCGCCGGGCGGCGTGTACTTGATGGCGTTGTCGAGCACGATCAGCACCAGCCGCTCGACGAGCGCGGCATCGCCCGCGATGCGTGACTCCTCGAACGAGCCGACCACGAGGGAGACACCCTTACGCTCCGCCAGCGCCCGCGCGGCGGACACCGCCTGCGACGCGATGTCGTCCAGATAGAGCGATTCGTGAGCCACGGTGCGCTCGCCGGCATCCGCGCGCGCCAGCGTCAGCAGATCGCCGACGATGCCGCCCAGCCGCTCCGCTTCGCGCCCGATCGCTTGAAAGGCCGCCACATCTCCGGCGGGATCGCGCGGTTGCCCCAGCGCGACCTCGGTGCGGGCGCGGAGAATCGTGATCGGGGTGCGTAGCTCGTGCGCGGCATCAGCCATGAACCGGCGCATCTGATCCATGGACCGCTCCACCGGCACGGTGGAGTGCCGAGCCAGGAGAAAACCGCCCGCGGCCACGAGGACCAGGGCGACCAGTGCCGCGGCACCGAACGTCCCGATGAGCCACGCGTACTGGTCGGCGATTCCGGGCCGCTCGGCGGTCGCGACCGCGAGATACGGCGTCCCGGACGGCGCGACGAACCGCTCGGCGTGGATTCGCACCGCATGCTGACCTGCGACGGCGCGCGTCGCATCGGCTCGACCGTCTCGGCCGGCCGCGAGTGCGGCGGCGGTGACCCACGCCTCCGCGTGAGGCGGCGTGATCGGCCGTCCGGCGGCGTCGAACAGGTACAGATCTCGCTCGGGGATTCGCAGCTCCTCCACCGCATCGGCGGTCTGGTGCGCGGCGCGCTCGGCCTCCCAGTCGCCCGTGGCGCGCATGATCGCCGCGGTCGCCGCGCCCAGCGAGGCATCGAGGCGGCGCGAGACTTGGACCCCGATGGCAACGAAAATCCCGCCGCCCAGCAGCACGAGGATGACGACGAACGTGGCGGCGTACCACAACGTGAGCCGCATGCGGAGCCGGGCGAGCGTCATGCCGCCGGTCCCATCCGATAACCCGCGCCTCGGACCGTATGGATGAGCTTCGGCTCGAACCCGTCATCGATCTTGCTGCGCAGCCGGCGCACCAGCACATCGAGGACGTTGGCGAACGGGTCGTGATTGTTGTCCCAGATGTGTCCCGTGATCGCGGTGCGATCGATGACCTGCCCGGGGTGGCGCAACAACAATTCGAGCAGCGCGAATTCCTTGGCGGTGAGCGTGATGGCGCGACCGGAGCGACGCACCTGGCGAGATGCCAGGTCCACCTCGAGATCGGCCACGCGGACGCTCGCGGGAGTGACGGCAAGGGTGCGGCGGCGCGCCAGCGCCTGCAGGCGGGCGACGAGCTCGCGAAACGCAAACGGTTTGGTGAGGTAGTCGTCGGCGCCCACCGCCAGGCCGCGCACGCGGTCGTCCACGGCGTCGAGCGCCGTCAGCATCAACACGGGGATGTTGACGCCGCTGCGCCGCAGCTCTGCGCACAGCTCGAACCCCGTGCCCCCCGGCAGGCGCACGTCGAGGATCACGACGTCGTAATCACCCGCGAGTGCTCGCTCGCGCCCATCGGGGAAGCTGGTCGCCAGCGTGGGATCGATCCGGTGCTCGCGTAACCCGTCACGCAGCAAGCCGGCGAGCTCCGGGTCGTCTTCTACAACCAGCACGCGCACGAGCGATCCTCAAGTTGGAACGTCGAAACATTCATCGTGCAGCGCGCGCGCCGCCAGGTGCGTAGTTTGTACCATCCTCCTCCCGAGCCCTGAGGCTTCCATGATGCTCGCGTTCCTCGCTGCACTGTCCCTCACCATTCAACAACCGTCCTACCACGTCGTCGCGCGCGTCTCGCTCCCCGGGGAGGGAGGGTGGGATTACCTCACGGTGGACACCGCCGCCCACCGCCTGTATGCCTCGCGCGGGACGCATGTGGCCGTGGTCGACCTCGATCGGGATTCCGTCGTCGGGGACATCCCCAACACCCTCGGCGTGCACGGCATCGTGGTGCTGCGCGATTTGCATCGCGGCTTTACCAGCAACGGGCGCGATTCGACGGTCACGGTGTTCGATCTCAAAACGCTCGCCGCGGTCGGCAGCATCAAGGTGACGGGGCGCAACCCCGATGCCATTGCCTACGACCCGGTCTCGCGGCGCTTGTTCACCTTCAACGGCGGCAGCGCCAACCTGACGGCGATCGATCCCCGGTCCGGCAAGATCGTGGGGGCGCTCGAGCTGGGAGGCAAGCCGGAGTTCGCTCAGACGGACGGGCGTGGGCGGATGTTCGTGAACATCGAGGACAAGAGCGAGCTGGTCGCGTTCGATGGGCGCACGCTGGCGATTCAGAAACGGTGGTCGCTGGCGCCGTGCGAGGAGCCCAGCGGTCTCGCGATCGATCGCGCGCGCCACCGGCTGTTCTCGGTGTGCGGCAATGGGGTGATGGTGATTTCCGACGCCGATAGCGGCCGCGTGGTGGCAACGGTTCCCATCGGCGCGGGCACGGATGGCGCCGCCTTCGATCCTGCCACCAAACTCGCGTTCAGCTCCAATGGCGAAGGAACGCTCACCGTTGTGCACGAGGAGTCCGCCGACAGCTTCACCGTCGCCGCCACGGTCCCAACGCAGCGCGGTGGACGCACCGTCGCCTTGGACGAGCGCACCCACCGCGTGTATACCGTGGCCGCCGACTTCGGCCCGGCTCCCGAGCCGACCGCGGATCGGCCCCGGCCGCGGCCGCCGATTATCCCGGGATCGGTCGTGTTGCTGGTACTGGACCGCTAGTTACTGGCCCGAAACGATCCTCTTGTAGCTGTCGGGATTCCATTTCGGACGGGCCGCCGTGTTGGCGACCTCGAGACCGAGATAGAAGATCAGCTGGGCGATCCGCGCCTCTTTCTCGGCGTCGATCTTGTCCGGTGAATCGCCGGGGCGATGGTAGTCCTCGTGCGTCCCATTAAAGAAGAAGAGGATCGGCACGCCCTTCCGCGCGAAGTTGTAGTGATCCGACCGGAAATAGAAGTTCTCCTGCGGCCAGATGTCGTCGATCGGCTTCATGTTCAGCTCGGGATGCTCCGAGGCCACGCGATTCAGCGTGGCGCCGAGATCCGAATGCTCCTTGCCGATCGCGACGATCGTGTCGCGCCAGTTGCGTCCCACCATGTCGATGTTCAGATCGGCCACGACGTTGTTCAACGCCACGGTCGGATGATCGGCGAAGTACTCGCTGCCCCACAGGCCCTTCTCTTCGCCGCTCACGTTGAGGAACAGGAGTGAGCGCTTCGGCTTGGGATTCAGCCGCGCGAACGCTTCCGCCAGCTCGACCACGGCCACCGTCCCCGAGCCGTCGTCATCCGCGCCATTGCAGATCGAGTCCGCTCCCTGCGCGCGGCAACCGCCCGACCCGCGCGGGCCGGCGACGCCGACGTGATCCATGTGGGCGCTGAACACCACGTATTCATCCTTGAGCTTGGGATCGCTGCCGGGAAGAATCGCGACGACGTTGGGCGCGGAGCGCTTCTCGAGGACCTTGACCCGCGCGTGCACGTGCAGCTGCGCGCCGCCGAGCTTCGTCACCTGCAGCGCCTGCGCGGACCCCGCGGCGGCGAGGTCGCCGCCGAGCCGCGCGACGATCGGCTGCAGTGCCGCCATCCGGACCGCGATGACGAGAGGGCTGCCACTTTGCAGTGTTGGATCACGAAGTTGCGGGCCGGCCACGCGGCCGACGCGCCGCGCCCAGATCGAGTCCGGTCCGCCGAAGGGCACGATGATGCCGGCAGGCTTCCACCCCATCACGCGCTCCTGGTCCCCTCGATTTCGCGGACCAGACGCGAGAATGAGCATCTTACCGGCCACGACGGATGTATCGCCCAACGAGCCGCTCAGCGGTCCCGCCACGAGCACCAGCTCGCCGGCGTAGTCCTTGCTTTCGAACACATTGCCCGCGAAGACCGCGTCGGTCGAATACGCGAGTGTCGTGTCGATGCCTCCATGAATCATGATCGCCGAGCTCTCCGCGACGACCTGGAAGCGATCGAGCGAGTAGCGTTGCAGATAGCCGTTGGCGTCGCCCGCCGGCCGCAATCCGAAGCGCCGATACTCTCCGGCGATGTATTCCGCGACTTTGTCGAGCTCGGGGCTCGGCGTATCGCGGCCACGCATCGAGTCGTCGGCGATGATGCCGATCCGGCGGCGCACGTCGTTTTGGGTAATCGATTGAGCAGCCTGTTGGACATTCCCAGGCGTTTGAAGCGTCAGCAGTAGTAGCAACCCGACCACGAGCGACCTCGATCGTGCAAAAGGGGAAGGAAAGCTAACGCGCCCAACCGTGTGGGACTACGATTGGGCGCGTCAGGTTTCAGTCTGAACGTTACGGCTTACGGCGCCGCACCTCGGGCTCGTTGCGCGGCTTCTCGCGCGCCGGCTCCGCTCGGGGCTGGCTGCGCGGTTCGTTGCGCGGCTCAGCCCGGCGCGGCTCTTCATGGCGCGGTTCGGCCCGCGGCTGATTCCGCGGCTCGTTGCGAGGCTCGTTGCGCGGTTCGACACGCCGGGGCTCATCGCGCCGGGGCTCGCTGCGCGGCTCCGAGCGCGGTTCGACTCGGCGTGGCTCGGTGTCCCGCGCGCGCGGCTGCACCTGCGGCTGCTGGTCCCGCGGTTGCTGATCGCGCGGTTGCTGCTCCAGGTCCCGCTGGCGCGGCGTGACCATCGGACGCTCCTGGGTAGCGGGAGAGTCCTGATTGCCCTGGCGATCGCGACCACGATCGACGCCGCCGCGATTAGAACCACCCGCACCCGTTGCCGTGCCGCGATCGTCCGTACCACCTCTGACGCCGCCGACGGTGCCCATGCCGTCCCGACGATCACGCACGTTGGGCGGCGGGGTGATGCCCAGGCCATTGAGATCCCGGCCCGTCACACCGCGGCGCGTGTTGTCATTCACAGGACGCTCGCGCTCGCGAGTGACGAATCCATCCCGGTTCGGCTGCGTGTTGCCCCAGTCCTTGAAGATGAAGCGGGGCTGCGGACGATTGGGGCGCACGAACACCACACGACCGCCGCCGTACGTCCGGTACGGATAGTACCAGGGATCGTCGTACACATACATGCGGAAGCGCACGCACGAGTAGTAGTAAGGATCCCAGTACGAATAACTGACGTAGCTGTGGCAGTCGTAGCACAGGAATCGCGGATAGTCGTGATGACTCTCGACGTTGTAGGACACGACGTCGTAGTCCCAGTCGGCGTAGCCTTCCGGAACGATCCGCTGTGCGAGATCGGTGAGCGCGACGTAAGGATCTCCGCGGACGCGCCCGTCGGCGATCACGCGGTAATCCCAATGATCGCCCGTCTCGATCTGGTCATAAACGAAGGGGTCTGGGGCGGCCACCGCAAACAGGTAGCCGACACCGGGCGCGTCGTCGATCGCGAACGCCTCGCGGCCGAGCTGAGTGCCGTCTACTTCGAAATCGCGGCCACCGCGGGCGAAATTGTCCTCCCACGGTTCGCGCGGAAACAGGACGCGAATACGCCCGTCAGTATCGATGCGGAAAATCGTGACATAGGCGTCCTGATCGAGACGGAAGTACAATTGGACTCTGTCGCCGCGGGTATAAACGGCGCCATCATCCTTGTTGGTCCAGATCTCGATGCGTGGACGGTAGAAACTCGGGTGCCCCGCCGTGGGAGCAGGCGTGGGAATCAAAGCGAGGCTGAGCAGGGCGATGTTTGTAAGCATAAAACCTCCTGCCCTGTCTTAGGCAGAGACTGTGCCAACCCGACAACTGGCGTAAATTATATTAGCATAATGACTTGGAGTCACTGCCCGGCTTTTGGACTGTCCCCTTGGAAGGACACCTCGTGCCACCAGTAAGCCAGCGCCTCGATCTGCTCGACCCCGCGGAAGTCGCCCGCCTCGGGGGGATCGAGATCGTGGCTGAAGGCGTGGTCGAGGGGTTTCTGGCGGGGGTGCATCGCTCGCCGTTCCGGGGGTTCTCCGTCGAGTTCACCGAGCACCGCGCCTATCAGCCTGGTGACGAGCTGCGCTATCTCGACTGGCGGATTCTCGGACGCTCCGATCGTCTGTTCGTGAAGCAGTTCGAGGAAGAGACCAACCTTCGTTCGATGATTCTGGTCGACGCGAGCCGCTCGATGGCGTGGCGCGGCGCTCCCGAGCGACTCACCAAGCGTGCGTATGCGGACCGGTTGGCGGCGGCGCTCGCGCTGATCCTGTTGCGGCAGCGTGACGCGACCGGCCTCGTCACGTTCGACGAACAGGTCCGTCAGCTGGTTCCTCCGCGCGTCAAGACGGGGCAGTGGACTCGCATCGTGCGCGGCCTGATCGATACGCCAGACGGTGCCGGCACCGCGGCGCACGCGGCGCTCCAGCGTTTGACGGCGCTGCTCGCGCGCCGCGGCATGGTCATTTTGCTTTCCGATCTGCTCTTCGATCGCGAGCTCGCCTTGGCTGCGCTGCGCTACCTCCGCCATCGCGGCCACCAGGTGATCGTCTTCCATCTTATGGATCCCGCCGAGGTCGAGCTGGGCGGTCCACCAGAAGTCCGTTTCCGCGATCCGGAGTCGTCGGTGAGCGTCGTCGTGCGGCCGCGCGAGCTCGCGCGCGCGTACGCGGACACGGTTCGGCGCGAGATCGCGGCATGGCGCAAAGCGTGCCGCCGCCACGGCATCGCGTACCATCATGTGCAGACCGATTTGCCGTTCGGCATGGCTCTGCGGCTCTTGACGTGAGCTTCATACATCCTCTGGCACTGCTCGGGCTCGCCGCCGCGGCGATCCCGGCGCTGCTGCACCTGCTGCAACGACGTGTCCCACCCGAGCTCGACTTTCCGGCGGTGCGGTATCTCAGCGCGGCAGAGCGAGAGAGCGCGCGGCGGCTGCGACTGCGGCATTTGCTCCTCCTCATTTTGCGCACGGCGCTGATCGTCGTGATCGTGCTCGCGGCGGCGCGTCCGCTCATGCGCGTGCGTGGCGTGGGCGGTGGGGGCGCGCACGAGCCGACGGCCCTCGTGGTGATTCTCGACAACTCGCCGTCTTCGGGTGCGATCGTCGAGGGCCGCCTGGTGCTCGATCGGCTGCGCGTGCTGGCGCACTCGTCGATCGCGCGCACCACGACGGCGGACCGCGTCTGGCTCATGCTGTCGGACGGCGTGCTGCGCGGCGGCACCCGCGAAGCATTGCTCGCGACGATCGACAGCACCCGGGGCGGGTGGCAGCGTCTCGACGTGGTGCAGGCGGTCCAACGCGCGGCGCGACTGGTCGAGGCGCAGCCGCTGCCGGCGCGCGAGGTCCACGTCTTGAGCGATTTGCAGCGAACGGCGGTTGCGGCCGGCCGGGCGAGCGTCGCGCGCGGCGTGCGCGTGCTCGTCAGTGCGCCCGGCCGCGCCGCCGTTAATCGTGGAATCGCGACCGTTGCAGTGAGCGAAGGAGCCGCGGTGATCACCCTGAGCGGATCGAACGCCGCCGGCTCGGATGCGCCTCCCGTTCCCGTCACGATCCGAATCGGTGGCGGACGGCGTGGCGAGGTCACGGCACGCGGACTCGGCGCGGGTGGGGGAGGGAACGCAGGGGCATCGCTGTCGATCGCGCTGCCGCTCCAATCGCTCACTCCCGGGTGGTGGGTGGGTGAAGCGCAGCTCGAGCCCGATGAGCTGCGGGCAGATGATCGCCGGCCATTCGCCTGGCGCGTCGCTCCGCCCGCGCGCGTGCTCGGGACGCCCGGAGCGGGATCCTTCGTTGCCGCCGCGCTCGGCGTGCTGCAGGAGGGCAAGCGCGTCGTAACCGGAAGGGACGTCGTGATCAGCGGCGGCGACGCCATCCCGGGCGCGGGCGCGCGCGCGATCGTCCTGCCGCCGGAAGATCCCGCGCTGGTCGGTCAAGCCAATCGCGCACTCGCCGCGCGCGGCGTGCCTTGGGCGTGGGGTCGCGGCGGCACACCGGGCCCGGTCGCAGCGCCGACGCTTCCCTCGCTCAGCGGGGTCCAGGTGACGCGCCGCTACACGCTCGAGGGAGCCGGGCGCGGGGACCAAGGAGCAGGTGAGGTGCTCGCGAGCGTCAACGGCGAGCCATGGCTCGTGCGGTCCGGAAACGTCGTCCTCGTTGGCAGTCGTCTCGATACCGCGTGGACCGCGCTGCCGGCGTCGCCCGGATTTGTCCCGTTCGTCGACGCGCTCGTCAATCGCATCGTGGCCGGAGAAGCCGAGGTCGACTACGCCGAGGGCGCGCCGCGCGTGGAGTTCGGGACGCGCGGCACGGATACGGTGTCGGCGAGGGTATACGGCCCCGATGCACGCGAGTCGGATCTCACGCCTGCCACGTCCGCGGCGGCGACGGCGGCGCTGGGTGGCCGCGACCGGGTCGAGGTTCTGGAAGCCGAGCGATTCGCGGCGGAGCGTTTCTCCGGAACGAAGCGCGCTGATGTCAGCGGGGTGCTGATCGTCCTGGCCTTGCTCCTGGCCGCGGCCGAGCTGGGGGTGGCGACAAGGACCCGCTGATGCCGCTCGACTTTCTTCTCGAACGATTTCGCGAGCTTCCGGCTACACGATCGCTGATCGAGCGGCTCCCATCGCCCGGCCGGCGCATCGGCGCGGGTGGACTTCCCGGTTCGAGTCCGGCGGCACTGGTCGCGACGCTCGCGCGCGCACTTCCGCAGCGACTCTTCGCCGTCGTCGCGCCGACGCCGGCGGATGCCGAGCGCTGGCTCGCCGACCTGCAGACGCTGATCGGTCCCGGTGGCCCCGCGCTGTACCCGCAGCGGGAAGCGCTTGGCGCGGAAGAGCCGCACTACGAGCTCGCCGGCGAGCGGATCGAAACGCTCGAAGCGCTCCTCCGGGGCGCCGTCCGTGTCCTGATCACGACCGCGCGCGCCAGCGCGGAGCGCACGGCGGTGCCCGCGGCGCTCGAGCAGTCGCGTCTCGTTCTCGCGGTCAGTAAGGAAGAGCGCAGTCTCACCGAGACGGCGCAGCGGCTGGACGCGATGGGATACGCGCGCGTCCCCAGCGTCACGGAAGTTGCGCAGTACAGCGTGCGCGGCGGCATTCTCGACGTGTACGGCTTTGGAATGGCCGCGCCGGCGCGCGTCGAGTGGTGGGGCGATGAAATCGCTTCCGTGCGGGCGTTTGATCTCGACACGCAGCGGTCCGGCGAAGTGCTCGAGCGCGTGACGATCCTGCCGGTCAAGTCGGAGCAGGTACGCGCGATC
>Ga0134125_10003445_pt1 | contig 18288 bp, 18 predicted proteins | sample KB31751_FD_96464 | JGI IMG/M metagenome (GOLD analysis project Ga0134125, IMG submission 96464) | Terrestrial soil microbial communities with excess Nitrogen fertilizer from Kellogg Biological Station, Michigan, USA - KB3-175-1 | ecosystem: Environmental > Terrestrial > Soil > Unclassified ... | reverse complement strand
GATTTCATGAACTTGTGCAGGGTCTGCAACATCAGTCCGTCGCCGCCGAGCGCGACAATCACGTCCGCATTCGCGGGGTCGGTATTGCCATAGCGCTTTTCGAGCCGCTCATAGGCCTGGCGTGCTTCCGGCGTCTGACCCGCGACGAAGGCAATATGCTGAAAACGCTGGCGTTGCGAGCTCATTGAGGGACCTGACAATGGAACGTGCGGTGCTCGTCTATACGACTTGGCCATCAATTGTCGAGGCGGAGCGGGCAGGACGGACAATTGTCGAGCGCCGGCTTGCGGCGTGCGTCAATATCCTGCCGGGGATGATCTCGCACTATTGGTGGGAGGGCAAAATCGAGCGGGCCGAAGAAGTCGTCATGATCATCAAAACCCGCGCTGCGATGGCCGAACCGGTGCGAAGCGCAGTGAAAGAAGTGCACACTTATACGACCCCGGCATTCATGGTGCTGCCGGTCGATGGCGTTGACCCGGACTATCACGCATGGATCACGAACGAGACGTCCCAATAGCATCATGCCCGGCGCAAGGCCGGGCATGAAATCGAGAAGCGAGGCGCTGTCCTGTTAGTAGGTCGCTTTGCCGTCGATCACGTCTTTCAGCTGGCGATATTCCTCGCAGGCGGTGTTGCCGCAAATCAGCTGCACCTTCTGCAGATTGTCCATCGCCTTGAGCCGATTGCCCTGCTCCATCTGCCACATGCCGTAGTAGGACCATGTGCGGACGTGATTGGGGTCCGTGGCCAGAGCCTTTTCGTACCAAATCTTGGAATCATCATAGTCGCCGAGCTTGCGGTAGGCGTAACCGATGTAGTTGGCGACGTCCGCATGCTCGTCATGTCCGAGCGCGTGCATGGCCGCAATGCCGCCCTGATAATTGCCGTCGAGGATCATGGCCCGGGCGGCGCGGTAGTCGCGCAAGAATTTCTCCTGGGCGAGCTGCTCCTGCTGCTGTTCTATGACGTTGTTGTCCTTCTTCTTCTTTTTCTTCTTACTGTCGTCGGCGGGAGGCGGACTATCGGTACCCATTGCGTATACTGTCACCGGCTTGATGCTGACGGCTGTCACGAGCAATGCCGCGGCGGCGTACACACCCAGGCGGCGAAGGGTCTGGACCAAGGTCATGGCGGGGCTCTCCTGGAAAAAAATCGGCGCTACATCACAGTACGACAAAGCCGACGATACGAGAAAAACAATCTGTGATACGCGTCTAGTCCCTCGGTCCGGGGAATAACAAGATCGTGAAGGGGGAGCTGGCGGGTCCCATTTGGAGGGGGCGCTTGACTCGTCTCAGTGTTTCAAGGGAACATTTTGCGGTGCTGGTTCCCCGACTCAAATCGGGGACGAAAGAGGGAACACGGACACGACAAATTCGAGCACTCGAATTTGACGCCATCCGTGGCTGCCCCCGCAACTGTAAGCGGCGAGCTTTAGGTCCATTACGGCCACTGGGAAACTGGGAAGGCCGGACCACCAAGGCAACGACCCGCGAGCCAGGAGACCTGCCAGCGCAGTCACCCAACCGGTGGACGGGGCGTCCATACGGAGCGGTCTTTCGCAGCGGTGACGGCAATGCCGGTGCGAAGGCCGTGTGAGCAGATTCTCCCACGACATTCCGCAGGTGAGATCCGCGACTTTGCGACCTCGCTTGCGATCCTTTGCATCGGGTTTGGTCTTCACCGATGTGTTCGCAATTTGCGCGAACGCAAACGAAGGAACGTGGTGTCATGGGGAAGGGGCTTATCGTCAAATTTATAGGCGTCGCGCTGGCGCTGATCACATCTGTTGCGCCCGTTCGTGCGCAAGTCTTGCTGCCGCAAATTGACGTCAACTGGACACGCCTCAACAGCGGCATGGTCGGGACGTCGAACAGCATTATTACCGCGGAGGATATCGCACGTTCACCGGCGCAAAACTTGCCGGACATTCTGTCCCGGGAGGTCGGGGTGCAGGTGCAGCACCTGCTCAGCTCGACAAACGGCTCCCGCGACGGCGTCGACCTGCGCGGCTTTGGCGCCTTTGCCCAATCGAACGTGCTCATCCTTGTGAACGGCCGCCGCCAGCAGGACTTTGATCTTCAGGGATTTGATTTCTCCTCGATCCCGCTGAACAGCATCGAGCGAATTGAAATCACGCGCGGCAACAGCAGCACCGTCCTTTATGGCGACGGCGCGATCGGCGGGTCGATCAATATCGTCCTGAAAAAAGGTTCGTCGCCAAGCGCGTCCAACCGCGTCGAGGCCCTCGCCGGTTCGTTCGAATACTGGGAAGGCCGCGCATCGGCCGCCGTGACAAGCGGTCCCTGGTCGGTTGGCGCGTTCGGCAATGCTATCGATTCCGCCGGCTATCGCGTCAACAGCGTGCTGCGCCAGCGCAATGTGAACGCGACGCTGAACTACTCAACGCCGAATCTGGGCGGTTATTTTACCGTCGCCGGTGATCGTCAGTTTCAAGGCTTGCCGGCCGGTCTCAACAATTTGCCGGGCAACTTTCCCTTTACGCTCGACACGCCCTGGCAGTCGAATACACCGCTCGACTGGGGCAAGAAACAGGCGATCAATTTCGCCACCGGATTCAACGCAACGCTCAGTCCGGGAATTGAACTGATTGTTGATGGCGGCGTCCGGCGCAAGTTTCAGCAGGCGCAGTTTTTCAGCTACCTCGATCCGACTACTTTTCTCTACAATATAAACGCTGCATCGCCGATGAATTATGTCGACACGGTCATGACCACGTCGTCAGTGACACCACGACTTGATGTTTCGCACCGGTTGTTCGGCCTTCCGAACCGGCTGCTCACTGGGATCGATATCTACAACACGCAATACAATTCGGATCGGCCCACAGCGCCTGGTTTGGTGCCCGTTCACAGTTACGACATTCGCCAAACGACTGCGGGTTTTTACGCGATGAACACGACAGCCGTGCGGCCGGATACCGACATTTCAATCGGCGGCCGTATTCAACGCAATGTGGTCAACGCCCGTGACACCTATAGCCCCGTCAACGATCCCAACGCCGGATTTTACGCCAATAACCCCCAAATCCCGCCGTTCGACCAGGGCGAATGGCAGTGGGCGGCGCACATCGGCATTGAGCATCGCATCAATTCCGTCTTCGCAATATTCGCCCGCGCCGCCCGGGCATTTCGACTGGGTAATGCGGATGAGCGAGTTGGAGCTGGAAGCCCGTTTGCATTCACCGTTCCGAGCTTCGATCTTAAAACGCAGACCTCGTACGACGTCGAGGGAGGAGTCCGCGTCAGTACGGGATCGTTCAATCTCCAATCGAGCGTTTACCTGATGCGGTTGAACAACGAGATCCATTTCCTGCCGGCGGTGGGCGTCGACATCAATCTCGATCCGACGCAGCGAATTGGCTGGGAGACCAGCGCACTTTATCGCATCACCAATGAAGTGCGCGTACGCGGTGGTGTTACATATCTGGATGCGACGTTCCGCGAAGGCCCCTTTGCAGGCAACGAGATTCCTCTTGTGTCCAGATGGTCGGGTTATGCGGGCCTGACGTGGGATATCCTGCCGAAGCTGCTGACGCTCGACGTAACGGCCAATCTCTTCGGACCGCGCCGAATGGATAATGATCAGATCAATCAGCAACCGCTGATTTCGGGAGAAGCAACCTTTGATATCAAACTTGGCGGCCAATATGACCGCTTCTTCTGGTCGGCGTCCGTCCTCAACTTGCTGGACAAGCATTATTATGACTATGCCATTGCCAGCGGCGGAATTGCCGGAGGTCCGTTCTTCCCTTCTGGTTTGCCACCGACGATCGGATTGTTCAGCGCCTTCCCATTGGCAGGACGAACCTTCCTGGTGCAAGCCGGCGCGACGTTCTAGTCGAGGAGAACTATCTCACAGTGGCTGCCACTCGACCGGCACAAGCTCGTAGCCGGTCGACGTCTTCACCATGTGGCCGCAGGCGGGAAAGGGGAAATGATAGGCCTGGACCAGCATGCGGTCGGCAACCACGCGATCGAGCATTTGGCGTCGCGCGGCCACGGCTTGCGGCCCGTCCATGTCGAAGGTCGGCTGCCAATCAGGATTGCGCGCGAATAAATACGGGTTACGCACCGTGTCGCTCATCGCCAGCATCGACCGGTTGCCTGAATAAATGGCGAAAGCAGTGTGGCCGGGCGTATGGCCATAGGCAGGGACGGAAACGATCCCCGGCGCGACTTCGGCGCCCGGCTTGAACTGCCGCACCTCCCTGGCGATGTCCTTGAAGATGCGCCGCGCATTGAGAAAGTAGCGGTGTACAGCGCCTTTCGCCGCCCCCATTTTCGAATCATCCATCCAGAACGTCCATTCCGGCTCCGGCACCAGAATCTCCGCATTGGGGAAAATCTTCGCGCCGTCTTTGCTCTTGATGCCGTCGATGTGGTCGGGATGAAAATGCGAGATCAAAATTGTATCGATTGCTTTTGGATCGACGCCGGCGACCTTGAGGTTGTCGAGCATACTGCCCGCCGTGTCGGCGACCTGGCCGGCCGTTCCGGTATCAATCAGCACCAGCTTGGCGCCGGTATTCACCATCAGCGCGGTGAACGATATCGGCAAAATACTCGGTGGCAGGAAAGCAGCAGCAAGTGCCTGGTTCACCTCTGCGCCGCTTGCGTTGCGTACGAACTTGTCTTCGATCGGCAAATACCAGACACCGTCAAAAAGCGCGGTGAGTTGGTAGTCACCCAGCTTGAAGCGATAGACCCCCGGGCCCTGTCTGCCAGCCAAAGGCGCTCCGGCATCGGCCGGCATGGCAAATGCGGCGCCGGTCAGAGCCGTTGCGGTCAGGAAAGAACGGCGGGAAATCTGGTGCATGATCTCCCGTCTCTCAAACGGACAAGGCGGATTTTCAGAGCTCATCTCAGTCAGGAACACCGCATGACAGCATTTATTTCGCGGAGCTAGTTCTGGTCGGCCTTGATGTTGTTGTCCTTCACCACTTTGCCCCAGGTCTGCATCTGGTTGCCGACGAAGGCACGCTCGACGTCCGGACCGCCGAGGGTTAACGAGACCTGCTGGGTTTCGACCAATTGCTTGCTGATGCGTTCCTCGCGCAACGTCGCGGCCATCTCATTGCCGAAACGCTCGATGATCGGCTTCGGCGTGCCGACCGGCGCGAAAATGCCCCACCAGGCGTAGGCTTCGAAACCGGGGAAGCCGCTCTCGGCCACGGTCGGCACCTGGGCAATGAACTGATTGCGTTCTTTCCCGGTTTGCACGATCGCGCGAATAGCCCCGGCTTCGACCTGCGGCATCGACAGCGCGGTGCTGCCGACCAGAAGATCGACGTGGCCAGCGACTGCGTCATTCATCGCCGGACCGCCGCCGCGATAAGGCACGTGCGTCAGCTTCACGCCGGCGCGTTGCGACAACAGCGCCATTGCCAGATGCCCGACACTGCCGCTCCCGACGGAACCGTAGCTGACTTTCCCTGGATTTTCCTTGGCGAAGGCGATGACGTCAGCCAGCGTCTGGTAAGGCTTGGCCTTGGCCGTGGTGATCACGTAGGGCGCGGTGCCAATCAGCAGAACCGGGTCGAGATCCTTCTCGGTATCGTAGGGGAGGCCCGGAAGCACGAACGGATTGGCGGCGTGGTTGTCGAAGACTGCCAGCCATGTATTGCCGTCGGGCGGCGATTTCACCACCGCGGCGGTGCCAACGCTGCCCGAAGCGCCCGACCGGTTCTCGATCACGATGGTGGCGCCGAGACGATGCTGCAGCCCCGGCTGGACCAGCCGCATGATGGCGTCAGTCGAACCGCCTGGCGGGTAGGCGACGACAATCCGGATCGGGCCGGAGGGCCATGATTGGGCGCGCGCCACGAACGGTGCGGCCAGTGGCGCGGCGATGCCGGCCAGCACGAGTGTACGGCGTGTGAGCGTCATGGCGTCCCTGCCTGGATTGCTTTATGGACGACAGCATACATTTCTTCGGCACATAACGCATCGGTCTCTCTGGCCGGCCCGGCGTTAGCCGCTATGATCGAGCTGAAGCAGGGGACCAGTGAATGCGACGTGCGCGGATGCGGGCGTTGGCGCTGTCGATGGCCGTTTCGGTCGCAGTTGTGCTTGGCGGCTGTGCGACCGAGACCGGACCAAGTACATCTGAATTGAAGGCGCGCTGGGACGCGGAGAATGTCTATCCGCAGGGCTACCGGCAGGATCTGCTGGCTTTCCTGCGGACCTATCTTAACGATCCGTCGCAAGTCCGCAGCGCGTCAGTGTCGCAACCGCAGCTCAAATATATCGGGCCGGGTGATCGCTATATCGCATGCGTTCGCTATAACGCGCGCAACTCTGACGGGAAGTATGTCGGGTCAAAAGACGGTGCGGCGATCTACGTGGCAGGCAAGCTCGATCGCTTTCTCGACACGCCAAAGGACGTACGCGAGCTCTGCAAGGAGGTTGCGTTCGCACCGTTCCCGGAATTGGAACGGCTGAGCCGATAACGCATAAAAGTGCAACAGCCGCCGGGCCTGCAAGTCCGGCGGTCAAATCAGCGAGCAAACGGTAGTCAGCCCGGACGTCTCAGGTCACTTGACCTTGAGGTTCTCCGCGGACGTCTTTCCGCGGTTCTCGACGAGTTCGAACTGAACGGTCTGACCCTCGTTCAGCGTGCTAAGTCCGGCGCGTTCGACCGCCGAGATGTGCACAAACACATCCTTCCCGCCTTCTTGGGGCTGGATGAAGCCATAGCCCTTCGTCGGATTGAACCACTTTACGGTGCCCTGAGGCATGCTAGATCTCCGAAGTATTACCAACGCTACAGTGTGCCACAGTCCTCAAGCCGCGAACAAGACCGGTGGGACACCACTTTTGGGATATTTTTGCCGACAGGCGGGCCTGATTCCAATGCCGGTTGAGGGGGTTGGACCCCCGATGCCGGCGCGACCAGTCGCGGGGCAAGCATGAGACGACGCGAGTTCATTACCCTCGTTGGCGGTAGTGCAGCGGCTGCCTGGCCGCTTGTAGCGCGTGCGCAGCAGTCGCCGGCCCCAAGGCGTATCGGCCTGATAGGCAACCTGCCTTTGCCGCCAATTCAGAGATTTCGGCAGCGATTGCAGCAACTCGGCTACGTCGAAGAAAAAATCTCATCATCGAATACCGCCACGGAGAAGGCAGGGACGACCGATTTACTTCGTTTGCGGCGGAATTGGTGGCAATGCCGGTTGAGGTCATCGTGGTTTGGGGAACCCCGGCTGCATTTGCAGCCAAGCGCGCGACGACCAGTATTCCTATTTTGATTGGAGCTGCTGGAGATGTCGTCAATACGGGGCTTATTTCCAATATCGCTCGTCCTGAAGCCAATCTGACCGGATTTGTCGCCCTCAATGTGGAGCTGGAAGAAAAGCGCCTCGAATTGCTCAAACAGGTCGTTCCGCGATTGTCGCGTGTTGCTGTGTTGGTCAACACTGAAAATCAGTTGAATCGGATCAATTTGGATACGGCCCGCCGGGCGGCGCAGCGTTTAGGAGTGAAAATCGAAGTCGTCGAGATCAAAAGCAGCAAGGACGTAGAGAGTGGTCTTGCGCAGATAAAAGGACTGCGCCCAGACGCAGTGTTGCTTGCGTCCGATACGTTGTTGTTGAGCGAACGAAAGCAAATCGCGGAATCAATGGCAGCCAACGCTATTCCAGCGGTTTACCCCTTTCGCGAATATGCCGATGTCGGCGGGTTATTCATTTATGGCGCCAATATTTCTGTATTGTTCGAACGTGCGGCCGAATATCTCGACAGGCTTTTAAAGGGCGAGAAACCCGGCAACTTGCCTGTACAGCAGGCAACGACGTTTGAACTGATCATAAACTTGAAGGCGGCGGCAGGCCTCGGTCTTGCAATTCCACCCAACGTACTAATACGAACAGATGAAGTCATAGAGTGAGACTTCGCTTGAGTCAGCTGTCGGACCTGCCAACCGAACTGACGAAATGTCCGCTTTCGGGAGCAGGGCAGGCACGCGCGATCTATCTCCCGCACCCTCGATCATCGAATTGGCGATGTGCTGGAATATCAGGACCAGACTAGCAGCGCGTTCGCCAGGGATCGGCATAGATCAGCTTGGATCAGCTTGGATCAGCTTGGATCAGCTTGGGCCGGCTTGGGTCAGCTTGGCGGGCGCGCTGTCAGGGTGGAAACATTGCCTCTGCGCTGCCCTTGCCGAGAACTTTGCCACCGGGATCGAGTGCCTGCACCGTCCAGCGATAGTTGTGGCGCTCGCCCTGCGGCGGGCACGGGCCTGTGTAGGTGACGGCGCCGCGGTTCACCACATTTCCGGTATACGCGACGGTTGAGCCGCCGTGGTGGAATGTCGGCATATTGAGATCGGTCATCATGAAACTCAAAAGCCTTGTGTCGGCAGGCACTCCGCCCAGCTCGAACGCAGGCGATATCGTCGCGCATGCTGGAATGCCGGCCCAGGAAAATCGCACGGACAGGGCCGGCTTGTCATCGTCCGATGCCGAATTCGAAAAATTGAAATAGAGGGCGACAAGACAAAGCGCTGCCAACAGACTCACGGTGAACCAGTAGCCGCTCCTTCTCCCCATGCGTTAGTGTAGATCACACCCGCGCGCCGAAACAGAGGCATCGTGGCCGGGGAGGCTTGGTCGTACGATCCAAAAAATCACGGCGCTAACTGGCGCGACCCGTTTTAGCCGGCGGGATATTCGTCGAGCAACCGACCAGGTTCGATGTTACGATCGACCTCAACACCGCCAAGACTTCTTCCGTCGTCGCTGCTCGCTACGGCCTATGCGGTGATCGAATAACGATCCATTTCTTGCACGGCATGGAGTCCGCTTTTGGCCCTTGGCGGATCGGCGATACGATGCCGGTATGACGCGGAACGGCGGCGCGGCACATCAGGGTGCCGGTTGGATTTTACCGTCTTGATTGCGAGGATAACTTTAATTCGGACAAATTCCGGACACACGTCTGCTCGGTAATTGACCCGGGCTAATTTGGGACTGGGGGAAGTCAAGTGAATAGCGCGTTTCAGCTTCCACGGCGATTGCCGGTGGGAACGAAGTACGTCGTCGAGAGCAACGGACAGTTCGTTCGGCGGTTCGTAGAATTACCTAACGGCGTCAAAATTCCGCTGCGAAAGCGAAAAGCCCTGAGCTTGCGCCAGCTCCGGGAAGGAAATCGTCAACATCGTGGGTCGGGTGTACACCGGGGCGCCGCAGAGATTTCCGCGCGCTGACCTCGGGCGCCTAGGCATCGCCGTGCCCGTCAGGGCGCGATAGTCGACGTGTGCCATCAGGTTCGGCTTGAGCCACGTTACGATCAAGTGTGCGCTTGTTTCTGCGGCGACCGGCTCGTCCAGCAACTGTTAAACGAAAGTCAGGGGAGCGTTTGCGTCATCTCCGCCACTTCAATTGTTGCTGAGCCGCAATCCCGCGCGCAGGAATTTCTGCGGATCGACCGCTTCGCCATTGATCCGCGTTTCATAATGGAGATGCGGACCGGTGGAACGGCCGGTCGAGCCGATCTTGCCAACGACTTCGCCGATGCGCACAGTCTGGCCGACCTTCACGTCGATTTCGGACAAATGGCCATAGCGGGTGGTCAGGCCGTTACCGTGGCCGATCTCCACCATGTTGCCATAGCCGCCCCGACGGCCAGCGATTGTCACGCTGCCGGTCGCAGTGGCGCGCACGGGCTCGCCGGCATCGCCGCGCAGGTCGATGCCGGTATGGATCGCCGGACGTCCTAAAAAAGGATCCCTGCGCACGCCGAAAGGCGAACTCGTGTCCACATCACCGATCAGGGGTTTGCGCACCGGCACAGCCAACAGCGCATGCGCGTAGTCGTCGATTTGCAGGCGCGCCATGTTTATGCGGCCGAGCTGGCGTTCGAACGTGTCGGCACCAGGTTGCGGCGGCTTGATTGGCACCCATGGGCCTCCTGTCGCGGAATTTCCAAGCCTCTTGGTAATATCGACACCAAGGTCGGCGAGCACGCTGCGTATATTGCGTGCCTTGGTGTCGATCCGCTCTTCGAGATCGCTGAGCGCGGCGGCTTGCTTGCGCTCGATCTTGTCGAGGGACAGGGAGACGCGTGCGAGCATGCCGGTGGCCGCCTGGTCCGGCGGCGCTACGACCGTGTCATTGATGGGCGACGGCAGCGTTTTTTCGGCCGCCACGGGTGGCACGATCGGTGTGGGGTTCATCGGTTTGGCGGCTGATCGATCGCCGATGATCGCCGATGCGCGTTGTTCCAATGTCGCCTGCCGCTGCAACAGCCCATTGAGCTGCTGTTCAACCGCTTCCTGGTCGAGAAACTGCCGACTGATGATGCGGTCCACCTGCGCGCGCAGGTCAGCAATATGGTCTTCATAGGTGATTTGCATCTCGGTCGTCGGGAGCGTGAGGACGTCATCGCGAAACGCGAAATAAGTACCGGTTGCAATCAACCACACCAAAGGGATGACCAGCGCGAATCGGATGGCCGGCATCCGCGAGCTTATAGCGCTCATGATGACGGCAGAGATGGCGAGACGTTGCGGCCGTCGACTGCGCCGCCGGGACGGGCGTCGTGGGCGACCTGATCGACGACGGCGTGATACCGAAGGAGACATCGACGCTCCCTGACGGTTCGGCCGTGTCGAGCGGCCAGCAAGTCGACGTCAATCAAATATCCGATTCGGCATAGTACTGCGCTGTACAATAGTGTGGATAAGGCACCTCCTTGAGCGCCCGCTTTCGGGGCACAGCCCGACATGCCGAAGTCAGAGCTTCTCCGCCACCAGCTTCTCCGCGTCGAAGATCGCACGGGCAACCGTGAGTTCGTCGAGCCGATCGATCAGTTAGGCGTCGAACGAAACCGGTACACACGCATTAGAAATACGTCACTTCTGCCGAGCCGATTTTGCAGAGCGCCGGCGCACAAGAAAGGGTTCGACCGTGCTCCATAAAGCGACCCCCGAGCGATTGAGTGCATTCTCCGATGGGGTGTTCGCCGTCCTCATAACAGTCCTGGTTTTGGAACTGCGTCCACCGGAGATTCCAACATTCAATGCGCTCCTGGCGGCCTGGCCCACATGGCTAAGCTACGCGGTGAGTTATCTTTTTATCGCCATCGTTTGGACCAATCACCACTATCTCATGCGCTATGCGACAGAGGCGACTTCACGTCTGTTGTGGTTCAATTTCGCGCATCTGTTTTCCATGTCACTGCTTCCGCTCTCCACAGCCTGGATGGCTGTGAGCAAATTGGCGCCGGAGCCGGTTGCTTTCTATGCGGCGGTTTTCTTCCTGGTAAACGTGACTTACATCTGTTTGGTCCGGGAGCTTGTTGACCGAACGCATGACGTGGCACCCAGAGTGCGCAGAATCATGCGCTTCCGGTCAATCACGACTTCATGTCTCTTCGGACTGGCTGCCGTTGTTGCGTTGAAATATCCGCTGGTTGGACTCGGAATTTGTATTGGTTGTCTGATTGTTTATCTCAGGCCAGATCCGCCGGGCGCGGGGCAGCAAAGACCTCGTTCAGCTTCAAGGTAAAAGCCGCGTCCGCTTTTCCTTTTTGCCTCGAGATGGGTTGGTGAAGATTGAAAAAGCAACTTATTCGGAAAAATCAAACTCTCTTTGCCTTAACGCCGCTTCGAAGCTTTTGCGCTCAAGACCATTCCGTGGACTGGCACTGATCTCATCGAGCCAATGAGCCACGGTTCGCCAGGACGCGTCTTCTTTATTTTCAAAAAGCGAGCTGTTGCGGGGAATTTCCCGAAACACTTTTCTCGCTGCCTCTTCCCGGCTTAGGCCGCGGCGCATCAATTGCTCCATGTGTGCTGCGGCTTGTGCCCGGCGACGCCTGATACTTGCGGCCGGAGCGGGCGAGCGACGTAGTGGCTTTTTTGAAATCAAGGACGTGGTGTGGCCCTTTTCAACATCGGCGAGGGCCTCTGCCAACGTCACGAGCAGCGCGGAATCTGCAGCGCCCCAATTGGGCTGCGCCATTAAAAAATCTATCACAGCGCCAAGGGACTGGCGCATGGCGCGCCGCTTAACGCTGTCTGATTTTTGACCGGCCTCATACGAAGCGTGGAAGACGCGCAATCGTTTCTGAAGCCCCTCTAGCCCGCCATTGCTACCCATTGTGCCCTCGCTTTTTCCAGCGCTTAAGGGGTCGCTGCGGCTTGCTGCGTCCTTGGCAATCTCGACTTGCAGGTGGCTAGCCCACAGGTTGAGTGCGGCACACATATTTCCGCTCCTTGGCACGCGGCCGGCCCCGGACTATCGCGCTCAATATGATCCGAATCACTTTGCATCGACAGCTTAAGCTGTTTGAAGGTGTAACGGCTTTATGAACCCGGTTCGAATACATGATCGGGGCGGGTTCCAAAGCAGTCCCGGTGTGACATTCGGGAAAGCGCTCGGCGCCGCGAATGATACCGGAAAAATTTCCAGCCTCTGTGAAGGCGCTCACTCACGCTTTGTGATGACTGGAGCAAATATGCACCGAGTGGGGAGCCATCCGTACGGGAGGCTCGTATGCGAACGGTGCTCAATATCGCTCTGGTCATTGCGGGCGTTTTAATCAGTGTCATGGCTCCCGCTGGCAAGCCTGTTGCCATCACCCACACGCAACCCGAAGCGCAAAACGTGGCAGTGATCTACGGACTTCACGTTGCAGTGCCAAAGGACATGAAGACATTTCCAGCTGAGCTCGTGCCGCTGCCCTGATCGGTCACGCTTCGGGATCGCCAATGTCCGCTTTACCCCCGAAAGCGGACATTGAGAGCGTCGGCTGGAATGTCCGCGTGCCAATGACGAACATCAAACGCACGAGTCTTCTACCCTCTCGGCCCGATCATACGCTGCCAGCCAGGCATCAAGCGTCGCCGACTGTGCACCCGACGCCTGCAACTGACGAAGCGTTACCCGCGCTGTGGCACGCCTGAAACGATCACCATTTGGCTTGATAGCGAACGGCTGCTCGCCCGCCATGACGGCACCAATGAGACGCTTCTTAAGTGCAACGCGTTCGGCATTGCCATAACGCTCTAACATCGCCTGGAAGGTAAAATGACTGTTAGCGTCAAACGGACGGCTGCGGCCATGGCCGTCACGGATGGGGTGGGGCGGATAGCAATGGGCGCACGGCACCCAATCGCTTGGCAATGGCTCGGTTGCAGAATGCGTCCTGCCATGTGCAAGTAGTTTGGGCAAAACATGCGTGTGCGGACCTTCAGGACTCTTCCCGTTGGGCGGCGGAATTCCCTGGAAGACCTCTACGCGACCCACGCTGCTGACAAAAACACGATGAGGATTGGCGTCCAGAATAACAGCCATAGCACCGCTATCGGTTGCGAATACGGATTTTCCGACATGCCGTCGCAGTGCGGAGGCAACCGCCGGGTCGCTGATGCGGACGAAAGCATCAACCTGCAACAACCCAAACCCAAGGTCGAAAAGGATTCCAGGTCGATCCTCCGATCGTAGCGCCTCGATGTCGGGACCGATTTCGGTCAATTCGAGCCGACGAGTCATGCCGCAGAGTTGCTGCGGCAAGCACAGCGCGACACGATGGCTCCACGCTTGCGCAGTTGGCGATTCTGACGCGATAAGCCGCGAGCCGATTTGCGCGTTAACGAGGACGCCTCCGCGCGCGGTGACCGCCGACCGTGCGGTGCCGTTGCGGTGAAAGGTCACCGGTTCATCAGGATCGCGCATGAATTCGGCAATGGCGCCAAAACTGCCGACGCTCCATGCGGTGTTCGGGTCTTTCATTTGATTGTCGAAGAATTCCGACAGGGACTCTTCCGGATTCAAAGCCCGCCTCCGCAAGCGCAAACAATATTATCCCACCAGCAATCGCAACGTATCCGATGTAGCTAGGGCAACCAAAGGCCAGAGTGCTGAATTCAACTTAGTCATTGTTGGATAATTCTCAGAATCAGCGCCACGCGAATAACCACAACCCGATAGACAAAAGAATCACGCCCAGGAACGAATACATTGCCGGTGCGCTCCACGCAGACGCAGGGGGCAGGCCTGAATAGTAAACCTGCATCAGGCCGCCGGCCAACAATGCGGCCCCGATAGTGAGTGTGGCGGCAACTACTAATTTTTGCATTTGAACCGAGAACAACGATTGGCTGAGTTTTGAGGTTATCTTAACGCAGTACCAACCGCACCGGTACCTTGGAAGGGGCCAAGCCTTAGTGCGTCGATGTCCGCTTTGCCCCGGAACGCGGACATCAATCGCTCTGAGATATATCTGCTTTGGGCCAATAGCGGACGGGAGGGCTCGTTGTGCGGCTCAAACGCAGCGTGAAACTTTAGGTGTATTCGTGCGTTAGATCGGTATGCCCCAACGTGAAAACGCAGACCACGCCCGCGCTGAGCGGCTCTTCAAAACGCGCGAGCTGCAAAAAGCTGACGCGCCAAAAGCAACTGCAGATTATTATGCGGCCGAGCAGGCGGTGCGCGACCGGACTCGAGAGTTGAGGCGATTACGGCTCGCTCGCGGCGGCAATAAGAAACGAGATCTGGCCAGCTAGGTCAAAGACGCCGCCACGCGACTTCATCGTAAAGGACAAGGGACCGTTGGATTCAACCCAATAAGGCAGCGTCTTGGTGGGGAACCTAAAGCCCATCTAACATGTTGATTGACAGGCCACGCATCCTCGTCCCCTGTCTAAAGACATAGTGCTGCAACTATTGGCAATCGGCATTCAGGCTGGTCTCATCGACCGTGTGAATGTGGTCGCAGTCTTTGCACTGGAAGAAGTAGGTTTCTGAGCCCTTCCCGAAGCTACCCACGTTCGCTTTAAATTGGAGTTCGCCTCCGCAGCGCGAGCAGCGGCCAGGACTGATGCCGATAGGTTGCACTGCGTACTCCACTCATCAGTAGAGTGAAGCCGGGGGCGAGCAAATGGTTCAAATCAAAAAGCGGACATTACGGAATAACCAACTAAAGGCCCTTGGCCGCGGGGACGGGCAACCAAGGGCGCCGGTACGCCGAATCAATAGGCTGTCACATGCCGGCCAAACCGAAATTTCTCGGCGAGCGGTAGTTCTGTCGAAATTCTGCCGGCGGCTGTCTGTCGGTGACACGATTATTCTGGAATGGCGCCTCAGCCCTCGCGGCACGCGCCGCGGGCTCGACTGCCAGAAGTTCAGGCGCCGGTGGGACCTTCGGTGCGGCGACCAGCACGAGCGGCGACGTCATGTCGGGCGCAGGTGCCGGCGTGGAGGTGAGGATTTGTGTCGGATTAGGGAGATGGGTCTCTGGCAGACCGACCCGCTGGGTGGTGACTATTGGCTGCGCACCTTTTTCCAGCGTTGCGTCTGTAACGAACAGCAACGCAATCAGCGCCGAACTCACGACCGCAAAATAGATGAGGATATGCATAACCGCGCTCCGACTGTACAAGCACCTCAGCAGCTTTGAGGTTTCAATTATCTCCGCCCGGCTATCGACTAGTCGAGTTGGACCATGGACTCCCAGACCTATACGTCCGTATGAAGCGCTGCTTTGGATCTGTGCCCCGGCCCTTGGCCACTGCGCGCTGGGTGTCCATGCCGGGCCCATATGCCGGGCCATGTCGCGTTCGTGTCGCGTGGAGTTGCCGGGAGCGATTGGAATCGTTGAAACGTAAGGAGAACTCTTGCGACAAGCAGCAACATCATGGGGCGGGAATTGAAGGCTAAGCCATTGATTTTTCGGTACCGGGTGAGGGAATTGAACCCGACCAACGGTTGAAAACCGCTATTTGCATTATTCGCTTGTGTAATCGACGCCGCAAGTAGTCGAGGATTGTTAATTCACGACCTTAGCGTTGGGGTCTGTTCGGGTCGGAGAAGGAGAGCGCCGACGATGATCGGTAGATAACTTGCTACCTGCTCGTTGTGCAAAGTGGCAAAGCGAGTCAGGATGACTCGGCGTAGCGATTGAGATGTAGTCGAGTGTGCTCATTCTGGGGACGGAGCAATCGATGGCCCTTTTGGATGTAATTCTTTTATATTTGGCGCCATCAATGTTTGTACTGGCCTGGTCGCTCTGGCGCGTAACCCACTCCAACTAACGATGGCCCTTAGGGGGCAGCAATACTGCGCCGTCCGTCATTACCTACTTGCGTGGGCGTAGCCAGGTGGAGAAGAAAATTCTCCTCGATGAATAAGAAAATCGCCGCATATTAAAGCAGTATCGCTGACCTTTCGACAGGCTGCCCGTTTTTTATTATTTTGTAGGCGTGGCGTCCGTGCTTGGAGGGATGTGCATGCGTTCTCCAGCCGCTCAGGAAGTCATTCAGAAAATCTTGTCATCGGTAATACTAGCCTTCGGGCTGGTATTGTCGGTTGCGTGGACATGGCTGCTCGGATACGGGCTCGTCAAGATAGTAGATCTTGCAATTTAAGTGTGTAGGCACGGCTAGCGGCCACGATTGCTTGGACATGTCTCTTGGGATTTGCCGTCGCAACTCTTATTCGATTTGCGATTTAGCAAGTTCCCGTTCGACGCGTAAAATCCATGAGTAAAATGCGGTCAGGACCGCCACAGCCAACAGCAAGATCGTGATGATCGGCATGTGGAGCACCGCGTCGGTGAGATTTGTTGTCCAGCTCTCACTGGTTTTATCAATGCTCGCCGTCAAGTAGACCTCGCCTTGTTTGAATTCCGGTGTGTTGAAGACAAGCGATAGCGGAAGAGCTCGCCAGCTCCCATCTCTGAGAAAAATAGTTATTTGCCAACCGACAATCAGAAATGCGCAGAAAATAGTCGACGCAATAGTGACCGACACCGTCAGTTTGGCAAATCGAACAAGACGGATGGATGGCAACGGCACACCCCCAGTGAACCGCAGAGCAATAGAGCATTATATGCTTCCGGAACCTGATTCGGCGACCCAGTCCATGGATTTGTATCTCCAGAGGCGGGCCGACTTTCCGATTGGGCCGCGAGCCTTGTCGGCAAAAGAAAAATCTTTGGTGGGGTAGGGCCTCGTCCCCACTCTTTTCGCCTCCTTCACTCCTTCAAATCACTGGATTTCTATTTCGGCGTTTTTGCTGTTTCGTGAGGGGATCTCTAGCTAGGGATGCTGCAAGTCCGCTGAACAGGAAATTTCCCGCCAAAAGTGTCACAAGAAATACTGATGCGCCTGAGCCGGCGGTCCAATAGATATCACCCGGCACGTACGCAGCCACCAGGCCGCCAAACAACGCCGCGATTACCGCGAACAGAACATCAGCAAGAAATTGAATAAGTCGCCCTTGGCTCTCGATAAGCTGTCCCTGTTGCCAAATTCTGTTTTCCAACTCGTCGGCTCTGCGGCTAGTCTCGTGGCGGGTCTGCTTGATTTCGCGGTCGTGCTGGCTAACGAACCGCTCAGACCAGTCAACGCGGCTTTCTAGATCCAGTCTTTCGGTCCTGTGAGGACCAACTTGACGTCCGAGCACATCCAGGTCCCAGCTCGCATTGTCGTTACTCATGATATACCCCCGTACGCACACAACTACTCTGATTAACAACCCAAATTTCAGCCAGATTGAGGCAGTCGCAGCCGCCTCTGGAACTGAACCCAACTGATAACAATCTCTTCTAAGAGGACTTCCAATTGAAGGAGTCTCTCTTGGATAGTCCATCGACAAACAGTCCACCGGTCGCTGCGCTTTCCTCAGAATCTGATTTCCGCTCGATTGCTTTGGTTCGAGGTTCGCGTGCACGTTTCGTGCGCCGCTGCGACTTCTTTAGGGTCATTTCTCGGCCACACGCGAGAAGCTACGGACTGACCCTCGGCAGGCCGCGTCCTTTGTGGCAAGGGACACGGTCCACTTATTGGTGCCCCATGTGGCATCGTCTGGACTGCATTTCACTTCGGCAGTAAGATTGCACCGGTTTATCGGGGGCGTGTCATGTGGTGGAAATTTGCGTTGACGCTTTTCGTGTCCGCGGCATTCGTTGGTGCGGTTGCTGCTACCACGCCACATAAGGTCCGTTCACGACAAGTGTTTGTCGCCATACTGTCTTTCTTGTGTGGTCTAGCCACAGCGGCAGTGTGGATTGTGTAGAGGCACGCGGCCGAACGACGACGGGAGTCCGTTCTCGACGCTGTATCCGCTGACCTGGCGCACTGAAAACCAAGATTGGTATAAGCACGACGCCGCCCAAGCGTCTTTTTTAGTGGAGGGTTTGCCCCACCAATATCTGTTTTTTGAGTGTTATTAACTATTTGAAGTAACTGCTATAATTGTTTATATTTATATGATGTTTATGTCGCATTGAGGTTTGGACAATCTGCGCATAAAACGTTTTT
>Ga0134125_10003444_pt1 | contig 18294 bp, 16 predicted proteins | sample KB31751_FD_96464 | JGI IMG/M metagenome (GOLD analysis project Ga0134125, IMG submission 96464) | Terrestrial soil microbial communities with excess Nitrogen fertilizer from Kellogg Biological Station, Michigan, USA - KB3-175-1 | ecosystem: Environmental > Terrestrial > Soil > Unclassified ... | reverse complement strand
TGCCGGGACGCTGCGCTTCAATGCTGCGTCGCTTTATCCATTGCTCTACCGGCTGGAGCAGCGCGGATTAATCCAGGGGCGTTGGGTGGAAAAGGCCAATCAGCGCCGCCGCCGCTACTATCGTGCCACCGCAGCAGGCAGGGCAATTCTGCGCGAACAGCGCAGTACATGGAGAACTTTCGTTTCGGCTGTCAACCGCATCATCGGGCCCGACTATGCCTGACTGGCGCTCTGAAATCGTGCGGCATCTGGCGCCGTTGCGAATGGATCCAGTGCGTGAGGAATCCATAGTTGTGGAGCTGGCGGAGCATCTCGATCAGCACTACCGCGACTTGTTAGCCGAAGGCCTATCCCAGGAGTTTGCCCAGGAAAAAGTGTTATCTGGTCTCGGAGACAGCGAGTTGCTGCGCGAGCTTGAGAGGCTGGCGCGAAAGCAGCCGGCGATGCTCGTTCACGAGAAGGGTAGTGGTTTCTGGCAAGGGATTCGCGTGGATCTGCGCTATGCGGTGCGCGCGCTAAAAAAGAATCCCGGGTTTTCTGTGATCGCGATTACGACACTGGCGCTCGGGATTGCTGCGAATACTGTGGTGTTCAGCCTGGTGAACACGGTGCTGCTGAAGCCGTTTCCCGTGCGCGACCCTAACCAGATCGTCATGCTGTGGGACCGCTGGCCAGACGTTGACCGCGGCCCCATGTCGCTGGATGATTTTCATGATTTTCAGCAGCAGAGCCACTCGTTTTCCCAAATGGCAGCATGGCAAATCACCTTCTACAACATCGTAGGGGCTAGCCAGCCCGACCACGTGCTGGCTGCCAGGGTTTCGCAAGGATTTTTTAATCTGTTTGGATTGCAACCGGTTCGCGGGCGACTGTTCGCGGATTCCGATCATCGTGAAAACGCCCCACCTGTTGCACTGCTCGGGCGCCAGTACTGGAGCAGCGCCTTTGGTTCCGATCCGGGAATCATTGGACGCGTCATCTCCCTCGACGACAAGCCATTCACCGTGGTAGGCATTGCACCGGCAGAGGCATCGCTGAATCGCAATCCCATCGCCGTGTGGGTGCCGCTGGAGCCAAACACTCCCTGGAAAGGGCGAAGCACGAATTATCTCGAAGTCTTCGGCCGCCTGGCGCGCAGAGTCTCCTTGAAGCAAGCGCAGGCGGATGCGAGCAACATCGTGCGGCGGCTGGCGCTGGAGTTTCCCTCACACGCGCATGGAATCGTTGTGGACTCGATGGTGCATTCGATGTTCGGCGATGCCCAGCCCACGTTACTCGTTCTGCTGGCTGCCGGCTGCTTGCTCTTTCTCGTCTCCTGCGCGAATGTCGCGAACCTGGTGTTGGCGCGCGCGATCTCACGCCGTCGTGAATTCGCAGTGCGCGAATCGCTTGGCGCCAGCCGGTTTCGTCTGGCTCGACAACTGCTGACGGAGAGCGGCGTTCTGGCCGGCATCAGCGGCGTCGCAGGGAACGTGTTGGCGGCATGGGCGATCCATCTGCTGAATCGTGCCTGGCCGCACAACATGTCGCGTCCAACGATATTTGCTGTCGATGCCCGCGTGCTCGTGTTTGCCATCGCCGCGTCCGCGGCGGCAGCATTATTTTTCGGACTCGCTCCCGCGATCGGCAGCGCGGGATCTTCATTATTTGATTGTCTTAAAGATGGCGTACGTGCGACCGGTTACGGCCACAAACGACTGCGCACCATGCTGGTGATAGCTGAAATTGCGACCTCAACGGTGCTCCTGTTTTCTTCTGGGTTGCTGCTTCGGAGCTTTTGGAACGTCGAGCGCACCGATCCGGGATTCAGAAGCGATCATGTGCTGACATTCGGGATTTCACTTCCTGCGACCCGCTATCCTAAAGATACCGAGCGTAGCGCGTTTTTTCGTGATTTGCTCGCGCGCGTTGAGCACCTGCCCGGCGTGATTTCGGTGGGAGGAGCGACTGAGTTGCCGATGGGTACTGGGAGTACCACCGGCGGATTCGAGATCGAAGGACGTCCGCCATTCAAGGCAGATGAGAGTCCCAATATCGAGAAGAGTGTTGTCACGCCAAATTATTTTCGAACCATGGGAATTGCCGTCATGCGCGGGCGCGGCTTTGGCTCGCAGGATACCGAAACTGCGCCAAAAGCTGTTGTGATCAATGAGGAGTTAGCCCGCCTTTATTGGCCCAACCAGGATCCGCTCGGCAAGCGCATCGACCTCGAATGGGGCAAGGAAGGCGACTGGCAGCAGATTGTCGGGGTGATTGCCAATTTACGCTACGGAGCCTTGGACAAGGCAGTGGTCCCCGCTGCTTACGTGGCTTCAACTCAGTATCCCGTAAGTGGCTTGGAGATCGCGGTTCAAAGCAGCATTCCACCTGAAGAGCTGGTGGCGGAGATTCGCGACCAAGTCAAACACATGGACTCGATGTTGCCGGTGGCGAACATCATCACCCTGCGCGACATCGTTGGAGAGTCGATGAGTTCTCGTCGTTCCTCGACAGCACTGGTGTCGCTGTTTGCCCTGCTCACCGCGGTTTTGGCTGGAATCGGCTTGTTCGGCGTAATTTCCTACTCGGTGACTCAGCGTACTCGCGAGATCGGAATTCGCATGGCGCTGGGCGCTGCTCTCGACGATATTCGAATCATGATCTTGATCGAAGGGCTGGCGCTGATCGGATTGGGAATGGCTGTTGCTGCACCCATCGCGTTCGCCGGCTCGCGATTGCTCTCCGGGCTGCTATTCGGCGTGCACTCTTATGATGCGTATTCGATCGTTTTGGCGGTCAGCTTTGTTGTGCTGGTCGGGATTCTGGCGACCTATCTGCCCGCCAGTCGCGCCACGCGCGTTGCACCGGTGCAGGCGCTCAGGTCCGAGTAGGACCAAAAGGGAACGAACAAAACGAGACAGCCTCAGGGCCTCTCGGAGATAGAATCCTGTCAATCAAGGATCAACAACTTACAAATCACGCTATCTCTAGGTTATTGGTTCCACTTCTTGGTACTGCAAGGAAAACGGACAAAAGACGCTCCAGCCGCATATCTATGCCACACGATCTCTCAATCTATCATCGTCCAATAGGATCGCTTTTCCCTGAGTTGAATCCACGCGCTGCTGCTCAGTACAGGCTTCGTCAGGAACAGATTGAGTTTTTCCACGAGCATGGGTACTTGAGTGGAATGGCTATTTTGTCCGATGAGCAGGTTGAGGCGCTGAGACAAGAACTGGCCAGGCTACAGGACGCGCAAGCTGAAGATCGAGAGTTGTTTTACGAGTACAACTCCAACGAATCGAAGAACCCCAATCACGTGCTCTTCCATGCTCTTGGCGCATGGCGAGTCACGACTGGTTTTCATGACCTGCTCTGGCATCCAGCGTGTATGGTGCCGGCAGCGCAGCTTTTAGGCGGAGCCGTCCGCTTGTGGCACGACCAGCTCTTCTGCAAGCCGGCGCATCACGGAGGAGTGGTCGCCTGGCATCAGGACTATTCCTACTGGACGCGAACTCAACCGCTTGCCCATCTCACCTGCTGGATCGGACTTGACGATTCGAACCGCGAGAACGGATGTTTGCACTACATTTCCGGCAGCCATCGTTGGCCGGACCTACCCATTACCGGGCTGGCAGGCGACATGACCGCCATCAACGCAGTTCTGAACGAGGAACAGCGGCGTGAGTTCCAACACCCGGTCGCGGTCGAATTGAAAAAAGGCGAAGCATCATTCCACCATCCGCGCCTGGTGCATGGATCATTCGCCAACCATTCCGATCGTTCTCGCCGAGCGACAGTCATTAACGTCATGAAGGATGGTGTGCGTTCGGCAAGCAGCGACCCGCTGCTACAAGGCATACCCGTAATCCGACCCGGCGAGAAGGTAGAAGGGCAATTTTTCCCGCTTCTGTACGAGCCACTGGCCTGAGCTTGGCAGGGCTGTGAAAACAAATTGTCCCTGTTCCTGCCTGTTAATTTTCTGAATCCTTTTTTCGATTGCAGTTCGATGCAGTGTTGATAAGGGTCTGAGGCACTTATCGACAGCTTGCCTGTTTTTTCCCTGTTCCTTTCCTCAGCGTTTGACGAAAATTGCGATTTTTGGGCGGAAAACGAGCATTCACGAGGATTGGGGTCTTTTCCCTGTATTTCTTCCCTGTTCTCAGGGAATGGAGAGTTGGGCGCCGCAGTTTCTGTGTCCTGGCCGGGCGGACGAGCGTCCAATAGACAATGGTTTCTTACAAATCCGGCGCCAAGGATATTGAGGTTATGGTCTACGAGCCGCATCGGGCTGGACAGTTTCCGGCACTGCTGGTCATCCATGGCTCTTCGGGGCCGATGAGTTCGTTTATTGGTGGATACGCGCAGCAACTGGCGAATTTGGGCTACGTCGTCTTCTTTATTCATTATTTCGATGCCACGGGGACCTCGTATGCCACGTTTTCGGGAATTCGCACTCATTTTGAGAGATGGATGACCGTGATAGTCGACGGAATCAGCTTTGCCGAGCGGCATCCCAAGGCCGATGCCGGGGCAATTGGACTGATGGGGGTCTCTCTGGGCGGGTTTCTCTCCCTCTCCGTCGCTTCGCAGGACCAGCGCGTTGCGGCCGTGGTGAGCCTGATGGGTGGCATGCCACCGGAGATCATCGCCATAAGCAAGCGGATGCCCCCGACCCTGTTGCTGCACGGTGAAGCGGATCCGGTGGTGCCGGTGGCTGAAGCTCACGAAGTAGAAAAACTGCTGAAGCGATTGGGCTCGAAGTACGAGATCAAGACCTATCCTGGGCAGGGACACAGCTTTCACGGCATGGCACAAATGGATGCGCTCACCCGCACGCTGCGCTTTCTGGGCAAGCACTTGAAGCGCGAAAACGCAGTGGTGGGACTGGGGAGCTTGCTGCTGAGTCTCCGCTAGGCCGCCTGGAATTGAGTAATTGTGTAATCGGGTAATTTGGTAATTGCCTGAAGTTGGTTTTCAATTATCCGATTACCAAATACCCGATTGCGAAATTTGAATTCCCGTGCTCGAACGACCTCTGCACACCGCGCGACTGATCCACGAGAAAACGCTTTCCCTTGCTGCGCAAACGAAGCATCTGGTGTTTTCTATCGAGGATCTTGATCGCTTCGAGTTCCTTCCCGGTCAATTTGTGTCGATGGTTGTGCCCCGGGAGGGTAAGAGCATCACTCGCGCTTATTCAATCGCTTCCGCGCCGCGAAAAAATGAGATCGACATCTGCCTTAATCGTGTGCAGGACGGATACTTTTCCAATTTCTTGTGCGACATGAAAGAGGGGGATACGGTACATCTGCACGGGCCGCATGGCTTGTTCGTGCCGAAAAATCCGTTTCGCGATTCGATTCTGGTGGCTACCGGCACCGGCATTGCGCCGATTCGCGGATTTGTGCAGTGGCTATTCGCCGAGCGGAGCCGCAATGAGGGTAGGGAAGTCTACCTGGTGTACGGAACCAGGCATGCGCCGCAAATTTACTATGGCGATTACTTCTCGCTGATTGCACACGACTTCCCGAACTTTCACTACATCGTGACTCTTAGCCGCGCTCCTGAAGATTGGAAGGGCGCACGGGGATATGTTCAGGAGCAGGTGCGGGCGATCGTTGAGTCGCGTGCGGACCGGGGAGCGAGCATGGACGCGTATATCTGCGGGCTCAACCTGATGGTCTCCGCCACGCGCAAGATGTTGAAAGAGGAACTCGGTTGGGACCGGAAACAGATTGCGTATGAACGCTATGATTAGCGCACCAATCGCGTGTCAGGCGGTTGCTGCTGCGAAGAGTTTTCGGATATAAAAGAAGGTTGCTCTTTCCGTTGTGAGTGGCTCTGTATGTGACTGGGCGCAAAACTGCGGGAGGAGCGGTCCAGAGGGTCAAAAAATGTCTACCACACCAGCTACTAAAGGACTCGAAGGAGTCGTAGCCGCCAATTCATCGATTTGTTACATCGACGGGGACGAGGGGATTCTCGCCTATCGCGGCATTGACATTCATGAGCTTGCGGACCACTCCACGTTCGAGGAAGTCTGCTATCTGCTGTGGTTCGGACAGCTCCCAAAACGGGAAGAGCTGGAGCATTTTCGCAGCCGCTTGAGTGAATCGCGCAGCATAAATCCCGCCATTGTCGAGATGATGCAGAAATTTCCAAGGTCAGCGACGCCGATGGAGGTCCTGCGCACCACGGTTTCCGCGCTGTCGTTCTTCGATCCTGACGAGAGGGCGGTCGATCACGATTCCAATCTGCGCAAGTCGTACGCGCTCACTTCGCAGATCGCGATGATCGTAGCCATGTACGACCGCATTCGCAAAGGCCGGAAGATCGTGGAAGCGGATCCGTCGCTCTCCCATGCGGCCAATTTCCTGCTGCAGCTCACCGGCGAAAAACCTTCCAAGACTGCGGAGAAGGCGTTGGACATCGCGCTGATCTTGCATGCCGATCACGAACTGAATGCCTCGACGTTTGCCGCGCGCGTGACCGCGGCCACGCTTTCCGACATGCACTCCGCAATCACCAGCGCGATTGGTGCCCTCAAAGGGCCGCTGCACGGCGGCGCGAACGAAGCGGTGATGCGGATGCTCTTTGCCATAGATAAAGCTGGGGAAAATCCGGTGGAGCACGTGAAGAAGATGCTGGCGGACAAAAAGAAAATTTCTGGCTTCGGACATCGCGTTTACACCACCGAAGATCCACGCGCGACGCACCTGCGGAAGATGTCGGAAGATCTGGGCCGCTCCAGCGGAAAGGGCAAATGGTTCGAGATGTCGCGCAGCATCGAGAAGTACATCAATGCGGAAAAGAAGCTGAATGCGAATGTGGACTTCTACTCGGCTTCCACCTATACCACTTTGGGACTCGACGTCGATCTCTTCACTCCGGTCTTCGCATTGTCCCGGGTTGCGGGATGGGCGGCGCATGTGATCGAGCAACTGGATGACAATCGCCTGATCCGCCCGCGAGCGGAGTACATTGGCCCCGCGTACCCCAATAAGTACATTCCTATCGAGCGGCGCTGAATTGCCCACAGAATCCGCCGGCGCCGCTCTAAAATAGATCCATGCGCCGGGTTTACCTCGACAGCAACGCCACCACCCCTGTGCTTCCGCAAGTGCTGGACGCGATGCGGCCCTACTATCTCGAAGAGTTTGGGAACGCATCATCGATTCACCACCATGGGCAGCATGCGCGTGCGGCGGTGGAACGGGCCAGGGAATCAGTGGCGCGGTTGCTGGGATGCCGCGCGGCGGAGATCGTTTTTACCAGCGGCGGAACCGAAGCCGACAATCTTGCCATCTTCGGCTTGGCGCAACCCGGCGACCACATCATTACCAGCCAGATTGAGCATCATGCGGTGCTGAACGCGGCGAAGCAGATGGAAAAACGCGGCTGCGCGGTCAGTTATCTGCCGGTGGACAGCGATGCCCGGGTCGATCCCGATGATGTGCGCGACGCGCTGCGTCCGAACACAAAGCTCATCAGCATCATGACAGCCAACAATGAAACTGGCGTCCTCGAAGCGGTAGAAGAGATTGGGCGCATCGCGGCTGAGGCAGACGTGTACTTCCACAGTGATGCAGTGCAGGCAGCGGGCAAGGTTCCGCTCGACGTAAAGGCAATCGGCTGCGATCTGCTGTCCATTTCGGGACACAAATTTCACGGACCCCAGGGAACCGGAGCCCTCTACGTTCGCCGCGGCACGCTGCTGGAAGCGATGCTGTACGGCGGAAATCACGAGCGCCAGCGCCGGGCCGGCACGGAGAACTTGCCCGCCATCGTTGGCTTGGGTCAGGCTGCTGAAATCGCGCTGCGCGGCTTTGAAGACGGAAGCGTCGAGCGCATTCGAACGATGCGAGACCGCTTCGAGCAAGGCATTCTCTCGCGGGTCGATGCCTGTGGAGTGAATAGTGGTGGGGCTCCGCGCGTTCCCAACACCTCCAACATTTACTTCGATCACATTGAAGGCGAAGCCATGGTGATTGCACTCGATCTGAAAGGACTCGCTGTTTCGACGGGCGCCGCTTGTTCTTCTGGCGCGATTGAGCCCTCACATGTGCTCACGGCGATGGGCCTGCCGTCAGAACGAGCACGTGCCAGCATTCGCTTTAGTCTGGGTAAGCACAATTCGGAAGACGACATAAACTTGGCTTTGTTGCTGGTTCCGGAAACGCTGGCCCGGTTGCGTGAGCTTTCGCCCACCTATCCCATGGCGAGCCAGTCACAGATATAGCGCGTCATCTCACCGTCTATTTACAATCAGGGAAAGGCAAATGGCAATCGGCAGTAAGCGATATGCAATAAGCCATAGGTAGTAGGCTGGACCAGACTCCGTTTGCGGCCTATCGCTTATCGCCAATCGCTTATTGCGTCTTTCGGGAGAGTGAATGAAGTTTTCGAGTCTGGCCAGAATGGCCGCAACAGGGGCGCTGCTCTTAATATTGTGTGGATGCGGGGACACGTTTCGCCCCGTAGCTAGCCCTATTCCAACAGTCACGCCCGATCCCCAGACGTTCCGTATGGCGGTCTTCACCTCGAGTGCACCTTCAGGGCAGGGTTCCGCGACTGATGTTGACGTTTCTGGCGACACCATTTCCGCTGTTACTCCCGTCGGCAGCAACCCCGTGTTTGCATTGGCTGAGGCCACGCGTGTCATCGTCGCCGATCAAGGCAGCGACAGCGTCACCAGTTTTCTTCCATCTCTACTGGCAATCAGCGGACAACAGACAACTGCTTTGCCTTCTGGCGCTGCTCCGGTGTCATTGGCAGACGTGAACGGAAACGTATACGTTGCGGAATCAGGACGAGGTGTGGTGGGTGTACTGACGGGTTCTCCGCTCGCGCTGAGTGCGGAAATACCGGTCGGAAGCGCTCCAGTCAGTCTAACTGGCCTGGCGAATGGTACCAAGGTGTATGCGGTAAACCAGGGCAGCAACTCGGTAACATCAATCTCCACGCGGGACAACACGGTTTTTGCAACTATCCCGGTCGGAACCGCGCCGGCATGGGCCGTCGCTTCACCAGACAGCTCGCGCGTGTATGTCGTCAACAAAGGCTCGGGAACCGTGACAGCCATCGATGCGACGACCGATAGTCCTGTAGCCAACGCCGGCAATCCGGTGACGGTAGGAAGCTCTCCAAACTTTGCGTTTTTCGATTCTCAGTTGCAGCGCGTACTCGTGACGAATTCCGGATCGAATTCGGTGAGCATCATCAATGCCGATCCCATTTCGCCCAATTATCTGAGCGTCACCAATGTGACAGTTGGTTCCAATCCGGTTTCAGTGACGGCTTTGGCAGACGGCACTCGCAGCTACGTAGCAAACCAGGGTTCCAACAATGTGAGCGTAATCAACAACTCCAGCCTCACGGTCTCAAAAACCATTCCCATCGGAATAGCTCCAGTCTCGATTGCGTCCGACGCCGAGAGCGCCAAGGTCATCACCGCTAACAGCGGATCGCAAGATCTTTCTGTGATTCTCACCAGCAACGATACCGAACTACTCGACAGCAATGGAAATCGTCCGTTGAAAGCCCCACAAGTGGATTCCACCTGTATGGGCGCGAGCTGCCCGCGTCAAACTCCCAATTTCGTTGCTGTCGGTCCAGGATAGAAGAACGTAGATCATCGATTCCGGTTGTGCTCTCATAAAAAGAGGCGGCCTTTTCGGCCGCCTGAGTTAAGTCCTTGCGAATTGTTTTAGTGTTGCGGAGTCGTTGAGTTGCTGCCGCCGCCAACCTGGATGTTATCTACAACCTTGGCGCCGTTGGCATTTTCCTTCGCCAATTTCTCGGCCTTCTTCTTGTCCTTCTTGCTAGCTGCCGTACCGGAGAGTTCAACGGTGTTTCCAGTTGCGCTCACGGTTACGTTCGCCAGGGCCGGATCCTGCTGGAATGCAGCTTGAATCTTACTCTGCATGTCAGAGCTACCGGCAGCGTTCGCTCCAGTATCGCTCTGCGGCATCGTGCTTTGGCTTGCGCTGCCGCTGGTCGATGGAGTGGCGCTGCTGCTGGGATTCGTGCTCTGCTGGCTTGAAGACGGGGTCGTCGTAGTGGTCGTGGTTGACTGAGTTGTGCTTTGGCTGGTTGACGGAGCTGCGCTGCTATTTGGGTTTGCACTTTGATCGCTGGTTGACGGGGTCGTGCTCTGCGTGGCTGAAGGGTTAGAAGAGGTGGAGCTCGGCGAAGTCATATCCGGGCTCTGGGGACTAGCTGGTTGCGCGCTCGAAGGGCTAGTCGGAGCCTGGCTGCTCGAAGACGGAGTCTGGTCCGAACTCTGCGGCTGCGCAGCAGTCGGGTTTTGATCCGGATTCTGAGTGGCCGCCGGGGTTGATGTCTGGTCGGGGAATGTCTTCGGTGTTGTTGCCGGAGACTGTGTGCCCTGTGCCAGTGCAAATCCAGCACTCATTGCTAGAACCATTCCAAGCCTATACAGGTTTTTCATTACTTTCCTCCCTCTGATTTTGTGGATGTGGTGCCTGCTCAACGAAGTGTGCGGACGGCCTGCAAAGGCCGAAAATTTGGGTTACACAGCAGGCGCGTTTGCTGTTGATAAACGTAGGATGGCCGGGACCCTCCGGGGGTTGACCGCCGTACTTGGAAAATCGAGAGCTGCTGGACAGAGCCGCTAGCGCTCTACAACTGTGTCCAGCGTCTGATAAAAGCCGGGAAAAGAGACCCGCGCGGCGTCGGCGCCGCGAATGAGGGTGTCACCTTCGGCGCGCAGCGCAGCCACGGTGAAAGCCATCGCAATGCGGTGGTCATGCTCAGAATCGATTTCCGCCCCATGCAGGCTCTGGCCTCCTGGAACTCTTAATCCATCGTCGAATTCGGTGACCTCCGCGCCCATGGCCCGCAGATTCCGGGTTACGGTGGCGAGGCGATCGGACTCTTTGACCCGCAGTTCCCGAGCGTCTCTCACTTCAATACCATCACGAGTGTAGGGAGCAACTGCGGCCAAGACTGGGATCTCGTCAATCAGGGCAGCCGCTTGTCCACCTGAGATTTTCAAGCCGCCGAGTTGTCCTCCGTGGATCTTGATCGTTCCGACAAGTTCTCCGTGCTGTTCGTCCACCTGCAGTACGTTGATTTGGACTCCCAAGGCGATCAGCACGTCGAGCAACACGGCCCGGGTGGGGTTCAGCAGCACTGAGTCGATGATCAAATTGCTTTTGGGGAAAAGCGCTGCCGCACACAGAAAAAATGCGGCTGACGAGATATCGCCTGGGATGGTCGCCTCGATAGCTTTCAAGCGTTGCCCTCCGCGGATGCTTACGCGATTTCGCTGACGATCGATTTGTGCGCCAAAGGCACGCAGCGCTAACTCGCCATGATCCCGGGTGCGGAGCTTTTCCTCGACGACGGTCTCGCCGGCCGCCGACAGGCCGGCGAACAGCACGCAGGTTTTGACTTGTGCGCTGGCGGCTTTAGGACGGAACTCGATTCCTCGGAGTTTGCGACCAGTGATTCGCAGAGGGGCCTGCCCATCCCGCGAATCGATGTTGGCGCCCATTTGCAATAGCGGCTCGATAATCCTTCGCATTGGTCGCCGGGAAAGAGATTCGTCTCCAAGCAGCTCACAGGCAAACGGCTGGCTCGCCAGGATGCCCGAGAGCATGCGCATAGTAGAGCCGGAATTCCCGCAATCTAGCGCCGCGGACGGGGCGGTAAATTTGCCATCGCAGCCGTTGATAAGGAGGCTCCCATTTTCTTGCGCCGCGCTAACACCGACGGCCCGCAGGCATTCCAGCGTGCTTGCACAATCTGCCCCAGTAGAGAAGTTTTGCAATCGAGTGGTTCCCTCCGCCAGTGCCGCCAACATCGCGTAGCGGTGGGAAATGCTTTTGTCGCCTGGCAATCGAATGGAACCGGCAACATTGCGTGCGGGAGTTATAACAACTTCACTCATTTGCAGAAAATCGATCCTGGCAACTCAGTGTAGTTGCCTGTCACCAGAATATATATTTCATCCGCGAGCGCTCAAGATTGGCCAACTTGTCCCGCTCCGGCTTCATTCTCACTGAACAGCACAGCAGGTATTCCCAGATGGCGTGCAGGAACTCCAAGAGGTATTGGGCTCAATGAAAGGTCGTTTGGCAGTAGTTCTCGTTTTCTCATCCTTCTTTACTATTTGCGGTATTGCCCAGAACTCTGGGATGGGTCCCCGCACGAGCATGAGCAACGGCATGGGCGGCGTTGTGATCAGCGGCTCGGTTGTGACCCCACAAGGAACTCCGATAGGGGAAGCAAGGATCGAAGTTCGAGATTTGCAAACCGGTACGGCTATGGCTTCAGGTTACACCAGGAGCGACGGGTCTTTTGAGTTCTCCGCGCTTCCTATGACCAACTATGAGGTGGTAGCCCTTCATGGAATGGCGGAGACGCGCGAGCGCGTTCCTGCGGGCGAGATGAATGCCTCAATCACGTTGCGTTTGAATACGGCAGGGACGAATGTCCAGCAAGCGGACGGAACGGCGACAGTGTCAGTGGCTGAATATAGAGTTCCCGAAAAGGCGCGGCAGGCATTTCACAAGGCGGAAGCTGCGCTGGCGAAGAACAAATTGGAAGACGTAAGCAAGTATCTTAGCAAAGCCCTTCAAATTTACCCCAGCTATGCCCCGGCGCTTACGCTTCAAGCTGTTATGGCGCTGGACAAAAATGACACCAAGAGTGCCATTGACGAATTGGACAAGGCCATTCACTCCGACCCTGGTTATGCCATGGCATACACCGCAACGGGCGCAGCATTGAATCAGCAAGCTAGATTTGATGAGGCGCTACGCGCTTGCGATCGTGCCATCACTCTCGCTCCCGAAGCCTGGCAGGCCCACTTTGAAATGGCCAAGTCGTACATTGGCAAAGCCGAGTATCAGCATGCGCTGGAGCAACTCGCTCGTGCACAACAGGAGATTCCGCACGACTACGCGCCGATCCATCTCGTCCGGGCTCACGCCCTGCTCGCTTTGAAGAACTACAACGATGCTATGACGGAGCTACAGGCTTTCCTGACGCTCGTGCCACAGGGGCCCGATTCGTCTGAAGTGCGGGAAACCATGGCCAAGGTAAAGGCCTTCATGGCTTCGAACGCTGCTCCACCCTCGATCGCGACCCGATGATTCCTTATTCGAACGACGCTCGAAATTAGCAATGCGAGTTCCGAGCAGCGAAAACGCGAGCCAACCCGTTCTTAAGCAATGGCTAGAATCGAAGAACTGAAAACAACCCCCCGACTCAGATTGAACGGTGCTGCGCCTGAATCTTTCCTCCGCCGCTTACAACCATCTTCCATGAGCTCTGCATCTTTTCCAGTACTCTGGCCGAGCTAAATCTCTCTAATGCCTTATCATCAGACGCTTCGTCTGTTCTTCAGCGGTGGCGTGTCTAATGACTACCGCCTGCGTGACGGTATGGTCGAATTTCGCGTCAATGAAGGCACTTGGCGAGTGCTGGACGAATCGGAAGTCCAGCTTCATTTCCGCTTTGACACCGAGGTCGCGCGCTGGTTGCGAAGGAATCAGCTGGACGCCAACCCGCACATTCGGTCTTCATAAGATTCTTCGTCCAGAATCGAGCCTGACGATTTGACCGCTCTCCGGTGGAGTTGTAGTCTGACGCCTTCTCCGGAGTACTGGAGCGCTCAAATGAAACTCCCGAAAAGTATGATAGTCGCGTTTGTCTTCACGTTGTCGTTCGCTTTGGCTCAGAACCCAGCGAGCAGCGATGACACAGCGGCTATTCGCAATTCTGACAAGCATTGGTCAGAGGCGGTCGAACAGAAGAACCTCGAAAAAACCCTCACGTTCTATGCGGATGATGCTACTGTGCTGCCGTTCAATGCTCCCAAAGCGGAGGGGAGAGAGAATATCCGCCAACTCTGGAATCACTTTTTCCAAAGCCCCGGCTTTCATCTCCGCTTTGCCCCGGTGAAAATTGCAGTCGCAAAAAGCCGCGACATGGCATACGAGGTTGGCACCTTTGAATTGACAATGAACGGCCCCGACGGTGCTCCCAGCATCAGTCCCGGCAAGTACGTGGTTGTTTGGAAGAAGCAGAATGGCAAATGGAAAGCCGTGGCCGACATCTTCAATACCGATAAGTAAAGCCTTGCGGGTAAGGTTTACGATGGTGGCCAGGGACGGAATCGAACCGCCGACGCCAGCCTTTTCAGGGCTGCGCTCTACCATCTGAGCTACCTGGCCATTCGGTGATTGGCGACGGCAAGGTTGAATCCGTCGCAATCTGGCGATGATTTTGAATTATAACAATGCGCGACTGAGGTCCGCACCGGCGCGCATCTCAAACACGCGCCATTTGAATCCGCTCGCGAAAATGCGATTTCCAGCTTTCTGGCAAAGCCGCCAGGTGAACCGCGTTTTGAATGGAAGCCACATCGAAGTCGTTGTATGTTTTCGCCACATAGAGTCGAGTAATTTCGGAAACCGGAATACTGTTATCTTCTCTGCTGGAAAGCGTGATCTCGTCGCCCGCTCCGACTTCGCCCTCGCGTTCCACTGCGAGATAGAAACCGGTTCGCCTGCTTGCGAGGAACCGCTTGACCATGTCATTCCTCTGAAATCTCACTCCGAGTTTGTAACAAGGTAAGCGAGGCTGCGTTACTGTAACCTCAGCAGAGCCCACGGAAAAGCGATCGCCAATATGGATTGAGTCTTCAGAGAAATCGTCGATCGTGAAATTCTCCCCGAAGATCCCCAATGGCAACTCCAGGCCGGGAAGCTCCGCTCTCCAATACTCATAATGGGTAAGCGAGTAACAGTAAACCGCCTTGTATTCACCACCGTGGACGGTGAGGTCCGCCTGCCGATCACCGTCAAGATTGAGCTTCCGCACGGCCACTCTACCGCTGGTGGGCCGCTTGAAGATCGAAGTCGCGACCTTCGTGCCGTGCCACATAATTTCACGGGGCAATCCCAGATTGAGCGAGACGAGTCTCATCTGTGTGAACCTGCTATGGAAATTCGATGTTCCGCCTTCGTCTTAAAGAGCAGGGCGGGAACACCGAGCATGTAATCCCGCGTGCTGATCCTCGAGGCGCCGAGCACGTACCACGCCGTGCGCTAGAAGCGTGCGAGGGACGGTCCTCTGATAACGCAACTGGCGTTACATCGTCAAGACGACGCGGAATTCTGCTTTCCCACTCATCATTCGTGCATACGCCTCGCCTGCTTTCTCCAGCGGATAGGTTTCTATCATGGGACGTACGCCCGACAGTTCGGCGAAACGCAACGTGTCTTCGGAGTCGGCCGGCGTTCCCGAAGCCCAGCCTTGAATTGTTCGACTTCCATTGATGAGTTGTATGGGTGTGACCTCAATTGGATCGAACGCAGCTCCGATCACGACGAGCTTGCCATTAGGAGCGAGACCGTCGATCAGCTCCGACATTGCTTTCGAGCTTGGCGCGGTGGCCAAAATTACCCGCGCTCCGCCCAGCTTTTGTAATTCCTCGGCTGCATTCGTCGCTTTGCTGTCGATGTACACGCTGGCTCCCAGCTTTTTTGCCAGCGCGGCATTTTCCGGTCCGCGCCCAATCGCTGCGATCTTATAGCCAAACTTGTTCCCAAATTGGACTCCAAGATGACCGAGACCGCCGATCCCTTGCACCGCGACCAGCTCGCCGGGAAGCGCGCCGCTGTGCCGCAGCGCATTGTAAGTAGTGATTCCAGCGCAAAGCAGCGGCGCTGCTTCGACGTCACTCAAACTATTTGGTATCGCTACCAGCGCTTCCACGGGAGCTACCATGTACTGCTGATATCCACCGTCGTAGCTGATGCCGGGAATTTGCAGATTGCGGCAATTGCCAAAATCACCCCGCCGGCACTCGCGACACGTGTTGTCCTGACCGCCGTGCCAGCCCACACCCACACGCTGGCCTTTTTTCCACGCGGAAACACGGTCGCCAACTTCATCGAGAACGCCCGCCACTTCATGACCTGGAACGCGCGGATACTGAATTCTCGGCCATTCGCCCTCCTTCGTGAGCGCGTCGCTGTGACAGATGCCACAGGCCTGCACCTTAATGCGCACCTGTCCCGCACCCGGTGTGGGAATCTCCCGTTCAACGATCTCGAAGTCTGCTCCGGGTTTGGAAACCTGCGCCACCTTCATAGGCGCCACATTTGGTGCTGCCGCCGCTCTCATTGTCGACATATCTCCTCCTGAAAAATTACTTTTTGGGTTTTGCTATACAGCCTGGAATCCCGTGATCGGTCCGGTCCTTCGTCATTCGAGGCTTCACTTTTTTCAGCATTCCTGGCAGTGACTCCATGGGAAAAGAGAAGCATTCCCTCTTCGGGGAAAATGAAGCTTTGGTACAGACCCAAGATGTTGCGCGACCGCCGGCTGATGCATTTTTATTTCAGCGGCCAAAGAGAGCGCCTGATCACCACCCCAGCTTCGATGCGGGCTTTGGGTGCATGCCCCACGTGTCCCGTGTTCCAAGAACTATTTACAGGGTTTAAGATTCAGCGCATGCCCATCTCGCTCGCTCAAGCTGAAGAAGCGCGTCGTAACATATCCAAAATCGCCTTTCGCACTCCGCTGGTCCGCTGCAATATCGATTTGCCCACCGATCTGTATTTGAAGCTTGAGAACCTGCAGCCGATTGGCTCGTTCAAGATTCGCGGAGCAGCGAATGTGATGGCGCTGACGCCGCGCGGACAGCTCGAGCGCGGAGTCCTGACTGCCTCAGCCGGCAACATGGCGCAGGGGGTCGCGTTTTGCGCGCGCCGCCTGGGTATTCAGGCGACGATCGTCGCTCCCGAAACTGCTCCGGCCACAAAGATTCTCGCGGTGGAGCGGATGGGCGGGCGCGTAATCAAAGTCCCATTTGCGGAATGGTGGCGCACCTTTGAAACCCGCTCTTACCCTGGCGTGGACGCAACCTTTATTCATGCCTTCGATGATCCGCATGTCATGGCAGGCAATTCCACAATCGCGCTGGAACTGCTGGAGGATTTGCCGGACCTCGAGGCTGTGGTGATCCCCTGGGGCGGTGGGGGTCTATCGTGCGGCATTGCCGCAGTTCTGCGCCTGGTGGCTCCGCGGGTACGCATCTACGCCGCCGAGATCGAAACCGCCGCTCCGCTGGCTGCGTCGCTCGCGGCAGGAGAGCCGCGCACAGTCGAATATCGGCCTTCATTTGTTGATGGTATCGGCAGCAAAACGGTGTTCCCAAGCATGTTTGAACATGCGCGCAAGCTCCTCGACGCTTCTCTTGTTGTGACTCTGAAGGAGGCCGCTCAAGCCATGAAACTCGTGGCCGAACGCAATCGCGTGATCATGGAAGGAGCATCTGCCTGCGCGGTCGCCGCCGCGCTGTCCGGCCGCGCCGGCTCTGGCAAGATTGCGGCGATCGTCTCCGGCGGGAACATCGACTTGGATAAGTTCACGCAACTAGCTGGTAACAACTAGCTGCTCGCATCGGAAGGACCGGCTACGCCACAGAAACTGCCCATGGCTCACCTCTTTATTTGTAAGATTTAAGGTCAGCACAATCAGTTCCGTTTTAGATGTTGCAGTTCTTGTATTCACTTCAATAATCCTGTGCGAACGCCGCACCACACATCTGCCAACAGGCGCAAGTTATCCTTATACCTTCGAGATACGATGTAGCTCTTTCCCTCGCGCACTCGCAAGAGATACTCCCCTGTGTTCAATGGCTTAATTTCTTCGACCAGGGCGGTGTTCACCAGACATGAGCGATGGATTCGTACCAGACCGTAGGGCTTGAGCTTCTCCGCTATTTTCGAGATAGATTCTCTCACCATGAGGTCCGAAGATTTGTGGCGAATGACCACATAGTTGGCTTGGGCTTCCACAGAGGTGATCTCTCGCGCATCGATGAAGGAAATCGTGCGCTGCGATCTGATTGCGATCCGCGATGGAAACCGCCGAACTGGTCTCGGCTGCGACGCCGCATCGACTGAAGCTGCACTTCGCGCGGCGCGCTCTTCTCCGGCAAGGCTAAGCAACTCCTCGGTGGAATCTTCTACAGAGCTGGCGCATTGCTGGTTGTTATCTGCACGCCGCTTCGCATTCCGGCGTTGCGTTTGATTCGGAGCTTCAATGGCTTGACCAGTGATATCGGAGAAGCTCCGGATCGGGGGCTGCTGAGTGGGAATCGTAACGGAACTCATGATGGCATTACCTCGATTGTCGAAACGACTTCACGCTTCTCCTGAAACAAGCTTCTTGGCACATGAAATCGAATGCGACTTGGGCGTTCCTGCTTACAACGTTGTAGGGTAGCGTCACAAGTGGTCTGCAGCAATAGCCACTTGACCGACATCT
>Ga0134125_10003443_pt1 | contig 18296 bp, 15 predicted proteins | sample KB31751_FD_96464 | JGI IMG/M metagenome (GOLD analysis project Ga0134125, IMG submission 96464) | Terrestrial soil microbial communities with excess Nitrogen fertilizer from Kellogg Biological Station, Michigan, USA - KB3-175-1 | ecosystem: Environmental > Terrestrial > Soil > Unclassified ... | reverse complement strand
GCGTGTGGTCCCTGGCGAACGTCCAGTCCAGGCGCGGCGAGAAGTTCGCCGACTCGCCGCGGCCGCGGTTGTCGTGCGTCGTGAGCCAATCGAGCGTTCGCGTCCCCGCCGGATCGGTCCCCATCTGCCCGGCGTGGTCGGTGCCGTAGAACCCGTTCACGCCCACGGAGAAGGGCAGCGTGTATGCGAGCTTGCCTTCCTTGTCGGCGACCTGGGCGGAGAGGTTGAAGGAGTCGCGCGCGTTGCTGCGCGTCCAGGAGAGCTTCGCGTCGCGCCGGCGGCGCGACATCGCCTGGCGCGTGACGATGTTGATGGTGCCGGCGATCGCCTGCGTGCTGAATTCCGCCGTGGCGGTGCGGTAGATCTCGATGCGCTCGATCAGGTCGGGGTCGAGAGTTTCCAGCGAGAAGCCCGGCGGCACCGGCTCGCCGTTCACGAGGATCTGGGTGTAGCCGTTGCCCAGGCCCCGCAGCCGGATCTCGGAGCCGCGGCCCCCGGTGCCCGAGACGGTCACGCCCGGCAGGCGCTTCAGCGCATCGAGGAGCGTGGTGTCGCCATGGCTCACGAGCTCGTCGTGGCCCACGACGATCTTGGCGGCGGTGGACTGGCGGCGCTCGTCCACGAGGCTGGGCGCCGTCACCTGGACCTTCTCGTGGCTCTTCGGCTCGTCTTTCGTGTCGGCGGCCGGTTGCGGCGCGGTCTGCGCGCCTGCAGCGAAAGCGGCCGCGAGGAGAAGGAGCGAAATGCCTGGCGGGATGCCGCGGCTCACGCGGCGCGTTGCACGACCGGGATCCAGCCGTCGTGGATGCCGTGGCACGCGACGCTCGCGCCGTCGAAGGGCAGGAGCTCGGGGCGCACCTCGCGGCACTTCTCCCGCGCGTGCGGACAGCGGGGGTTGAACGCGCAGCCCGGGGGCGGGTCGAGCGGGTTGGGCACCTCGCCCGCCACGGGGGTGCGCGACTTGCCGGACATCGTGATGTCGGGAATGGCGCTCTGCAGCATCATCGTGTACGGGTGCAGGGGGCGCGAGAAGAGCGTCCTCGTCGCGGCGATCTCGACGATGCGGCCCAGGTACATCACGCCCACGCGCGTGGAAATGTGCGACACCACGGCGAGGTTGTGCGAGATGAAGAGGTAGGTGAGGCCATGCTCGCGCTGCAGGTCGATCATGAGGTTCAGGATCTGCGCCTGCACCGAGACATCGAGCGCGCTCGTGGGCTCGTCGCACACGAGGAACTCGGGCTGCGAGGAGAGGGCGCGCGCGATGGAGATGCGCTGGCGCTGGCCGCCCGAGAACTCGTGGGGATACTTGTCGCGGTCCTGGGGCGCGAGGCCCACGTCCGTGAGGAGCTTGCCGACCTGCTCCTCCACCTGGGAGCGGCCCGAGACGAGGCGGTGGGAAAGCAGCGGCTCGGCCACGATGCGCTGCACGCGCCAGCGCGGATTGAGGCTCGCATACGGGTCCTGGAAGATCATCTGGAAGCGCCGGCGCATCTTCATCATCTCGGCGGTTCCGTGCATCTTCGCGAGGTCCACGCCGTCGAATGTGATCGAGCCCGTCGTCGGCGCATAGAGGCCGCAGATGAGGCGCGCGACCGTGGACTTGCCGCAGCCCGATTCGCCCACGAGCGAGAGCGTCTCGCCGCGATTGATGGTGAACGAGACCCCATCCACCGCGCGCAGCAGCTGCCGCGACTGGCGCTCGAGCACGCGGTTCAGCCACGGCTTCGACACGTCGAAGACCTTGGAGAGGTTCTCGACCTCGAGGAGCGGCTTCACCTGCACCACTGCATCAGGCATGCACGGCCCCGTCGCTCCAGTCGCGCCCGGCGGCGGGCGACGCCACCTCCGGCGCATGCAGCCAGCATGCGGCAAGCGACTTGTCCGCCTCGAGGAGCGCGGGCCGCTCGACCTTGCAGCGGTCGAACACGCGGGGGCAGCGCGGGTTGAAGGGGCAGCCCGCGGGAATGGCGTTCAGCCGCGGCATCGACCCCTCGATCTGCGGAAGGCGCTCGAGGTCGCTCCCCACCGAGGGAATGGAGCCCATGAGGCCCGCGGTGTACGGATGCTGCGGGTTGTGGATCACTTCCTGGACGGGGCCGATCTCGACGATGCGCCCCGCGTACATGACGGCGACGCGATCGGCCGTCTCCGCGATCACGCCCATGTCGTGCGTGACCAGCATGACCGCGGTGCCGTTCTCGCGGCACAGGCGCTTCAGCAGCGTGATGATCTGCGCCTGGATGGAGACGTCGAGCGCGGTGGTGGGCTCGTCGGCGATGACGAGCTTGGGATTGGCGCAGAGGGCGAGCGCGATCACCACGCGCTGGCGCATGCCGCCCGAGAACTGGTGCGGATAGTGGTCGATGCGGCGCTCGGGGGCGGGGATGCCCACTTCTCCGAGGAGCTCGATCGCGCGCTTGCGGGCGGCGGCGGCATCGAGGGGCAGGTGGGTCTGGATGGTCTCGATGAGCTGGCGGCCCACGGTGTAGAGCGGATTGAGGGAGGTGAGCGGATCCTGGAAGATCGCGCCGATCCGCCTTCCGCGGATCCTGCGCAGGCCTTCGGGCGGCAGGTTGTCGATGCGGCTGCCCTCGAGGAGGATCTCGCCGCCGGCGATGCGCCCCGGGGGCTCGAGGAGCCCGATGATCGCGGTGCCCGTGATGGACTTGCCCGCGCCGGACTCCCCCACCACCCCGAGCACCTCGCCCGGGGCGATGTCGAAGCTCACGTCGTCGATGGCGACGAGCGTGCCGCGCCGGGTGTTGAACTCGACGCGAAGGTGCTTCACTTCGAGAAGGGCTGCGGTCACTGCACTCCGGCTACATGGAATTTGGCCGCGCAGTCCTTGAGCGGCTCCTCGGAACGCACGATGGGCGTCCATTCCTGGAGCGTACGGGATTTCAGCCTCGCGGCCACGTAGTAGCGCATGCAGGGCTTGGTCTCGAGCTGGAACGTGTTCTGCGTGGCGGTATGGAAGCCCTTGCGAGGCGGCACATCCACGGTTACCTGGTGGGTGCCGGGCGCCACGGCGCCCTTGTTGGTGACGTTCTCGCCATCGATGCGGTTCACGATGACGGGAATCACGAGCGGATCGGCCGACGGGAAATGACGCTCGGTCTGGATCTGGGAATACGGCTGGTCGTACGGGCCCGCGAGGGCAGCGGTGGCGAGCAGGATCGGTGTCAGGAAAATGCGGTTCATGTTACGGCTCCTTTCATTGAGTCATCCCCGCGGAGGCGGGGATCCAACCGGAAGACGTAAGTTACCGCTTTGGTTGGGTTCCCGCCTTCGCGGGAATGACGGCGGGGATGACTTAGCGCAGCTTCGGGTTCAACGCGTCGCGCAGCCAATCCCCCAGAACGTTGATGGACAGCACCAGGATGACCAGCGCCGCCCCCGGGAACACCGTGATCCACCATTCGCCCGAGAAGAGGAAATCGTTTCCGATGCGGATCAGGGTGCCCAGCGACGGTTGCGTCGGCGGCACGCCCACGCCCAGGAAGGACAAAGCCGACTCGGTGATGATGGCCGCGCCGATCTGCAGCGTGGCGATCACCAGCACCGGCCCCAGGACATTGGGCAGCACATGGGAGAACATGATGGCGAGGGGATGCCTTCCAATCACCCGGGCCGCCTGGACGTATTCCTTGTTGCGCTCCACGAGCGTCGAGCCCCGCACGGTCCGGGCATAGCTCACCCAGCCCGAGGCGGCGATGGCGATCACCAGCACGTAGACGGCGAGTGTCTCGTGGGAGCCCTTGGGCAGCACCACGCGGGCGACTCCGTCGATGAGGAGCGCGATGAGGATCGCGGGGAAGGAGAGCTGCACGTCGGCCACGCGCATGATGATCGCGTCCACGCGCCCGCCGGCATAGCCGCTGATGAGGCCCATGGAGACGCCGAACACGGTCGCGCAGAGCGTCGCGAGCATCCCGATCACGAGCGACATGCGCGAGCCGAAGATGATCGCCGAGAGCACGTCGCGCCCCTGGTCGTCGGTGCCGAGGAGGTACGTGTGGCTGCCCTTTTCCTCGAAGGCGGGCGGCGTGAAGGCGTCCAGGAGGTTCAGCGTCTTGAGGTCGAAGGGGTTGTGGGGCGCGACCCACGGCGCGAAGACGGCGGCGACGATCCCCGCCACCAGCGTGAGCGAGGCGATCACCGTGATCGGCGAGTGCCGGAAGCTGTAGAAGAGGTCGCTGTCGAAGAAGCGGCGAACGGCGGCCTGCATCAGTGGCCCCCGCCCGTCCCGGCGCGCTCGATTCGAAGCCGCGGGTCGACGAAGTAGTAGAGCATGTCGACCACCAGGTTGATCACCACGATGATGAGGGCGATCAGCATGAGGTAGGCGCCCATCACCGGCACGTCGGCGAACTGCACCGCCTGGATGAAGAGAAGGCCCATCCCCGGCCACTGGAACACCTGCTCGGTGATGATCGCGAAGGCGACGATGGCGCCCAGCTGCAGGCCCGTGATGGTGATCACCGGCACCAGCGTGTTCTTGAGCGCGTGGCCGAAGTTCACCGCGCGGTCCGAGAGGCCCCGGGCGCGCGCGAACTTGATGTAGTCGGTGCGCAGCACTTCCAGCATCTCGGCGCGCACGAGCCGCATGATGAGCGTCACGGGGAAGAAGCCCAGCGTGATCGACGGCAGGATCAGCGCCTTGAGCCCCGATTTCGTGAGGAGCCCCGTGCTCCACGCGCCGACCTGCACGGTGTCACCGCGCCCGAACGAGGGCAGCCACCCCAGCCACACCGCGAAGATGAGGATGAGGAAGATGCCGATGAGGAAGTTGGGGAGCGACACGCCGATCAACGACGTCGTGAGCACCGCGCGCGCCGTCCACCCGCCGCGCTTCAACGCCGTGTACACGCCCATGGGGATGCCCACCAGCAGCCCGAAGAGCGCCGCGCACGAGGCGAGCTCGAGCGTGGCGGGCAGGCGCTCGATGAGGAGGTCGGAGACCGGGCGCCCGAGCCTCAGCGAGATGCCGAAGTTGCCGTGCAGCGCGTTGTCCAGGAACTTGCCGAACTGCACGTAGAAGGGCTTGTCCAGGTCGAGGGAGGCGCGCATGGCGTCGCGGTCGGCCTGGGTCGCCTCGGGCGGCAGCATGAGCGACACCGGGTCGCCCACGAAGTTGAAGAGTGAAAAGGCGATGAACCCCACCACCAGCATCACCGCGATGGCCTGCAGGAGGCGGCGCAGGGCGAACGCGATCAATGCGTCACCCCGGGCGCCACTTCCGTGGCGATGGACCGGGGCCCCATTTCAGTCAATGGTCACCCACTTCACCGTGAGCTTGTTGTCGGCCCGGTGCACGACGTGCACGCTGGACCGCATCGCCCACGGGATCACCTGGAAGTGCAGCGGGATGTGCCCCACGTCCTGCAGGTGGATGCGGCTCGCCACGAGGGCGAGCGCCGCGCGCTTCTTCGGGTCGACCTCGGTCTTCAGCGCGTCGATCGCTTCGTCCACCTTCGGGTTCGAGTATTTCCCGAAGTTGTAGTCGCCGTCGGCGGTCTTCGGGATCACGGTGCGCACCAGCGACTGCAGCGCGTACTGCGAGTCGAACGTGGGAACGCCCCAGCCCAGCATGTAGAAGCTGGTGTCGAAATTCTGGATCTTCGGGAAGTACTGGGCGCGCGGCATCGCGTTCACCCGGACCTTCACGTTGATCTGCGCGAGCATCCCGGCCACGGCCACGCAGATCTTCTCGTCGTTCACGTAGCGGTTGTTGGGGCAGTCGAGGACGAGCTCGAAGCCCTCGCCGTAGCCGGCCTCGGCCATCAGCTTGCGGGCGCGGTCGCGGTCCGCGGGCTTCACGTGGTCGAGCTCCTTCGGATAGCCGTCCACCTGCGGCGCGTACATCACGGCCGTCGGCACCGAGAGCCCGCGCATCACCTGCGTCTTGATCGCGTTCAGGTCGATGGCGAGCTGGAAGGCCTCGCGCACGCGATGGTCCTTGAAGGGGTTCCTGCCCTTCACGCTCGAGTACAGCAGCTCGTCGCGCCCCTGGTCCATGCCGAGGAAGATGGTGCGGTTCTCCATGCCCTCCAGCACCTTGATCTGCCGGTTCTCCTTCAGGCGCGGCACGTCCTGCGGCGGCGGATCGAGCATGAAGTCGATCTCGCCGGAAAGGAGCGCGGCCATGCGCGTGGCGTCCTGCTTGATCGGCGTGTACACGATCTCGTCCACGTTGCCCTCGCGCTTGCCCCACCATTTCGGGTTGATCACGGCGACAGTCTTCACGTCGGCCTCGCGCGACTTGAGGATGTACTCGCCGGTGCCGTTGGAATTGCGCGAGGCGAAGGTTTCCTCCTTGTTCTTGAAGTCCTGGGGCTTCATCACGTTGTGCTTCTGCGACCACGAGCGGCTCATGATCCGCACCTCGGTCAGCTGCGGCACGAGGATCGGCGCGGGGCCGTCGGTGAGGATGTCCACGGTGAGGTCGTCCACCTTCCTCGCCTCCTTCACGCCCGCGAGGTAGGGCTTGAAGTTGGAGGTGTCGGCGAGCGCGCGCTGGATGGAGAACACCACGTCGTCGGCCGTGAAGGGCTCGCCCTCGTGGAAGCTCACGTGGGGACGCAGCTTGAAGCGCACCGTCGTGGCGTCCACCCGCTGCCAGGAGAGCGCGAGGCACGGGATCACCTTGAGGTCGCGGCCCCTCGTGACGAGCGTCTCGTAGATGTGGTCGAGGTAGGCGTTGGTGAACCCCTCGTTCTGCGCGTGCGGGTCCATCGTCACGATGTCGCCCTGGCTCGACCAGCGCAGCGTCTTGGCGGGCGCCGCCGGGGCGGCGGCGAGCGCAAGCGCGAGCAGCGCGGTGCCTGCGACCTTTGTGGGTGTCATGGTCCTTTTCTCCCTGCGCTTCGCTTTCGCGGTATGGTAGCAAAACACCCATGACCCAAGAGATATTTCGGGACGAGCCGTACCGGAAAGACGCCGAGGCGACAATCGTCGCGCGCGACGCCCGCGGGCTCGTCCTGGACCGCACCGTCTTCTATCCGCGCGGGGGCGGCCAGGCGGGGGATTGCGGCGTGCTCCACGTGAGCGGCGCGGCAATCGCCATCGCCGACACCGTGAAGGGCGAGGTTCCGGGCGAGATCATCCACGTGCCCGCGCCGGGCCAGGAGGCGCTCCTCGAGGCCGCGCTCCCGGGGCAGGCCGCTTCGCTTTCCCTGGACTGGGAGCGGCGCCACCGGCACATGCGCTTCCACACCGCGACGCACCTCCTCTGCGCCATCGTGCCGCACGAGACCAACGGCTGCTCCATCACCTCGGCCTATGCGCGGCTGGATTTCGACATGGTGGAGCCGCTGGACCGCGAGCATCTCGAGCGCGAGCTCGCGCGCCTGGTGGACGAGGCCCACGACACGGGCACCGTCTGGATCACCGACGAGGAGCTGGACGCGAAGCCGGAGCTGGTGCGCACCATGTCGGTGAAGCCCCCGCGCGGCGTGGGGCGCATCCGGCTCCTGGAGATCGCGGGCGTGGACCTGCAGGCGTGCGGGGGAACGCATGTCGCGAACACCAGGGAAATCGGGAAGCTGCGCATCGCGAAGATCGAGAAGAAGAGCGCCCGCAGCCGCAGGGTGGTGATCGAGTTCGTGGAGTAGGATCACCCCGCCTCCGCGGGGGGTGGCAACACGGGTAAAATCGCCGGTACCTCACGCGTAGGGATCGCCATGAACGACGCCCACGACCAGTCCGCGTACCCAAACCCGATGGGGACCGACGGATTCGAGTTCGTCGAATACACCGCACCGAACCCGGAGCTCCTGGGCGAGCTCTTCGAGCAGATGGGCTTCTCGGCCGTCGCCCGGCACCGCTCCAAGGACGTGGTGCTCTACCGCCAGGGCCGCGTGAACTTCATCGTGAACCGCGAGCCCGACAGCTTCGCGCAGTCGTTCGCGCGCGTGCACGGGCCCTCGGCCTGCGCCTTCGCGATGCGCGTGAAGAACGCGGCCAAGGCCTACCAGCGCGCCCTCGAGCTGGGCGCCAAGCCCTTCCACGGCAAGGTCGGCCCGATGGAGCTCAACATCCCGGCGCTGGTCGGGATCGGCGGCAGCCTCATCTACCTGGTGGACCGGTATCCGGGCAATGGAGGCAACCTCTCGATCTATGACGTGGACTTCGTGCCCGTCGAAGGCAAGGACCAGCACCCGCGAGGCGCTGGGCTCCTCGAGATCGACCACCTCACCCACAACGTGTACTCGGGGCGCATGGACACGTGGGCCGAGTTCTACGAGAAGCTCTTCAACTTCCGCGAGATCCGCTACTTCGACATCCAGGGCCAGAAGACGGGCCTCACCTCGCGCGCGCTCACCAGCCCCTGCGGCAAGATCCGCATCCCGATCAACGAGCCTTCCGACAAGGGCTCCCAGATCCAGGAATACCTGGACGCCTACAAGGGCGAGGGCATCCAGCACATCGCGCTCTCGGCCGACGACATCTTCACGACCGTGGAGGAGCTGCGCGAGAAGGGCGTGCGCTTCCTCGACACGCCCGACACCTACTACGAGCGGGTCGACGCGCGCGTGAAGGATCACGGCGAGGACCTCGTGCGCATGAAGAAGAACCGCATCCTCCTCGACGGCGAGGGCATGGACAAGGACCACCACGAGGACAAGCTGCTGCAGATCTTCACCGAGACCGTGATCGGGCCGATCTTCTTCGAGATCATCCAGAGGAAGGGCAACCAGGGCTTCGGCGAGGGCAACTTCCGCGCGCTCTTCGAATCCATCGAGGCCGACCAGATCGCCCGCGGCGTCATCTAGTCACCCCGGGCGCTGCAACGCGGCGACGGCCCGGGGCCCAACAAGGCGCAAGCGCAGATGAACGCAGATGAATGACAGGTCCACATCGATCGGCGTGAAATACCTCTCCGGCTTCGGCTCGCACCACGAGACCGAGGCGATCGAGGGGGCGCTCCCGGTCGGGCAGAACTCGCCGCAGAAGGTGCCGTTCGGGCTCTATGCCGAGCAGCTCTCGGGTTCGTCGTTCACCATGGCGCGCGCGGCGAACCTGCGCTCGTGGCTCTATCGCCTGCGGCCTTCCGCGATGCATCGGGCCTTCGAGCGCCTCGACGACAAGCTCATTCGCACCGGGCGCTGCCGCGAGGTGGAGACATCCCCCAATCGCCTGCGCTGGGGGCCGATGCCGATGCCCGCGGATCGCGCGGACTTCCTCGATGGGCTCGCGACCTACGCCACCTGCGGCGAAGCGCGCGCGCAGCACGGCGCCGGCATCCACGTGTACTGCGCCAACCGCTCCATGGAGCGCGTCTTCCACGACGCCGATGGCGAGCTGCTCTTCGTGCCCCAGGAAGGCGCGATCACGCTCGCCACCGAGATGGGCCGGCTGGACGTGGGGCCGGGCGAGGTCGCGGTGGTGCCGCGCGGCGTGAGGTTTCGCGTGATCATCCATGGCGCGGCCGTGCGCGGCTACGTGTGCGAGAACTATGGCGCGCCCTTGCGCCTGCCCGAGCTGGGCCCCATCGGCTCCAACGGCCTCGCCAACCCGCGCGATTTCCTCGCGCCCGGCGCGGCCTACGAGGACCGGGACGCGCCTACCGAGGCGGTCGCCAAGTTCGGCGGCCACCTCTGGTCCACGACGCTCGACCACTCGCCCATGGACGTGGTGGCGTGGCATGGCAACTACTACCCCTTCAAGTACGACCTCGCGCGCTTCAACGCGATGAACTCGGTGAGCTTCGACCACGCCGATCCCTCCATCTTCACGGTGCTCACGTCCCCCTCCGACACGCCCGGCATGGCCAACGTCGATTTCGTGATCTTCCCGCCTCGCTGGAGCGTGGCCGAGCATACGTTCCGGCCTCCCTACTTCCACCGCAACGTGATGAGCGAATTCATGGGGCTGGTGAAGGGCGAGTACGACGCGAAGCAGGGCGGCTTCGTGCCCGGCGGGGCGAGCCTGCACAACTGCATGAGCGCGCACGGGCCGGACCGGGCGTCCTACGACAAGGCGGTCGCGGCGAACCTGGAGCCCCAGCGCATCGGAAGCACCCTCGCGTTCATGTTCGAGAGCCGCTACCTCTTCGAGCCCACCGCGTTCGCGATGTCCACGCCGGCGCTCGACCGCGACTACGACGCGGCCTGGGCGGGCCTTCGCAAGGCCAGCGTCCCGGGGGCCCGGTGAAGCTCGCATCGTTGCGGGAGCACTCGCGCGACGGGGCGCTCGTCGTCGTGAGCCGCGACCTCGCGCGCGCCGTGCGCGTGCCGAAGATCGCCGCATCGCTGCAGGCCGCGCTCGAGAATTGGCAGGCCGTGGCGCCGCTCCTCGCGGACGCATCCGCCGCGCTCGAGAACGGAGCCGATCGCCACGCCTTCGATTTCCAGGAAGCGCTCGCCGGCGACCGCGTCGCCGCGCCGCTGCCGCGCGCCTACGAGTGGCTGGATGGCTCCGCCTATCTCTCGCACGTGGAGCGCGTGCGCCGCGCCCGCAACGACAAGGTCCCCGAGAGCTTCTACAAGGACCCGCTGATGTACCAGGGCGGCGCCGGGCAGATGATGGGCGCGCGCGATCCCATCCGCGTGATCTCGGAAGACTGGGGCGTGGACCTCGAGGGCGAAGTGGCGGCGATCGTGGGCGACGTGCCCATGGGGGCCGCGCCGGCCGAGGCCGCGAAGGCGGTGCGCCTCGTGACGCTCGTGAACGACGTCTCGTTCCGCCGCCTCATCCCGGCCGAGCTCGCCAAGGGCTTCGGCTTCGTGAACGGCAAGGGCGCCAATGCGCTCGCGCCCGTCGCGGTCACGCCCGACGAGCTGGATGGCGCGTGGCGGGACGGCCGCCTGCACCTGGAGCTGCTGTGCGACGTGAACGGCAAGCGCCTGGGGCACCCCAACGCGGGCCGGGACGCGACTTTCGGCCTCTTCGACCTGATCGCCCATGCCGCGAAGACGCGCGAGCTCGCGGCGGGCACGTTGGTCGGCACCGGCACCATCTCCAACCACGACGCCTCCGTGGGCTACGCGTGCCTCATGGAAGCGCGGCTCGTGGAGCAGGTGGAGCTGGGAGCCGCGAAGACGGAATTCCTCAAGTTCGGGGACAAGGTGAGGATCGAGATGCGGGATGCGAAAGGCGGGAGCATCTTCGGGGCGATCGAGCAGGTCGTGGAGAAATACGCGTGACGGGGGAGACCGGGCACAAGCTGCGCGGCGACTATAGCCGCATGCGTCCCGACTACACCGTCGACCAGGACTGGGACGCCTACTCGCCGCAGGACCACGAGCTCTGGCGGCGCCTTTATCGGCGCCAGCTCTCGCTCGTGCCGCGCTACGCGTGCGACGAGTTCAACGACACGCTCGCCGTGCTCAACTTCGGCGAGGGGATCCCGCGCTTCGACGCGATCAACGCGAAGCTCGCCCCCGCGACCCGCTGGCAGCTCGTGGCGGTGCCGGGGCTCCTCCCCGACCTCACGTTCTTCGACCACCTCGCCAACCGGCGCTTCCCCGTGACGGTGTGGATCCGCGATCCCGCCGAGTTCGACTACATCGTCGAGCCCGACATCTTCCACGACTTCTTCGGCCACGTGCCGATGCTCTTCAACCCGGTGTTCGCCGACTACATGCAGGCCTACGGCAAGGGCGGCATCAAGGCGCACGAGCTGGGGGCCATCGAGATGCTCTCGCGCCTCTACTGGTACACGGTGGAGTTCGGCTTGATCGAGACGCCGAAGGGCGTGCGCACCTACGGCGCGGGCATCCTCTCCTCGGGCGGGGAGCTGCCGTACTGCGTCGAGAGCCGCACGCCCAACCGCATCGGCTTCGAGCTGCTGCGCATCATGCGCACGCTCTACAAGATCGACACCTTCCAGGAGACGTACTTCGTGATCCGCGACTTCGGCGAGCTCTTCGAGGCCACGGCGCCGGACTTCACGCCGTACTACGAGGCGCTGCAGGGGCGCGAGCCGTACTCGGCGAGGGCGGTGCTGCCCACGGACCGCGTGCTGCACCGCGGCGAGCGCGCCGCCGCCTGATGCGCCTCACGCGCGAATGGCTGGGCCTCGCGCTCGTGGTCATGGGCCTCGCGCGCGCCGCGCTGCTGGTGGCGCACGACCCGGTGGTGGGCTACGGCAACCAGTACGACATGATCCGCACCGGAGCGTGCATGGGGCTCTTCCCCGCGATCGACGCGCCCGCGCGCTACGAGCGCTCGCCCGACGCGCCGCTTCCCCTCTATCGCGCCGAGGCGCCGCGCGCCGACCTCTGCTATCGCTCCACGGAGGTCGCCATCGACTCGGCCGTGGTGGCGATCGCGCAGACCGCGAACGCCGCGGCCGAGGGCATCCGCGTTCGCTGGTTCGGGTACGCGAAGCTCGCCATCCTCGCCCTCACCGCGTTGGCGCTCGCGTGGTCGCTGCACCGCAACCCCGACGCGGCGCTGCTGCACGGAATCGTGTTCGCGTTCGTGATCTGCGACCCGGTGGTGACGCTGTGGTTCAACACGATGTACACGGAGTTCGCGGCGCTCTGGGGCGTCTATGCCGTGGTGGGGACGGCCGCGGCGCTCGCCATTTCCTCGCGAGGCTCCTACGTGCTGGCCGCGATCCTCGTCGCGGCGCTCGCCGCGCTCGCGTTCTCGCGCGAGCAGTTCGCGCTCCTCGCCCCGGTCCTCGCGCTCCTCGCGTTCCCGTGGGTGTGGGCCCGGTCGCCCCACCTCGCGGTCGCTTCCTTCGGCGTGGCGCTGGTGGCGTCGGTCATCTCGTTCGCGCTCATGCCGCGGCCCGCGCTCGTGGCAAGCGTGAACCGCGTGGACACGTACCTCGCCGTGGTGCTTCCCGCGGCGAGCTCGCCGCTGCGGGCCCTTTCCGCCGTGGGCCTTCCGGCGCGCTGCGAGCCGCTCGTGGGGATCAGCTGGTACCTGCGCCGGGGCGAGAATCTCGAGGAGCTCTGTCCGGAGACGACGCGGCTCCCGTCCTACGCGTTCCTGCGCCTCGCGCGAAGCGACCCCGACGCGCTCGCGCGTTCGGTGGCCCGGGTGCTTCCCGCCACCCAGGAGCTCGCCCCGCGGCTGGGGACGCTCGCGGGAGAGCGCCGCGTGGCGTTGAACCAGCTGCCGTGGTGGCTGCGCTCCCCGCTGCATGCCCTGTGGTGGCGGCTTCCCGCGCTGGGCTACGCGTGGCTCGTGGTCTCGGCCATCGTCGCCCTGCCGCTCGCATTCCTCGCCGCGCTCGCGTGGGGACGGCCTTCGCGCGAGATGGGGGTGGAGCTGCTGCTCGCGATGATGCTGGGGACCGTCACCGCCTATACGCTCGCCACCACGGTGTTCGGCGACGGCTTCTCGGAAGCCTCGCGCCATTTCCTGCCCGGCAACCTCGCGGCGCTCGTGGCGCTGGTATCGCTTTTCGTCGCCATTCCCGGCGCGGTTCTGCGCTGGAGCGCCGAGCCGCGGGTGCACGGTTTCGCAATCGGCGCCGCCGCGCTCGCGATCGTCCTCACGATCACGGCCGGGGCGGTCGCGATCCGCTGGGCGAAGGAGCAGCCGCTCGCCATCGGCGTCTTCGATGAGCCCGCGGGCCGCGCGTACTCGCCGAACGCCCCGCTCACGCTGCGCGGCTGGGCGCTCGATCCGTTCGGCTCGCCGGTCGTCACCGTCGATGCGAACGGCGTGCGCCAGGAGCTCGTCCTGGATGCGCCGACGCCCGACCTGCACCTGATGTTCCCGTCCTATCCCGAGAGCGCCCACGCGGGGTTCCGGGCGCAATTGAGCCCGCAGGAGCTCGCCAAGGCCGGCGCCGCGGGGCCGCCGACGCTGCGGCTCCTCGCGAAGACGCGCTCGGGCGCCGTCACCGAGGTCGACCGCAGGCGCCTGGAGTCCGGCCCGTGACGCCGGCGCCCGCGCCGCCCTGGCGCGGGATCGCCATCGCGGCCTGGGCCGCGGTGGCCATCTGTTTCGCGTTCCTCTTCGCGCGCGTCCTCGGGGGCTACTTCATCTCGGACGATTTCGTGCCGCTGGTGCTGCTGCGCCAGTGGCAGGACGCGGGCGAGCTGGGCGCGCGCCTCCTCGGCAAGTTCGCCTCGAGCCTGGACGCGGGCGACAACCACTTCTACCGGCCGCTCTCGTACCTCACGTTCGGGCTGAACTACCTCGCCGGCGGCGTCGAGCCCGCGGGCTGGATGGCGGTGAACGTCGTGCTTCACGCCGCGAGCGGCGTGCTCGTCGCCGCCCTCGGCGTGAAGCTCCTGCCCACGGTGGAGCGCCCGCGCGCGTGGGCGGCCGGCGCGGCGGGCGCGGCCATGTTCCTCTTCGCGGCGCCCGGCGGCGAGGTGGTCGCGTGGATCTCGGGGCGCTTCGACGCCACGGCGACATTCTTCACGCTCGCGGCGTGCGTGGCGTTCGTCTCGAGCCGCCGCGCGCTCGATGGCTCGTGGTGGCTCGCCCTCGCGTGCGGCGAGGCGGCGCTTCTCTGCAAGGAGTCGGCGGCGATCATGCCGTTCGCGATCCTGCTGCTCGCCTTCGTGGTGCCGCCCGCGGATCGCGCCGCGACGCTCCTCGCGAGGGCCCGCATCGGATTCGCGCGGGCGGCGCCGTGGATCGCGCTCGCGCTGCTCTACCTCCTGTCGCGCTACCTCATGTTCGGCACCGCCACGCAGGTGTACGGAGGCTCGGATCCCCTCGCGGCTTCGCAATGGGGGCAGGCGCTGCCGAAGCTTCCCGGGTGGCTGCACGGGGAGTTCGGGCCGACCCACCGCTTCTACGGCATCGCCGCGCTCACGGCGGTGCAGGTGGCGCTGGTGTTCTCTTCGCGCGCCGCGAGCCAGGCCGTGCTCGCGGTCGCGGGCATCGTGCTGCTCACGCTGCTCCTCCTCCTGCCGCACGTGGCCTTCCTGCCCATCGGCCTCGGCGGCCGGCTCTTCTACCAGACGCTCGCCTTCTACGGCGTGCTCGCGACGCTCGGCCTCGCGCAGTCGTCGCTTCGCTACCTCATGTGGGGCACGACGCTGGGCTTGTGGATCTTCCACGTCGCGGCGATGCACGCGACCATGGAGCGCTGGGAGGGCGCCTATGTCGAGATGCGCGGGCTCGTGGCGCAGCTCCAGGCCTACGATCGGGCTCTCGCGCCCGGGGAGTTCGCGCTGGTCTTGGTGCCCGGCCCCTACGACGGCATCCCGTTCGCGCGCAACGCCCAGGGCGGGCTCATGTTGCCGCCGCTCTTCGATGCGCGGGACGCGCACCGCTCCCTCGTGCAGACCGAGGAGGAGCTTCCGCAGCTGGCGGGCAAGGTCGCGACCGGCGTGGTGCGCACGTTGCGCGAGCGCTCGGTGGCCGAATACCTCTCGGGCCACGCCATCGTGACCGACCCGCCGGACTATCCAACGCGCGTGGCGTGCTGGGATCCGGTCGCGCAGGCGCTCACGCCGCTTTCGATCGCTCCGCAGGCGACGCCCGATGCCTATGGCAAAGAAGTCGCGCGCGCCTACGCGGCTTCGCGCTGCTCGGTCGTGACCGACACCCGCGCTAGATCCTGAGGCGCGCGAAGATCGCTTCGGGCAGGTGGCGCAGGATGAACATGACCGGCCACCAGAACCACGGCAGGTAGACCTCGCCCGCGCCGCGCTCCATCGCGGCGACGATGCCCGCGGCGACCTGGTCGGGCGACGCCCACAGGGCGCCCTTGGGGAACGCCGCCGTCATGGGCGTATCGACGAAGCCGGGCTTCACCGTCACGACGCGCGCGCCCTTGTCCTTCAGCCGCAGGCGCAGCCCCGCGAGGAACGTCGAGAGCGCGCCCTTCGCGGTGCCGTAGACGTAGTTGCTGCGCCGGCCCCGGTCGCCCGCCACCGACGAGATCGCGGCCAGCGTTCCGGCGCCCGCGGCCTCGAAGCGGTCGGCAAGCCGCGCGGCGAGCGAGGCCGGCGCCACGAAGTTCGTGATCCACTGGCGGTGGGTGAGCTCGAAGTCGCGCTCGCATGCGGCCTGGTCGGGAAGGGTGCCTTGCGCGATGAGCGCCGCGTCCAGGCCCCCGCACGCCGACCACGCTTCGTCCACCAGCGCCGCGTGGCGGGCGAGGTCGTCGAGGTCCGCGACGGCGGTCGTCACCGACGCGCCGCGCGCGGCAAGATCCGCGCGCACGGCTTCCAGCTTCGCCGGGTCGCGCGCCACGAGGTGCAAGTGGGCGCCGGGGCGGGCGAGGCGCCGCGCCACCGCCTGCGCGATGGCCGAGGTCGCCCCGAAGATCGCGGTGCGCCCGAGCTTCATCCCGCGACGCGCCGCCAGAACGAAGACGAGAAGGCCGGGTCGATGAACGCGCGGAATTCCTCCCAGCGAGGAAACGACGAGCGGAAGGTCTCGGCCGACATGCGCGCGTCCTTCGCGGGATAGATCGCCCCGCCCGCGGCGCGCACGATCGCATCGAGCCGGTCGAGGAGCTCGAGCGTGCGGGCCCCTCGCACCGGAAAGTCGAGCGCGAGCGTGACGCCCGGCCGCGCGAAGGACAGGAGCCCCGGCCCCTCGCGATCGCCGAAGACCTTGAGGACCGAGAGGAACGAGGCCTCGCCGGCCTCCGCGATCTCCTCCAGCATGCGCGCGATGCCCTCGCGCGCCGCCGCGCGTGGCACGACGCTCTGGTGCTGGAAGAATCCCCGCGCGCCGTACATGCGGTTCCAGTGCGCGATGCCGTCCAGCGGGAAAAGATAGGACGAATAGTGCTGGCGCGAGGCGCGAGGCGCGAGGCGCGGCGCACGAGCGCGGTAGAGCGCGTTGAAGAGCGCGATTCCCGGGCGATTCAGGGCGAACGACGGGAAATCGAAGGGGATGGAAAGGCGCCCGGCCCTGGCCGGCGCGTAGCCTGCGTCGCGCGAAGGGTTGGCGCGCATGAAGGTCCCCCGGCCCGTGGCGGCGCCCCGCGCCAGCGCATCGACCCATGCGACCGTGTATTCGTGCGTGGCCGCCGACGCTTCCGAGAGCGCGAAGAAATGGTCGAGGTCGCGCATCCGGATCGTCTCGACGTCGAAGAACGACGAGGCCGCGCGCACGAGCTGGATCTCGGCCCAGGTGACGAGCCCGGTAAGCCCCAGCCCGCCCACGGTCGCGCGGAAGAGCTCGCCGCCGGGGACGCACTCGGTGCGGGTGCCGTCGGAGCGCAGCAGCTCGAAGCGCCGCACGTGGTGGCCGAACGTCCCGGCGACATGGTGGTTCTTGCCGTGCACGTCGTTGGCGATGGCGCCACCGACGGTGACGTGCGCCGTGCCCGGAACCACGGGAAGGAACCAGCCCGCGGGGAGGGCGAGCCCGACCAGCGCTGCGAGCGACATTCCCGCTTCGCAGCGGATCACGCCCGAGGCGCGATCGAACTCGATCACGCGGTCCAGCCCGGGGGTGGCGAGGAGCGTCCCGTCCTCGTTCAGGCAGCTGTCGCCGTAGCTGCGCGCGAGCCCCGCGGGAAGCATCGGCGTGGGCGCCGCCGGCAGCCCGAGGTGCCGCCAATAGAGCGGCACGATCGCGGCGTGCTCGACCTTCGGGTAGTTGCCCCAGGAACGCACGCTCACGTCGCGGCGATCACCACGGCGACCACGACGAGGCCGGTCACGTAGCTCGCCGGGTCGCGCAGCGCGAAGAGGAGCGGATCCTCGTGGAGCTCGCCGCGATGGGCGAGGAACCAGACGCGCGACATCCAGTAGAGGAGCACCGGGACCGCGATCCAGAGGATCGCGGGCGCCGAGTAGAGCACGACCACCTGCGGGTTCGTGATGTAGAGCGCGAAGACCAGTGCCGAGAGGCCGGCGCACGCCACGCCCAGCATGGCGAGGAGATCGCCGTCGCCCGCCACGTAGCCGCGCCCGCCCACGCGCGACTCCTCGCGGGCGGCGACGTTCGAGACCTCGACGAAGCGCTTGGCGAGCGCGAGCGACAGGAACGCGAAGAGCGAGAAGGCGAGCAGCCAGTGGGAGACGGGGACGTCGACGGCCGCCGCGCCCGCGAGGATGCGAAGCGTGTAGAGGCCCGCGAGGACGAAGACGTCCAGCAGCGGGACGCGCTTCAATCCCAGCGAGTAGGCGAGGTTCATCGCGAGGTAGGTCGCGAGGAGGAAGGCGAACTCCACGGGAAGCAGTGTCGCGAGCGCGAGGGCCGCGGCGAGGAGCGCGGGCGCGAGGATCATCGCGTAGCCGATGGAAAGCTCGCCCGAGGCGAGCGGGCGCGCGCGCTTGGTCGGGTGGCGCCGGTCGTCCTGGAGGTCCGCCACGTCGTTGGCGACGTACACCGACGAGGCGGCGAGCGAGAACGCGACGAATGCGAAGACCGCGGCGAGGAGCGCGTCGGGATCGAAGAGCACG
>Ga0134125_10003442_pt1 | contig 18297 bp, 20 predicted proteins | sample KB31751_FD_96464 | JGI IMG/M metagenome (GOLD analysis project Ga0134125, IMG submission 96464) | Terrestrial soil microbial communities with excess Nitrogen fertilizer from Kellogg Biological Station, Michigan, USA - KB3-175-1 | ecosystem: Environmental > Terrestrial > Soil > Unclassified ... | reverse complement strand
TCGCCTGCACGGTGGTGCGGACATTGCGCGTGGCGATGCGCAGGCGATAGTCCTGGCCGATCCGCAGCGGCTCGTGGCCGAGCCAGACCAGGCGGGCGCGGAAGACGTTGGTCTCGATCGGCGCGTCCTGCTCCAGGCTCGCAATGGCGCCGCGCTCGACGAAGAGCTGCTCGTCCAACGTGAACCCGACGGACTGGCCGGCCGCGGCCTCGGTGGCCGGCGCCGGCACGTTCCAGCCCTCGATGCTGGCGACGCGCGCGGCCTTGTTGCTGGGCGAGAACAGCAGGCGGTCACCCACGCGCAGGCGGCCGGTCTCGATGCGGCCAACGAGAATGCGGCGGTCGTCGAACTTGTAGACGTCCTGGATCGGCAGGCGCAGCGGCAGTTCGGTCGGCCGCGCCGCGGGCTGCAGGCCGGCGAGCGCCGCCATGACAGTGGGGCCTTCATACCAAGGCATGGTCGCGGCGCGTGTGGCGATGTTGTCGCCGTCGCGGGCGGAGACGGGGATCACGAAGCTGGCGGCGAAGCCGATGCTGTCGAGATATTTTCTATAGGAGTCGCGGATCTCCTCGTAGCGCGCCTTCGCGAAACCCACGGTGTCCATCTTGTTGACGATGACCACGACCTGTCGGATGCCCAGCAGATGCAGCAGGAAGCCGTGGAAGCGCGACTGCTGCTGGATGCCCTGGCCGGCGTCGATCAGCACCAGCGCGGCGTCGGCGCTCGAGGCGCCCGTGATCATGTTTTTGATGAACTCGCGGTGGCCGGGCGCATCGATGATCACGTAGTCGCGCGGCGGCGTGCGCAGCCAGATCTGCGCGGTGTCGATGGTGATGCCCTGGTCGCGCTCGGCCTGGAACGCATCCATGAGGAAGGCCCATTCGAACGGCATGCCGCGCCGCTCGCACATCGCCTTGATGGCCTCGAGCTTGCCCTCGGGCAGCGAGCCGGTGTCGTAAATGAGGCGGCCGACCAGGGTCGACTTGCCGTGATCGACATGGCCGACGATGACGATGCGCAGCTGATCGCGCACGAGAGCGGGTGCGGCTTCGGAGCGCGGCATCACATGTAGCCTTCGGCGCGCAGCCGCTCGAAGGCGTCCTCGGTCTCGCGGTCCATGGCGCGGCCGGCCCGCTCCGAGGTCTTCGTCGACTCGAGTTCGGTGATCACCTCGTCGAGGGTGGTGGCCTTGCTGTCGATGGGAAACGTGATGTCCTCGTCGCCGAGGGAGCGATAGCGCTTGCCGGGTTTGCCGCTGCCGGGGCCGCCGGGGCCGGGCGCGAAATAGAGATCGATCACGGGAATCCCTTCGCGCCGGATGTAGCGCCAGATGTCGATCTCGGTCCAGTGCAGCAGCGGGTGGACGCGCAGGTGGGTGCCCTTCGGCAGGTCGGTGTTGAACTGGTCCCAGAACTCCGGCGGCTGGTCCTTGAAGTCCCACTGGCCGGCGTCGCCGCGCGGGCTGAAGACGCGCTCCTTGGCGCGCGTGGCCTCCTCGTCGCGCCGGATGCCTGCGATGATGCCGGTGAAGCCGTGCTTGGCGATGGCGGCGCGCAGGCCGAGGGTCTTGCGCTGGCCCCAGCGGGCGTTGACCGGCAGGGTCGGGTCGGTGGCCTCGTAGGGCGGGCAATCCTCGACGATGAGGTTCAGCTTCCACTCTTTGGCGTAGCGGTCGCGGAACTCGTACATGGCGCGGAACTTCTTGCCGGTATCGACATGCATGACCGGGAACGGCACATGACCGAAGAACGCCTTCTTGGCCAGCCAGACCATGACGTTGCTGTCCTTGCCGAGCGACCACAGCATGGCCAGCTTCTCGATCCGGTTGAAGGCCTCGCGCAGGATGTAGACGCTTTGGGATTCGAGCTGGTCGAGATGGGTCATGAAACCGCGAAGTGCCTGCCCCTGCGGGCCAAGGCGCGCAATTGCGCCGGGAGTGGCGGAAAACCGGAGGCGCCTTTACCTTCTCGCATCTGCGAAATCAACCGAATTCCATTTGAAGAAAGGTTGGCGTCGCAGTGCTAGAGCCCTTATAGCGCGGCCGTTTCTCCTGTGCATGACCTGATTCGCCGATGATCACCGACGGAATACTGGCAATCTTCGCCCTCACCTATGTCGGCATGGCCATCGGGCGCATCCCCGGCCTGCGGACCGACCGCGCCGGGCTGGCGCTGGTGGCGGCCGTGCTGATGATCGTGGCCACCGGCGCCGACCTTCGGCGCGCGGCCGGCTGGGTCGACCTCTCGACCCTCGCCCTGCTGTTCGGGCTGATGGTGCTGTCGGCCCAGTTTGGCATCTGCGGCTTCTACGACTATTGCGCCGATCGCATCACCCACGCCCAGGGCTCGCCGCAGCGGCTGCTGGCCATCACCATCGTCGTCACGGCCGCGCTGTCGGCGGTCCTGACCAATGACATCGTCACCTTCGCCGTGCCGCCCCTGCTCTGCCTGGGCCTGCAGGCGCGGCGGCTCAATCCCATCCCCTACCTGATCGGACTGGCGACGGCGGCCAACATCGGCTCGGCCGCCACGGTCATCGGCAACCCCCAGAACATCCTGATCGGCCAGGTCGGCCAGCTCGACTTCTGGCGGTTCCTGGCGATCTGCGGCCTGCCGTCGCTGGTCGGGCTCGGGGTGATCCAGGCGGTGATCTGCTGGCAGTGGCGCGGGCGCTGGCAGCTGCCCGAGCCGGCGATGGCGAGCACGGCCGCCAAGGCGCCCGAGCTTCACCGTTGGTCGCTGGTGAAGGCCGTCGTCATCACCGTGGCTTTGCTGGTCGCCTTCGGCATGGGCCTGCCGCGCGACCTGGCGGCCCTGTTCGCCGCCGCCGCGCTGTTCATGAGCCGGCGGGTCGAGACGCGGGCGCTGGTGGGCGCGGTCGACTGGAGCCTGCTGACGCTGTTCGGCGGGCTGTTCGTGGTCACCGGCGTGGTTGCCGACCTGCCGGCGACCCAGCAACTGTTTCGCGACCTCATCGATCACGGCCTGCTGCCCGACCGGCTGTCGGTGCTGACGCCGCTGACGCTGGCCATGAGCAACACCATCGGCAACGTGCCCTCGGACATCATGCTGCTGCAGGTGTGGCATCACCCGCCGCAGGAGGCGCTTTATGGCCTGGCGCTGCTCTCCACCTTCGCCGGCAACCTGCTGCTGACCGGCAGCCTCGCCAACCTGATCGTGGCCGAGCGGGCGGCGACGGTCGGCGCCAGCCTGCCGTTCCTCGCCCATGCGCGGGCGGGGATTCCGATCACGTTGCTGACCTCGGCGATCGCCGGGTTGTGGCTGTGGCTGACCGGCGTGGTGCCGCTGTGAACACAGACCTAGGCCGCCGGCGGCGGCGATGGCGACGGCCGCCATTCGAACACCGCGATCAGGCAACCGGTCTCCGTGCGCGAGTGGTGGCGGGTGCCGGCTTCGTAGCTGACGAAGTCGCCGGCCTTGAACACCGTGCCGTCAGAATCGATGAGCTCGCCCTCCAAGATGACGAACTCCTCCATGCCGGGATGGCTGTGTTCGATGACGGCAGCGCCCGGCTGCATGCGCATGAGATAGCAGCCCTCCCAGGCGGCCCGATCGAAGCTGATCGGCAGCCAGCTCATCTCCGGCTGCAGCGGGCCGTCGAGATCGTAGGGCAGGAAATCGGTTTCGGGGATCCGGAATATCCGGCGGCCGGGCGCTGACGTGGGCATGCAAGGACTCCGCTGGATCTGCTGCCATCTTCGAGCATGGGCGGGGAGCCATTGCGGCGCAAGCGGAGAAACCAGGGGTAACGGCGAGTCAACTTCGCGTGAGAAAGTCCGCGAGGCGCTATCCGCAACCGGGCGACAGTGCTAATGCATCTGCATCAATGCCCATCAACGCGAGGAGGCTGCGTGTCATGAAAAGCGGTATCATCGTTGCATCGGCGCTGGCTACCGCCTTGTCGATGTCGGCGGCAGGCGTCGCGCAGGCGCAGGACACCGAGCAGTGCTTCGGCGTCGCCAAGGCTGGCAAGAACGACTGCAAGGCCGGCGCTCACGATTGCGCCGGCAAGTCGACGGTCGACTCCGACCCGCAATCCTTCGTTCTCGTGCCCGTCGGCAGCTGCGAAAAGATCGCCGGCGGCAGCACGAAGCCGCCGGGCTGAGGCGAAGTCTCCAGCCACCACGATTTTCTTGAGGGGGAGGTTGTCATGAGGAACGGCCTATACATCGCTTCGGCGATGACGGCAGCCATCGCGCTCGCCGGATGCGGCGGGACGGCAAAGATCGTGCAGACCACGCAGGAAAAGTGCTACGGCGTCGCGCAAGCCGGCAAGAACGATTGCGCCGTTGAGGCGCATGGATGCAAGGGACAGGCCCTGGCGACGAGATCAGCCGGCGACTTCATCTATCTGCCGCTCGGCACTTGCGACAAGCTCACCGGCGGCAGTCTGACGGAGTGAAGCCTCGCCTCCTCGCGGCATGGCGAATATTCGGTAAAGACGGCCGTGAAGCGCCTCTTCACGATCCGCTGACGGCGCCTGACGAAGAGTCAACTTCACGTGAGAAAGGCCGCGAGGTCCTACCCGCGCAGGGGCGACAGTGCTACATCCATGGGCGCCATTGTCCACCAACTCGAGGAGCCACTGCATCATGAGGAACAGCATTCTGGTCGCTTCGGCGCTGGCCACCGTCCTGTCGCTGTCGGCGACGGCGGGCGCGCAGGCGGCCGACAACGAGAAGTGCTACGGCGTCGCCAAGGCCGGCAAGAACGACTGCCAGACGGCGACCCACTCCTGCGCGGGCACGTCGACCACCGACGCCGCCGGCGATTCCTGGATCTACGTGCCGAAGGGCACCTGCGACAAGATCTCCGGCGGCAGCCTGGAGCCGAAGGCCTGAGGCCGCGGATCGGGATTTGACCGCGCCCGCCCAAGCCCAGGAATCCGCCTTGCATCATCCCGGCCCGATTCCGGCCCGCGCCGGAATCGGGCTGCGGCATCAGCACTATCGCGACGTCATCGACAGCCTGCCGACGGTCGGCTGGCTCGAAGTGCATAGCGAGAATTATTTCGGCGGCGGGCGGCCGCTCGCCTTTCTCGAGGCCGCCCGCGCCCACTACCCGCTGAGCCTGCATGGTGTCGGCCTGTCGCTCGGGACCGACGGCCCGCTCGACCGCACGCATCTGGCGCGCATCAAGGCGCTGATCGCGCGCCTGCAGCCCGCTCTCGTCTCCGAACACGTCTCCTGGAGCATCGCCGGCGGCGTCTATCTGAATGATCTGCTGCCCCTGCCCTACACCGAGGAGGCGCTGCAGGTGATCTGCGGCCATGTGCGGGAGACGCAAGATTTCGTGGGCCGCCAGATCCTGGTCGAGAATCCTTCGAGCTATCTGCAGTTCGTTCATTCGACCATACCCGAGTGGGAGTTCGTGGCGGAGATCAGCCGGCGCACCGGCTGCGGCCTGCTGTTCGACGTCAACAACGTCTATGTCAGCGCCTGCAATCACGGGTTCGATGCACAGGCCTATGTCGAGGCGATGCCGCGCGCGGCCGTGCAGGAGATCCATCTGGCCGGCCATGCCGTGCGCGCGATCGGCGACGCCACGCTGCGCATCGACGATCACGGCTCGGCGGTGTGCGAAGCGGTGTGGCAGCTCTACGCCGCCGCGTTGCGGCGCCTAGGCCCGGTACCGACGCTGATCGAGTGGGACTCCAACGTTCCGGAACTGCCCGTCCTGGTGGCCGAGGCCATCACGGCGGAGCGCTTCCTGGCGCAGGCGGCGGAGACGCGCGATGCTGCCGCTGCGTGATCTGCAGGGCGCGATGGCGGCCAGCGTGCTGCAAGGCACGGATGCCCCGCTGGCGCCGGTCGTGCGCGCCGACGGCATCGCTGTCGACGGTCGCCTGCAGGTCTATCGCAACAATACGTTCAGCAGCCTTACCGCGGCACTCAAGGACAGCTTTCCGGTGGTCTGCCAGCTGGTCGACGAACGCTTCTTCGGCTATGCGGCGCAGGAATATATTCGTGCCAATCCGCCGCTTGCACCGCGGCTGGCGGAGTATGGCGGCGACGTCGCCGCGTTCCTGGGCGGTTTCGAGCCGGTCCGCCACCTCGCCTACCTGCCGGACGTGGCGCGGCTCGAATGGGCCGTCAACGCCGCCTATCACGCCGCGGATGCGGCGACACTCGATCCCGCGCGCATTGCGGCCGTGCCGCAGGAGCGCTATCCCGTGCTGACGTTTACTGGCCACCCCTCCGTCCAGCTCTTCGCGTCGGAATTTCCGGTCGATCGCATCTGGCAGGCGCACCAGCCGGGCGGCGATCTCGAGGGCAAGATCGATCTCTCGTCCGGCGGGTGCCGCCTGCTGATCGACCGTCACGACCAGGACATCCGCTTCCTGACGCTCGATGCGGCAGGTTTCGCATTGGCGGCGGCGCTGTGTGGGGGACACCCGCTGCAGGAGGCCTACGAAAAGGCCGCAGCGATCGACGGCGCGTTCGATCTGATTGCGGCTCTCAGCACGCACCTAGCGCGTGGAACCTTCGCCGATTTCGCGGATTCGGCGGCATGAGGGCGGCGGCGCTATGAACACGCCCGTAGCCGAGGCCGGCCCGACCGGTGTCGTCGGATGCTATCGCGCACTCTGGAAGGCGCTCGAGCGCGTTCCGATCGCGCTGCCGGTGCTGGTCATGCGGCTCGGCGTCGCCCTGGTGTTCTGGCGTTCGGGCCAGAGCAAGCTGCCGCTCGGAAACGAGGCGACGATCGGGCTGTTCCGCGACATATACAATGTTCCCCTTCTGCCTCCGGAGCCGGCGGCCTACCTGGCGACCATGATCGAGATCGCCGGTCCGGTGCTGCTCGCGCTGGGCGTGCTCACGCGCCCGGCCGCGGCGATCTTGCTCGCGCAGACGATCGTCATCCAGATCTTCGTCTTTCCCGAGGACTATCCCGACCACCTGCTGTGGGCGGGGCCGCTGCTCTATCTCCTGCTGCGCGGGCCGGGCAAATGGTCCTTCGACGCCGCCATCCGCGATCGCATCGGCGGCGGCAAATAGACAACGACGGCTATCACGCCGTCCGCAGGTACCACTCGAAGTCCAGCTCGGTGACCTGGGAGTAGAAGCGGTCCTGCTCGGCGCGCTTGATGGCGCAATAGATCTCCATGAAGCGCGGGCCGAGATAATCCTTGAGGAACGCCGAACCTTCGGTGCGGGTCAGCGCGTCGTACCAGTTGCTGGGCAGGCTCGCGGGAACCTGTTCGTAGCCGTTGCCCTCGATGGCGGGACCGGGGTCGAGCTTGCCGACGATGCCGCGATGCGTGCCGGCCAGCATGGCCGCCGCCGCCAGATAGGGATTGGCGTCGGCGCCGGCGACGCGGTGCTCGACATGGCGCGTCTCCGGCGGTCCCGCGGGCACGCGCAGGCTGACCGAGCGGTTGTTGACGCCCCAGGTGGGCGCCAACGGCGCGTAGGAATTGAGGCGGAAGCGGCGGTAGGAGTTCGCATTGGGCGCGAAGATGCCGACGCACTCGGCCATGGTCGCGGCCATGCCGCCGATGGCGTGGCGCAGCAGCTCGTTGCCCTTGGGATCGTCGCTGGCGAAGACGTTGCGGCCGCCCGCGTCCTGCAGGCTCATATGCATGTGCATGCCGCTGCCGGAATTGCCGGAGAAGGGCTTGGCCATGAAGGTGGCGTCCATGCCGTGCCTGGCCGCGACGCCGCGCACGAGGCGCTTGTACATGATGGCCTCGTCGACAGCGCGCAGGGCATCGGCGCGGTGATGCAGCACGATCTCGAGTTGGCCCGGCGCATACTCGGCGATCAGCGTCTGCGCCGGCAGGCGCTGCGTCTCGCAGGCGGCAAAGACGTCGGCGAGGAACGGCCCCTGATCGTCGAGATCGGTCAGCAGATAGGCCTGCGGCTGGCTCGGCCGAAAGCCGCTCACCGGCGAGGCCGCCGGGCGGGCGCGGCCGCTGTCGCCGCGCGCGCGGTCGAGCAGGTAGAATTCGAGCTCGATGGCGATGACGGGGATCAGATTGAGCTCGGCAAAGCGATCGACGACGCGCTTCAACGCGTGGCGCGGGTCGCCCGGCGAGGGCTTGCCGTCGAGTTCATACATGCTGACCAGGAGCTGACCGGCGGCGGGCACCTGCCAGGGCGAGCGCACGAGCGTGCCGGGAATCGGCCAGCAGGCGCGGTCGGCATCGCCGTCCTCCCACACCAGGCCGGTCTCCTCGACGTCGGCGCCGGTGATGTCGAGGCCGAGGATGGAGCCGGGCAGATAGCGGCCGTGGCTGTAGATGCGCGCCAGCTCGTTGCGCCGCACGCTCTTGCCGCGGCCGACGCCATCGGCGTCGGTCAGGATGACCTGGAAATTCGTGACATCGGGATTGCCGGCGAGGAAATCCTCGGCCTCGCGCGGGGATCGTTCGGTGGTCATGGGTGGCCTGTATCTTTCGTCGGCAGCGGCTACGATAGCAATTCGCCGAGACAATCGCGAAGGGCATCGAGCAGGCGATCGACATCGGCCGCGGTGGTCGCCGGGCAGACCAGCGTCATGTTGTGGAACGGCGCGATCAGGACGCCGCGGTTGAGCAGATAGACGTGAATGGCATGCTCGAGGTCGCCATGCATGGCGGCCGCCGCCTCGGTGCCGTTCCTGGGCGGGTGCTGTGCGCAGACGAATTCGGCGCGCGCACCCAGGTTGGAGACGTGCCAGGGCAGCCCACGCTCCGCGATGAGTGCAGCCAAGCCCTGCGCCAGCCGGTCGGAGAGGCCGAGCATGTGGTCATAGGCGGCCGGCGTCATCACCTGTTCGAGATTGGCGCGCATGGCCGCCATCGCCAGCGGGCTGCCGGACAGCGTGGTGCCGAGCCCGCTGTGGCCCGGCTCCTTCACCGCCCATAGCTTCGTGAGCCGCTCCGCGACCTCGGCCGTGAAGCCGAAGACGGCGCAGGGGATGCCGCCGGCGATCGGCTTGCCGAGCACGAAGAAATCCGGCGTCAGGTCGAACGCACGCGTGTAGCCGCCGGGGCCGGTGCTGATCGAGTGCGTCTCGTCGATGACCAGCAGCGTGCCCGTGCGCCGAGTGGCTGCGCGCAGGGCATCGTGGAAGCCCGGCTGCGGCAGCACCATGCCGATGTTGGTCAGCGCCGGCTCGGTGATGACGCAGGCGACATCGCCGGGTGCCAGCGCCGCTTCGAGCGCGGCGACATCGTTGAACTCGACCACCTCGGTGTTGGCGGTGAGATCGACGGCCTGGCCGATCAGCCCCGGGCGATGGACCGGCCGACCGCTCTGCAGCCGCACGAAGGTCTCGTCGACAGTGCCGTGGTAGCAACCGCTGAAGACGAGGGTCTTCGGCCGCCCGGTGAGCCAGCGCGCCAGTCGCAGCACGAAACGGTTGGCGTCGGTGGCCGTTACGGCCGTCTGCCAATAGGGCAGGCCGAAGCGCCGGGCCAGCAACTCGCCGACGATCGGCGCGTCCTCGCTCGGCAGCATGGAGGTGAAGCCGAGCCCGGCCTGCCGGCGCACGGCTTCCGCTACCGGCCCCGGCGCATGACCGAACATGGCGCCGGTGTCGCCGAGGCAGAAGTCCGCGTAGCCATGGCCATCGGCATCGGTGAACGCCGCCCCCTTCGCCGTCGCGACGAACAGCGGGAAGGGCGTACCCCAATCGAGCATCCAGTGCATGGGCACGCCATGCAGCCAATGGCGCGCCGAGCGCGCAGCCAGCTCGCGCGAGCGCGGGTTTGCGAGGGCGAAGCGCTCATGCTCACGCTCGATCATGCTGCGAATCGCCGATCGCGAGACGCCTGCGATCGCGGAGGCGGTCATCTTCTCACCGGTTCGTTGCGGGCCGGGCCGCGCCCCTCATAGCGGCCGCCTCCCGGGCGAGTCAAACCCCGAGCATCAGGACAAACAGACTGCATTAACCTTAACCGTGAAATAACGAAGTTATTTCGCCTCTTCTACGTCTAATACTTAAATATAACCTCTCCAATATAAGAGATCATATTTCTGAAAATTTTAAAGAGTTTCGTGGATATTTGAGATCGTTATGCGGGAAGGCATTGAACACGACCGAATTGGATCATGACACCACCCATTGAAGACCTCATCGACATCTATTCGCCATCCTGGCCCGGCCGGAGCCTCTCCGTTCAGCCCGGCGATCTCGGCCTCTTCGCGCCCACCGGCATCGCCGATTTCGGCGTGCCGGCACTCCACGCGCCGACGCCTATCGGCCACCGTGATCGTCCGGCCGACCCGCTGCGGGCGGCACCGCTTACCGAACCGGCCGGCGGCGCCGTCTACATCCAGGGCGACCCGGCGCCGGCCGATCTCGCAAGCCTCATGCGGCTGCTGCGCGTCGATGCGGCGGCGTCCGACTATGCCGCCTTTCTCGTGCGAGCCGCGGACCCGCTCGAGGCACGCTACCTGACGCAGTTGCGACTCCTGCGGGTGCCGGCGCTCGTCGGCCTCTATCAGGCGCTCTCTCCCGATGAGACGCGGCTGTTTCCGGATCAGCGCCTGACGATCGGAGAACTCGTCCCCGCCTTCATCGCCGACGAGCAACAGCGCTGGCGTGCACGACCGCTGCAGGCGCCGATGGCGGACCCGGGCGAACTACGGGTCGAGCCGACACTCGCCTTCGGCTTCATGGTCGAAAACGCCCACTACGGCGTCTACCGCCTCTGGAGCCGCGTCTGGCTGCTCCCGATTTGAACCCGCCGCTGGTCCTGCGCATGCTCCGCCTCGGTTGCACCGTCCTTCGAGCGGTGGGGCCGCGGCCGCGCACGCCGGCTGCGCGCCCGGCCGGGCCGCAGACGGCGCTGGACATTGTCCTGAGAAACCATCAGAAAGGCGGCAATTTGCTGCGGCAATCGCTGTTTCCCGCTAGAAGCCGACCGCAACCTCCGGTAGACTGCCGGCATCTTTCTGCAAGCGTCTTCATGAACGAGATGTTATGACGGAATCGATCGCCGACTGGGTCCAGATTTCGCCATCCGTCTGGTCTTCGAAGCGCGTGCCGGTCGAGCCCGGCGATCTCCGTCGCTTCGCACCCATGGGGCGCGGCCGGATCGGACCGGTCCCGCCGGACCTCGACGATTTGGGCGCCGCGCCAGGCAATCCCGATCTCTTCAGCCTGACCGCGCACCATGGCCATCCCTTGCTCAATGCGCCCATTACAGAGCCGACGGGCGGCACGCTCTATCTCGACGGCGAGCCCGACAGCGCGGACCTGGCAGCGACCCTGCGCCTGCTCGGCGTTCCCGCCGACGCGACCGACTATGCGGCCTTCATCAGCCAGGCGAAGAAGCCGGCCGAGGAACGCTACATGACGCAGCTGCGGATCGTGCGCCGCGTCGCCCTGGCCGCGCTCTACGACGCCCTGTCGGAGACCGAGCTGCGCTCCTTTCAGCACCAGCCGCTGAGCGTGGGCGCGCTGATGGGCAAGTTCATCGAGACCGAGCAACAGCACTGGGGCACCGGCCTCAGTTCCAAGCTGTCCGAGCGGTTCGGCAACCCGGGCCAGCGCTTCCGGGCCACGCTGGCGTTCGGCCTCATGATCGAGAACGCCTTCTACGGCGTCTATCGCCTGTGGAGCCGGGCCTGGCTCCTCTGACCACGGCGAAGTCCTCACCCGCCCACGCCGCCGTCAGATAGTCGACGAACGCCCGCACCTTCGCGGACAGCAGGCGCGCGTGCGGGTAGACGACGTGGATCGGCACCACCGGAGTCTCGAATTCATCGAGGACCACCTGCAATCGGCCAGCGGCGACGGCCTCGCGCACGAACCAGCTCGACGCCAGCAGCAGGCCGGCGCCGTCGATCGCGGCCTGGCGCAGCACCAGCTGATTGTCGCTGCGCAGCCGCGGCCCGATCGGCACGGCGATCTCCTTGCCGTCGGCCACGAAGTGCCAGCGCACGGGATCGATGAGCATGCTGAAGCTGAGGCAGTCATGCCCGGCGATATCCGCCGGCCGGCGCGGCGCGGCATGCGACTTCAGATAGGCGGGTGAGGCGACGACGACGCGCCGGAAGATGCCGAGCCGGCGCGCGATCAGGCTCGAATCGGCGAGTGTCCCGACGCGCAGGGCGACGTCGATGCCCTCCTCCACGACATTGACGAAGCGATCCGCCAGCGACAGGTCGATGGCGACCCGGGGATGTCGCGCCAGGAACCCCGCAACGATCGGCGCCAGATAGACCTGGCCGAACGCGATGGGCGCGCTGACCACGAGCCGGCCCGACGGCATGGCCTGGTGCTGGGATAGCGCCGCCTCGGCCTCCTCGATGTCTGCCAACACGCGCTTGCTGCGCTCGTAGTAGGCGCGCCCGCCCTCGGTGAGCGCGATCCGGCGCGTCGTGCGGTTCATCAGCCGCGCGCCGAGCCGGCGCTCGAGCGCCGCCAGTTGCCGGCTGACGGAGGCGAGCGAGGTGTTAAGGGCCCGCGCGGCGGCGGAGAGGCTGCCCGCCTCCACCACGCGTACAAAGGCCGTCATTGCCGATAGGCGGTCCATGTTTCGCGTATTATTCCAATAGCTGCAATAATATTATGCGTGGGTAGCAGATTATCAACGACAGTGAAAGTACCTACCTTCGGGCTTGGGAGGAGATGGACATGCTGCACACATGTACGAGCGACGTCGCATTCACGCCGACGGTCAAGTCGGTGCAGGAACGTCGCGGCTCGCGCCGGCAATATGCGCGCATGGAGGAAACGCGGGGGTGGCAGAGCACGGTCACGGATGACTTGGCGGCGTTCATCGCCGAGCGCGACAGCTTCTACCTGGCGACCGCAAATGCCGAGGGCCAGCCCTACATCCAGCACCGCGGCGGCCCCAAGGGCTTCCTGCGCGTGCTCGACGACAAGACGCTGGCCTTTGCCGATTTCAAGGGCAACCGCCAATACATCACCACCGGCAACCTGGCCGACAACGACCGCGCCTTCATCTTCCTGATGGACTACGCCAGCCGGCAGCGGATCAAGATCTGGGGTCGTGCCCGCGTGGTCGAGGGCGATGAGGCGCTCATCGGCAAGCTGTTCGTGCCGGGCTACAAGGCACGGCCGGAGCAGGCGATCCTCTTCACGATTGAAGCCTGGGACGTCAATTGCCAGCAGCACATCCCGCAGAAATTCGCCGCCGCGGATGTGGCCGACGCGGTCGGCCGCCTGCAGGCGCGCATTGCGGAATTGGAGGCAGAAGTGGCAAGGCTGCGCGAGCGCACTCCGAGCGACACCGTCAGCGCATGAAATACTTCTGACCGAGCGCAACCTGCGCGACCGGCTCGCAGGTTGCGGGGTCGCCGTCGACGAAGACGTCGAAAGTCTGCGGGTTGACGGTGATCTTGGGGCACGCGCCGTTATGCAGCATGTCGGCCTTGGTCAGCTTGCGCGTGCCCTTGATCGGGAGCAGCTGTTTCTCGAGGCCGAGGCGGCCGGTCACATCTTTCTCGAGCGCCAAGGGATGGACGAAGCAGGCCGAGAGTGGCGCCGGGGCGCGGCCCACCGCGCCCCAGCTCGGCCGCATGACGATCGGCTCGCAGTTCATGATGCAGGCGGCACCATCGCCCATCGCCGCCCAGGCCGGGATGCCGCTCTTCAACACGACCGATGGCTTCACGCCGAAGAAGGCCGGGCGCCACAGCACGATGTCCGCCATCCTACCCGATTCCATGCTGCCGACATGGCGGTCGATGCCGAAGGTGCGGGCGGCATTGATGGTGTATTTGGCGATGTAGCGCTTCACGCGCTCGTTGTCTGCCCGGACCGTCTTTTCCCCCGGCAGGCGTCCCCGCTGGTCCTTCATCTTGCTGGCGAGCTGCCAGGTGCGCGCGATCACTTCGTTGATGCGGCCCATGCCCTGGCTGTCCGAGCCCATCATGGAGATGGCGCCGAGATCGTGCAGCACGTCCTCGGCCGCCACGGTCTGCGGGCGCACGCGGCTCTCGGCGAAGGCGACGTCCTCGGGAATGCGCGGCGACAGGTTGTGCGCCATCATCGTCATGTCCAGATGCTCGTCGAGCGTGTTGACCGTGAAGGGATTGGTAGGGTTCGTCGACGAGGGCAGGCAGTTCGGCTCGCCGTTGCAGCGGATGATATCGGGCGCGTGGCCGCCGCCGGCACCCTCGGTGTGATACATGTGGATGGTGCGGCCGCCGATCGCCGCCATCGTGCTCTCGTAGAAGCCGGCCTCGTTGATGGTGTCGGCGTGGAGCTGGACCTGGAAGTCGTATTCGTCGGCCACCTTCAGGCAGGTGTCGATGGTGGCGGGCATGGCGCCGAAATCCTCGTGGATCTTCACGCCGATGACGCCGCCGGCGAGCTGTTCGACGATGGCTTCGGGCTTGTGCGAGCTGCCGCGCGCGAAGAAGCCGAAATTCATGGCGAATCCTTCGGCCGCGCGCAGCATCTGCTCGGTGGTCCAAGGCCCGCCGCAATCGACTGCGAAGGCGGGGCCGAGCGCGCCGCCGAGCATGGTGGTGATGCCGCTGGAGAGCGCATGGGCACACTGGTCGGTGCCGACGAAATGCACATGCACGTCGAAGCCGCCGACGGTGGCGATCATGCCCTCGCCGATGAGGATCTGCGTGTTCGGCCCGACGATCAGGCGCGGATCGACGCCCGCCATGATGTGCGGGTTGCCGGCCTTGCCGATGGCGACGATCTTGCCGCCCTTGATGCCGATGTCGCCCTTGACGATGCCGGCAACCGCATCGATCACGAGCACGTTGACGATCACCATGTCGATAGCGCCGTCGGCGAGGCGATGGCCGGCGTCGATGCCCATGCCGTCGCGCAGGGTCTTGCCGCCGCCGATCACGCACTCCTCGCCATAGACGGCGTGGTCGCGCTCGACCTCGACCAAGAGCGAGGTGTCGCCGAGGCGCACGAGATCGCCGGTGGTCGGGCCGTACATGGCGGCGTAGTCCTTGCGCGTCATCGTGGCCATGGCATGCCTCCTTCGATCACGCGCCCTTGAAGCCGCGGTCGTGGGCGCGCACGAGCGCGGCGGCCTTCACGGCATCTGATTTCACGAATCCGTTGGTGAGGTTGTTGAGGCCGCTGACCACGCCGTCGCCGCCGAGCTCGACCAGCGTCACTTCCTTGGCGTCGCCCGGCTCGAAGCGGGCGGAGGCGCCGGCGGGTACGTCGAGCCGCATGCCGAAGGCGGCGGTGCGATCGAACTCGAGGGCCGCATTGGCCTCGAAGAAGTGATAGTGGCTGCCGACCTGCACCGGCCGGTCGCCGGTGTTCGTCACTCGCAGCGTGACGCGGCGGCGGCCGGCATTCAGCTCGAGCGTGCCGTCGGCGGCGATGATCTCGCCGGCGCGCGGCACCCCGGCGTCGATCGTCTGCGTGCCTGGCCGGATCGGCTGATGGACGGTGATCATCTTGGCGCCGTCGGGAAACATCGCCTCGACGTTCAGCACCTCCAGCAGCTCTGCTACGCCGGGCATGACGTCGTCGGTCGTCAGCAGCGTGGAGCCGCGGCCCATCAGGACGGCCAGCGAGTGGCCGAGGCGGGCGCCATAGAGCAGCTCGTCGCAGATGTAGGCCACCGCCTCCGGATGGCTGAGCCTGATCCCGAGACTGCGATGTTTGCGCGCCAGCTCGGCGGCGGTGAAGATCGTCAGGCGCTCCTGTTCGGTCGGGGTGAGCATCATCGGTCGTTCGCCCTTTTCGCTGATTTCCACGTCCATGGCCGGCGTTTCCGCATCCTTAACCAAGCCGTGCCAAAGTGCCAGAAGCCATTCACAGGTCAGGAGCAGACCATGGTCCGGATGATCGTGATTCTGATGGGATTGGGCTTGGTGTTCGCGCTGGTGTTCGGATTCTCGGGCAGTTCGAGCGCGGTGCAGGTCACCTTCTTCGGCAGCGGGATCCCGACGCCCGATCCCTCGAACTTCTCGGACTGCGGGCCGGCGACGTTCGGCAGCAAGCCGGTGAATGACGACTGCTACGCCTATCTCAAGCCCGGCAACAACGATCCCATGGAGTGCGACTACACTGTGGGGTTCCGCGCCGCGGATACGCCGGTGGCGCGCCTACGGGTCAAGCTCGCCCTGATGCGCGACGGCAAGGTGATCGGCCGCGACAGCATCCAGATCAGCAGCCTCGACCGGCCGGCCGACGATCCCTACGTCACGAAGACGTTCCGCGCCACCTGCAATGCCAAGCAGATGCGCATCCTGGAAGCGCATGCGTATGTCGCCGGCCAGGAGACCGACCTGATCGCGACGGACAGCATCGGCTCCAAGGGGTTGATGCCCTTCATGTCCGATTTTTTCATCAAGATCGGGCCGGATTCGGAGAGCTAATCGAGACCCCGGAGATCGACCGTCTCGGGCGCGCCGCCGGCGTAACTGGTGACGCGGTCTTCGAGATAAAGCCAGTCGCGGTCCGCATAGACGCGGAGCAGTATATCGAGATCGACGTCGGCGCTGATCGTGAGGGCCGCCAACTCGTCGATCGCCGGCAGCCAGGTATCCGGCACCTTTCCGTTCGCGCAGAAATTGCTCGCCTGTCCCCAGTAGTCCCAGGGCAGCAACTCCTCGCGGCCCGTGAGCACGGCCATGTCGCGGAACACGCTGCCGGCGGCGAACCAAGCGCCGGCGATGCCGCTGGAAGAGACACCGAGGCGAGCGGCGGGCAACTCGCCTGCCGCCACGCGCCGCCACGCCTCGCCGGAGCGCAGGAAGCGATCGGCCGGCACATCGGTCGGATCGAAATCGATGCCGAGGCCGGCCGCCGATGGCAGATCGATCTCCGCGTCCAAGAGGCGCCAGGAGCCTGCGCGCCAGTACTCGCAGACCCAATGGTCCTCGAGGAAATCCGGTTCCAAGTAGGTGGCGAACCCGACGCGCAGGCGCGCGGGCACGCATTGTTCGCGGAACAGGCTGCAGGCCAGCAGCGCGTGGTCGCGGCAGGTGCCGAAGCAGCGCGCCGTGGGTTCACGCGGTCGCGACAGCGGACGACCGTCGCGCACCAGCAGGCGTGACAGCAACCGACGCACCGTGCGTGCAGGCGGATCGTCTTTCACCTCGTCCGGCAGCGGGACTTTTCTCTTGTTCGCCGCGACGGGATGCAGAAGCAGATTCTGAACCGTCGCGGCCACCTGCCGCGGGTCCAGCCCGCAGCCGGCATAGAGCCGCCCATGATCGCCGGGGTAGCTTGCCGCCGTGTGGCGCGCGAATTCCTGGACCCGTGACACCGTCACGCCCGGGTCAGCAACCCTATGAGTATGACCACGCCCACGGCGATCAACACGGCGAAGACCACGAAGCGCCGTATCTGCCCCATGGTCGCATCGCGCGCGGCGACGGCAGCGGGATTGATCCGCACTTCGAGCGCATCGACGGCGTCCTTGGCATCCTTCAGATCGACGCCGGCCTCTCTGCGATAGGCCCTGATCGCGTCGATCTTCTTGCCAGCAGCGACCAGCGCCGACACTTGTTGCATCGCGTCGGCGGGTAGCGTCGGCGCGGCGCCTGTGGGCGGCGGCTTGCCGGCTGCGATCAACTCGACCGCCTGCTTGGCCTCGGCCAGGCCGGCGCCGGTAGCATCGCGATACAGCACGATAGCGTTGATCTTGTTGCCGGCGGCGATCTCGGTCTTGATGTCGTCGAGCAGCTTCTGCAGGGATGGCGCATCCATGGCGCGCTCCGAATGTCAGCGTTCGGCCTTGTCGGGCCACGGGCAGAGATCCCACAGCACGCACGCGCCACAGCTTGGATTGCGCGCGGTGCAGGTCTCGCGGCCGTGCAGGATGATGGCGTTTGCAAATACGGTGTGCTTGTCGGCGGGAACCGCGGCGACGAGCGCCGCCTCGACCTCCTCTGCATCGTCCGAAGCCACCAACCCCAGCCGATTGGAGACGCGGAGCACGTGGGTGTCGACAGCGATGGCCTGCTGGCCGAAGGCGTTGCCGCGGACCATGTTGGCGGTCTTGCGTCCGACGCCGGGAAGAGTGACCAGTTCGTCGACCGTGCGCGGCACCTCGCCGCCGAACTCGTCGACCAGCTTGCGGCCGCAGGCGATGACCGTCTTGGCCTTGTTGCGATAGAATCCGGTGGAACGAATCTCCTGCTCGAAGGTCGCGAGGTCCGCGTCGGCATAGTCGGCCGCCCGCCGGTATTTCTTGAACAGCGTCTTCGTCACCTCGTTGACGCGAGCATCCGTGCATTGCGCCGACAGGATGACAGCCATCAGCAGCTCAAGCGGATTGCTGAAGCGCAGGGCGATCTTCGGGTCGGGGTAACGCTGCAGCAGCAGACGCGTGACCTCGCGCGCGTCGGGCGCCGTCGTGCGCTGCCTCGCCTTGGTC
>Ga0134125_10003440_pt1 | contig 18306 bp, 25 predicted proteins | sample KB31751_FD_96464 | JGI IMG/M metagenome (GOLD analysis project Ga0134125, IMG submission 96464) | Terrestrial soil microbial communities with excess Nitrogen fertilizer from Kellogg Biological Station, Michigan, USA - KB3-175-1 | ecosystem: Environmental > Terrestrial > Soil > Unclassified ... | reverse complement strand
TGGTTCCACTCATTTAGTAATTGCTTCTTTTATCAAATAAAAACCCACTACGTAAGCCCCAGTAGAAGCATACATATTTAATTGTCATTCTTGAAATATTTGCCGAATTTCCACTAAATAGTTGCGAGTAATTTTAACTTTTCGCTTGCGGATACGGCGAACTTTTTTAAAAACATAACTCACCGCGATTAAGAAAATCGGTCAGCCGACATAGTATTTTCAGTTAGTAAAATCGTAGATAGTTTGGGGAGTTTTTTTGGTAGAAAATACTGCTTCTTCCAACTTTTCTGTTTTATTTTTATACTGTTCTAATTGAATTTGAAGAGTTTTTTTATTTTCTTCCAATTCTTCAACTTTATCTCTAATAATATCTACTTCGCCTCCTAAAATATTAATAGTTTCTTCTTGCTCTTCAACTTTATTACTCACATCTCACAACTCTCTTTTTCTTTCTTTTCTTTTTTCATTTTTCTCTCTCTTTTTTCGTCAATCATTTCTTTTTATCCTCTCATTACATTCTATACATCGTCAAGTTTCATGTTCTTCTTTTATTCTATCCCTTAAAAATTTGTTAACTTCGTTTAATGGTCTACCCTCAGATAATAATTTTTTTTTTGTTTTTTGATTATCTATCCTTAATTCCTCCCTATTTCTAAATTGTCTTGGGCGTGATGGTGTAAATTCTTTATTACATTGTTTATTAGAACATATTACCATTTTCTCAATATACACATATAATATAGATAGTTAATTATAACTAGTAAATAATATACTATCTATCATTATATTTAATTTATATAAATATTCTACTCCTCTTCTGTATCAGAAATCGCCACAAACGGGTTAAATAGGGGATAAAACCTCTTATAATAGTCCGAAAAATTAAAGGTAGATTTGTCAAAATTATTCAAAATCCGTCCCAAAGAACCCAAATCGCTCCCAGTTCTTTCCGTAATTATTTTTTCAACTGGGTCGCGGCTCAAAACTGCTTGTTTTCCAGTTTCTTCTTTGGTTTTAATTTCCCGCAACTCTTCTATTTTGTGAAACATACTATTTCACAAGAATTCTTTCTTTCTAATTTCTAAAATTACTGCTATTAGTTCCGAAATAAACTCATTTAAAAAATTTTGTTTACTGCCTAAATAACTCCAATTTTCGAATTTGGTATAAAAAATAAAGGCAATAGCCGAAGCGGTAATGCTTTCGTTTTCATCCTTTTTTTGAGTATAAACTGTTAGGGAAAGAATTTTTTCCAAAGCGGAAGTATAAAAATCTTCAAATCCATTAGGAAAAATCCTAGCTAAACATTTTTCGGGGATATTGTTCATAATTACTAGTATTTTTTTAGAAAAAGCAAATAAACTAGCAAAGCGTCTAGTTGGTGTTTAGAAATTTTATTTTCTTGGTAAGTTCAGCGATTGCTTTTTCCGACCGGTTTTAAATTAGGAATTTGTTCGGTTTTCGCCTTTATTTTTTTTCCTCAGGTTTTTATTTGGTCGGCTGGCAAATTATAAATTTCTAATTCAAAAGTATATTTTAAGGTTTCTATTCCACCAAAAAGTTTCAGCAGAAAAGTCATGTCTTTTCCTAGACAATTTATGTAATTAGTGTGTTCGTAAATAATAGTATCTATTCTTTCTTCTTTTACTAATTTAATAATAAATTCTAAATGTTTTTTTCAGAAAGAACTTTTAAACTCCAAAAAACTAATAATTCCGTCTTTTACTAAGCAAAATCCGCTAGTTCCTGTTCCGCTGGGGTCTATGGCTAATATTCTACTGCGAAATTGCTGGCGAGCATTTAAAACTCCTAATTCGGAGTAAATGTTTTGATTTAATTTTTCTTTCACTAATCCTACCGCCTACTGGTTTTGGATAGTTAAATTATTATTATTTTTATTCTCCGAAGAAGAATTAAGGTTTAAATTATTAATTTTTTCCGAGAATAGTAATTGTTGGACTTGCTCTTCATTTAAATTATTTAAACACTGGGATTTCATAATTCAGCAAGGTTCTAAACTGCCATATTTAATTAAAACTTCGGTATCTTTGCCCCAACTTTTAGATTGTAATTGTAAAATTCCTTTCACCAAACATTCTAAGCGTTCATTTTCCCAATTATCGAAATGAACTTGACCGGCTCGCACTTCGGGATTATTTTGTCTTTCTTCTTTGGCAAAAGGATTGTGTCTTATTCCTAAAATTAAACACATTTCGCTTCATAATTCATCTTTATCTTTTCACAATTGTTGTCTTTCGGCTGAATTTCTAGTTTCAAATCATTTAACCTCTTGGATTTCATTAGCGGTTTTTCCCGGAGAAATAGCTACTAAATAACCTCTTTCTAAATTTTGTTCTATTGGTTTCAAATCACCAGGACCAGGATTTCGTTGAAAACGAATAGACAAAGTTTTTCGACTTCTCTTTTGGTCTCAACTGATATAGCGTTTGGTTTTTCAAATTTCTTGTAATTCGTATTCGCAATTTGCTAAGGAAAAAAGCTTACCATCTGAATTTCATTCAAAAATAACGTAATTATCTTCGTAAGGTTCAAATTCTTCGGTTTCCTCATCTCCCAAAAAACACAATCTTAAACCTTTTCAACCACCTTTTTTATTTCTTTCTCCTTTTGTAATTCTGGCTAATAATCATTCTGAGCCGTATTCCACTATGGCAATTCTTCCAAATTCTACTAGTGCTCGCTGAAAATCTAGTCAAATTTCGGCTAATTTACCAGTAATTTTTAAGATTTTGGGTAATCCAATATAGTAAGATTTGAAAATATTGTAAACGTTACTATAAAAATTTCTATACGCTGGCGTTTTTTCAAAAAGAGAATTATCGCTAAAATAAGGCTGTAAAGTGTAAGGATTTAAGTTATTCATTATAATTTTGTTTTACTATTTCTTTCAAATTGGTAAAATCTTTCGATTTTTTTTAAATATTCACTGATATCACTAATAATTGGTTCGGGTTCTTTATTTTTTAGTTTTTTATCACCAATTTTTGGTTGGCTATCTAATTTTTTTTGTAGAATTTCTTTCTCTTTCTCCAAATGTTTAATTTTTTGCTCTTTTTCAGCCAAATTGGTAGTTAGAGTATTTATTTTCTCTTGCTGCTTTTGTTTCTCTAATTCAGTTTCAGCTACTTCTTGCTCTAAATCTTTTATTTGTTCTCTAATTTCGGTTAACTCTTCATAAGTTTCTTGATAATCTTGGGCTGTTTGTTCTAATTGGTTTTTAAGATTTTTTTGCTCTTTTTCAACTTCTAATTCTTTTTCTCACTCTGCTAAATAAATTCGCAGAGTGTATCAAGTTCCCAAATAGTCATAAGTAATATCATATTCGGTTTTTTTTGAAAAAAAACCTGGTCCAATATTCGCTCACTCACTATCTAAAAGTTTATAATCTTCTATTTTTCTTTCACTTTTTAGGGCTTTGGCTATAAAAGGTAAAATTTTCTTCGCAGTGTCTTTAAATTCTTGGAAAAGTAAGATTTTTATATCTTCTTTACTTTCACTAGCTAAATAATTAGTTCACTTTTTTTGGGTATTTAGTAGCAATTTTTCTATGTCTTTTTGGGTTTTTTTAATATTATTCATTTATAATAAATAATAATCTGTAAAACCGCATGAAAAAAATATTAGAGCAGCAAAAAGAATTAGAAAGGAGATTTATTGAATTAGAAAGCGAAAACATAAAACTTAAATTGGAGGCTAAAATTTGAGAACTAAATAAAGAAATAGAAAAATACAGAAAATTAATAAAGGATAATATTAAGGTGTCACAAAGATTAGTTGAAGCCAAAATAATAGAAAATGCTGATAGTTATTTAGTAAATAACCAAAAACTAGAAGATAAAATAAAAAAAATAGAAGAAGAAATAGAAAGTTTGAAAAAAGAAATAGCGAAAGAAGAAGAAATTAAATTATTGGTAGAGCAAAAGAACAAATAAAAAAGGTAATTATATACAAACTTAAATTATTTATTCTTTTTCCTTTTTCTAAAGAGGGTGTTTAGTAAAAACAAAACAAAAAGAACAAAAATCACGCAAAAACCCCCCAAAAGACAATTTTTTTTGTATTCGTTTAATCTCTTATTAAAACTTTTTTCCACCCTTTCTTGCTGTTTTTCTTTATTTTCGATGTTATGAATTAATTCTTGATTATCAACTCGTAATATTTGAATTTCATGGTCATTGAGATTATCTTGTGTGTCTAAAAGTTCTAAAAAATTTGTTAACTCTTTTGTTTTTTCTCACTCTTCCCAAATATTTTCAATATCAGCATTTATTTTATTATAAAAAAAACAAAGTTCATAGATATTTCTATCAACAAAAACAACAATATTTTCTTGTTTTTTTACATAATGTTTAAGAGTTTTGCCTAAAAAATACCTTTCAATATCTGTAGCATCAATCCTGCTTTTTTTGGAGATCATTCCCCTTGTATACATTCGCAACACATTAACATTTTCTTCATCATATGTTTCCTTTGTAAAAAGGATAACTTTTTCTTGAAAAAAGTCTCTTTTATCTTTATCCAGTTTTCTCAAATGTAAAAATTTATCAAACTTAATAGAATGTTCACGTTCACTAAATAATAGGATTTTGTTTAAAAATAAAATAGTTCTAATATCATAAAACAGACAATAATCCCTTACCTCCGTTTCAAAACGAATATTGAAATTTCGAATTCACCTATAATAATAAACAGTTATAGGAAAAGGTTGGTTACTTCTTCTTATTATTGTTTTTCCTTCTCTTAGTTTTGAATAATCTTTCCTCGTTTCAATCCTTTTGTCCAAATAAGTATCCAATTTATCCAATAGAATAAATTCCTCAATCAAAAACAAAATCTCCAAGGGAATATTTAATTTCTGCCGATAAAGTTGTTTCCTTCCTAAAATATGAATAATGTCTCAACTATTCCATATTCCATAACTTTTTAATAAAGAAAAAGCAAAAGAAAAATCATTCTTTTTATCGTTCATATTTTTTATTTAAAATCCTCTTTTTTTAAATTACTAACTTCATTTTTGACCAATAATACATCTTCATGATGCTGATTTACTACTGCTGGGTAGTAAGGAGCAAGAATATCACCTCTAAAGTATTCATATTCATTATCTGGGTAATGATGTGAACAACCCATACAAAAACTTTGATGAATATCTCAACCTTCTTCTTCTTTTAATTTCATTTCCAATAATTTCTTACAAATATTCGGATTATCATCTATCACAATATCAAAATCAGAGGCGTTTTGTTTAATTCAATCGGCTTTGGTTTGTCCTTTTTGTTCGCTGTCAAAAGGGATTAGTTTTAATTTAACTCGTCGTTCAGTTTTTTTTCCATCTTCATCCACAAGAAATCCATCAAAACATTGAAAAGTATTATCAAATATATCTCATTTCCTATCATCCTCCTTTGGAAATACTCTTTTATCATAAGCCGATAAGAATATTAACTTTTCTACTTTATCCTCCTTTATAAGTTTCAGTAAATCCTCCGCAATAGTTAAAAATGGTGCTTTTTGGTAGAAATTAGGAGAGTTTTTGATTTCGCGATGCCTTGCCAAAACAAGACTGGTATTATCATTTTCTGGGTCATAATCCTCTTTTATTTTGGAATCATAAGGAGAATATTCAACAATTAAGGGTGGTTCTCAAAAGTCTTTAAAATATCTTTTGAATTCTCAATCTCAATCTTTTTCTGTTTCTTTTATTCTTTTAAAAAAAGCAAAAGGCTCACAAGCCTGAATCACTTCATCTCAGTCGCAAACTATTTTTAATTTTTTAGGGGAGTTTTTAAAATGCTCGTAGAGACTATTTATTATTCTTTGTTCTGACATAAAATACACTTGATATTTACCGCTTTTAATTCTTTAAGAATATTAAATAATAATTCTTTGTTTTTACTAATATCCAGTATGTTTTTCCAAGTTTTTTTATTTTTTGCTTTCATTAGGAACAGCCAACTCATAAAGTTTGTCTACTAAACTTTTTTGAAAAAATAGCATTTGTTCTAAAATTACTGCTATTGTTCTTTCATTAGAAGTAAGTTCGGAAGTTTTGTTGGGGTCTTCTTCTTTGGTTTTTTTTAATTCTTCTATCACTATTTTTATAGTTTCGTATCTATTGTTAAATTCCTCGAAAGAAATATTGGAAATATTTTTACTCATATATTCTTTTTTAACTAATTGTTGTTCCGTATTCTTCTAGTGAACCGCAATTTTGACAACTATAACTCCCTATTTCGTTTACTGTTTGGCATTTTTCACACTTTCACTTTTTAATCTCGTTCATAATTAATCTTTACACTTAAATGAGGTCGTTTTTCTACTTTTAATATTTCAATATTAGTATCTTTAATTACTTTATATAAATTAACTACTTTATTAAAATCCTGTTCTTCCTCACTAGAATACTCAATTTTATTTTCCTGGTAAGAAGGAATTTTGCTTAATTTTTTATTCACCAAATTATTAATTAGTCCTCGTATTTCGTTTATGTTTTCTTTTTTTAAACTGGCTTGTCTAATAAGAGGACTTTCTAATCCCACTTTAATATTTTTAGTGAAATCTTTTTGCTGCCTTAAATCAGTATTCAGCATTAAAAACAAAGTTTGTTTAGCCTGGGCTTCATCCATAGTAGGAGGTTCGTAAGTTCCTAAATACTTTTCTTTTAAAATATTATCAGCCCCAGCCGGTAATTGCTCGGCAGTTTTTCACTTCGGATAATGTTTTTTTTCACTCGGATCACCAATAATTAGTCCAATTAGCACAGTTTCTGGTTCTTTACCAAAATTTTCGGGAAAGGCTAAGGCAGCTCTAATTAAATTAGGGTCAGAAAAATCCTTATAAACCCTAGATAGTGGGCCAGTATTACCAAATACTGACATTACCATCTTAGAAAGTAAAGTTACTGTGGTGGAGGGTTCAGCAGTTTTAGTGCTAATAGTGATATAAAATCCGGGTTCTCTTCTTCCGCACCTATTCATACCTTGGGCTAAATTAGAGATAGAGTATTCTTGTTGGGTTTTTTCAATAGTTCACTGGGGAGCCTTTATATCTACAATTTCATCATAAGCACAATCTATCACCACTTGGCATTTCATTGTAAATCCTCTTCGGTAATCACTATTACCAATCATTACTCCTCCTTTGGGAACACCATAACTTATTCCTTCGCTAAATTCGGTGTTAGTTTCGTTAAAAATTACCGTGGGAACATTTTTTAGGATATTTTTTTGAGTAGGTGATAAATTAGTATTTGGTAAGAAAAGGAGAGTTTGCGAATTAGCTAATAAATTATCTAATCATTTAGTATCTAACAGTTTATTATCTTTGTGAAGAACTATTTCTTTACTTTCGATTGGGTGAGAAGAAGTAATGGAGAAGTCTTTGCCTTTGAAAGTAGCAGACATTAGAATTACTTTCTTGGCTGACTTATTTTTATCATTTTTATCTTCCAAAAATACTGTTTCTCGGACTGTTTGCTGATAAGTTGAATTGGTATAATCGGCTTCGTCAAAAATTATTATGCTATCTTCGGTAAGTAGTTTAGTTTTGGCGAATAATTTTCCTTTTTCTACTCGCTCTTTTTCTTTGGGATTTTTACACTCTATTTGCTCTATATCCAGTAGTTCTCGAGCCATAAATCCTAAAAAATGATACTGATCCATTATCGAAACTCCTTTTTCACCAAAAACCTCACCCTTGCCGTTTTGATAATAAGTTAAATCATTAAAAGCTATGGGATATTTCCCGTGTTTTAGACCATGATAAACACACTGACAATCTTCCTTTTGTAAAAATCCTGTGTCGGGATTATGATGGCCGCGAGCACTGTTAGATAATCCCTTAGTTGGAGTTACTAAAATAATATTTCTTTTGGCTAATTGCTGTTCTAATTTTGTTTCTCCATCAGTTTCTTTTATTTTCACTATCCACTGAAAACAAGCAGTCATTCAAGTAGATTTTCCGATTCCTGCACTAACAGCATATTTTCCTTGGGTAAGATGTAATTTTTTAGTAGGTGGGGCATTTCCAATTCCTAGTTTTCACTCAAATTTACAGAAATTCTCTTCGGTTAAATTGTCAGGATCTAATCCTTCTTTTTTTAAAAAAAAGGGTAGAAGTAAAGTTTTTGACTTGCTTTTTTCTCCACTTTCTGATCATTCTTTTTCTTTCGCTACTATCTCTTTACCGGTTCAATCTTCTTCTTTCCCACCAACTTTTATTTTTAATTTATCTTCTAAATCTTCTATCCGATAGCCTTTTATGTATTCGGCTGGTTTATTAGTTCCTTTATTTATGTTTTCTTTGCCAGTTAAAAAGTCTTCTAAATCTCGGTTTACATTTTTATTCTTAATTCCGATAGTGTATTCCGAAAGCAAAGAAAAGAGTTTTTTACTATCAAAAACTTCGCTAAATTCTTGCTTATATACGAATTTTCGCTTTTCTTTTATTTCGGCTAATTCCTCTTCGGAAAATACTTTATTTAGGTAGAATTTGAAAGTAGAGCGGCGTTCTTTTATTCGGTTTCTTAAAATTTCCTGTCTTTCTGAATTTAACTGGCTTATTTCATCACTTTTATAGTCTAATGGTAAGTCTTCGAAAGTGTTTTTATTAGGGTCTGAAATTTCTGCTAGTAATTGGTTAAATAGTTCAGTATCTTTTTCCTCTTTTTCTTGGGCTAATCTTTCTGTTTTTTTATCTTCTGCTATTTCTTGGTTTAGTTCTTTAAAAACCTTTCAATCTTCCTCATCTCCGCTAAATTCGCTCCCACTGCTTTCGTTGTCTAAATCAATTCCGAGTTTGTCTGCTAATTCTTCAAGTTTGTTTCATAACTCTACTTTTTTATTTTGGTTTGCTTCCGCTCTCTTGAAATCTTCTTTTTCTTTTTGGGTTCATTTTTGACCAAGAAACATTTTTCTAAGTCTAACTACTTCTTTATTTAACTCTTTATTTAGCTTTATAACTTGCTTCTTTAAATTTTCAAATTCTTCTAAATCTTTCTTATATTCTTCGCTTTCTTCTTCACTACTATCACTATCTAAATCACTTTCACTATCGCCAGTTTTTGGATCTGAGGAAATATTAATTGAATAAGGTTTAACTTCTTCTGTTTCTTCTACTTTTTCACTATTTTTTAAATAGATATTATTTTCTTCTGAAAGTGAAATACTGAAAGGTTTCATTTTTTCTTCCCATAATTCATCTTGTTTTTCTCGAATATTGGAAGGACCGTAAATAGTATCTTTTAAATTCACAGTTAGTTCTGGTTTATTTTTTAGTTCCGATTTAATTTGTTCGCTAACATAATCTTTCATCAGATTTCACAAACTTTCTATTCTTTTTTCGAATTCCGTATCGGTAATTAAATTCATGTTAAATTATTTTTCTCCAAAAATAAACTTCTTTTCTCGGTTTTGGTCTGAATAAATCTGAATAATAAAAATATGTTTGCTTTACTTTTTCCTTATAATTTTACTTATTTTCTAACCAAAAGAATAATATCTATTAGCAAATGAAAAAAGGCTAGTCAAATCATTAGTTCATCTTTATTTTTAATTACTCACTTACGAATTTTAGAAATTAAACTGGGCGAGGGTTCAGGTTCTACTGGCATATATTAGATATCTTCTTTTTTTTCAGTTGGTAAATCGGTTAGTAAACTTGTATCGCTACTTAAATTACTTATTAGTTTCAGTTTGGTTTTTAGTTGGTAATTTTCGTTTTTAAGAAGGGATAATTCCTCTTTTAGTTGCTTTTTACTCTCGCGGTATCTTTTTTTAACTTCGTTCATAGTTTTTTATTCTTGTTTGTTTTCTATTTCGGCTAATTTTTTCTCTACACTATCTTTCTTTCTTTGATAAATTTGGGTTGTATCCTCTCAATCTTCTAAAAGTTTCTCATATTCCTCTTTCGGCATAATTACTAAATCTTTATGAAAATTTTCAAAAGCGTTCTTATCCATCTCACACAAATTTTCTTTAAATGTATTATTGAATAATTCTATTTTTTCTTTTGTTATTAAAATAAGTTGATTTCTTAATGAGATTATCTCTTCAAAATTTACCATAGTTTTTTTTGCTATTTTTTTCAATGCTTCTTTTTCTTCTAAAAAGCAAGTTTCTTTTTTCATAATAATTATTTTTATTTTAACTGCTCTAAAAATCAGTCGCGACTACGAAAATCAGTAAAGTATAATTCTCCTTCTTTCAGCATATTTACTCACTGATTCATTAGTTTTTCTTTTTCTTTTACCACACAAAAAGGAAGTTTGCTTTTGGCTTTTTCTTCTAAACTAAAACAGTAATTTAATAACTGATTATCTATTTCTTTATTATTCTTACTAAAATGCATGAAAAAATACTTTGGATTTTTCTCTCTTTCTCCTAAATCACAGAAAAAGAAATCCTGGATAGCGTGTTCTATCCGATATTTTTTCAGTCTGCCGCTGCTAGTGTAAAGGGAAATCATAAAATCATCCCAATTTACTAAAAAAGGATTAGTTTTTTCTTCTAATGCTACCGAATGTTCGTCATATTCCCCCTCTATCAAATTTATATATAATAATCACTCTACTCCCTTTTCATCTTTTAAAATTTCTAAAACTCCACTATTATCTTGTCTTTCTTTCTTTTTCTCCGCTATTCTTTTTAAATTAAATAAATTCTTGGAAAAAACATCTAAAAATCAAGCACTTCAAATATAAGGATTGCCTAAAAAAGTTATTTTGGTTTTGGAGATAATTTCTTTGCCGTTTTTGTCTTTTCTCTTTGTGAAACTATCAATTAAATCTTTAAACATTCATTGCTCGGTTTTCAATTCAGTTTTTTTATGAAGTGATAAAAACTCTCCATCTATGGGAATTGCTTCCTCAAAAACTATTTCTTTGAAAGTAACACGACCTATTTGGCCTCTAAACCTCGCAAAACTAAACAAATCGGCGAAATATATTCTTCTTTCTTCATGATAAAAAACTCCTTTTTCAGTAACTTCAAAAGAATTATATCTCAGTCCCGTTTTCTCACAAAATTTATAAATTAATTGCTGGAAGTAAGGTTTAGAACAATCTAAACTATCATGTCACCTTCTTCTTATTCAGACAAAATTAGCATCACTTTCAGTTATTTCTTCTAAAAATTGTCAGGCTTTGGTGTCAGTTTTACCCCGCCCCCGAGCAGTTAAATAAATATGAAAGGCAGCGGGTTTATTATAGATTTCTTGCCAATCAATTAAGTTTTTTACCATTTATTTTATCCTTTTGGCATTTATAATAGTAACAGTCTTGCCATTTTTAGTAATTTGAACGAAAGAAGAAGAATGAGTTAAGGTGTTATCTTCCTCTCATTCATCTCATTCCCGTTCATCTTCATCTTCATCTTCATCACTCACTTCTTTATCAAAATGTTTCTTACAATAAATATTCTTTTTACAGCGGGGACATTTTTTTCTTTCTTTGGCTTTTCTCCTTTCTTCTAAGAATTCAGGCAAAACAGCAATCGTAGCTACTACAAAAACAAAAGCAAAAAAAGCCATTAAAATCCCAAAAACCAATCCAAAAGCACTACTAAAAAAATTTCAAAACATATTAAATTTTTTTATTTACTTGGTTGAACAAATCGCACCAATGAAGTAATGATTTATAGCGAGGTGAGTAAGTATCTTCTTTTTTTTCGTATCGTTTCATTTCTTCTCTAATACAATCTTCACACAAATAATCAACTTTTTTATCATTAAGTTTAAATTCTCCTAATCATGGATTTTCATAGCAATAATTACATTTACCAAACTTAACTAGTTTTTTCTTTAAAATGGCAATTTTATCTCATAAAGGGATAATATCTTCTTGGGCTTTTTTTTGCCAAAGTTGTTCAATGTCCTTTTTCTCTAATTCTTGGTAAAACTGCTTTAATTGTTTATTTTTTATTAAAGAAAATTTTCAATATCACTCTCTCTCCTTATCGATTATCAATCGTCGAAAATGGTCAATCGCATCGTAAGTATTGCTCCATTTCTTTTCTTTATCTAATGTTTCAATAATTCATTTTGCTTCTTTCGCACACTCATAAATTCCGTGTCAGCGAGAAAGAAAATCGTTAATAGGAACTTGTTTGTCACTACTTTGCCCTCAACCATTTCGGCGAAATTTAAGATAATATTTGCTTAAACATTCAATTTCGTCCTTATCCCAAACAAATTCTTCCAAAAAATCTTTTCTCAAATAACTTCTTTCATATCCATATTTCGAGGGAATTGTTCCGCTATATCACTTTTTTAGCCAGCAGAAATGACAGATAGGAATTACCTCATCAATTTTTGTTCCATTTCCAACATAAAAACCAGCGATTTCTGAATAAGAAGCTATTTCTTCTTCACAATCACTAAAATAACAAATGTTTTTCCCCACTGAAAAAGTGTGTTTACAAGTTTTGAAATTATTACAGTGATAAGGTTCAGTTTGTTCGTTTTCTTCAATTTCCATAAGGTTATTACTTATTAATTAAATTCATATATTATCTTCTTTTTCCGGAGGATGACAAATATTACATTTATCGTAAGAACAAGGCCTCATATTAGCACTTTTAGAAAGAAATGTAGAACCATCCTCTCTTTTCTGTTCTTTCTGATTTAAAAAACCAGAGTAATGTTTGCCATAGACTTGACAATTTAAAATCTGATAGCCACTGTTAGTTTCTTTTAGTTCTATTCAAAAGTTTTCCATAGTATATAGTATATTAGTTTATTTTTAAATATTAGATGTGAAATATTTTTTACGCGTGTGTGTATGCGAGTGTGTGTATGAATATCACGTGCTTGTGTGTGTCAGTGTATTTCGATTTGTATTACATTTGTAATACACCATAGGCAATTTTGAACAGCGCCTTGCTGTTGGGAATAAAACTTAACGAGGTAACGAGAAGTTTAGACACAACGCAAGGCGTTGTTGTCATTAACTACCATTTGACCTAGTTGTAGTTTTCCCCAGACAGGCTGGCGCTCCGCGAGTAAACTACCACCTGCGGTCGTTTATATTTTTAAACGTTATTTTCTTGGGGATAAAAATCGATAACTAACTTATTAGTTTTTCAATTTCGGTATTTGAATACCAAATTTTGCCCTTTAATTACCAAATTTTGAATTTGCTGTCATTTTTTCTCTTCCAAAAAACTCGGCCAAGCAAGCAAATTTAATTTTGTGGGTTCGGATAATTGTAATTCGAAATAATTTTTACCGACATTTCGGCCATCTTTAAATTTTCGTTCGGATATTTCACCTACCACTCCTGCCATCATGTAAACGCGAGAAGAAATTCCGTTTTCTTTTGTTTCGCCGTAATAACTAGAAATTTTTTTACTGATATTTCTTAAACAAGCTTGCTCTGTTTCGGTTTTGGGCTTACCGAGAATTATACTTAATTCATCAAAAATTTCTTCTTTGCTTTTATTAGCACAGTTTTCTCAAAAATTATTTTTTTCCATATGGTTTTTTTATAAAATTTTTACTAAATTTTAGTTGGCTAGTAGTCATATTTAGCATATTTAACCTTTCTGTGATAAAAAATTTCATTCGCGATAAAACCCATTAAGCGTGCTTTGGATTCTACTTTTGATTTATCAGAACTTAATTTACATTCTATTTCAAGAATTTTCAAAATCAATAGCAATTTAACTTCTTCACTGAATCCGAAACCATATTTATTAACTGGGTGATTATTAATTAATCTTTGTCTTTCATCAAAAGTTTTGGATTGTTTAAGATCAAGGTTGAGCTGTTCTAATTCTTTACTCAATTGTTCTAATTGTTGGGTTAGTTTATTCATGTTTCTTTTCTTGGTAAAAATAGTGTGGTTCTAGTCCTTTTGTGCTGTTTTTTTGGTGAATTTTTTCAATTTCTTTAATTAGTTCTGTTCGCTTATCTTCCTTTCTATTACAAGTGTTTCACAAAAGGGTAAAATTTTCGTAGCGATGGTAAAAAGGGCAAGAGTTTTTTACATTTAATAAATACTTTATTCTGGCTTGGTAAGAAGCAATTTCTTTCTGATATTTTTCTAAGATTTGGTAAGTTTTGATAAGTTTTTGAAATTTAGGATTATTAGGCAAAGGATTAGTTATTTGCCAATTTTGGCAATCAGAGCAATTTTTATTATTTTGTGTGTGTTCTAATCACTGCTCTTCTACTAATTTTTCGTATTCTAGGAATTTATTCATTTTCTTTCAAAATTTGGGGATTTTCTCCTTTTATTCAGCCTCGTTTTATTCACTTTTTCAATTTATTTGTCTCATAAGTTTCTTTCGTTTTTCGCTTTTTTTGTTTCACTTTTAGCAAAAAGGCTTCTTTGCTGCGTTTTTTCTTTCCGTTACTTCCCTTCATACTAATTTGCTTGAAAAATTCAGCCGATTACATCTCCCGCCACCCGATTTTTAAAAATCCCTTGTTTCCAAATTCCTCGCTTATCTCTTAATTCGCAAAAATCAGCATGTTTAAAAACTATTCCGCCTGCCATTTTTCTACCATGAATAGTTCCGGTAATGAAATGAGTAGTCCCAGTTAGATTACAAACACAGATGGGTTTCTCCCCGATTTTGATAATCTTCTTTTCCGTTCACATTGTCTCAATTCATCCCTCTTTTTTGAGATATTTTGAACTTTTCTTTATTTCTCTTTCACTCATAATTCTTCACTATCTCTCTTTTCTGCTTCCCAGCAATAAATTGAAAGTTCTTTTCACTACTAACTTGCTCCCTAGTATTTTTCAGTCTTCTATGTGAAAAAATTTCTTATCTCTGCTAATATATTTCACAAAATAAACCTTACCTTCCTCTAAATGGTAGGCGAATTTCTTTTTATTATTAAATAAAAATAGAGGTTTTTTGCTATTTTTCAGAGTTTCTCCTTCTTCTTTTCCTATCAGTTTAAAATAATTAGCAGTTAGTGATTTCTGTAATTCGTAATGTATCAGATAGTAAGTTTCCCCACTTTTCGCACTCTCTCTTTTAAACTTATCTACTAAACTGATAATTGCTATTCCTGCTTTTTCCATAATTATTTCGTGTTTCAGCCATGTTTATCTAAAAATTCTTTGGCTGATTTTTTATCTTCTTTACTGGGTTCAATTTTTCCAGCGAACTTTTCTCTATCTGGGTCTAAATTATCACTAGCGGGAATTAGGAAAAATTTGGTGAGAAAATACTTAATTGCGTAAGTTTCAGCGGCTCCTTTGGCTTTGGCGGGGTCAGGATTAGCTCCTATCGCTCAAAAATTAAAAGTTAGTTGCTCGCTAGTATTTTCGCAATTAGTTAGAACTGCTTTTTTTAAATACTTTACTAAGTAATACTCTTCTTTGCGAAATTCCATGTTTTCAATTTCATCGGAAAAAGTTAGGGTTAGTTTTTGTTTTGCTAGTAAGGGTTTTAGTAAAACCAACGCTCGGTATTCGGTAAAATACTTGTAATTTTGGAATTTATTCAGTTCGGTTTTTTTTATTTGTCCAATTTCATGCTGAATACTGGCTAATTTTTGGTAAATATTTAATTGGTTCATAAAATTTCTTGGGTGATTTCTTGGTATTCTTTCACTTTTTGGGAAAGTGAAAAGATTTTGTCTTTTGCTTTTTTTAATTGGTCTAAAAATTCTTCGGGGTTGGGTTTTTTAGTCCAGTCCCAGTTTTTGAGAATGGTTTGAAAAATCGCAGTTAGTTCTTTACTTTCATCCGCCAATTCAATAACTTTTTGGCGGTTTACGTGTTTAAATTTCTGGTTCATTGGCTTTTTTTGTATTCTGAGGTATTATTCATCACAACCCAATCCACAATTAGGCGGGCAGGAGTAAATTACAATATTTCCGTGAAAAGGAGCCGAGCATTTCGCTCTTCCTACTCAGTTGCATTGGCATTTCATTATTTTCATGGCTTTTTGTAAAAAAGGTAGCCGATTGCGGCTAAAATAATAATCACTGCTGTTGTTCAGAAAAAAGTTTTTCAAATTCCGCTTCCGCCATCTTTTACTTTTGGCTTCGGATTAGGAATTACGGGGCTTTTTTGTCCGTTTTTTTGCTCACAATTAGCGTTTTTTTTGTTTTCTTCGGCTAATTCAGCGATTATTTCGGTTCTTTCGCTAGGAGGTAAATAATTATTGCTGAGGCGGTGAACTAAATCACTTATGCTAACTTCACGGCTCCAAAATTCAATCATGGTAGCGAACATGTTTTGAACTTTTTGTTCTCCTAATTCGATTTCCGTCTGTAAATCTTCGGTTTGTTCTTTTTTTTCTCGCATCTGACTGGCTAACTGATCCATTTCTACGAGAATGGTTTTCAAATCGTTTTTTTTATTAGTTAAATCAGAGTTATAATCCTCAAATTTACTTTTTATTTCCGCTAAAATTTCTTTGGCGGGATTTATGCTAAGTTCTTTATTTAGAACTTGTTTTTTTGTTTCTTTTATTATTTCATTCATTTCAATAAAATTGGTGTTGGAGAGATTTGTCCAGTGAGGAAATTTCTCTCAAGTTGTTAAAATAATAACAAGTTCGCGGACTTAGTTTTTTCATTCTATTCATCCGCGAACTGTTTTTTTTAAAATTTGCGTGCTAATTTTTGTTCTTCTGATTTTCATTTAGCAAAGCATTCATTAGGGTTTTCTTTCAGCATCAAACGCAATAATAATTACCTTGAATTTCTATTATATTGCGAAAAATAAACTCCCTCTCGCAATCTTTACATTTGTAGGTAATACTATTTGTCATATTCTGAGTAAAAATCTTTTTCTATTTGCTTTAAAAACTTATCGAGTTGCCATATTTTTCAAGTAGCTACTGCCACTGGAAGTAAGTAAGCAGTCTGAAAAATTCAGCCTTCACTTTTCCGCTTGGGTTTCGCTACATAGCCGATAATTTTATCTGGATCGTTTTTATCAAACACTGGCGAGTTTCCATTATCAATAATGCTGACTAGCAGAGCAGGAACTACGGATATTCCAAATCTTTGAAAATTGTTTTTGAATAACTCGTTTATATCCTGCGAAGCGGCTAAAAGTTTGTCTTTTAGTTCTTCTGGCAGCGAAGATTTTTCTATTCCAAAGGATAATCTTTGTAAGGCTCCTTTCAAATAACTAGTTGCTCAACTATCTATTATCACGGAAAATCCTAAAAATCCCGCGGCAATTGCGGTGGCTAAATCACCAGTAAAACATTCTTTGAGATGGGGTTTTATTCATTTGGCAATTGCTTTGGAAAGAATGAAAACGCCCAAATATCCAAGACATAGTCAAGCAATGTATTTACATCACCTAACAAACTTGATTCGGATATCGGCTAATGCTTGGGCAATCTCTTTTTCATCTCTTTTCTGATTAGCAGCAAATTCTTTTGGAATTTTATTTTTCATTTGCTTTTTTAAAATTGAAAGTCTGCGAGAAAAATCGTTATAATAAGAATAAGAAAATAATGTAAAAATTGTTTTCTGTTTTTGACCGAGTTTCGAACGTTAATCCGATAGGGTAAGTGAGAAACGAGGGTTTTGGTATTTCATTCGTAATTAAGTTTCCTATTTGTAATGAAAAGATTTTCAAAACAAACTAACTAATTCGAAATGAAACCAAAACGCCTACGCAATACTTATTTAGTGGATGGATAAAGGCTAATTAAAGGTTAGTTAGATAAATCTAACAACTTCTTAATAACACTCTTATATCGCACTAATTTTTTTCTCATTTATAACCCTCCCAAAAGGGGTATTTTATTCTACCCCCCTAGGTCTCGATTCCAAAAAAATTACTAATTACAATTTCTCTTTGCGAGACTAAAAAACTCAAAATTCAGCGTATAATCAACTTACTAATTACTTCTTTGTAATCAGTGGTGATTAATTATCGGTAAGGACACTACTTTGCTTGCTTTACTTATCCATGATTAATTTAAGAATACTGTTTTTTTTGCTAATTCCATTGTCCCGAATAGCCCAGTTAAACTGGAACAGAAATTATCATGTTTATCTATCTAGCCAGCCTTATTTGTTGGGGCTGTAAAAACTATGAAAGATGACAAGATTGAGTTCGGAAAATACTAAACTTCTTTTGGAAATTCAATAATTCCTAGGTATTATAAAAATTGTAATTAGTTTTACTTGCGGGGTTTTTTAGGAGGGCGACAACCACCAAAAGAAACAGGGGTTTTGTCAATTAATTCTTCGACATTTAAAGAGGATTTAAGGACTTCCTTAATCATAGCGTCGCGTCCCGCTCCAATTCCTTTTACTTGTAATTTAACATTATGAATACCGTAATCAGTGGCTTCTTGA
>Ga0134125_10003439_pt1 | contig 18307 bp, 15 predicted proteins | sample KB31751_FD_96464 | JGI IMG/M metagenome (GOLD analysis project Ga0134125, IMG submission 96464) | Terrestrial soil microbial communities with excess Nitrogen fertilizer from Kellogg Biological Station, Michigan, USA - KB3-175-1 | ecosystem: Environmental > Terrestrial > Soil > Unclassified ... | reverse complement strand
CTGGCCGTCGAGCGCCGGCGGCCGCCTGGTCGGATCGCTGGCCGGCCTTCCCTACGCTCTCGCCGAAGCCGAGAAGGACTTCCTCGTCCCCACGCAAACCCAGGCGCTGATCTGGGGCGACCTGGTACCCCAGATGATTCTCTCCGCCACCATGCCGCGCTACTGGAATATCACGCCGGCACAGATGCGCTGGGTTTCCGCCAGTATGCGCCATGCCGAATCGATGCTGGCCCGGGCCTCCGTCGATCCCTCGGTTCGCGGCCAGGTTCTCGATGCGGTGCAATCCGCGGCCAGCCTGGTTCGTTATGACGGTGTCGTCAGGCAGATCGCCACCGGCAATGTTCACACCGCGATTGAGCTGCTGACGCCGTCCGAACTTTACGTCATCGGGCAGACGCTCGGCGGCGCGAAGTTCGATGACGATCCCGGTGGCCAGACGCTGGAGCATCTCCGCGCCGAGGTGCCGGATCAGGTGAGCCCACAGGCGATATCGGAGACCTGGGGAACAGTCAAACCGACACTCACGAATTCTTATCGCCCGGAACTCCTGAACCTCAAGACCTTCCCGGCCCTCATGGGCTACTCCAGCCGCATCATGGCGGAGAGCTGGGAATCGAACCAGCTTTATTGGGCGCAGATTGCCGATGAAATGGGCGTCCGGCCCGCCGAAATGGCCCTGCTCGTTCCCAACTGGACGCAGCTCACGGTCGAACGAATTTTTGCTTCTCATCTCGAAGACTGGCCGGCGCTTCTGCGCAGCCTTCGCTCGGTTGGCGATGACGCGTTGGCCGGAAAACTGAAAGAAACAGCGAGGAACTGATCCTGATGCCCAATCTCACCAGGAAGTTTTATCGACGTGTCGCCGCCACAACCATCATCGGCGCTGGCGTGGCGGCCGCTTTTACGGGAGCATGGCTTCTGGCGCAGGAGACGGTCCCCACGTTTCACGCCAAGGTGGATCTCGTCGTTCTGACGTTCACCGTAACGGACAGCAAGGGCAAGTACGTGAATGGCCTGAAGCCCGGCGATTTCCGCGTGACGGAAGACGGCATTCCGCAGAAGGTCGCCACATTCGCGGAAGGCGACCGTCCCGCGATGGAAGTTGGCGAAGGCGGCATCCTGAAACCGCTCGCGCCGCAGTCGCCGGCCGCTGCAGCCGCCGCGAACCTGCCTGAAAAACCACGGCAGGATACGTTCGCCGGCACCAGCGTTTTCGTGCTCTTCGATACCAGCAACTTCATGTATCGTGGGTTCGTCTATGCGGAAGATGCCATCGGAGACTTCATTCGCGGTCTGGATAAAGCTGATTCGGTGGCCGTCTACACGTTCAGCCGGAATCTTTCGCGCGCGGCGGAGCTGACGAGCGACCACCAGACGGCCATCAGCGGCCTGCGCAATGCCGTCGCGGGTGACGACACAGCGCTGTACAACGGACTGCTGCTCGGGCTCCGTGACGCGGCCAAAGTGCCCGGACGGAAGGTCATCATCGTCTTCTCGAATGGACCGGACAACGCCAGCATGGTGGCGCCGGATGATGTCCGCACCGTTGCCGAAGACGAAGGCATCCCGATCTATGTGATCTCGACCAATGACGTCAACAAGGATCCAATTTCAAGCAGCGTTTTCCGCCGCATCACTTCCAGCACCGGAGGCAAAGCCTACTGGGCCAGAAGCTGGCAGAAGCAGGTGGAGGCGTTCGATGCGATCCGTGAGGATATCGGCAATTCTTATGCTCTGACCTATTACCCCGCTCCCAACCCTAATGAGGGATTCCGCAAGGTCAACATCGAGATCGTGACGGATGCCGCGAGGAAGTACCGGGTTCGCTCCCGTCCCGGTTACCGGCCGCGCAGCTTCTGATCGAAACTCAAAAAATAAAAGGGGCACCCCGGAAGGAGCGCCCCTTTGTTTCATTCGGCCCTGCCGCTTTACTTCAAACTGGCCTGCAGTATGTGGATCTGGTTTTCCAGTTCTTTGGACGGACGGTTCGCCAGAGCGAGTTGGCATTCCGCTTTCGCATTAATCGTATCGCCCTTCTGGTTCAATGCCATCGCGTAGTGATAGTGGTAGATCGGATTGAGAGGCGCCTGCTGGACGAGCGGCTTCAGTTCGTCGATTGCGCTCTCCGGCATGTTCTTCTTCATGTAAATCCAGCCGATCGTATCCTTGACTTCGAGGAAGGTTGGCAGACGCTGCTTGGCCTGTTGCGCGTAGGAAAGCGCCAGGGTCGGGTCGCCATTCGTCTCCACAATCAGATACGCCAGGTTGTTGAGAACCAGCGGGTTGTTTGGATCGATCTTGAGCGCCTTCTCGTAATACGTGCGGGCGTGCTGCTCATCCTGCTTGGCTTCGTAGAGCAGCGCCAGGTTCGTCGCGATCGCGGCGTTTTCCGGCAGCGCCTTCGATGACATCTCCATATACTGGATGCTCTTGTCGTAATCGCCCTTAAAGCGATAGCATTCGCCGATGCGGCTCCAAAGGTCCCCTTTGAGCTTCATATCAGTGGTGCTGTTCGCCAGAGCGGAATACGTGGCGATTGCCGGATCGAACTGACGCGCCGCCATCTGAGCATTACCGAGTTCGCGCTGGAGCTGGAACGATGGGGATTTCTGGGCCGCATCGCGAATGAGTTCCACGCTCTTGTCGGCCTGTCCATCCGCCAGAAGCGCCTTGGATTCGCCGAGCAGGCCGCGAATATTACCGGGCGCCGCTTCATAGGCACGCTTGAAATGGTCAAGGGCGTCCTTGTTCTTTTTCTGATTCAGATCGAGCACGCCCAATTCGAGCAGCGTCTCCACCTGCTTCGGGTTCTTATCCAGAACCTCGGTCAGCATCTTGCGGGCGTCGTCGAATTTCGACTGGCGCTGGAGCGCGGCGGCCTTCATCACTCGGCCCTGCACGCTGTCCGGACGAATCTTCAGAATTTCATCCGCCTGGCGCACGGCTTCGTCATAATTCTGCAGCACGATGGCGACCTGCGTCAGCGCATAGCGCGCGGGCAGATAATTCGGGTTCAGCTCAATGCACTTCTGGAACTGCTGCTGCGCCTGCTGGAACTGGTTCTTCGCGAAATACGTGCGGCCCAGATTGAAGCGCGCCACCCAGTTGCCGGGGCGGGCGGTCACAACGGACTGCAGTTCGTTCTGGGCTGTCTCGATATCCCCTTTATCGATCAGGAATGTCGCCTGAAGACCCTTGGCTTCCGGATCCTTCGGATCGTTCTTCAGGATCTGACCGTTCTTCGACTGCGCCATCGTGATGTTGTTCTGGCGGATATAGACTTCAATTTCGCGCTTCAGATAGGCGTTGGTGTTTTTGGAATCGGCCTTGACGCCGGCCTCATATTCCTTGATCGCCTGATCGAGCTGATTGACCCGAACATAGAAGTCGCCCGACTGGAAAAAGGCAGACGGAAACGACTTCAGATCCGCCTTCATGTCGTTCAGCATTTTGACGAGTTCGTCCTGCCGGTGCGTGCCGTAGTAAAACTGCGCCAGCATCAGGCGCATGGAAGTATCCTTCGGCACCGCCGCGATTGCGGACTTTAAAATGGCTTCGGCTTCCGGGAGCTTCTTCTGGCTGACGTAGATGCGGTAGAGTTCCACGTAGCCGTTCAGGTTGGTCTTGTCCTTCGCAACCAAGCCCTTGAACATCCCCTCCGCTTCTCCGGATTCGCCGTCGAGCGCCAGTGTGCGGCCCAGCGCGAGCGTAATGACGTAATCGCCCGGTTTCGCGGTAAGCGCCGTCCGGTATTCCTGAATCGCTTTCTGGACCTGCGCTTTGGCTTCCGGCGCCTTGCCAGCCCGGAAGAACTGCGTCGCCCCGAGCAGTGCGAGATCACCGCTCAGCTTGTGGCCTTCCCACGATTTTGGATTCCGTTGCAGCAGCCCATCCACCATGGGCTGGACATCCTGAATCAGCTGCGCGGATTCCTGGGTATTGCCCTGCGCCGCCATCAGCATGATTTCAGAGAGCTTCAGCGTTGCATCGTCGGCATCGGGAGTGCCTTTTTTCAGCAGCTCCACCGCGCGCCGAAGCGCCTGCACCGCCGTCGAGACTTCTCCCAACTGGAGATCAGTCAACGCCAGCTTGTAATACGCCTCGCCGTATCTCTTGTCCTTATCGAGGGCCTTGCGATACATGAGGCTGGCTTCTTTATACTTCTGCTGTTCGAAGTACTTATTGCCGCTCTCCAGATACTTCTGCTTCAGAACGTTGGGGTCGCGGCTGCAGGCAGCAGAAAAGAGCACAAGGGCCGCGAGGGCAAGGGTGAAATATCGCATAGGATGTGACCTGACCTACTTATTCTCCTACAAGTTCAGCTTTTCCGGACACAGAAGTACCAAACCATAGGACTAGTACCACCAGAACGGCAACAGCTGGGAGACCGGAGCCTTCAGTATACGGCACGGCCGTTAACTGATGACGTAGCATCCTGGGATTGTGAGGTTCAGGCCTTCAATTCGGCCAGAAGTGCAATTGCATACCGAATGTCGGCGATCCGGCGCGCCGGATCGCTCGCTTCGCGTTCAATCGAGAGCGGCCCGCGATAGCCGATCTCCCGTAGTTTGGCAAGAAATCGCGGAACACCCACGGAACCGGCCCCCAGCGCCTTCTCTTTTCCGAGGGCCCCGGCTACACCCGCCTCCGGCCAATCGCCATCTTTGCAATGAATCGTCAGAACCTTCGGCGCCAGAATCCCCAGCGCTTCGATCGGATCGCCGGTGCCGTAAAGGATCATATTGGCCGGATCGAAGTTGATCCCGAGGTTCGCGCGCGCCACGTCGTTCAGGAAGGCCATCAGTATCCGCGCGGGTTCCTGCCCGGTTTCGAGAGCGAAAGTCTGGTTGTGCGACGCCGCATGATCGCAGACCCGGCGGACCATGTCGCGCACGGCAACGTAGTCGGGGTCCGTGTGCGATTCCGGAACGAACCCGATATGCGTCGCGATCCCGGGCGCGCCGATGACAGCCGCGAAATCGCTGACTCCGAGCGTTCGCCGCTCGCGCTCCACGCGGGTAGCTGGCGGAATGAAGCCGACTGTGCGCTGCACGGTCGGGATATCGGCATAGCTCTCGCCGTTATAAGCCGCAAAAACCGTGTAGATCCGGAAATCCGCGGCGTGCAGCGCGTCCCGCCATTGCGGAGCGCACCCGAGATCGAGATTGCCCGGAATTCCTAACTGCCCGGAACGGATTCCCAGGCTCGTAAGCTCGGCGATGGTTTGCGCGGGATCGCCGCCCGCCCAGAACATAACGGCTGTTTCAAGTGGTTCGGATTGAGGCATGTGTTTCGAAAAATCACCGGCTACGCGGTGCGGATGACTGCTCCATTTTTCTCGCGCGATTCCACCATCCGGTCAATCAGCCCGACCGCCTGGGCGGATTGCCGGGGGGGACAGCGCTCCGGCTGAACTTTCTTTGCAACGCAGCCGGCAAAGTATTCGAGCTCGGACGCAAACGCATCGCGATCACTCAAAGGAAGCGTGGCGCCCTCGCCGTTTTCGCGGCAGCGGCGGAATTCGTTCGTGGCGCTGGACCAGTCGAAGGTCGCCGCATCGGCCGTGACCGTGAATTCCATCGAGAATGGATACGCGCTCGGGTGGTGCCAGCCGCCACTGATCAGGATCGGCCCAGGATTCGGATAAATCAGGTCGGCATGAATAATGTCGATGCCGCGCGGCAGGTCGCGATGTCCGCGCGCACGCACCGCTTCCGGCATGCCCCACAATGAGATGCAGAAATCCGCGTCGTGGATCAGCAGATCCATGATGCCCCCGCCGCTGCGCTTGGGGTCGGTCAGCCACGGGCTCCACGCCGGGGCCGCGCAGCGCCGCCGGAACAGGGCGGAACGCACGAGGCCGGCGCCCACAAGCGACTCCGCGAGCTTCTCGTACGAGGGAAAGAAGCGGAGCACATGCGCCGCCATGAGAATGCGGTTGTTCTGTTCCGCTTCGCGAATCAGGCCCTCCGCGCTCGGCACGTCGAGCGAAATCGGCTTTTCGGTCAGCACGTGCTTGCCGGCGCGAAGCGCCGCCGTCGCCGCGGGTACATGCTGATCGGTGGGCAGACAAATATCCACCGCTTCGATTGCGGGATCCGCCAGCGCTTCCCCGAGCGTCCTGTATCCGCGCACATCGGAAAAATCGAATTTCTCGCCCGTATTGGCGAAATTGCCGCCCACGGACGTGAGATCGCCCGTCAGGCGGCGCTCATCGGCATCAACAACCGCGTGAAGCCGAACCCCGGGAACCGTGCGCCACCCCTTCAGGTGGGTCACGCCCATGAAACCAAGACCGACAACCGCGATATTGAGCATTGTTATTTTTGAACCCGCTGCGCTTATTCGGCAACCCGCTTCGCTTATTCGGCAACCCGCTTCGCTTGTTCAGCAACCCGCTTCGCCACAATAATCGTGATGTCATCCGACTGGGGCGCGCCCGCTGCGTGCGCGGCCACGGCCATCCGGATTCTTTCCACGATTTGCGAAGCAGCGAGATGGCGGCTCAGCCGCACCGTTTCCGCGAGCCGTTCCGTTTCGAATTCTTCATTCAGCGAGTCGGCGGCTTCCGTCACGCCGTCGCTGTAGATGACCAGCGTATCGCCGGGCTCCAGCCTGTCCCGATATTCGCTGTATTGTATTTCGGGGATGATCCCGATCACCGGGCCCCCGCCGCGCAGTAATTCGCTTTTGCCATCGGCGCGCATCAGCACCGGAGGATTGTGGCCTGCGTTACACCACGTCAGTTCGCCGGTTTCGCCGTCGAACAGGCAGAAAAACAGCGTGATAAACCGGTTGGACGGGCAGTTCGCGCAGGTGAGGCGGTTCAGCCGCGTCATCACGGAAGCCAGATTCGCCGGCTCTTCGGCAAGCGCCTGCACGCGCGCCTGCAATCCCATCATGAGCAGCGAAGCCGGCATGCCTTTGCCGGAAACATCGCCGAGAACCATGGCCACACGCCCGCCCTGATAAGGAAAGAAATCGTAATAATCGCCGCCCACCGTGCGGCAGGGGGCATTGTGTCCCGCAAGATCGAGCCCTGGCATCTTCGGCGCAACCGAGGGAAGATAGCCCTGCTGGATTTCCGCCGCCTGGTCCAGGTCGCGGGCCATGATCTGCCGTGCTCTCTCCATTTCTGCCAGCCGCGTGTGCTCGATGCGCACCGCCGCCACGTTTGCCATCACCGTCAGCAGGTTAAGATCGTCGCGCGTAAAAGGCCGCAGGATCGACGGCGAATCCACGTAGATAATGCCGATGATTTCCTTCCCGGTCTGCAGCGGCACCGCGATCAGACTGCGGACGTTCTGCTCGATAATGCTTCGCCGCTCCCGCAGCACCTCGTCCGCGAAAGTATCGCAGACCAGAACGGAGGCGCCCGTTTCGACGACGCGGCTGCGTACGGCGCTCGAAATCCGGAATCCTTCACCGCGATTGGCCCGGGGCACCAGTTGACCCTCTTCGAGCGTCAGCAGAATGCCGCGCGCCCCTTTTACCGCATCGATGGCAAGATCCAGAATGAAGCGGAAAAGTTCCGGCAGCGGCCGATTGCCGGAAAGCTCGTTCCCGGCGCGGATGAGAGCCGCCACCTGAGCCGACGCCAGTCCGGAAGGTTCCCCGTGCCCGGCCGGCTTCGCCTTCTCATCGGCCTTCATGATGCTTTCGAGGCTGGTGATGACAGTAGCGCTGCCCACCGTCGATTCCTCGAGATCGCTGGACTCGAAAATGATGACCGGGCTTGACGCCCGCGAAGTCATGCCATCCACGATCAGGATCATGTGGCCGGCCATGATGCGATCGCCGCTCTGGAGCGCGGTCCTGGCGGTCAACGGCTGGCCATTGAGCGTCGTTCCGTTCTTGCTTCCCATGTCGACGATCGTCCAGCCGTCGCCATCACGCTCAAACAATGTGTGCTGGCGCGACAGGCCGGAATCGTTCGGATAGCTGAGTTCGGCGGCCGCGGAACGGCCGAGACAAAGCCGGTCGCCTGCCAGCGGAACCATCTGGCTCTTGCCATCCGGGGAGAGGATCTGCAGTTCTTTCATCCGGTCCGTCTCCGTATTATGGCAGGACTGGGCTCAAACTGCCTCAGACCGGACGAAGGATCACATCCAGCTCTGCTGCAGCGGTTGCGCACTGTTCGCGCGTAACGTCGCGGTGCGTCAGCGCGCGCATCATTCGGTCATTGAAGCCGTTCATCCGGACGCCGCGCTCTTTCAGTCGCGCGCTGATCTCTTTCGGCGCGAGGCCGGCCGCGGAAACGTCGAAAACCACGATGTTCGTCACCGCGGGCGTCACCCGCAACCCCCTGATTTTCGCCAGTTCGCCCGCCAGGAAAACGGCGTTGGCGTGGTCGTTGGGGAGTTCTTTCGGCCCTTCCTCGAGCGCGATCAGCCCGGCGGCCGCCAGAACCCCCGCCTGCCGCATCCCGCCGCCGAGGCGCTTCCGGTACAGCCGGGCCTTATCGATAAGCTGCCGGGAACCGGCGACAATGGACCCCATCGGCGCGCCCAGCGCCTTGGAGAGACAAAACGTCAGCGTATCCACCTTCGCGGCAATTTGCTTCACGCTCCGCCCGCAGGCGGCCGCGGCATTGAACACCCGCGCGCCGTCCATATGGACCCGCACACCGCGCTCATGCGCGCCATCGCAGATTTCATCGATCACATCCTGCGGATAAAATCGTCCGCCGCCCATGTTATGGGTATTTTCGAGCGAAATGGCGCCTGTAGGCGCGGCGTTGAAGGTAACCGGCTTGATGAGCGGACGAATTTGCTCCCACCGCAGGATGCCGTCCGAAGTTTCCACCGTGCGGACATGACAGCCCGAAAACCACGGCGTCATCGAAAGCTCCCAGTCCACCAGGTGGGCGCGGGAATCGGAAATGACTTCCTGCCCGTGCTCGGTCAGCAGCTTGATCCCGATCGTATTCCCCATCGTTCCAGTGGGGACGAAGAGCGCGGCTTCTTTCCCGACGATTTCCGCCGCGCGCGCTTCCAGGCGATTCACCGTCGGGTCTTCGCCGTAGACGTCATCGCCTACCTCGGCGTCGAACATCGCCTGGCGCATGGCTAAAGTCGGTTTGGTAACGGTATCGCTGCGAAGGTCAATGACGGCGCGGTCGCTCATGCGGCGAGAAACTCCTGGAAGATTTCGTTTGAAACCATGATTCCACGGCTGGTGAGACGGAGGCGGCCATCCACGGATTCCAGCATGCCGCTCGAAAGATGGCGCTCGAGCGCCGCGCCGAAACGGCGCCAGTCTGAGGCGTCCGGCTGAACGCCTTCGGTCAGGCGCAGGCCGACAAAGAATTTTTCTTCGCCCGGGTCCGGGCGAACGGATTCGGCTCGAACGGCTTCCCCGCGCTCCGCCCGCTCCACATATTCGAGCGCGGTTTCCACGTTTTGCCAGCGAATGATGCCGTCAAAGGAATGGGCATCGGAACCGAAACCGCGGTAAGGCTCCCGCCGCCAGTACTTCAGGTTGTGGAGCGACTCCGCGCCAGGCTGAGCGAAATTGGAAATCTCGTAGCGATGGATGCCGTATCGGCCGAGGTGCTCCACGGCCGTTTCATAAAACGTGGCGATCTCATCGTCAGACGGAACATCCATGGCGCCATACCGTTTGCCGCCCAGCAGGATCTCCGCCCCCAGACGGCTGTCGTCATCCACTTCCAGCATGTAAACCGAGGCGTGCGACGGCGCAAGCCTAGCCAGCCCATCGAGCGATGCCTGCCAGGATTCCTCCGTCTGGCCCGGCAGACCGGCAATCAAATCCACGCTGATATTGGAAATGCCTTCCTCGCGCAGCAGTGCCACGTCTTGCTCCACGGTTGCCGCATCATGCCGCCGGCCCGTACGCGCGAGCTCACCCCGCACAAAGGACTGCACACCGAGGCTGACGCGATTGATGCCGAGCCTCCGCCAGGCGCGAATGCGCTCGGCATTCAGCGAACCGGGCGCGGCTTCGAGTGTGGCTTCGCGCCACTGAGAGGGAAGCGCGGCAGCCAGCCGCCCAATCGCCTCCGGTTCCATCCCGCTCGGCGTGCCACCGCCCAGGTAAAGGGTTTCCGCCCCGACGGGAAGCTCCCGCAGTTCGCTCACGAGGGCCTTCAGATAGCGCTCTTCGAGCCCCCGCGGCTGCACGCCCGAGGCGAAATTGCAGTACGTGCACTTCTGCGCGCAGAAAGGCCAGGAAATGTAGACTCCTGCCATTTCAGTTCACCCGCGGAGCCGGCGCCAGATGCTTCGTAAACACCGCCGAGGTCTTCGTGCGCTCGTAACCGTCGCGGAGGTAAAACCGATGAGCGTCCTCCCGGCCCAGGCGCGAACGCACCAGCATCTCCTTCAGTCCGCGGCTCGCCGCCCACTGTTCAGCGCGCAAAACCAGCAGCCGGCCGATACCGCGGCTGCGCAATTCCGGCGACACCACAAGCGCGGTGATTTCCGCGCGCGACTCCACGCACAAATGGTGGGTGATCGCTACGGAGATCCAGCCTTTAACTCCGTCGAGGTACGAGGCCACAAAGATCGCGTGATCCGGCTGGCCCATCAGGTATTCAAGTCGCTGCCGCATCACGTCGAGCGGCACAGGATATCCCAATTCCCCACTCAGGAGCGCCACTTCCTGCGCGTCGGGAGGCGTCATTTCGCGAATGCGGATGTCGGCGGGCCCCAAAGCTCAGGATAGCGCCCGCAATGCACCTTTTCGGCCTTTCCCGCATCGAATGTGAGTATGATTGCGATTCGGAAGGCCAATGACCGCGGCCATGCCGACCATGGCTGGCTCAACACTTACCACTCTTTTTCCTTCGCGGATTACTTCGACCCGGAACACACCCAATTCCGCTCGCTGCGCGTGCTCAATGAGGATCGCGTCGCGGCCGGCATGGGCTTCGGCTCCCATCCGCACCGCGATATGGAGATCATTTCCTACGTCGTCTCGGGCGCCCTGGAGCACAAAGACAGTCTGGGCACCAAAGCCACCATGCGCGCCGGCGACGTGCAGCGCATCAGCGCGGGCACGGGGGTTGTTCACAGCGAATACAATCCCTCTTCCGAAGATCCCGTTCATTTCCTTCAAATCTGGATTCTGCCCGACGAGCGTGGCGTCCAGCCGCGCTACACGGAAAAAGCATTCCGGAATATCGCACCCGGCAAACTGCACCTGATCGCCTCGAAATCCGGACGCGACGAGTCGATCCCGATCCATCAGGATGTGGAAGTCAACGTGGCGCGTCTCGACAAAGGCACGGCACTCGATTACCAGTTGCCGGCAGGGCGCTCCGGATGGGTGCAGCTCATTGAAGGAGAACTGGATCTGAACGGAAAGACGCTGCGGCCGGGCGACGGTGCGGCCATCCAGAACGAAAACATGCTCCACCTGCAGGCGCCTTCCAGCGCCCACTTCCTTCTTTTTGATCTGAACTAACCCCAACGGGGCGACAATAAGGACATGGCGGAACGAGAGGTCATCACGCTCGGCGGTGGCTGCTTCTGGTGTGTGGAGGCGGTGTATCGCGAAACCGAAGGAGTCGAATCGGCGGTTTCCGGCTATATGGGCGGCGTGACGCCGGACCCGACGTATAACCAGGTTTGCACCGGAACCAGCGGCCATGTGGAGGTCGTCCAGATCACGTTCGACGCGACGGTGATCACGCGCCGCGACATTCTCGAAATCTTTTTCGTTATTCACGACCCGACGACACTGAACAGCCAGGGGAACGATCACGGAACGCAATACCGGTCCGTGATCTTCTACCACTCGCCGGAACAGAAGCAGGCCGCCGAGGAGATCTGCGGGGAGTTGACGAAACAGAATGCGTACGGCAGGCCGATTGTGACGGCGATCGAGCCGGCCTCGGTTTTTTACAAGGCGGAAGACTACCACCAGAATTACTTCGAGAACAATCCCAACCAGCCCTACTGCGCCTACGTGGTGGCGCCGAAGGTGCAGAAGTTCCGGGCAAAGTTCGCAGCGCGGCGCAAGGCCGGCTAACGCCGCCAGATTTCGGAAACCATCAGCCCGGCGCGCTCGCTCTGCTGCTCCACACGCGACATCCCGGCTTCGCGCATCAGCCGCTCGATCGCGGGCAGCCTCTGAACCCGCAGTCCGGTCGTGATGCCGAAGAACCGGTACATTGTCCAGATCCAGATCCGTGCGTGCAGCCGCCGCCAGCCGCGTTGTGGAATCGCAAATTCGGCAACAATCCAGATACCGCCGGGCCGGAGCGCTGCCGCGAGTTCCCGAACAAGCGGCGCAAGCTCCGCGTCCGTGAAGCAGTCAAGGAAGAAGTTCGTGACGATGCCGTCGTAAGCCCCGGCCGGCCATCGATGCGTGCGCGCATCCCCCTGCTCGAAATGCACGCGCTCTGAATCACGGACGCGGACGCGAGCCAGCGCGATCATCTCCGGGCTCACCTCCACCACATCGAACCGCGCCTGCGGAGCTATATCGAGCAATCGTTCCACGGTTCGCCCGTCGCCCTCTCCGAGAACCAGCAAACGTCGCGCGTCCGCCAGCCGGGGCAGAAAAGCGAACCGGCGCCGCTCGAGCGCACGGCCATACGCCGCGTATTCGATCCATCGATACCAGGGCGCCAGACGGCCGATTTTCATGATGCGGAGCTACCGGAACAGCAGCGGCGTGAGCAGCACGGCGTCGGCAAGAACGCAACGCGCGTCTCCGGGCATCCGGCGTCCCCACCACGCGAGCGCGCAGAGACCGGCCGCGCTGAAAACGATTGCTTCGAACCAGTTCGAATGCCGCGACGCAACCACCGGTATCACGAGGAGCGCAAGCCAGATCCACACTCTGGGACCGGCGGCAGGGCTCCCCTCGCTCCAGCGCTCAATCATCAGCAGATTGCCGAGACACAGCCCGCAGAATGCCAGCGCTGGCCAGGCCAGCTCCCGCACTGGATGTCCGGTTCCCGTCCACGCGATCACAAAAGTTCCCGCGGTGAACAGCAGTGCCGCGAGCGGTTTCTTCCATGCCGTGGTTGCCCACCCGGTCAGGGGGAAAGCCCCGAGATACAGCGCCACAGCGCTTGCCAGCAGAAGCCCCGCCGTAAACAAACTGGGACGAACCAAAAGCGGCATCATCGCAAGATCGGCCCCTACCACCAGCGCAAACAGCGTCTGCCCAAATACCCGATTCCGGCGATAAAACCGATGCCGCAGCGATTCGAGCGGCGATGCCGGGTGGCGCACATCCAGCAGTCTGTCGGCCAGGTAAATCGCCCATACCGTGAGGCCCAGAACGGCGCGGCCTTGCGGCAGCAGCATGGTCGGGTAGCAACGGGCGAGAAAATCCTGCCACACCAGTGCAATCAGCGGCGCGTCCAGGCTCAACACATTGAACCAGAGCCAGATTGGCGGACGGACGCGGGTGGGCATCTATTACTAAGTTACGGGATGGGTTCTCACGCGGGCTGTTGCTGGGTCATACAATGCAGCGTCCCGAGCCCCCAAACCAGTTCCACACAATGGATTCCGATGACCCGCCGGTCCGGGAAGCACTCGGCCAGCGTGTTCAGGGCAACCCGGTCGTTGGGATCGTTAAACGTCGGGACCAGCACCGTGCGGTTCGCAACATAGAAATTCGCGTAGCTCGCTGGAAGGCGCACGCCCTCGAACGACAGCGGGGCCGGCATCGGCAGCTTGCGCGCCCGTACGGGCATTGACTTCACCCGCTCCCAGTTCTCAGCCAGCGGCGCGTAATTGGGGTCCGACGGATTGTCCTCCGAAGCCATCACAATCGAATCGGCCGAGGTAAACCGCGCCAAATCATCGATATGGCCATGCGTGTCATCGCCTGCGATGCCGTTGCCAAGCCACAGCACGCGGTCAATCCCCAGGTAATCCCGGAAATACGCCTCCAGTTGCTGAAGCGAGAGCCTTGGATTCCGCGCCTGCACAGGACTCAGCAGGCATTCTTCGGTGGTGAGCAGCAACCCCGCGCCGTTTACGTCAATGCTGCCGCCTTCGAGCACGATATCCGGCTGCCAGCGCACGCCCGGAATCGCCCGGCCCGCGGCGTCATCGAGCGGATAGTTGTCATATTTCGCCCAGCCGTTGAACCGGAACTTGACCGCCGCCGTTTCGCCCGCGGCGTTCTTTAGAAACTGCGGAGCGAAGTCGCGGGTCCAGACGCGGTCCGTGGCGCGCTCCACAAACTCGACTGCAGCCAGATTGGCCCCACATTTCTCCAGCACGGAGCGGGCGCTTTCCCGAAGTTCTTCATCGCGCACCAGAATGTGGACGCGCTCCACGTCCGCCAGCTTGCGAACGATCTCCCCGTAGACCCACGGAATCGGCTCGAAACGGCCCGGCCAGTCATTTTCGTTGTGAGGCCAGGCGAGCCAGGTGCCCTCATGCGGCTCCCATTCCGCCGGCATCCGAAAGCCGAGCTCCCGCGGCGTCGGAGCAGACATCACGAATGAAACCGTTGCAGGATAGGACCGTAGGCGTCAATGCGGCGATCGCGCAGAAACGGCCAGCCGCGGCGCGTCTCCTCCATTTTCGCGGGGTCGCACTCCACGATGAGGATCTCTTCCTTCTCCTCTGATGCCTCAGCCAGAATGCGGCCGAACGGATCGCTCACAAACGACGCGCCCCAGAATTCCAGCCCCCGATCCGGTGGGCCTTCGAAGCCCACTCGATTCACCGCCGCCACAAAGATCCCGTTCGCAATCGCATGCGATCGCTGAATCGTGCGCCATGCGTCATGCTGCGCCTCGCCGAACTCCGCCTTTTCCGAAGGATGCCAGCCGATCGCCGTCGGATAGAACAGAATGTTCGCGCCCGTGAGCGACGCAAGCCGCGCCGCTTCCGGATACCACTGGTCCCAGCAAACCAGCGTCGCAATGCGTCCGAACTTCGTGTCGAACGCGCGGAACCCCAGATCTCCCGGCGTGAAATAGAACTTCTCGAAGAACAGCGGGTCGTCCGGGATGTGCATTTTGCGGTACAGACCCAGCAGCGAACCGTCGGCGTCGATCACAACGGCGGTATTGTGATAAATTCCGATTGCGCGCTTCTCGAACAAAGACGCCACGATCGCCACGCCAAGCTCCTTCGCCAGCGGCTGCAGCCGCTCAGTGGAGGGCCCGGGAATCGTCTCCGCCAGATCGAACAGCCGCGCGTCTTCTTCACGGCAGAAATACTGCGAGCGAAACAGCTCCTCCGTGCAGATGATCTGCGCGCCGCGCTTCGCCGCCTCCCGAATCTTCTCGCAGGTGTGATCGAGATTGGCCTGCGGATCGAGGGCACACGTAGTCTGGATTAACCCAACTGTAAACTTTGCGGGGATCACTAGAGACCATTTTATTCTGAGAGTTGAGTTCTTCGCTGGTTCTTTTCGATATCGATGGCACCCTCACGCGCGGCATCGGTCCGCATCACCGCCGCGCGCTCGAAAACGCCGTGCGGCAGGTAACCGGCGCGGCCGCAACCACTGAGAACATCCCGGTCCATGGCATGCTCGACGGCGTCATCCTCACTATGATGATGCGCGCGGCCGGAATCCAGGATGACGCAGCCGCCCGCGCCATGCCCGCCATTATCGAGGCTGCGCAGGACCTCTATCTCGAAGGCGTTCCCGATCTGCGCGACAAGGTCTGCCCCGGCGTGACCGATCTGCTCGAAGAACTCGCTCGCCGCGGGACCGTTCGCGCGCTCGTCACCGGTAACCTCACGCGCATCGCGTGGCACAAGCTCTCACGCGCCGGCCTCGACCGGCACTTCGCGTTCGGCGCCTTCGGCGAAATGGCGGCAACGCGCGGCGAACTGGCGAAACTGGCAATCGCCCGCGCCCTCCGCGAAGGCCTGATCACCCCGGACGCACGCATTTCCCTGATCGGCGACGCCACCACAGACGTTGAAGCCGCCCACGCGGCGGGTATTCAGGCGATAGCAGTTCGCACAGGAATCACTCCGCACGAGGATCTGATCGCCGCCAGGCCGCATCATCTGCTCGACGATCTTACGTGCCTCGACCTGTCCATCATCTAAACTAGAGGCTTGTCCCCCAGGTCCGTCTCGCGTCCCTCCAGTTGGCCTCTTCTCTACCTGGCCGTTGCCCTCACTACCTCAGCGACCCTGCTGCTGGAACTCGCCCTGACGCGCATCTTTTCTGTCGTCTTTTATTACCATTTCGCGTTTCTGGCCATCTCCATCGCGCTGTTCGGGCTCGGCGTGGGCGGTGTCCTTTCGTACGTCATCGCGCCCGGCGGAGCCATCTATCGCAAACTCGGGACGGTCAGCCTGATCAACTCCGGGCTGGCTTTGCTGGCTGTCTTTTTCGTGCTCACGCGAGGCGCTGAGGTCGGTACGATTGAGCTCGCGCTCATCTATTTCACCGCCGCGCTGCCGTTCATTGGTACGGGAATCGTGGTCTCGCTCGCCATCTCCGAAACCATAGAGAACGTGGCCCGCGTATATTTCTTCGATCTGCTCGGCGCCGCGGCCGGCTGCCTCGCCCTGGTCGCGCTCCTGAACACCTTCGGCGGCCCGAACACAATCATCGCGGTTTCCGTCCTCTTCGCCGCCGCTGGAGCCATCTGGTTCAGCCTGGGCTCCTGCCGCACCGGCCGAATCGCGGGCGTCGCCATCGGCCTGCTGTTCACCATGTTGCTGATCGTGAACTACGGCCACCGCTTCCTCGAAGTTCGCTACGCAAAAGGCCTGAAGCTGCACACCGAGCAGTTCACCAAATGGAACAGCATTTCGCGCATCGGCCTCGCGAAGGATGAAAACGGCAACGAGATGATCTACATCGATGCCGACGCTTCCACCGGTATCGCCAATTTCGACTTCAATCACCTCAAACCGAACGAAATCGATGACCTGGAGCACCAGGGCCCCGGCGTTCCCTACAATCTGCGGCCCGGCGCAAAGTCGCTGATTATTGGGCCGGGCGGCGGCTGGGATGTCTCCCGCGCGATCGCCGCAGGCAGCCATGATGTGACGGCGGTTGAAATCAATCCCATCATCGCCACCAAAATCATGCGGGAGAAATACCCGTACATGAGCCGCAATCTCTACCTCCGGCCGGATGTCCATCTGCACGTGGAAGACGGCCGCAGCTTCGTGCGCCGCAGCCCGGAAAAATATCAGGTGATTCAGGCGACGCTCGTCGATACCTGGGCTTCCACCGCCGCCGGAGCTTTCGCGCTCTCGGAAAACAATCTCTACACGACCGACGCGTTCCACGACTACTTCACGCACCTCACCCCGGATGGCCTGCTGGCGTTCACTCGCTGGGGCTTCGATCCGCCGCGCGAATCGCTGCGTCTGGTATCGCTCGCGATGTCGGCGCTGCATGATCTCGGTGAGAACGAGCCGTGGCGGCACGTGCTGGTGGGGCGCAGAGCCGGCGGCAGTCTCGACGTGCACGGGTGGGGCGCGCTCGACACAGTCATCTTCTCGCGCTCCGCGCTCAGCGATGCGGACGTAGCCCGCGCCCGGAAAGCATTCGCCGACGCCCACATGCAGGAGATTTATGTTCCGGGCGATCCGCCGCGCAACGAGTTCGGACAACTGCTGCTGGCGAAAGATCCGGTGGCCTGGGAAAAGGATTACCAGTTTGACATCACGCCGGTGAGTGACAACCGGCCGTTCTTCTTCTATACCGTGCAACCGCGCGACGTCGCGAACTTTATCCTGCAGACCCATTCAAAATCGGCGGACTACAAAGTCAATGTCGCGGTGCCGAAGTTATTCAACGCTCTCATTGTCAGCGTGATCGCTGTGGCGATTATTCTGGTGCTGCCGCCGCTCGTGCTGGGTACCCGTCTGCCGCGCGACAGCTCGGTCCGCGGATTTTTGATTTACTTTCTGGCGATCGGTATGGGCTACATTCTGATTGAAGTAGCGATGATCCAGAAGTTCGTTCTGTTCCTCGGGCATCCGACATACGCCCTCACGGTTGTGATCTTTTCCATGCTGGTCTCAAGCGGCCTTGGCAGCTACACCAGCGTGAAGCTGATCGGCGACGATCGCGGCCGTCTGGTGAAGGCGCTCACGATCGTGGCGGTGCTTGTCGCGATCCTCGCATTGATCACGCAGCCAATCCTGGCCGGCGGCGTCGGCTTACCGTTCTGGATCAAGGTAGCGGCCACGGTAGTGATGCTCGCGCCCGCCGGCTTTGCGATGGGGTTGCCTTTCCCGACCGGTCTCCGTATGCTGGAGCGCGCGCACGCGCCCTCCGTTCGCTGGGCCTGGTCGCTCAACGCCGCCGCGAGTGTGATGGGTTCAGTAGGCGCGCTGATTCTCGCCCTCTATCTCGGGCTCATCCAGACGCTGCTGAT
>Ga0134125_10003438_pt1 | contig 18308 bp, 17 predicted proteins | sample KB31751_FD_96464 | JGI IMG/M metagenome (GOLD analysis project Ga0134125, IMG submission 96464) | Terrestrial soil microbial communities with excess Nitrogen fertilizer from Kellogg Biological Station, Michigan, USA - KB3-175-1 | ecosystem: Environmental > Terrestrial > Soil > Unclassified ... | reverse complement strand
GGTACAGGCGGGCGCCGCCATGAAGCGAATCGTCTGCCTGGGCGGCGGTCCCGCGGGCCTGTACACCGCCATCCTGCTGCGCAAGGCCCTCCCCCGGGCCAGCATCGAAGTTTACGAGCGCAACCGGCCGGATGATACCTTCGGCTGGGGCGTCGTCTTCTCCGACCAGACGATGGAGAATTTCCGCACCGCGGACGAGCGCTCGCACGCCGCCATCATCGGCGACTTCCACCATTGGGACGACATCGAGATCCACTTTGCCGGCCGGCGCTTCGTCAGCGGCGGTCACGGATTCTGCGGTATCAGCCGCAAGCGCCTGCTGTGGATCCTGCAGGAGCGTGCGGCAGAGCTCGGCGTCCGCCAGTACTTCGAGCGGGAGGTGGACTCGGAGGGCGACCTCCAGGACGCCGACCTCATCGTCGCGGCGGATGGCGCCAACAGTAAGACCCGCCAACGTCACGAAGCGACGTTCCAGCCGGAGCTCGACCGGCGCAAATGCAAGTATATCTGGCTGGGGACCACCCAGACTTTCAAGGCATTTACGTTCGCGTTCGAGCGCACCGCCCACGGCTGGTTCCAGATTCACGCCTACCAGTTCAGCCGCGATCTCTCCACCGTGATCGTCGAGACCCGCGAGGAGACCTGGAAGGCACACGGGCTGGATGGGCTCGATACGGCAGGATCGATCGCCTTCTGCGAGGAGCTCTTCGGCCGCTATCTCGACGGCCACGCGCTGCAGAGCAACGCCCACCACCTGCGCGGCTCCGCCTGGCTCAACTTCAATCGCGTCCACTGCAGGCGCTGGCACGACGGGAAGGTCGTACTGATCGGCGATGCCGCGCATACCGCGCACTTCTCGATCGGCTCGGGCACCAAGCTCGCCATGGAGGACGCCATCTCCCTGACGCGGCACGTCACCGGCCGGTCCCATCTCGGTTCGGCGCTCGGGGCATATCATGCGGAACGCAGCCTCGAGGTACTGAAGCTGCAAAGCGCGGCGCGCAATCGCATGGAATGGTTCGAGAACGTCGGCCGCTACACGCACCTCCCGCCGGAACAGTTCGCCTACAGCCTCCTCACCGGCAGTCAGCGCATCGGCCACGAGAACCTGAAGGTGCGCGACTCGAAGTTCGTGGACGGCTACGAAGGTTGGCTCGCTCACAGCAGCGGCGTCAGTGACACGCGGCCGCCGATGTTCCTGCCGCTCAAGCTGCGGGGACTCACGCTTGCGAACCGTGTCGTGGTCTCTCCGATGGCTCAGTACTGTGCGGCCGACGGGCTGCCGGACGACTGGCACCTGGTGCACTACGGGCATCGGGCGCTCGGCGGCGCCGGACTCGTGTACACGGAGATGACCTGCGTCTCCCCCGCGGGCCGCATCTCTCCGGGATGCACGGGGCTGTGGAATGAGGCGCAGCGGGATGCCTGGCGCCGGATCGTGGAGTTCGTCCACACGCGCACGCCCGCGAAGTTCTGCCTGCAGCTCGGCCACTCCGGCCGCAAGGGCTCGACCCAGCTCGGTTGGGAGGAAATGGATCACCCGCTGCCCACCGACAACTGGCCGATCCTCGCCCCCTCGCCCCTGCCCTACCTGCCCGGCATCAGTCAGACCCCGATAGAAATGACGCCGGAACAGATGACCGCGGTGACTTCTGAATTCGTACGCGCCACGCAGCTCGGCCTGCAGGCTGGCTTCGACATGCTCGAGCTGCACATGGCGCATGGTTACCTTCTCGCCTCCTTCCTCTCGCCGCTCACCAACCACCGGGATGATGGATTTGGCGGTGACGTTTCAGGGCGCCTGCGTTTCCCGCTCGAGGTGCTGCGCGCGGTGCGTGCGGAATGGCCGCAGGACAAGCCCCTATCCGTGCGCATCTCCGCGACGGATTGGGCCGAAGGCGGCCTCTCCGAGGCGGACCTGCTCGTCATCGTACGCGCCTTCCGCGATGCAGGGGTCGACCTCGTCGATGTGTCCACCGGCCAGACCGTCCCCTGGCAGAAACCGGTATACGGCCGGATGTGGCAGACCCCTTTCGCCGACAAAGTGCGCAACGAGATCGGCATCGCCACCATGGCGGTCGGCAACATCTACGAGCCCGACCATGTCAACTCCATCATCGCCTCCGGTCGCGCCGACCTCTGCGCCATCGCGCGCCCGCACCTGGCAAACCCTGCGTGGACACTCGAAGCCGCGGCGCGTCTCGGCTACGGCGCGCAGTGGTGGCCGAAACAATATCTCTCCGGCCGGCAGCAGCTCGAGCGCAACCTGCAACGTGCCGCGCAGATGCAGGCAACGGCCGCTGCTGCCGCGGCGCCCGTGAGCGCAATGAGCGAGGAGGTTCGATGACTGAGAGCCGTGCCCCGCTGTCGGGCCGACATGCGCTCGTCACGGGTGCCAGCCGTGGGATCGGCGCCGCCATCGCCGCCGCGCTGGCGGCCGATGGCGCAACCGTGTCACTCATCGGCCGTGACGCCGCACGACTGGACCAACAGGCCGCGGAGCTCGGCGGACCGGATCGTGCCGTCCCTGTCGTTGCCGACGTCACCGAAGCGGCCTCGGTCAAAGAGGCCTTCGCCACCGCGCGGCGGCACCTCGGCCCGGTGCACATCCTGGTGAACAACGCCGGGCAGGCGGCGAGCGCCAAGTTCAGCGACACCGACGAAGCGCTGTGGCACAGAATCCTCGGCGTGAACCTCACGGGCACTTACCTTTGCACGCGCGCAGCCGTTGCCGACATGCTGCAGGCGGGCTTCGGCAGGATCGTCAACATTGCGAGCACCGCGGGCTTGCGAGGCGCAGCCTACATATCGGCGTATGCGGCTTCCAAGCACGCCGTCATCGGTCTCACGCGCTCCCTCGCGTTGGAATATGCGACCCGCAACATCACGGTGAACGCGGTGTGCCCCGGATATACCGATACCGACATGGCCAGGCAGGCAATCAGCAACATCAGAGCCAAGACCGGCCGCAGCGAAAGCGAAGCGCTGGCGGCCATCACGGCTACCAATCCGCAGCGGCGGCTCATCGCACCCGCTGAAGTGAGCCATGCCGTCCTCTGGCTCTGCCGCCCCGGAACGGAGAGCGTGACCGGCCAGAGCCTCGTGATCGCCGGCGGAGAAGTGAGCTGATGCCGCGGGAGAAGACGGCATTGAGCGCGGTTCCCGCGACGATCGACGCGGAGACGCGCGTGCACGACGATCACCACATGTCGCTGCGCCTCTGGCTGCGGCTCCTCTCCTGTACCAACCAGATCGAGAGCCGGGTCCGCCAGAATCTGCAATCGAGCTTCAACACGACGCTGCCGCGCTTCGATCTGATGGCGCAGCTCGAGCGCGCTCCGCAGGGTCTGAAGATGAGTGAGCTGTCCCAGCGGATGATGGTGACCGGCGGCAACGTCACCGGCATCACGGACGGCCTGGAGAAGGAAGGTTTGGTCGTGCGCGAGGTCGACTCCACCGATCGCCGCGTGTACCGTGTCAAGCTTACCGCCGAAGGCGAGCGTCAGTTCCGCCGCATGGCGGCGGAGCACGAGCGGTGGGTCGTCGACCTTTTCGGCGCCGTGCCCACGAAGTACAAGAAGCAGTTGATGGACCGTCTGGGCGAGCTCAAGGAGCACCTGGCCGGTCTCGACGGCGCGTGAGCGAGATCACAATGAGACCACACCCGCAGTTCGATCCGGACACCTATGCGCCGCAACACTTTCAGTGGCGCTCGGAGGCGCGCGTCGGCGTGGTGACGCTCAACCGGCCGGAGCGTAAAAACCCGCTGACATTCGAATCGTATGCGGAGCTGCGCGACCTCTTCCGTGCCTTGAGCGCGGCGCCCGGGGTCCGCGCGCTCATCATCACGGGCGCCGGGGGCAACTTCTGTTCGGGCGGCGACGTGCACGAGATCATCGGCCCGCTGACGCAGCGAACCCCAGAGGGGCTGCTCGAGTTCACGCGGATGACCGGCGATGTGGTGAAGGCCATGCGCGCTTGTCCGCAGCCCATCGTCGCGGCCGTGGACGGCGTGTGCGCCGGGGCCGGCGCGATTCTCGCCATGGTGTCGGACCTGCGGCTCGGCACGCCCCGCGCCAAAACGGCGTTCCTCTTCACCCGCGTGGGGCTCGCCGGATGTGACATGGGCGCCTGCTCGATCCTGCCGCGGATCATCGGCCATGGGCGCGCCGCGGAGCTCCTCTATACCGGGCGTTCGATGTCCGCGGACGAAGGGCTGTCCTGGGGCTTTTTCAACCGGCTCACGGCGCCGGAAGCCCTGCTCGCCGAGGCGATGTCCCTCGCGGCACAGATCGCGCAGGGCCCGACGTTCGCCCACGCCATGACCAAGAAGATGCTGCACGCGGAGTGGCATCTGCCAATCGATGCAGCCATCGATGCGGAGGCGGAAGCACAGGCCGTCTGCATGCAGACGCAAGACTTCCGCCGCGCCTACCGCGCCTTCGTGGCCAAGCAACAGCCGCGCTTCGAGGGGGATTGACCTTGGCTTCATCGAGCAGCTTCCTCGACTGGCCGTTCTTCGATGATAGCCATCGTGAGCTCACCGGCCGACTGCGCGAATGGGCAGCGACGCGCCTGATGGGCCCCGCCACGGCAGATGATCGTGATGCGGTCGATACCGCCTGCCGGCAACTCGTGCGCGATCTCGGGCAAGCGGGCTGGACCCGGTACTGCGTACCCGCGGGGAGCCTCCCTGGCGCGGCACAGGGCAGGGGACGTGACGCATTCGATGTTCGCGCCCTGGCGTTGATCCGCGAGACACTTGCACGCCACGACGCACTCGCCGATTTCGCCTTCGGCATGCAAGGCCTCGGCAGCGGTGCGATCTCGCTCGCCGGATCGCCGCAGCTGAAGAGCCGCTACCTGCCCCGTGTTGCCGCGGGGGAGGCCATCGCAGCCTTCGCACTCTCAGAGCCCGACGCCGGCTCCGATGTTGCCGCTCTCCGATGCCGTGCCACCCGCACGTCCGACGGATATTCGCTTGAAGGCGAGAAGACATGGATCTCGAACGGTGGCATTGCAGATTTCTACTGCGTGTTTGCACGTACCAGTGGGCCCGTTGTGCGCGCCGACGGCGCCACCTCCTCGGAAGGGATCACCGCCTTCGTCGTGGATGCGACCACACCGGGGCTATCGATCGCACGGCGTATCGACACGATCTCACCGCATCCGCTCGCGACCGTCGCCTTCCGCGACTGCCAGGTGCCACTGATACAACGGCTCGGCGCCGAGGGCGAGGGATTCAAGATCGCCATGCGAACGCTGGATATCTTCCGGACATCGGTGGCCGGCGCCGCTGTCGGCTTCGCGCAGCATGCGCTGGATGAAGCCGTGGCGCACTCCTCGCAGCGAGCTCTCTTCGGCAAGACGCTCGCGGATTTCCAGCTCACCCAGGCGGCCCTCGCCGACATGGCGACGGGAATCGATGCCGCTCGGCTCCTGACCTATCGCGCCGCCTGGCTGCGCGACCGGGGCGAGCGGGCCACGCGGGAAGTCGCCATGGCGAAGATGACCGCCACCGAAACGGCGCAACGGGTGATCGATCGGGCCCTGCAGATGTTTGGCGGCCGCGGAGTCGCGCGCGGCGAGGTCATTGAGCGCCTGTATCGTGACATTCGCGCGCTACGCATCTATGAAGGGGCCACTGAGGTGCAGCAGCTGATCATCGGGCGCGACCTCGTGCAACGCACCGCGGAGGCACGAACTTGAGCCTGTCACGCTTCCTGCAGCCCAAGGACTGGCCGCGCCCCTCGGGCTACAGTAACGGCGTCCTCGCGCAGGGACGCCAGGTCTTCATCGCCGGCCAGGTGGGCTGGAACCCGCAGAGCGGCAAATTCGAGAGCCCGGGCCTCGTGGACCAGGCCGCCCAAGCCCTGCGCAACGTGCTCGCGGTGCTCGCACAGGCGGACGGACGGCCGGAGCACATCACGCGCATGACCTGGTATCTGACGAGCCGCGCCGAGTACCTCGTCCGCCTCGAGGAGGTCGGCGCGGTCTATCGTGGGATCATGGGCAAGCACTTCCCGGCGATGAGCGCCGTGGAAGTGAGCGCGCTCATCGAGGCGCAGGCCAAAGTGGAAATTGAGGCCACGGCGGTCATACCTTAAGGTAGTTTAAGCGCCGGATCCGGGCTCCTGCCCGGCCCAGCGCGTCTCGGGCAAAAAGCGTGGTTTTTGCCCGAGACTCGGCCTCCTGCGGCGGCCGGGCACATCCCTGTGCCTGAGCTGCTAGAGCGCCACGTCTTTTCTGTCGGCGACATCATTCAATGAATCGCGAGTTGTCATGTCCTTGAATCCAGTCGATCTCTACGATATCGCAGGCGCGCTCACTGAAGAGGAGCGCATGGTGCAGGAGTCCGTCGGTCGTCTCGTCGACGACAAGGTGCTGCCCATCATCCAGGAGTGTTTCGAGGCGCATCGCTTCCCGAAGGACCTCATTCCCGAGCTCGCGGCGCTCGGCCTGCTCGGCTCCTCGCTCCAGGGCTACGGCTGCGCCGGTCTCAATGCCATCAGCTACGGCCTGATCTGCCAGGAGCTCGAGCGCGGGGACTCCGGCATCCGCAGCTTCGTCTCGGTGCAATCCTCGCTTTGCATGTATCCGCTCCACGCCTTCGGCTCAGAGGAGCAGAAGCAGAAGTATCTTCCCGGCATGGCGCGCGGGGAGATCATCGGCTGCTTCGGGCTCACCGAGCCGCACGGCGGCTCCGACCCGGCCAACATGAAGACCCATGCCAAGCGGCGCGGCAAGGATTGGGTGCTGAATGGGTCGAAGATGTGGATCACCAACGGCGCCATCGCCGATCTCTCGGTCGTGTGGGCGATGACCGAGGAAGGGATCCGCGGCTTCATCGTCGAGAAGGGCACCCCGGGATTCGCGGCACCGGAGATCGAGCGCAAATTCTCACTCCGCGCCTCGGTCACCTCCGCGCTGTTCTTCGACAATGTGGTCGTACCGGATGCCAACGTGCTACCCGGCGTCGTGGGCCTCAAGGGCCCCCTCTCCTGCCTGACGCAGGCGCGCTACGGGATCGCCTGGGGTGTCATCGGCGCCGCGCAAGCCTGCCTGGCGCAGCTGTTGGATTACTCCAAGACCCGTGTCCTCTTTGGACGGCCCCTCGCGCAGAATCAGACCATTCAGATCCGCCTGGCCGACATGGCCCGGCGCATCACAACCGCACAGCTCCTCGCGCTGCAACTCGGCCGCCTCAAGGACGAGGGCAGGATGCAGCCGCCGCACGTGTCGCTCGCCAAGTGGAACAACTGCCGCATGGCCCTCGACATCGCGCGTGATTGCCGCGACATGCTGGGTGGCGCCGGCATCAGCGCCGAGTACGTCCCGGTCCGGCACATGCTGAACCTCGAGAGCGTCATCACCTACGAGGGCACGGAGACGATCCACCAGCTCACGATCGGTCGCGAGCTGACCGGACTCAACGCCTTCTGACGCGGCACGACGTTCACGGGATTTTTTCGTCCCGCCCGACCGTCGCCGGCCTGCCGCTGATCATGGCCGCAGCGGCAGCCAGCAGGTACGAGGCTCTGCCGGGAGTTTCCCAGTATTCGGCGCGCTCCATGGTGACGCGGAGGACGGACAGATGCTCGTCTTCCAGTCCCTTGGGATACCAGGCCCTCTGCTCGAAGGACCAGAGCTCTGCCGCGAGCGCTTTGTCGCGCAGGATCCGTGCTTGCCCCGTGACCACGACGTAGGTCTTCTTCGCGGGCTCCGAATAACCGACGCTCACGCGCATGTCATGTGTCAGCTCGTGGGCTTTCGGGCTGTGATGGTCTGTGAAGAACCACAACGTTCCGTCAGCATCGCACCGCAGCGTCTGGATGGGCCGCGTATGTAGAGCGCCATCGAGGTCCACGGTCGTGAGCAGACCGACCTGGATGCGCTCGATCAGCTCCTTGAGCCTCACCAGGCTCCCGCCCTCGCTCATCGCACCGCTACCGCCGCACGCAGTCTGGCCAGGTCGTGATGCCGGGTCGCAATGTCGGGGCGGTCGGCGGCCACCCGCAGATCCCTCAGCACCTCGAGTGAGCGCAACAGCACCGAGAGCGGCGGCCCGCTCGCGGTAAGACCCTGCGACTGTTCCTCGCCCAGCCTCGCCGCCGGCTGCTCGATGAAGCGCATGACGAGCTCGTCGTGATGCTGCGCCGCCGTTCGCCCGAAGAGATCGCAGACTTCGAGGAAGGCCCGCGCGTTGCGCCGAAACCAATCCGCGTCCCGATGCGCATCGAGGAGCTCCAGCAGCTCGTCCAACAGGCTCCTGCGCGTCATGCAGTCCTTCAGGCGTGCCTGGTCACCGGGCAGCATGAACAGCATCTTGTCGACGAGGAGCGGCCCGTAATAAGGATCACTTGCGCGGCAGAGCCCGAGCAGCAGGTCGATCTCGTTGATGCCCGAGAAATCCCCCGCATTGGCGCCGCGGTACTCCTGCCGGCCGACCCTGTAGGGCTTGTAGTACGGGCGCACACAATAGAAGAACCGCTCAACATCGAGGCTCGCCATCAGCCGGCCATTGGCTTGAATCACTTCCCCCAGCGACTGCTTCGCCGCTTCGAACATCACGTCCACGACGGGGCTCGAGACGCCAAGATGCACGATGCTCGTGAGCGCATCGGCGGCGCGCTGCAGCGAGAGAATGCCGCGCGTGTTCTCGTCGATGAAGAGGAACTCGTCGGCCAGGGAGGTGAAGCTTTTGCGTAGTCCGGCGCGCGCCCTGTTGTGGATCGTCAGGTGTGCGGTGGCGAATCTCGGCGCCATCCCGAGAGAGGCGCCACAATGAATGGCGAGCGACGAGGCCTCCGGAAACGGCGAGCGCTCCTCTCGCGCGGGATTCGTGAGCTCGTGCCGACGGAGTGCGCCGAGGTACATGCCCACATTGCCGAGGACGCCGAACGCGCTGTCGAAGCCCTCGCCCGTGTTGCCTTCGGCACGCAAAGCAGTGACGTAGTTGTGTCCCTCGTCGCGTAATGCGTTCTTGATCGTGCCACCGACACCCAGCAGGCGCGATCGGTCCTCCTGGGCGAAGTAGAGCTCCTCGAGCTCGGTATTCATCTGCACGAAGGATGTTCGAATCCAGTGCTCGAAGGCTTCCGCGTTGTTGCTCATGGGCAGGGGCGGCCCCGGGTTTCGTTTCTCGATTCTGACCCTATGCTACAGGGAATGTTCGAGAACATTGTCCTCGCGGATACCCGGCGCCCCGGCCGGACGCAGAACGTTGGCCTTCTCTCCCGCCCCTCGGCGAAACGGCGTCGCTATATCACCTTGACCAGCGCGAAGATGATCAGGATCACCCCGATCACCACCAGCAGATGGATGGCGCCGAACGTCACCTTCACCGCGAGCCACAGCACCAGCCAGGCGATGACGAACACAATTCCGAGCAGCGAGAGGACTGCCTTCATCGAAACGTACCCCTGAACCGCCACACCTCTCCAGAAAAGCGTCGGGCGGGGGGGCCGGTTCCAGAGCTGCGCCGGGTTGCGGACCGGCGCAAGGCTCCGGCGGCGCGCCAAGCTTCCGGACAGCGCCTGCTTCCGGCCAGCGCCTGCTTCCGGCCAGCGCCTGCTTCCGGACGGCGCCGGTTCTCGGCCAGTGTCGATCCCGGGCCAACATCGGTTCCGGGCCTGAGCCGGACTCGGGCCGAGCCGCAGCCGCCGATCGCCGCGGCCCATCCAGTACCCGGCCGCCAGGGTAACTGCATGGACGGAGACTCGCGCGCTTCTTACTCTTCGGACATGCGAGAGCTGCGTGACGTGAAGAAGCTGGACGATCGCTTCGGTCAATTCCTGGTGCGCGTCAAATGTCCGGCTTGCGGCGCCTCACGTGACATCGCAGCGGAGGCGCTGGCACGCCTCGTGGGTTGGTCGATGAGCCTGGAAAACCTGGCGCCGCGGCTGCGCTGCTCCAAGTGCGGCGCCAAGGGCGGTGCGACGGTGACCCCCGTCGGCCTGCCGCGGCCGCGGGGGTTCACCAGCAATCCGCACTGATCGGAGTCGTTTGGAGATTAGCCTTCCGCGTGACGGGTGGCCTCGAAGAGGAACCATACGCGCCTTTCCGTCTCGTCGATCCAGTTCTCCAGCAGGCTCGCAGTGGCCACATCGCCGAGCTCATCACACGTGCCGTGCAGGGAACGCATGTAGCCGGCGAGTTGCTTGTTGTCTTCCCTCAACTCCGCCAGCATGTCACGAGGAGTCACGAAGGCCGCATCGTTGTCCTTGATCCGCTGCAGGCGCGAAATCTGTCCGATTGATTTCAGCGTGGGTCCGCCAATCTTTCGCGCTCTCTCCGCGATATCGTCTGTCATCTCGAAGACCTGGCTCGCCTGCTCATCCAACAGCAGATGCCAATCGCGAAAATGCGGGCCTGACATGTGCCAGTGATAATTCTTGGTCTTCACGTATAGCGCGAAGGTGTCGGCGAGCAGCGTAGTGAGAGCGGGCGGAAGATCTTTCACCGCTTCAGCGCTCAAGCCAGAGGGAGTGTCCAGGGCAGGGGTCTTGCGATCAGTGGCCATTGTCGATTCCTCTGCTTGTTACGGTCGGTTGAGGATGCGGACTTCGGATCCATCATATCGCCGCGAGAGCCCTCAGACGAGTTTTGCGTCCAGGGTGATCTGCGCCTTGAAGAGCTTCGATACCGGGCAGTTCTTCTCGGCATCGCCAGCCAGCCGGGCGAAAGACTCCGCATCGATATTGGGTACCTTTGCACGCAGTGTGAGGGCGGATTTGCTGATTTTAAAGCCTTGTCCCTCCGGCTCGAGCGTGACCGCGGCCTCGGTGGCAAGCTCAGTGGGTGAGAACCCGGCGCCCTCGAGCTGGAAGGCGAGCGCCATGGTGAAGCACCCGGCATGAGCCGCGGCGATCAGCTCCTCGGGATTCGTACCTTTCTCACTCTCGAAGCGGGTCTTGAACGAATACGGTGTAGCGGCCAGGACACCGGAATCGCTCGACAGCTCGCCCTTGCCAGTGCGGCCGGTGCCGCGCCAGATTGCTTTGGCTTTGCGGATCATGGGGACTCTCCTTTTCGGGACGGATGGGACGGGAACGCGACCTATATTACTACGGCCCGGCGCCTACGCGTCCGCAGAACACGTCCGATACCGCCGTGAAATCGCACGTATCTACTAGACGCCGCTCCCAAACTTGTGCTGCGCGTAAGTTGGCACCCACTCGTTATGCGCATTTGTGACGAGTTATGACCGCGCCGTGCATTTTCATACAAACACGTACCTTGCAGACATTTCCGTCGACTCGTTGCGGGGCGCAAACTGATTCCACTTGATGAGATGCCTGCCGCACCGACTCGCGATATGCAGTGTGATCGAAGGGTCGAGGACTTCTACTGGTCCCGCTTCGCAACCGGTGACGATACCTTGCTGGTGATCGAGGTCAGCGACTCGACCTTCCGTTACGATGGCAAGATCAAAGCGCCGCTCTACGCGCGTTACGGCATTCCGGAATGCTGGATCGTCGAGATCGAGCACGCGCGGCTACATTTCTTTCGCTCGCCCTTCGACGGGCGTTATACGGAGATTTCCTTCATCTCCACTCCCGGGGTAACGGAATTGCCCGGTCTGCGCGGGAAAACGGTCGACTTCAGCAGGCTGCTGCAGCCATGACAGCCGGATCAGGACGCGAGCAGCTCGCGTAGCGAGGTGCAGGCTGACTGCGCGGCAGGACCTACAATGACGTGGACGCAATCAGCGGCAGCGACGGTCACTCCACGCAGGCCGAGTGCGCGAATCGCCGCGCTGTCGACCTTCGCCGCGTTCGTGACTCCCACGCGCAACCGCGAGGATGTTCGCTCGATGCTGCGGACATTCGCGCGACCACCCAAGGCGTCGAAGAGCTTCTGAACTACGGATCTCTCGAGCGACGGAGCCTCGGCGGCTGCGGCGGCCGCGTCGCGTACATCGGACGTACCTGACGGAGCTACCGCAGAGGCGGGCTGTGGCCGCTCACTCCCCCGCGGCAATACTGCAATGGTTTCCCTGATCTCGCCGGCGAGTTGATCCGCAACGGGCCCTACTACCACCTGTAGCGCGGTAGCGGAGGGTCGCACGATGCCCCGCGCACCCAGTCGCTTCAGTGCCTCTGCATCGACCGTCTGGTGCGTTCTGACTATCAGCCGCAGGCGCGTCGTGCAGGCCGTGACCGACTCGAGGTTCCCGGCGCCTCCGAGGGCTGTGATGTAAGACCGGGCCCGGTCGTCGGATCCCACCGACGGAGCGGTGGTTGCTGCGGCGGCGGTCTCCCGCCCGGGCGTCTTCAGATCGAACCTGACGATCGCGTAACGGAAGACACCGTAGTAGAGCCCGAAATACAACGCGCCGACCGGAAGCAGCCAGAGCGGCTTGGCGGCGAATTTGTAGTTGAGGACATAGTCGAATAGTCCCGCCGAGAAGCCGAACCCGAGGCGCACCCCGAGCGCCTTCATGATGATGAAGGAAAAGCCCGTGAGCAGCGCGTGCACGGCATAGAGCGCGGGCGCGAGGAACATGAAGGAAAACTCGACTGGCTCGGTGACGCCGGTGAGAAACGAAGTCAGCGCGATGGATGCCAGCAGGCCGGCCACCGCGCGGCGCCTGTCCGGCAGCGCGGTGTGATACATCGCAAGGCAGGCGGCCGGCAACCCGAACATCATCACGGGGAAGAACCCGGCCATAAACTGCCCGGCCGTAGGATCTCCGGCGAAGAAACGGTTGAGATCTCCGGTGTGGCCGTGATAGTTGCCGAGCACGAACCAGGCGATGCTGTTGATGACATGATGCAGGCCGGTCACGATCAGGATGCGATTGAGCACTCCATAGCCGAAGAGCCCCCACGGCCCGGCGGCGAGCACGGCGCGGCTCAACGTATCCATGCCAACCTCGAGCCGCTGCCACTCGAGACCGAAGGCCGCCGCGAGAGCGAGCGCCGCGACACCGCTCAAAATGGGCACGAACCGCCTGCCGCCGAAGAATGCCAGGTAAGGCGGCAGATTGATCCGGTGGAACCGGTTGTAGAGCACGCCACTCAGCAGCCCGCAAAGGATGCCGGCCGGTACGGTGAGCGTCTTCAGCTCGTTCTGCTTGAATGCCTCGATCGCCAGATTCCTCGCTTGCGCGCTGAGCGCCGTGAGCGCTACGGGCGGCGTGATGAACACCTGCGCCCCTTGTGTCGTGACGAGGTAGGCCACCACGGCGGCGAGGCCCGCCGCGCCGTGATTCTCGCGCGCTAGTCCGACCGCGACACCCACGGCGAAGAGAAGGCCGAGGTTGTCGAAGATCGCCTGCCCTGCGGCCCCGAGGACCGGCAGGTTCAGGAGGTCCGGCTGACCGAAGCGCAGCAATAGCGCCGCGACCGGAAGGACCGCGATCGGCAGCATCAGCGCGCCGCCGATTCTCTGCAGTTGGGCGAATATTTGCTTCATGACGCTGTGCGCTGCAGTCGCGACCCGAGCGGATCGCGGGCTTGGGTTAGACGGATTGTGGCTCGCTGTCGCGGGCCGCCAGGTGAACTCCGAGCGCGCGCACCGCCTCGGCGGAGCTCTGCTCGAGCGCCTGGCGCGCGACGTGGGCGCATTCCTTCAATGTCAGCTTACGGACCAATGCCTTCAACTCGGGAAGGACGGACGGCACGGCGGAAAGCTCATGCACCCCCAGCCCGATCAATATCGGCGCCGCCGCCAAGTCGGACGCCAGGCCGCCGCATACCGCTACGCGACGTTTGCGGTTCTGCGCGGCCTCCGCGGCTCGCGCGATCAGCCGCAACACCGCAGGATGCAGGGCATCGAGGCGCGCCGCCAGCTCGGGGTGCCCACGGTCCATGGCCAGGGTGTATTGCGTGAGATCATTGGTGCCGATGGAGAAGAAATCCGCTTCCGCCGCGATGCTGTCTGCCATCAAGGCCGAGGCCGGCGTCTCGATCATGACGCCCACTTCGATGGCTTCACCCCGTCCCAGGTCACTGCGCGCTTCCTCGACCATGGCGCGCACGGAGCGGATCTCGGCCACGTCCGTGATCATCGGGAGAAGAATGCGGCACTGTCCGTACGGCCGCACACTGAGAATCGCGCGCAGCTGCTGACGCAGGAGGTCAGGCCGCCAGAGACTCGTGCGCACGCCGCGCAGGCCCAGGGCCGGATTTTCCTCCGTCGGCATCGGCAGGTAGGCGATCGGCTTGTCGCCACCGATGTCGAGCGTGCGAATGGTCAGCGGCTTGCCCGCGAGCGCCGCGGCAAGCTGTTGATATTCGGCCTGCTGCTCTGCCTCGCTCGGCGGAGTTTCCCGGTCGAGGAACAGGAACTCGGTCCGCAGCAGACCACAGCCTTCGGCGCCGTTGCGCGCCGCCGCCTGCGCTTCCGCGAGCGATCCGATGTTGGCAAAGACTTCGATGCGTTGTCCGTCGGCCGTGTAGCAGTCGCGTTGTGCGGCCTCGCACTCGGCTGCGCGCTGCGCGGCCCTGAGCTCGAGCTGCCGGCGTGCCGCGGCGAGGCGCTCCGCGCCCGGATCGACGTGCAGCAGGCCGCCATCGGCGTCGAGCAGCAGCGCCGTCCCCGCCATGATCCGCTGCACCGTGGGGCCGAGAGCGACCAATGCCGGGATACCCATCGCCGCGGCCAGAATCGCCACGTGCGAAGTGGCTCCTCCAGCCGCGAGACAGATGCCCGCCAGTCGCGTGGCATCCAGGGCGACCAGCTGTGAGGGCAGCAGTTCGTCCGCGACCAAGATGGCATCCTGCGGCAGTTCTTGAATCGCTACGTCGGGATTGCCGCTTGCGGCAAGCAGCACCTGCCTCTCGAGATCCAGCAGGTCATCCACGCGCTCAGCCATCCGCGGATCACCCAATGCGCTCAGTGCTTCAATGCTGCCCCGGACCGCCTGCCTCCACGCATATCCGGCGCTTGCGCCCCCGGCGATGAGTGAGAGGGCACTCTCCGCGAGCTCCGGGTCCTCGAGCAGCGCCAGATGCGCCTCGATGATCTCGCGGGCCGTGCTGGATGCCGAGGGGCGAGCCGCTTCCAATCGTGACCGAACCTGACTTCTGGCCCGCTCGAGTTCCGATGTCTCGTGCGAGACACCTGCCCCGTTCGGCGCGACGTCCATCTCGCGAAGGCCCAGCGGCACGGCTTGCCCCACAGCGAGGCCCCGACTCGCGATGACGCCGGACAGGATGGTCCCGGCGCGCATTTCCATCGGAGCGTGTTGGCGGACAGGCTGGTCTGCCGTACGCTGCTGGGTCGGTGAAGATCCGCCACCGCCACTCGCCTCGCCCACAGCGGTCAGGAGAGCCGCCACAGCGTTCATAGCAGTTACTGCATCGGTGCCGGACGCGCGGATCTCCACTTCATCACCACGGTGAGCTCCAAGCTTCATCAGAGCGACGGTGCTTCGTGCATTGGCGGTACGGTCGTGCGCTGAGAGCCTGACCTCGGCTGCGAGTCCCTTGAGCACGCGTGAGATGTGTGCCGCCGGCCGAGCATGAATTCCATGCTCGAGGGCCACTCGCACCCGCCGGCGTTCTCCTGTCTCGTTGCCGACCTCGGCGGACTCCCGCTGCCCAAATTCGCTCCGCTGGCCAGCCTCCTCGACCGGCGCGATCTCCATGAGGACGTCGCCCACCCCGATCTCACGATTCTCGACGCGGCGTACGACCGTAAAGCCGCACCCCTCCATCACGAGAACAGGTGTCAGCAGGCTCTTCGCGCGGCGGGCCAGCAGGTCGAGATCGAAAGTGATCAGCCGCTGCCCCGCAGTCACCCGCTGCCCGAGCTTCACGTGTGCCTCGAAGCCCTCGCCAGCGAGGCCCACCGTGTCGATGCCGACGTGCATCAGGATGTCGGCGCCCGCTTCGGTGCGCAATGTGATGGCGTGTCGGGATTCCGGAAAGGCGATGATCTCGCCGTCGCAGGCCGCGTGAAGCGTAAAGCCGGTCGGATCGATGGCCAATCCGTCGCCTAGCATCCGGCCGGCAAAAACCGGGTCGGGCGTCTCAGCGAGCGGGGTGCTCCAGCCTGCAAGTGGCGCCACGAGGACGAGCGGACGAAGCTTCTCAATGGGGCGCATTTTGCAGAAGACTTTCGGACTGGAGATGCGAAGTCAGGTCCCCCCTTATAGCAATGCAAAACCGTCCGGCTCCACTCCCGGCTGCCGGGCGGAACGGCAGGGACCATTTAAGTGCCACTATAGTACCACTAATGATAAAATGCCATTCCAATGCAGACCAGTCATCGATCTCAAAATATTTTCCATTCAAATACATCGCGTTACGCTTTACCTGAGTGCCAATATGGCACAAACTGGTTATGTATTGGTAATATTAGAACCATTCGAGCGCCCGCGCGCAGGAGAGCAGCTTTGATACTGTCACAGAGCGTTGGCAAGTTGGATGAGTCCAGCCCCCTGCCCCTGTATCAGCAGCTGCAGCGGGCGCTGCGCCAGGCGATCGAGAATCGCGTGCTCGGCCCTGACGACGCGCTGCCGCCCGAGCGCGACCTCGCCAACGAGTTCCGCATCTCGCGCATCACGGTGCGCAAGGCGATCGATGGCCTCGTGAGCGAAGGCATGTTGGTCCGCCGCCAGGGATCTGGAACCTTCGTGTCCGCCCGCGTGGAGAAGAACTTCTCCAAGCTGACTTCATTCTCCGAAGACATGCGCGCGCGCGGCCGAATGCCGCACAGCGTCTGGTTGAAGAAATCGGCCGGCAGTGTGACCCCCGAGGAAGCGCTTACCTTACGCTCGAGTCCCGGTACGCCTGTGTATCGCTTTCATCGCATCCGCTTCGCGGACGATACGCCGATGGCGGTGGAGTACGCGACCGTGCTCGCCTCGTGCCTCCCTTCGATCGATGCGGTGGAGTCCTCATTGTACGAAGCGCTGGAGCGCGCCGGCAGCCGCCCGGTACGCGCATTGCAGCGGCTGCGTGCAGTCCTGTTGGCCGCCGAGCAGGCCGAGCTCTTGAAGGCGAAGGAGAGGGATGCCGGCCTGCTGGTCGAGCGGCTGGGTTTTCTCAAGGACGGCGGTGCCGTGGAGTTCACTCAGACTTATTACCGAGGCGAGATCTACGATTTCGTCGCCGAATTGAGCGTCTCGTCGTGAGCGAGCGCCAGATGTCCACCCGCATGCATGTCGAGGCCGGACAGGCGGCGCAAGCCGTTCGCGATCAGCTCTTCTCCAACGCGGAGAGGATGCAACGGCTCGGCGAGCGGCTGCGGCGGCTCGCGCCGCGCGCTGTCGTGACCTGTGCTCGCGGCAGCTCCGACCACGCGGCGACTTTCGCGAAGTATCTGATCGAGACGCGGCTCGGCGTACTCACCTCCTCCGCCGCGCCATCCGTCAGCTCCGTCTACGACACTCGCCCTGATCTCAGCAATTCCGTGTGCCTGGCCATCTCCCAGTCGGGCGCCAGCCCGGATATCCTTGCCGCGGTGGGCAAGGCGCGGGAGGCCGGCGCGATGGTCGTGGCACTCGTCAACGCCACGGATTCGCCGCTCGCGCATCGCGCCGATCACGTGGTACCGCTCTGCGCCGGCGCGGAGACGAGCGTGGCGGCGACCAAATCCTTCATCGCGTCGCTGGCCGCGATCGTCCACCTGGTGGCATGTTGGGCCGACGATCGGGAGCTTTCCGAGGAGATCCGCAAGGCGCCGAGACACCTCGAGCGCGCCTGGAGTCTCGACTGGAGCGCGGCGGTCGAGCGTTTGAAATCAGCCACCGGTCTCTTCGTGGTCGGCCGGGGAATGGGACTCGGCGTGGCGCAGGAGGCGGCACTCAAGCTCAAGGAAACCTGTGGACTACATGCCGAGGCAGTGAGCGCCGCGGAGCTGCGCCATGGCCCCATGGCACTGGTGCGCCCCGGTTTCCCCGTGCTCGTCTTCTCCCAGAACGATGAGGCCCGCGCCGGCGTTGAAGCCCTCGCCGAAGAGCTCGTGGCCCGCAAGGCCGACGTCATCATCGCCGGCTCGCGCTGTCAGGGGGCCCTGAACCTCGCCTCGGACGCCGCACACCCTGTCATTGAGCCCATGCTGATCGCACAAGCCTTTTACCGCATGGCGAACGCCCTGTCCCTGGCCCGTGGCCTCGATCCCGACCGGCCGCCCAACCTGAGAAAAGTGACCGAGACCGTTTGATGCCCATCGCGCTTCTCAACGGACGGGTGCTGCGCGAGCAGGCGCTCGTCGCACGACAGTGCGTGCTGCTCGAGGGCAGCCGCATTCTCGACATCGTTCCCGAAAATCATCCGAGCTGTCGCGGGGCGATCCAGATCGACCTCCGCGGCAACCTGCTGCTGCCGGGCTTCATCGACTCGCAGGTGAATGGC
>Ga0134125_10003437_pt1 | contig 18309 bp, 16 predicted proteins | sample KB31751_FD_96464 | JGI IMG/M metagenome (GOLD analysis project Ga0134125, IMG submission 96464) | Terrestrial soil microbial communities with excess Nitrogen fertilizer from Kellogg Biological Station, Michigan, USA - KB3-175-1 | ecosystem: Environmental > Terrestrial > Soil > Unclassified ... | reverse complement strand
CGGCACGCCTTCACGCCGCTGCTGCGGGCGACGTTTGCCGTGCGCTACAACAGCCTCGCTAACCGGACGGTTCCCTTCTTCGCCAGTGTGCGCAATGTTTCGGCCGACGCCGGCATCGCCGGCAACGATCCGTCGCCCAACGCCTGGGGACCGCCGGCGCTGAGCTTCAGCGGCGGCTGGGCGGGGTTGAGCGACGGCCTGCCTCTGCGCAACCGCGACCAGACATTCACCTTCGCCGGCGACGCCACCTGGAACCACGGCGACCACGCCCTGAGTTGGGGCGCAGACCTGCGGCGCTTGCAGTTCAACTACCGGCAGCAAGCGAACCCGCGCGGCAGCTTCACCTTCAACGGCGCCGCCAGCGGCAACGACTTCGCCGATTTTCTTCTGGGGATACCCGACGCCGCCACGCTGGGCTTCGGCAACGCCGACAAATATCTGCGGCAAACGGCCAGTGACGCCTACCTGACCGATGACTGGCGCTTCAGCGAGAGCCTGTCGCTCAGCCTGGGCGCGCGCTGGGAGTACCAGGCGCCGATTACCGAACGCTACGACCGGCTGGCCAATGTGGCCATGGCGCCGAACTTCAGCAGCGCCGCGACCGTCACCGGCGCGGCGGCGGCGCTCGCCGCCGACCACAGCGGCTTTGAGCCGCGACTGGGGCTGGCCTGGCGCCCCATGGCGGCATCCTCGCTGCTCGTCCGCGCCGGTTACGGCATCTACTACGACACCAGCGTCTACTCCAGCCTCGCCCTGCGAATGGCGCAGCAGGCGCCCTTCGCGACATCACTGAGCGTATCGGGCACGCCCGCCACGCCCCTCAGCCTGGCCACCGCCTTCCTGTCGCCTCCCGGACCGACGCCCGACACTTTCGCCGTGGATCCCCGCTTCCGCGTCGGCTACGCCCAGACATGGACGCTATCGGCGCAGCACGACCTGAACGACGGCCTGGTGGCGACGGTGAAGTACACCGGCACCAAGGGCACGCGGCAGAAGCAGCAGATGCTGCCCAACACCGTCGCGCCGGGCGCGGCCAACCCGTGCCCCACTTGCCCGCTGGGCTTCGCTTACCTAACCTCGAACGGCAACTCCACCTACAACGCCGGCTCGCTCGAGCTGCAGCGACGGCTGCACAGCGGGTTGGCCTTCACGCTGCAATACACCTACGCCCACGCGCTGGACGACGCCATTCTGGGATCAGCAGGCACAACCTTCACCGCCCAGGACTGGCGCCGCCTCGACGCCGAGCGCGGCCCGTCGGACTTCGACCAGCGGCACAAGCTCTCGCTCACCGCCCAGTACAGCAGCCAGTACCTGTTCCGGCGCAATCCGCTGCTTCGCGGTTGGACGCTCACCTCGCAACTCACCGCCGCCAGCGGGCTGCCGCTGACGCCGGTGACGTATTTGTTGATTCCCGGCACCGGGTTCACCGGCGTCCGGCCCGATCTCACCGGCGCGCCGGTGGCACTGAGCTCCGGCGGGCGCTTCCTCAACTCCGCCGCGTACACCTTGCCGGTGGCGGGAAGCTGGGGTGATGCCGGCCGTAACTCCATCCGCGGGCCGCGCCAGTTCTCACTCGACGCCTCGCTGCAGCGCAGCTTCCCCGCCGGCCCACACCTCACCGGCCTGCTGCGCATTGACGCCAATAATGTGCTGAACCACGTTGCCTATTCTGCCTGGAACACGGTGGTGGGCAGCCCGCAGTTCGGACTGGCCAACGCCACCCAGCCCATGCGCAGCCTGCGCACCACGCTGCGCTTCGCCTTCTAATCATGCTGCGCCGCGGCCTCATTCTCGTTGCGCTGCTCGCCGCCGCACTGGCGGCGCAGACGCCCAAACCGCAGTTCACCTTTTCGGCCAACACGCGGCTGGTGGTGGAGGCGGTGAGCGTCACCGACAAGCAGGGGCGGCCGGTGGAGGGGCTCACCGCCAAGGACTTTCATATCACCGAAGATGGCGTGGCGCAGACGGTGGCCCTGGCACAGTTCCAGCGGATGGACGATGCCGCGGCCGCGGCCGCGACGCCCGCACCGCCGACCACTGCCATGGGCACGCCGCACATCACCCCCGAAGCCCCGGGACACACCCCCTACGCCGATCACCGCCTGGTGGCGTTGTACTTCGACATGGCCGACATGCCCGTGGCCGACCAATTGCGGGCGCTGGCGGCGGGGCGGCGCTTTGTCGGAACCCAGATGCGGGCGGCGGATTTGGTGGCGATCCTCAGCTACTCGGGAACCGGCGTGCAGGTGAAGCAGGACTTCAGCGGTGACCGCGATACGCTGCTGGCGGCGGTGAACCAAATGATCGTGGGCATCAGCCTGGGCATGAACTCGAGCGACAGCGACGCCGCCAGCGCCGACACCGGTTCGGCCTTCGGGCAGGACGACAGCGAGTTCAACGTCTTCCGCACCAACCGCCAGCTCGCCGCCCTGCACACGGCGATTGACATGCTGGCGCCGATCAGCGAGAAAAAGTCGCTGGTCTACTTCACCAGCGGACTCAACCTGCGGGTGGACAACCAGGCGCAACTGGAATCCACCACCAACCAGGCCATCCGCGACAACGTGGCGCTGTATCCGGTGGATGCCCGCGGGCTGGTGGCGTCGGCGCCGCTGGGAGACGCCTCGCAGGGATCGCCGGGCGGAGTGGCCATGTACAGCGGCGGGGCGGCGGGCGCCTTCGACCTGCGCCGCGAGCGCACCCAGGACACGCTCTACGCCCTGGGCGACGACACCGGTGGACGCGCCTTGCTCGACAACAACGACCTGTCGCTGGGCATTGAGCGCGCGCGGGACGCCATCGGCAGCTACTACATCCTCGGCTACTACACCTCCAACGCCGCCCGCGACGGCAAGTATCGCAAGGTCGAGGTCACGCTGGTGCCGCAGCGCCCGGGCGCGAAGCTCAGCTACCGCACCGGATACTACGCCGACAAGAGCTTCGGCAAGTTCACCGCCGCCGACAAGGAGCGTCAACTTGAAGACGCGCTGTTGTTGGGCAACCCCATCACCGACCTGACGCTGGCGCTCGAGGTTAACTACTTTCAGCTCAACTCGGCGGAGTACTTCGTCCCCATCGCGGCCAAGATCCCCGGGCGCGAGCTGGCGTTGGCCAAGCAGGGCGGCGCCGAGCACACTCTTCTGGACTTCATCGGCGAGGTCAAGGACCCCTACGGCACCACCATCACCAACCTGCGCGACCGCGTTGATGCGCCGCTGCAAAAAGAGACAGTGGCGCAACTGGCGCGCGTGCCTGTGGAGTACACGGCGGGGTTCACGTTGCTGCCGGGCGAGTACTCGTTGAAACTGCTGGCCCGCGACAACGAGACGGGGCGCATCGGAACCTATCTCAAGGGCTTTTCAATTCCCAACCTGGCGCGGCAAACGGCGGGGTTGCCGATCAGCTCGGTGGTGCTGGGCGCTCAGCGCGTGCCGGTAAGCACCGCGGCCTACCAAGCCGGCAAGGACAAGGACCTGGCCGCGGCCACCGCCGCCGCCAACCCCCTCATCCGCAACGGCAGCCAGCTACTGCCCAGCGTCTCGCGGGTGTTCCAACGCGACCAGCGGCTATACGTGTATTTGCAGGCCTATGAGCACGGCGCCACCGCCATGCGGCCGCTCGAGGCCTATGTCGGCTTCTACCAGGCGGACAAAAAGGTTTGGGAGGCGCCGCCGCAGGCCATCACCACCGGCATGACCGGCCGCGCCCAGGCGGTGCCGATCCCGCTCGATCTGCCGCTGGAGAAGCTGGCGCCGGGAACCTACACCTGCCAGGTGACGGTTCTCGATCCCGGGGCGCGGTTGGCCAACTTCTGGCGGGGCGAGATCACCATTCGCTGAACGAAGCCAGCGAGCGCACCGGAAATCGGTGCGCGAGAGCCCTCACCAGACGCTCGTCCGCCGTGACCAGCACGTCGTTGCGGGCTTGGGCCAGCAGCACGTAGAAGAGATCGTAAGTAGTGCAGCCGGTGGCCAAGGCCTCGCGGCAAACCGTTGGAACCAGTGCATCTGTGCCAAGAATTTCCAGGTCGAGGCCTTGGAGAAGCGTGAAAGCATCGTCCAGTTCCTTCGCATCCAACCTGCCCCGCCGCACGGCGCGGACCAATGCGCTGGCCATTTCCGGCAAGAAGAGATCGGGTACCGCCATCTCGATTTGCCCCTGACGGTGGCCATCCAGCAACGCGTTCGCAGCCGGATCGCTCTCGTCGGCAAGGCACCACTTGATGGCGACGCTGGCGTCCAGAATCACCGTGTGCGGCGGTCCAACTCCTCCCGCCCCTCGCGAATCCATTCCACGGCGGAGGGCCATGGGCCCGGCTTGGGCGGGATGGCCTTCTGCAAGCGCAAAAATGCCTCGTAAGCCTTCTGACGACGACGCAGGTTCGCGGCGGTGGGTACGTTCCTGCGTAGGACCTCAATCGTCTCCGCCGCGATCGAGCTGCGCTTCGCCTTGGCGCGGGCGCGCAGCGCGGCGTAGAGATCGGCGGGGACGTTCTCGACGTATAGGGTTGGCATAGGCCCAGTCTAGCACTTCCCTAGACCGCGCACGGCTTGCCAGCCGCCCCGTAGCCGTGTAGTGTGGGGGCCATGAACCTGCGCCGCCTGCGACCCTGCTTCCTGCTGCTGCTTTTTGCCGCCCTGCCGCTGGGGGCGCAATCGCCTGCCCCCCTGCAAGCCAAGCTCGACGCCATGGTGAAGGCCTATCCCGGCCATGTGGGGCTGTACGCCCACAACCTGACCACCGGCGCCACCGTGGCCGAGGATGCCGGCCGGCCGGTGCCGACCGCCTCCGTCATCAAAGTTTCGCTGATGCTGCAGGCCTTCGAGCAGGTCAAGGCGGGCAAGCTGAGACTCGATAAGCCATTGACGCTGACCGCGGACAATCAGGTCGAGGGCAGCGGCATCCTGCGCGTGCTCACGCCCGGACTGCGCCTCAGCCTGCGCGACACCATCGCGCTGATGATGACCCTCAGCGACAACACCGCCACCAACATGGTGATTGACGCGGTGGGCCTCGCGCCCACCAACGCCATGCTGGCTCGCATGGGGATGAAGAACACCTACTTCTACAAAAAGGTCTTCAAGCCCGCCGCCGGACCCCAGCCCGCCGATCAAAAGCAGTTCGGTCTCGGTAAGACCACCGCGCGCGAGATGGCCGACGTTCTAGAGGGCATTTACCGCTGCGATTTGGGCGACCGCGACCTCTGCCGCCAGATGATCACCATCATGCGCAACCAGCAGTACCGCGCCATGCTGCCCCGTTATCTCGACGACGCCGACGCCAGCGACGGCCTCTCGCCCATCGCCGACAAGATCGGCTCGCTCGACGAGGCGCGCAACGACGTCGCGCTGGTCTACAGCCAAAGCAGCCCGCTGGTGATCTCCATCTTCACCTACGACAACCCCGACCACTCCTGGACGCCTGACAACAAAGCCGAGATCGAAATCGGCAAGCTGGCGCAGGCCATCGTCGCCGCCTGGTCGCCTCAGGGCCTGGCGCGCACCATCCCGCATGTGCTGGCGCCGGCCCGTTAGCGCGAGGGGTGGTCGTGAAGGTCCAACAGGCTCTTCCGGTCCACGCCTGCGTCCTCGTAGCCGAATTCCAAGCCCTGATCCAGTGCAACAAAGACGGCCAGCGCGATGCCGGCGGCCATCAGAGAGAAGGCCCAGATCAGGTGCGGTCCGGCGAAGAGCAGAACGACTCCGCTCTCAGCCAGCACTAGCGGAAACCAACGCAATAAAGCGTGATGCGTGCGCTGCCGCCTCCTTCCGACATCTTTATGGTAGTCCGGATGATTCCGGCTGCATCGCCGAACCCTGCTAAACGCCCCTTTCGGCTCTAAGGATGGGCCGGCCGGGCCTCTCGGCGGTCCCCGGCCGGCTGAGCGTAAGCGGGTCGCTCGGCGTAGCCGAGCGGGGCCCCGCGCCCGTCAATGCCTGGCAACTCTGCCTATAATGGGCAGCGGGAGCCCATGCCGAACCTCATTAAGACTTCGAACCCGGCGCTGAGCGCCAAGACCTTCGACCACGACCTCACCGCCTCGGGCGAGGTCATGACCCTGCAGGGCACGGTCAACAAGACCGCCATCCTGATCTTCTGCGCCATCGCCGCCGCCGCCTGGACCTGGCATCTGGCGCTGACGCAGCCGGATGCGGTGTCGGCCTGGATGCTGGCCGGCCTGTTCGCCGGGCTGGGGCTGGCGTTCGCCACCATCTTCAAGAAGGAGTGGGCGCCGCTCACCGCGCCGCTCTACGCGGTGTGCGAGGGGCTGGCGCTGGGCGGCATCTCGGCGGTTTACAACCAGGCCTACCATGGCATCGCGCTGCAGGCGCTCGAGGCCACGCTCGGGGTGACGGTGATCATGCTGCTGCTCTACACCTCGGGCACGCTGCGCGCCACGCCCCGCTTCGCCATGGGCGTGATGGCGGCCACCGGCGGCATCTTCCTCGTCTATCTGCTCGACCTGGTGCTGGGCTTCTTCGGCACGCAGGTACCGCTGCTCAACAGCTCGGGGCCGATGGGCATTCTGGTGAGCGTGGCGATCGTCATCATCGCCGCCCTCAACCTGATCCTCGATTTCGGCTTCATTGAAACCGGCGTGCACGCGGGCGCCGCCCGGTACATGGAGTGGTACGGCGCCTTCGGCGTGATGGTCACGCTGGTATGGATGTACATCGAGATGCTGCGCCTGCTCTCGAAAGCCAACAGCCGCTGAGCGATGCTGGTGGGGCCACCTGGATTCGAACCAGGAACCAACGGATTATGAGTCCGCTGCTCTAACCGTTGAGCTATGGCCCCAAAGTTGTTGTGCCACATGCGTTTACGCACTGCGCCAAGCATAGGCACAGTGCGGAGGACCGGGCACAAGCCGGGTCCGACGTTCTGCCCCGATCATAGCCGATTCCGTCCGGCAGTCGGCATAGGCCTCCACCTGTTTGTCGGCCCGCGATGTTCCCGGCATGCTGATGGTCGGCGCCGGCGCCAGACGCCTGCATTGATTCTGGTGCTCAGCGCGCGGCGCCGGTAACAACCCGCGAACCTGCCGGCTGGGCTCCGGGCAGATAGTCGTCGGCTTCCGTCTCATCCTGCGTGTCGGCGGCAAAGCGACGGCAGACGGGCGTGAGCACAGCGGCGACGACGAGATTGACCACCAGCGCGTCCAGGGCGGCATAGGCGGCGACAGTGAGGCCGCCCAGATGCAGCGGATAGACCGAGGTCCGCAGGCCCATCGCCCAAGCCATCGCCGTGCCGGTGGCCATGCCCAGGGCCCATCCCGTCCCCAGCGCCACGGGATGCAGCCGGCGGCGGTACAGTCCGAAGACCACCGCAGGAAATGTTTGCAATATCCAAATACCGCCCAGCAATTGCAGGTTGATGGCGTAGGTCTGGTCGCCAAAAATGACAAAGCCCACCGCCCCCAGCTTGAGCAGCAGCGACACCAGCTTGGCCAGGCGGGCCTCCTGGCGGGGCGGCAGGTCGGGCTGAACGAACTCACGCCACAGATTGCGTGTGAACAGCGTCCCGCAGGCGATGGTCATGACCGCCGCCGGCACCAGCGCGCCGATGGCAATCGCCGCCATGGCGAAGCCCGCGAACCAGGCGGGGAACATTTGCGTGAACAGCGCCGGAACGACGCCGTTGGGGGTCGCGGCGTGCACGTCCGCGGCCAGAGCGACATAACCGAGCAGAGCGATCAATCCCAGCAGGAATGTATACGCGGGCAGCAAGACGGCGTTGCGTTCGATGGCGCGGTCACTGGCGGCGCTGAGAATGCCGGTGGCGGTGTGGGGATAGAGGAAGGCCGCAAAGGCGGAACCCAGCGCCAGGCTGGCGAAGGCAACGTACTGGCCGGGCGGAAGAATCAGCGCGCCCGCGGGATGGTGGGCGGCCAATGCCGCCCCCGCCAGAGCGAACACCCGGCCATAGCCGCCCAGGCGCGCCGGGATCCAGAGCACCGCAGCCAGGATGACGACGTATACCATCACGTCCTTGGCGATGGCAACGATGGCGGGCGCACGCAGCCCGCTCACGTAGTCGTAGGCCACAAGAATCAGCAGCGCCGCCACCAGTCCGATGTCACCGGCCTGGGCGGGCGAGCGGAAACCGAGCGCGGCGATCGCCACCTGCATGCCCAGCAACTGCAGCGCGAGGTAAGGAAGCGTGGCCAGTATGCCGGTCACCGCCACCGCCGCCGCCAGCGGGCGGCTGCCGTAGCGTCCGCGCACAAAGTCGGCCAGGGTGGCGTAGTTGCGGCGGCGCGACACACGCCACAGCCGCGGCATCACCAGGAAGACAAACGGGTAGACCAGGATGGTGTAGACGAGGGCAAAGAAACCGTTGGCGCCGACGCCATACACCAACGCCGGCACCGCAATGATGGTGTAGGCGGAGTAGAAATCGCCGCCAATCAAGAACCAGGTGAGCACGGCGCCGAAGCGCCGGCCGCCCAGCGCCCACTCCTCGATGGCGTCGAGATCGCCCCGCTGCCAGCGCGCCGCCCACAGCCCGAGCACGGTGACCGACAACAGGCAACCGATGAAGACGCTGACCGCGGCCCAGCTCACCTAGCGCCTCACCCGATAGACGAAGCCGGTGAGCAGGGCGGTCAGCACCACCCACAGAAACATGTACCAGTAAAAAAATGGGAAGCCCCAGAGCGCGGGTGTGGCCCGCGCATACCACGGCACCCCGAGCAGCGCCCCATAGGGCACCAGCAACAGCCACGCAGCCCTGCGGCGGAAGCCCATGCGGGTGTTAGTGCCCCAAGCCTTGCCGGAGGATGCGGTTGAATCTGGCGCTGTCGAGGTGGTCGGCGATGGAGAAGTCCATGCCGCGGGTGGCCCGCGCCCAGTAGGCGCCATCATGAGTGGGGGATAGCGGAGCGCCGGTGTGCGGGATGGGAAGCTGGGAGGCGAACAGAAAGCGGGACGGCGTCGCGGTGTAGTCCCAGGCCGCCTGCTTGAGGTCAAACACATCCGACATTGGCGCGGCGCCGGCGTCGTTGATATTCATCGGCCGCAGCCCCAGCACCCCCTCCATGGTGCGCACCAGGCTGACCGTGTCGTAAGGCGTCGAGACCACCGCATGGTGCCGCACGTAGGGCCCGAGGATAAACGCCGGACTGCGGTGTGCGTCCACATGGTCGCCGCCGTTCTGCGCGTCATCTTCCACGATGAAGACCAGCGTGTCGTCGCGGTAGCGGCTGTGGGCCACGGCTTCGACCAGCAGGCCAACCGCATAGTCGTCATCGGCAATCTGCAACTCGGGCGTGTTCAGCCCTGCCAGCGCGTCGCCGAAGTTGCCGAAGTGATCGTGCTCCATGCGGATCAGCTCGAGGTTGGGGAGCTTGCCACTGGCGACAAAGCCGTCGAACTCGCGCTTCCACTCCTGGTAGCGGTAATAGTCGGGGAAGCTTTGATCAAAGCCGCGAAAATAGGGATCGGTGTAGGGGCCGAGAGTGGGGCTGGTCGAGGTGGCGACGACCGTGCGGCTGGAGTAAGGATCGGGCAGCTCGGGGATGGCGTGGGGCGAACGCTGGTTGTAGTCGCCATCCACCCACATGCCATAGTCGCGAACGGTCAGTCCGGCACGCATCGCAGAATCCCAAAGGAATCCCTGCCCTGCCTCGTCGCGGTCGTCGTCGGTCCCATCGGGCGAGGCGGAGTTGGCCACCCCGGGCAGCAGGCCCGCGGCGCGCGGCTGGTTCAGGTTGAGGTTGCGGTTGGTACCCTCGGTCTCGTACGCCAGCCCCCGCTTGGCATAGTTGGGCGGAATCTCCTTCTCATCGGCATCGGTGGCGCGGGCGGCGGTGGACCAGGGCCATCCCAGGCCGCTCACCTCGCCGCTGCACAGAAAGTTGTCCAGGGCCACGAAATCGCCCGCAAACGCGTGAAAGTTCGGCGTGTTGGCCGCCGGAAACTCCACCAGGCCGGCGTCCCCATTGGCGCCCGCCAGGTCGCCCAGCACCTGATCGTAGGTGCGGTTTTCCTTGATGATGTAGATCACGTGATGAATGCGCTGATGCAGTGCCGCCATCACGGCTTGTTGCTCGGCCGAGGGCTGCGTCCGCAGATGATCGTTGGCCAGCACCTGCCGGGTAAGCTTCGCCAATTCCGGGGCCGAGGGAACCGGCAGCGTCAGCAAACCGGCCTTTTCGAGCTGCAGGATGTACTGGTTATGGGACTGTATGGCGCGGTTCTTCTCCACCGTCAGGCCGCGGTCAAACCCCGGGTTGGGACCCGGCACGCTCTTCGAGTTGAGCACGTACAATGTGCGGCCGTCGGCGCTGGAAGTCACCGAAGTCGGGTACCAGCCGGTGGGAATGAGCCCCTCGGTGCTCCCTTTGGTCAGGTTGACCACCGCCACGGCGTTCTCGCCTCCATCCGTCACATACAACGTCCTCTCGTCCGGCGATAGCGCCAACGCGTCCGGGTTGGCGCCGAAGCGTAGCGGCGAACGCGGCAGCAGGCTGGTGGGCGCGGCCACCGGAATCTCGCTCAGCACTTTGCCCGTGGCGGTGGAGATCACGGCTACCGTATCGGCATTGTCCTGGGCGGCATAGAGGCGGGTGCCGGCGCGGTTGATCGTCAGGCGATTGGGCTGGCCCGGCAGTGCGATCCGGGCAACCACGTGGAGGGTGGGCGCGAGGGCGACCTCGACCACCTCGCGGTCGCGCAGGCTGCTCACATAAGCGGTGCTGTTGCCGCGAAAGACCACTCCATCGGGATACTCTCCCCCCGGGCGCAGGTCGAGTTCCCGTGGTGCGGAACTGCCGTCGGTAGAGAGCACACTCAGCGAGTCATTCTCGAAATTGGCCACCGCCAGCCAACGGCCGTCGGGGCTCACCGCCAGACCGGCGACTTCGGGTCGCACACCGTTCCCCAGCCCCCGCCGGTGGCCCAGCGGCAACGCGGGCTGCTCCGCCCACTGGCCGTCGGCCTGCCGGAACACGTGAACCTTGTCCTGGTCGCCTCCAGAGGCATAGAATGTCCGCCCATCGGGAGCAAAGGCCAGGCCGCCAAAAGCGCTGGGAATCTTCAGCGCTTGCTGCTGTCGCGGCTGTGTCCCGGATACGTCAAAGACAAAGACATAATCGCCCGAGTCCGCCGGGTTGATCTGGCCCGCACGGGCGCCGGAGGTGAAGTTCTCCTGGTTGTAGCCGCTGGTCAGCACCAGCAAGGTGTGGCCGTCGGGGCTGAGCAGGCTGGTCACCGCCCCATCGGCGGTAAAGTCGGGCAGGTCGGCCAGATGGGGGTTGAGCCCTTGCAACTGCGCGCCGGGCGCGGCGGTGGGGGTGAGCAGTTGCCCAGTCGGCAGGCGCTGCTGGGCCAAGGCCAGAGCGGACACGGCCAGGACGATGGTGCTACAGGCGGCGAGACGCATATCGCGCAGCATACACCGCTGCGCCGCCCGCCGTCAGCACTCCGCTCAATGCTCGCGGGTGGCCTCGTACAGAAACCAGGCGCGACGCTCGGTCTGGTCTATCCAGACCTCGATCAAACTGGCCGTGGCCACGTCCTCGTGTTCTTCACAGACGCCATGCGCCTGGCGCAGGTGGCCGGCCAGGTCCTGGTTATCGTGGCAGAGCTCCGCCAGCATGTCCCGAGGCGCCACAAATCCGGCATCGTTGTCACTCAACCGCTGCCGCTCGCTGATCTCACCGATCGAATGCAGCGTCAATCGGCCCAGCTTGCGCACCCGCTCGGCGATCGGATCGCTCATCGCAAAGATCTGTTCGGCCTGCTCGTCGAGCATCAGGTGGTAATCGCGGAAATGCTGGCCGCTCATATGCCAGTGGAAATTCTTGGTCTTGAGATACAGGGCAAAGACGTCGGCCAGGGTGGGATTGAGGGCTTCCGCGACCGCCTGGGCGGCCTGTTCGCCGAGATGGTTGGGAAACTCCAAAGCATCGGGCGTGGCTTCGGGTTCGGTTCGTCGGGCTACGACTTGCGGCTTCTTCATGGCGATGGCTCCCGCTACTGGGATGCGCCTCGAGGTCGAGCGGGTGTCAGCCTAGTACCTACCCCAGACCCGTTGAAAATGGCACAATCTTGGGCATGCTGAGGTGCGCAGCTAAAGTCCGGGGTCTGCTCGGGTGAGCCTATACGCCGATTCAGGAATTTTCATCGCGCTCTATTTGCCCGACCGGCACAGCTCCCAGGTACAGCAATTGGTGGCCGAATTCCGCCCCCGCTTCTGGGTGACGCCGCTCCATCGGGCGGAGTGGAGCCACGCCGTATTTAAAAAGATCAGCGAAAAGCGGGTGTCATCCTCCGAAGCCCGTCAGATCATGGCGCACTTCGACCGCGATCGGGAGTTTGGCCGCTGGCGCGATGCCGACCTGCCCGAAGGCGCCATTGAGCGCAGCATGGCCCTGGCGCGCGAGCACGGAGGCAAGATCAAGGTCAGCAGTTCCGAGACTTTGCACGTGGCCTCCGCGCTGGAGCTGAAGGCCATGCAGTTCTGGACCGCCAACGCCGCGACCGCCGCTTTGGCCACCGCGGTGAAGTTGGTGGTTGTCACCCCCGGCTTTGCCGACGATTAGGCGCCCACGCGCGGGGGGCGCGCCGTTTGCACCGTGGGCAAAGCCGGCCGGCTGAGCGCAAGCGGGTCGCTCGGCGTAGCCGAGCGGGGTCCCGCGCTAATCAATAGTTCAGGCCGCTTGGCTCTCCGCCCACGGGTCCAGCACGACCTTAATGCACCCCTGTTGCTTGTCGCGAAACATGCGGTAAGCCCGGGGTGCTTCGGCCAGCGGCAGACGGTGGGTGATGAGGAAGGTAGGGTCAATCTCGCCCTGCTGGATGCGCTCGAGCAGCGGTTGCAGGTAACGTTGCACGTGGGTTTGCCCCAGCCGCAAGGTTAGCCCCTTGGCGAAGGCGGCGCCCATCGGCAGGCTGTCGAGCAACCCTCCGTAGACTCCCGGGACGGAGATTGTGCCTCCCTTGCGGCAAGCCAACATGGCCTGCCGCAGCACATCGGCCCGATCGGTCTCCAGCCAGAGCCGGGTCTTGATGCGGTCATAGATGGCGCCTGCGGTTCGCCCCTGCGCCTCCAGGCCGACCGCGTCAATGCAGGCGTCGGGACCACGCCCCGCGGTTCGCCACTTGAGCTCGGCTTGCAGGTCATCCACCTGATCGTAAGGCAACGGCTCCGCCCCGCCGGCGGCCGCCATGTGCAGACGCTCGGGAACCGCATCAATGGCGATAACCTTGCCGGCACCCAGCAGGTACGCGCTGCGAATGGCAAACTGCCCCACTGGTCCGCAGCCCCACACCGCCACCGTGTCGCCCGGTTCGAGGTCGCAGTTCTCTGCCGCCATATAACCGGTGGGAAAAACATCGCTCAAGAACAGCGCCTGCTCGTCACCGACCCCGTCCGGCAGCTTCAGCGGCCCCACATCGGCGTAGGGCACGCGCACATACTGCGCCTGGCCGCCGGCATAGCCGCCCATCAGATGCGAGTACCCGAACAGTCCGGCCGAAGCATCGCCGTAGGCGGCGGCGGTCGCCTCAGGCCGGGGATTGGAGTTGTCGCACAGCGACCATTGCTCGTGTTTGCAGTAGTAGCATTGCCCACAGGCGATGGCAAAAGGCACGACCACGCGGTCGCCGCGCCGCAGTTTTGTCACCTCCGCACCCGCCTCGACCACCTCGCCCACGAACTCGTGACCAAGAATGTCGCCGGCCGCCATGGCGGGAATGAAGCCATCGAGCAGATGCAGGTCCGAACCGCAAATGGCGGTGCGCGTGACCCTCAGGACGACGTCAGTGGGGTTGAGCAGGGTGGGGTCGGGAACCGTCTCCACCCGAACATCATTCTTGCCGTACCAGCAAAGTGCGAGCATGCTCCCCTTCCACTCAGCCTGTCCGCTCGGCCGGTTCAGGCTCGGCGGATGGCTCGCGCTGCGGCGGCAGCAGAGTACGCACCCAGCCATGGCGCCTGCCGGAGGGCTGGCCGGCGATGGTGGCCAACTCGCCCGTCTCGGCCAAAGCCCGCAGCCGGCGCAAGGTGTGGTGTAACCCCATTTGCATTCGGTATCTGAACCAGGGCAGCGGCGGCGCCTGGTCCACCGCCAGACTGAGGCGCACCTCGCAGGCACGCCCCTGTTGCAAGGAGCGCAGGCTGAGCAGGCCGCGCGGGCTGATGTGCAACCGTCGCGCCGGCAGGCCCCCGCGCAGCCGCAGCCTGAGGTTCTCCGTCACCCATTCGATCCGCTCCGCGGCCTGACTATGCGTAATCCGCACCTCGCCCTCGATCCGGCCTCCACCCGGCAACTCGCGCCGCCAATGCATCCGCTCGGCTTCACCCTCCAGCCGGGTCACCGCCGCGCGTCGCAGCCGTGCCTGCTGATCCGGATCACGCCAGATCGCAAATACTTTTTCCGGAGGCGCCTGGATGGTGCTGGCGGCATGCAAGATCAGGTGGCGGGCACCGCCACTGCTTCGCCGCAGCACTACAAATCCAGCCACTCCCAACCCCGCTCCGGCCGCAACCCACGGCCAAACAGAGTGGCTGCCGCCCTGGCTTTTCCTCGACACAGATGGGTAGGGATGCACGCCCGCGCCCGCAGGCTGGATATAATCGCTGCATGAACCTCTGGAAGCCGCTGGTGGCGGTGGCCGCCTTTTGCCTGCTGTTCGGTGGCGCCCGGGCTGTGGCCCAGAATGCGCAGATCTCACGCCTCTCCGAGGCTGACAGCCTGACCAACATCACCCGCCTCTTCAACGATCCCAACACCCCGGCATCCACCTTTGACAGCGCCGTGGATCTGTTCCGCGAAGCCTATCCGCAAAGCCCGAAGATGCTGCCGGTGCTGGTCACCGCCGTCCGCTTCCATCGTCTCCGCGGTGACTATCTGCCCGAGTTGCACTATGGCTTGCTGGCGCTGCAATCCGATCCCCATGACGTCTATGTGCTCTCCAGCCTGGGCATGGCCATCCCCGACAACGTGAAAACGACCGACCTGGATATGGATCAGCGCCTGAGCCAGGCCGAAGGCTTCGATCAGCAGGTACTGTCGGTCACCGGCGCGTTTCAGATTACCCCTGCCGGAATGGATTACTTCGGGCGGCACTATACCGAAGCCCAGGCCGAGATGCTGCGCAACAACCTCAACAGCGGCGCCTACTTGTCGCTGGGCCGCATTGCCACCGTGCGCGAGCAATATCCCCAGGCGATTGCCGCTTTCGAAAAGGCCATCACCTTCCAGCCCCAGCCGGCCGAGCAAGCGCAAACCTACTACCACATCGGCGTCGCCCAGGCGGGCGCCAAGAATCCCGCCGCTGCCCACGCTGCCTTCGCCAAAGCGCGCCAGTTGGCCCCCAAGTCCGAGTTGCTGCAGAAGATGGTGCAGCTTGCCGAAGACAAGCTCAACGGCAACTCATAACGCGGTAGCTACTTCTTCAAGCTCCAGATGTCGAGCACACCGCTGGTCTGCCGGCGGTTGGCATTGCCCTCGGGCAAAATAATCTTCCCGTCCACCACAATCGGGCTATTCCAGTGCCCCGCGCCGCACTCCAGGGTGGTGAGGTGCTGACCGCTCGACGCCTCATAGACATTCAGCCCGCCCTGGGGATCATAGACATAGACCATACCGTCGGCGACCAGCGGGCTGGTCCCCGCCGTGGTGTTCTTCCAGCGTGGCTGCAGCTTGCCGCTCTCCAGCGTCCAGGCGGCTGTGCCTCCGCCGTCGGCGGCGAACAGCCAGGTCTGACCGTTGTGCCTCCACACCGCCGGTTGGGTGAACAGACGATCACCGGACGGAGTGGGCACTTCCTGCAGCTCGTGATCGCGGTGCGGGCTCGTGCCGGCGATGGCGGCGATGCTGAGCAGCCGTATTTTGCGGTCTTTGCCGCCCTGCGCCAGCAGGCCGCCGCCGAGCAGCACCGGTGAGGTGGAACCCACGTCAATGTCCTCGTCGTTGAGCTGCTCGGTGTTCTCCGGCGTGTAGTTGCCGAGCATTTTAGTGGCATCGGGGTTCAGCTCAATGACCGCATCGCCCCAGTACGTCTTGCCGTCCCAGCGGGCGTTGCCGGTGGCCACGAAGATGTTCCCGGTGGCCGGGTCAATCACCGCCCCGGCGCGGCCCCAGATGGCCGAATCGCTCTCCGGGCACGCGCTGGGCTCGAGCAGGCCGCCGCGGTCGCTGCACAGCGAGTTCCACACATGCAGCAGCTTTCCGCTGGCGGCATCGAGAATGGCCACGTGCCCCTGATAGGGCGGCGCATCGCCAATGTAGCCGGCCGTCACCGCGATGACATGGCCGCGAAACACCTTCAGCGGTGAATCCATCTTCTCGCGGTGCGCCAACTTCGTGATCGAGGTATGCCAGATCTCGTGGCCATCAGCCGTGGCCAGCTTGCGAATCTCCCCGTCCGGGGTGGCGGCAAAAATGGCGTCGCGGCTGGCATCAGCGGCCGGGGTTGAGTTGGTGATTTGCCGCGTCCCGGCGAGCTGCGCATAGCTGGCAGGGGTGTACTCCCACAAAACTGCGCCGCTGTCGGCATCCACCGCAATCGTCTTGCCGTAGGTGGTGGTGACGAACAGCGCGTTGTGACGCGATCCCTTCACGGTAACGCCGCGCAGGTAGATGGCGTTGGCATCTACCGTCCCGTCCAGCTGCACCTGGCGCCGCTGCAACTGCTTCACCTGAGCGGCGGTGATGCCGGCTGCCGGGTTGGCGCTGGTGCTCTCGACGTTGCCGCCGAACTGCGGCCAATCCTGAGCGTTGAGGTTGATGGCCAGACATACCGCGATCGTGACCACAAGAGTTACCCAAGCCGGAGTCCGCATGTGCCCAGACTAGCACTACAATGTGTCCGTGGGATGTACCACGTTGGGAGAGACTTCATGAGAAAGCTCGCCTGTCTGGTCCTCGTGCTGTTGGGGTTGGGTATCGGGTCCGGGGCGCAAAGCCTGGACCTCGCTCTGGGCGCGGGCAGCGCCGCCGGTGGACACGTCCAGTACGGGTTTTGGCCGAGCGCCAGCGCCACGGTCATGGTGAGCAAGCATGTCGGCTTGAATGCCGACTTTGCCGCCCGCGCCACCAACTACAGCAGCTTTGGACTCGGCCAGTACCGGCCCTCGACCATGGATTTCAATCTCGTTATGAGAGCCAATCCTATGCGCTGGACGCCCGAAGTGCAGATCGGCTACGCCGCCGTACGCACCAGCTCGGGCATCGGCTGTGATGTTTTTTTTCCCGGTGTCCCTTGCTACGGCGATCCCAGCCAGCGGCAGAGTGCGCTACATCTGGGTGGAGGAATTAAGAGTTACTTCGCTCCGCGCTGGTTTGTTCGCTTCGAGGCCCACTGGTTCGCTCGCCCGGCCATCAATGGGTTCAGCTTCAGCACCTTTCGCTTCGGCGCTTCCATCGGCTACACGTTCGGGAAGCCCTAATGCCTATAGCCTGCCGCAATGCGGGCAGCGCGCCTGCGCGCTCGGCGTACCGCAAGCGCCACAAAAATTGCCGGCGGGGATAATGACCACCGGACGCGGCGCCGGCGCCTCAACGCACGCCCAGATGAGCGCCGCGAACCACCCGACGACGGTCCAGCCCAGCAGCGCGTTCAACAGGAAGATGCCGGTGAAGTTGTGCTTGTTGTGGGCCAGCAGCGCCGGTAAGAAGTACAGCAGCACCAGAATGATGAAGCTGACCATAGTGAACTCCCTGTCTCAACATTAAAGAATACGCCGTCCACATTGAAGAAGTTCCGTACGGCCGGCCGGGCTGGTATGCTGGATTTTCCCCATGCCCACCACCATGCGTGCCCTTGTCAAAGCCAGCGCCGCCCCCGGCGCCGAGCTGCAGACTATTCCCGTGCCCGAAATCGGCCCGCGTGACGTGCTGGTGCGGGTGCACACCGCCTCCATCTGCGGCACCGACCTCCACATCTATGAATGGGACCGCTGGGCTCAGGGGCGCATCCACCCGCCGCTGCCGTTCGGCCATGAGTTCTGCGGACACATCGAACGCGTGGGCGGCGAGGTCGAGGGCCTCAAGGCCGGTCAGTATGTCTCCGCCGACATGCACGTGTACTGCGGCCATTGCTTCCAGTGCCGCAGCGGCGAGGCGCACATTTGCCAGTCGGTGCGCATCCTCGGCGTGGACGCTCCCGGGTGCTTCGCCGAGTTCGTAAAGATTCCGGCAGCCAACATTGTGCCGCTGGCGGAGAGCATTTCGACCGACTATGGCGCCGTCCTCGATCCCTTGGGCAACGCCGTGCATACCGTGCTGGCGGGGCCGGTAGCCGGCAGGAGCGTGGCGGTCATCGGCTGCGGACCGATCGGCCTGATGGCCATCGCGGT
>Ga0134125_10003436_pt1 | contig 18313 bp, 18 predicted proteins | sample KB31751_FD_96464 | JGI IMG/M metagenome (GOLD analysis project Ga0134125, IMG submission 96464) | Terrestrial soil microbial communities with excess Nitrogen fertilizer from Kellogg Biological Station, Michigan, USA - KB3-175-1 | ecosystem: Environmental > Terrestrial > Soil > Unclassified ... | reverse complement strand
GGGGCGCAAATGTTGTAGTTGTGAATCCGACCACGCCCATCGGCGAGCGCGATATCAAGCCTACCCCGACCGGCCGGATCATCGTGGATTTTCTCCAGCGCAAGTTCCCTGCTTACGTGGATACCGGCTTGAACCTGGCCGACGCGAAGGAAGTTGCGCGCGGACACCTGCTCGCCATGGAGAAGGCTCGTCCCGGTGAGCGCTACATTCTCGGTGGCGAGAGCCTCACGCTCAAACAAATTCTGGACAAGCTGGCCGGGCTTACAGGCTTGCCGTCGCCCACAATGAAAGTTCCGCATGCCGTGGCCATGGGTTTCGCAGCCTTCGACCAGTTCTTTACCGGCACTCTGATGGGCAAAGAGCCGCGTGCCACCATGGATGCGGTGAAGATGGGTCGCAAAAAAATGTTTGCCTCATCTGCCAAAGCCGAGCGCGAACTGGGTTACCGGATTATTCCGGTGGAAGATGCAATGCGTCGCGCGATCGACTGGTTCCGGGCGAACCACTATGCCGACGCAATCCCGCAGATGGCCGCCGTTCGCGCATGAATGCCCGCGTAGCCATTGTCGCTGCCATGGAACGCGAACTGGCGCCGCTTGTGCGGGACTGGGACCTGACGACAGTTCACGTCGAAGGTCCGCCATTGATCTGCTACGAGGGACCAGATGTCGTCGCGGTTTTTGGCGGTATGGGTTGCAGACGCGCGGAAGAGGCGGCTCGTGCCGTCGTCAGGAAATATGCTCCGCAGGCGCTCATTTCCGCGGGGCTAGCCGGCGCCTTAATCCGCAGCCTCAAAGCAGGCAATGTTGTTTTGCCCAATGTGATCATTGACGCTGCCAGCGGTACTGAATACCGCTGCAATCTGGGTGGTGACGTGATCGGAGGCGGCGTGCTGGTCAGCAACTTTGAAATTGCGGGGAAGCAGAACAAGCCGGAACTTGTGGAGTGTTTTCATGCTCTCGTTGTCGATATGGAGGCCGCTGGCGTGGCCAGAGTAGCCATGGAAAACGATCTCAATTTTCGTTGTGTGAAAGCCATTTCTGACGAGCTTGATTTTGAAATGCCGCCGCTTGGCCAGTTTGTAGATAAGGCGGGTAATCTCGAAACCGGCAGGTTGGTGCGCTGGGTGAGTACCCGCCCGCAGTACTGGCCGGCGATGCTGGCTCTGGGCCGTGACAGCCGGCGAGCGATCAAGTCTCTCTGCGACTGGCTGCGTGCGAACCTGGCCGGCAGTCTTCAGGCGGCCAAAGTTGTTACACTGAATGGTGAGTACTTGAAGGGCTGAATTCAGGCTGCTTCCGGCACTCGCGACATTCGTTGATTTGATGTTGGACCAGGTGAATCACAGCCACATGACCACCATCGCCAAACCCGAAACCTCACAGCATGAAGCCATTCCATCTGTCATGCAGGCCGCTGTATATCACGGCAAAGAGGATGTCCGCTTGCAGGAAGTTCCTGTTCCGGAAATCGGGGCAGGCGAGGTGCTGATTCGTGTTCATACCTGCGGCATCTGCGGTACGGACTTGAAGAAAATCGCTACCGGCTCTCATTCGGCGCCGCGTATTTTTGGCCACGAGATGGCAGGAAACATCGTCGCCGTTGGCGACGGCGTCTCAGATTTCAAAACTGGCGATCGCGTGATGGTTTTCCATCATATTCCGTGCGGCGAATGCTACTACTGCCGTCATAAAGTCTTTGCCCAATGCCCGGTTTACAAGAAGGTTGGCGCCACGGCCGGCTTTGAACCCAGCGGCGGTGGATTCGCAGAATATGTTCGCGCCATGGACTGGATTGTCCGGAAGGGTGTCGTCAAGATTCCGGACGGTGTTTCCTATGAGCAGGCGTCGTTCATAGAACCCGTCAACACGTGCATGAAGGCCATTGAAGCGCTGAGAATTGAATCCGGTGAAGTTGCTCTCGTGATTGGGCAGGGCCCCATTGGCATCATACTGGCAGCCCTGGCCAAGCGCGCTGGTGCGACGGTAGTAACTTCCGATTTGTATCCCCGACGTCTTAAAATAAGTGAGAGTTTTGGGTTGCGGTATAACGTCGATGCGTCGCAGTCCGACCCACTGTCCCTGATTCGCGAATTGACGGAAGGGCGTGGTGCTGACGTTGTGATCCTTGCTACCCCGGGAAACAGGCTCATTCGGCCAGCCATGGATGCAGCGCGTCCCGGCGGGCGAGTGATGCTGTTCGCGCAAACCCAGCGCAGCGAAGCGGGGATTGATCCTTCCGCTGTGTGCGTGGATGAAAAAACGCTTCTCGGCTCCTACAGCGCCTCTGTGGACCTGCAGGATGAGAATGTGCAGCTTGTATTCAGCGGTGAAATTGATTTTGCGCGGCTGGTGACACATCGCTTTCCGCTGCAACAGGCAGTGGAGGCGTTGCACCTGGCTTCGCACCCTGGACCGGATTCAATGAAAGTTATAATCCAGCCGGGAACGGAATGGGAGAAGCGTTGAAACGCCAAATGACAGCGGCTGTCCTCTATGGCAAAGAGGACGTAAAAATCGAGAAGGTGCCGATTCCCAGTCTGGAACGCGGTGAGGTCCTGGTGAAGGTGAACGTGGCTCTCACCTGCGGGACTGACCTGAAGGTTTATCAGCGTGGTTATCACGCGCGCATGATCGTGCCGCCGGCTTTGTTCGGGCATGAGCTCTCAGGCGTGGTCGAAGAAACCGGTCCCGGTGTCCGCGATTTCCGCCGCGGCATGCGTGTTGTCGCTTTGAACTCTGCTCCCTGCGGTTCATGCTTCTACTGTCTCAAACACCAGGAAAATCTCTGCGAAGATCTGCTCTTTAACAACGGAGCTTATGCCGAATACATCAAGATCCCGCGTCGCATCGTCGAGACCAACATGCTGGCCCTGCCGGACGATGTGAGCTTTGAGTCGGCTGCCATGACGGAGCCTCTGGCGTGCGCTTTCCGTGGTCTGCAGGAGACAGGCGCCGATATCGGCGACACGGTGACGGTAATTGGCGCCGGCCCGCTCGGCCTGATGCTGATCCAGGTGGCCAAATTGTACGGCTGCAAGGTGATCGCCGTGGTCAAACGCGATGAACAGGTTCATGCCGCGCGCCATTTTGGCGCTCACGAGGTGGTTCAGCTCGGTCATGAAAAGACTCCAGTGGACAGCGTGATCGAAGTAACGGAGGGTCGCGGTTCAGACATTGTGATTGAAGCAGTGGGCCGGCCGCAGGCATGGCAGTGGGCCGTGGACATGGTGCGGCGGGGCGGCACCGTCAATTTCTTCGGCGGCTGCGCCAGCGGGACCCATGTGGAAATCGATACCAACCGTCTGCACTATTCAGAATTGACCCTAAAAGCTACCTTCCACCACACACCGCAAACCGTCCGCAAGGCGTTTTCTCTGATCGCAGAAAAGAAGGTCAAGAGCACGGACTACGTCACCGGTGAAGCGCCTTTGTCCAAGCTGAAGCAGGTTCTTCAGCAGATGATCGACCGCGGCAGCCAGATCAAGACTGCCATTATTCCCGGCCACTGACGTATGCCAGGATTTTCCAATACCTCTCCTGTTCCTCCGCAGCCGCTGGGATGGAATGCGCTTCCGGAGTCGTACCGGATTCCGGCGTCTCCGCCGTCGCTTGGCGAAGCCCGTGCTTATTGCGAGCGCCTGGCCAAAACGCATTACGAGAATTTCTCAGTAGCCACATGGTTCCTTCCATCGCGCCTGCGCCAGCATTTTTATAACGTCTATGCCTACTGCCGCATCTCTGACGATCTCGGTGACGAAGTGGGCAATGCGCAGCAGTCTCTGGAACTGCTGGACCAGTGGGAGAACGAACTCAACGCCTGCTATGCCGGTGCCCCCCGCCATCCTGTATTTGTCGCCCTGGCGGAAACTGTGAAACAGTGCGGCATTCCAAAGCACGAGTTCTCTGATTTGCTGATCGCATTTCGCCAGGACCAGACCGTCTCCCGTTATGAGAGCTTCGAAGACGTCCTCGGCTACTGCCACTATTCAGCCAATCCTGTTGGCCACCTTGTGCTTTATCTTTGCGGCTACAAAGACGCCGAACGCCAGCAGCTCTCCGACTACACATGCACGGCTCTGCAATTGGCGAATTTCTGGCAGGACATTGCGGTGGATTATCAGAAAGGCCGCATTTATTTGCCGCTGGAGGACCTGCGCCGTTTTGGAGTCAGCGGGGAAGAGATTGCTCAACGCCGCGCCACACCCGAGTTCATCGCCCTGATGAAGTTTGAGGTCGAGCGCGCCCGTGAATGGTTCCAGCGCGGTCTTCCGCTGGTTGAGAGCGTTAATCATGAACTTGCAATCGATATTGAACTCTTCAGCCGTGGCGGGCAGGAGATTCTCAATGCCATTGAGCACCAGGACTATGACGTGCTCCGGCAACGGCCGGTGATCTCCAGGTCTCGCAAGCTTCTGCTGGTTGCGCGCGCAGCCATGGGCAAGGTGCTGTGACCCACCACCAACTCAGCCATGCATATGCAGTCTGCAGAGGAGTAGCGCGGCGCGCCGCCAGGAACTTCTACTACGGTTTCCTGGTACTGCCCTCGGAAAAACGCAATGCGCTCTGCGCGGTTTACGCTTTCATGCGCCATGCGGACGACCTCTCTGACGATCCTGTTCTGGACGTCGCCCAGCGTAAGCAGAAGCTGGCAGACTGGCTGAACGCAGCCCAACAGGTATTCTCCGGGCACAAAACGGATGATCCCGTGCTGATGGCGCTGGCAGATGCGCAGCAGAAATTCAAAATTCCAACTGAGCTGTTCGAAAAGCTGGTGTATGGCACCAGCCTCGATCTCGAAATGCCTCCGGCCTCAGCAGAGACACCGGCCTTGCTGTGCAGCACATTTGACGACCTCAAAAACTATTGCTACTACGTAGCTTCGGTCGTAGGTCTGGTTTGCATTCACATTTTTGGATACGAAGACAAAAAGGCCGAATTTCTGGCAGAAGACTGCGGACTCGCCTTTCAGCTTACGAATATCATTCGCGATGTGAAAGAAGACGCGGCCATGGGACGAATTTACCTCCCCGAGGTCGATCTCGGTTTAGTTGGCTTGAACGCGACGAACTTTACCGCTACGGCACTCGCGGACCCTTTAGCCGCCCAGCATTTGCGCCCGGCACTCGAATACGAAGCGGATCGCGCACGCAAATACTACGAGTCAGCAAAGTGGTTGATGGAACTCGTGCATGAGGACAGTCGTGGCGCGCTTTGGGTATTGGTTGAGATTTACAGCCGGCTGCTCAGGAAAATCACGGAACGCAATTATGATGTCTTGACGGAGCGCGCCAGCCTTAGTACATGGGAAAAATTGCGTGTGCTGGCTCGCGGCTTCGTGCTCCGTATCGCGTAGATGGCAGATCCCAAGCCACAAACTGTTGGCATTGTGGGCGGCGGCCTGGCCGGCCTGGCCGCGGGCTGCGCGCTGGCGGACGCGGGACTGAAAGTCACTCTCTTCGAGCGCAGGCCCTATGTCGGCGGACGCGCCTCGTCATACGAGCATCCCGGTACAGGCGAAGTCGTTGACAACTGCCAGCACGTTCTTCTCGGCTGCTGCACTAACCTTATCCATTTCTACGAAACCCTCGGTGTCGCCGATAAGATTCGCTGGTTTGACGAACTCACATTTCTTGAGCCGGGCGGCCGTGCTTCTCGTTTTGCCGCCACACGCTTTGTTCCGGCGCCGATGCACAATGTTCCGTCATTCCTGGGCGCGCACATGCTTGGCGCTTCTGACAAGGCTGCCATCGCGCGGGCGATGTTTGCCATGAGCCGCGGCCTGCCTGACATGGAAGAAAACTTTCTGGCATGGCTGCGCCGCCATGGCCAGACTGAGCGGGCCATTGATCGTTTCTGGAAGACCGTGCTCGTGAGCGCCTTGAATGAAGATCTCGACCGCGTTTCCAGCCGCTACGCAGCCCAGGTCTTTCGCGAGTCGTTCATGAACTCCGCCCAGGCCGGACGCATGGGCGTGCCGAGCATTCCTTTGTCGGAGCTCTACTCCGCGGCAATTCAGTACATTCAGGCACGCGGCGGCAACGTGTTCTTGCGATGCTCGGTCAGCTCTGTCACGCCGTGCGAGAACAGAGTGAAGATCATTACCGGCTCCGGCGAAACCGCCTTTGACTCCGTGATTCTGGCAGCCCCGTTCAACACCGTTTCGTCCCTTCTCCCCAACGATGCAGTGGCTGCGCAACTTAAACACAAGCTCAGGCACTTTGAGTCGTCGCCGATTACTGGCATCCATCTCTGGTTTGACCGTGAAATTACGCCGCTTCCACACGCGGTATTGCTCGATCGCACCATCCAGTGGATGTTTCAGAAGTCCAAATTCCAACACGAACGAGAAGGTCCGGGCAGTTACATTGAAGTAGTAGTCAGCGCCTCAAAATCTCTGGTGCAGAAGTCGCGCGAAGAAGTGCTGGAGATCGCATTGCGCGAATTGGCAGATTTCTTTCCTCTGGTCAGGGAAGCTACGGTCGTCAAGGCCGCCGTGATCAAAGAAGTTCATGCCACCTACTCTGTTCTTCCCGGGCTCGACCAATGGCGTCCCGAATCCCAACCAGGGTGGCCTCGTATCTTCCTGGCTGGTGACTGGACTGCCAGCGGATGGCCGGCAACCATGGAAGGCGCGGTGCGAAGCGGCTACCTTGCAGCAGAAGCTCTAAATGGCAAGAGATATCTTGTGCCAGATTTATCTGCGAAAGGGTTGATGCGGTTGTTTTAGCAGCAAACGCGAATGGCGGCGCTATTTTGCCAGCAGCGCGACGCCAACACAGACCAGCGCGGCAGCAATCCAGCGACGATGGTCGACGTTTTCCTTGAGGAAGAATTTTGCCAGCAGCACGCTGCAGATATAAGTAAGAGACGCCGATGCCGGCGCTACCAGGCTGACTTCACCCCAGGATAGAGCTGTCAGCAGGCAAAAGAAACTGAATATGAGACAAACAAGACCGCTCAGAAAATACTTTTCTCGAATCACTCGCGCAATCACCGCGAAGAGGCCATGACGACGGCGCAGGGCATCCATGTCGCCAACACGCTTCATGGCAGCAGAAAGCAGAACGTCGCCTGTGCTTGATGAGAGCACCAGTACGCCAATCGCTGTCCAAAGCCTCACTGCATTCATATGGCTACCTCGGTACGAAGCTCAGCAACGCTGCTCCTGCCACTAAGCCAGTTCATGTTGCTCCTCTCGCACAGGCGGGACATGCTGGTGTGTGACGGACGGTCCGCGGGTCACCAGGCCAACGCCGGCGCTGATGAGCAGCACACCAGTCCATCGCCAGACGCTGATGTACTCGTGAAGAAAATATTTTGAGAGCACCGCCGTGACTACGTAGCCCAGGGCGGTCGCGGGCAGGACATACGTCAGGTCGGCCCAGGAGAGTGCAGTCAGATAGGAATAGAAAAATCCCGCCAGGCAGCAAATGCCCAGGATGGTCCAGGGACTCAGAAAGGCGGTGAAAACGTGCTGCCAGTGACTCAGATGGACAGTGCCCACGTCCATCATGCCGCGCTTCAGCATCACGTCGCCCATTCCGTTGCAGCAGGCTATTGCGCCGTAGATCAGGACTTTTCTGAAATTCACGAGCAGTCCCGTTTCATCGGACGAAAAACTTCCATGCGGCCATGGCGATAAACACGACTATGCCGACGACATAGCCGAAGATTCGGGCATTTCCGACTTGTTTTTGCTCCTGCATAAAACAGCAATTCTGAAATTAATCTCCTGCCACTTCCGCGGGCATGGCTTCTTCCTTGGTTTTATTCGCGCGCATTTCCTTTGCGGCGCGATTACGCGCAGCCCTCAGCTTCATGAACGATTTGGCTTCCTTGATCAGGCGTTTGCGTTCGCCGGAATCGAATGCAGCCTTGCGCACAATGCGGAAGACAGCCTTGGGACGGAAGTAGTATTCATCGTAAAACTTATGCACCATCTCCAGCACGTGCTCGCGGGGAAGCCCGGGATACTGAATCTGAGCGACCTGATGTCCGCCTTCATCGACCATGCGCTCGGTACCCACGATGAACCCGTTCTGTTTGGCAAAGTCGTACATTTCTGTGCCGGGATACGCGTGCGCAATAGAGACTTGAATGGTTTCCACGTCGAGCTCTTTGGCAAAGTCAATGGTGCGGCGAATCGATTCGCGCGACTCTCCCGGCAAACCCAGGATAAAGTCGCCGTGCACCACAAGGCCAAGCTTCCTGGTGTCCTTGGTGAATTGCCGCGCGCGCTCAACCGTGGCGCCCTTCTTGATGTTCTTGAGGATCTGCGGATCACCCGACTCGTAACCAACAATCAGCAGGCGGCAGCCAGCTTCACGCTGCGCTTTCAGCGTTTCGTAGTCCGTGGTGACACGCGAGGTGCAGCTCCAGGTTAAATTGAGCGGCTTCAGCTTCTGACAGAGCTCAATCGTTCGCTGCTTCTGGATGTTGAAGGTGTCATCGTCGAAGAAATATTCCTTCACCCATGGCCAGTATTCTTTTGCCTGTGCCATCTCACGCGCGACGGCATCGGTAGAACGCTTGCGCCACGGATGGCCGCTTAGCGTCTGCGGCCACAGGCAGAAGGTGCACTGGGCCGGGCAGCCGCGCGTGGTGTAGAGGGCGACAAACGGGTAGAGCAGGAACGGCACGTTGTAGCGGCGCACGTCCAGGTCGCGATAATAAACGTCGGTGACGTTGGGAAGTGCGTCCAGATCGGTCACATCCGGCCGGTCAGGATTGTGAAGCACTTTGCCGTTTGCGTCGCGATATGAAATGCCCCGAATCTCTGAAAGCGGATTGCCATTGGCGTACTCCACCACGGAATAGTCAAACTCGCGCCTGCAGACAAAGTCGATGGCCGGGCAGTCATTGAGAGAGCGCTCCGGCAGTGTGGTCACGTGCGGGCCAACAAAAGCGATCTTCAGCTTTGGATTGGCATCCTTCATTTTGGTGACCAGCTGGATATCGCCGGGGAAGCCAGGTGTTGAGGTGAAGAGCACCAGAAACTCGTACTGCTTGCCCAGCTCAATCGTCTCCTCCGCAGAAACGTGGTGCGGAGGGGCATCCAGCAGACGCGAACCTTCCAGCATGCCGGCGGGGTAAGCCAGCCACACCGGATACCAGTACGACTCGATCTCGCGGGTGGCAGGCCAGCGCGAGCTGGCGCCACCGTCAAAATTCTCAAACGAAGGCGGGTTAAGAAAAAGCGTCTTCAATGGCATCGTAAGTAGAATTCTAACATCCCGGCTGAAGCGCTAAACCTCAGGGAATCCAAGCGGTTAGATGGGCCAGCGAGCGGCGAAATCCGGCAGGGAACGGGAATGGCTGCAGCTCTGGATCAGGGGCAACCAAGCTGCTTGGAGGGTTTTCAAGGATTTGCTCTGATTGCGACTAGAGTTCCAGCAGAGTCTGCAATTTCTCTATCAGGCCTTCCTGGTCAGGGTCCCCGACCATGGCATCCACGCCTTCAGGCAAATCTTTCGCCACCAGCTTGCCTCGTACGACCAGGATAACGCAAATCGAGCGCCTGATCAGCTTGATGGATTGCGCCACAGACCAACCCTCTGTCTCAACGAAGTGAGACTGGTCCAGCACGACCGCGTCAACCCGGTTGTTGACGCAAATGGCCACTGCATGGTCAGGGGTGTACGTAGTCATGAGCGCGTAGCCTGAGGTTTTCAGAATTCGCGCAGTGCGGCTCTGGCGACGATCTGCCAGCAGAAGGATGGTCGGTTTGGAACGACTTTGCGCGTTCGCCATAAGGGGCGGTTTTGAAAGCAGCCGGCGGCGGCTACATCAGTGCCATCCTCCTGCGGGTCTCAAGTCCAATCCAACCAGCACGCGTTCTGTATTCGAAAGATCGCCAATAATCTTTTTTACCGGTGTAGGTAATCGCCGAACCAGAGTGGGCACGGCTATGATCTGATCGCCGCGCGCCAGCGTAGGTCCCTCAAGCAAATCAATCACTTGGATACTATAGATGCCTTGCAGATGCTCCTCGCAGAGCTTTTTAAGATTTTCAAACGCGCGTATCGAAGTGGGGGTCATTCCGGCTACATACAGCCGCAGCTCCCATAACGCGCGGTTTCTGCGTCCTGCTGCTCTCTTCGTGTCGTTCTTGCTTCCGGTACCACGCTTTTCAGGCGCTGAAGTTTTGTTAGTTGCCATGGATGATGATTCCTTTATCTCCAAGGATGAAGTTGTGCGCGCGCATGTCATGTTTCATGCCGCGGCATTTCAGAAGGTTCAGGCTGCGAACTCTCTCTGCGCCGCTCGGCAGGTCACGCAGTACCAGCCACGCGTCCATGAGGGATGAAATACCGATCGCCCGTTCTTCCAACTCCTCACCATAGATCAGGTTCGTGAACATTGCGGTGATGTTCTGCATCTTCAAAAAGTCGATGAGTCGCGTAAGCATGGCTTTCACGGAACCCTGGTCGCCGATCGCAATAAGGTTGGTGATGGGATCGATAATCACCACGTCCGGCTGGAAATCCTCGACTTCCTTGAACATTTGTGCAAGGTGCGCTTCAAGACCGGTTGCTGTAGGCCGCGAGGCGTGGATCTTCAACAACCCGCGGCTGAGGCCGCGGTTCAGGTCAACCCCAATGGAGGACATATTACGCAGAATCTGGTTCGGAGATTCCTCGAACGAGAAGTAGAGGGCCCGTTCGCCGCGTTCGCAGGCAGCATGAGCAAAGCTGGCGCTGAAGCTGGATTTCCCTGTGCCGGCGGTGCCCGTGATGAGAACGCTGCTGCCTCGGAAAAAGCCCTTCTTGCTCAGCATTTCATCCAGGCCGGGAACACCTGACGAAACTCGTTCGGCCGAGGCGCCATGAGTAAGGCTGGCGGAGGTGATCGGCATCACGGAGATGCCGTCATCGTCCAACAGAAACGGATATTCATTTGTCCCATGAGACGATCCGCGATACTTCACCACTCGCAACCGCCGGGTGGAGACCTGTTCGGTCACCCGATGATCGAGCACAATCACGCAATCGGCAACGTACTCCTCCAGGCCATGACGGGTAAGCGTGTTCTCACCCCTCTCCGCGGTCACGACGGCGGTAACTCCCGCGTCTTTTAACCAGTGGAAAAGGCGGCGCAGTTCGGAACGAACAATGGCTTCGTTCTCCAGGCCCAGAAAAAGCAACTCAGCCGTATCGAGCAGTACGCGTTTCGCCTTCACCTGGTCGATTGCCTGTTTCAGCCGCAAAAAAAGCCCGTCGAGGTTGTACTCACCGGTTTCTTCAATCTGCTTGCGCTCGATTTCCACGTAATCGAGGGCTAGCTTCTTCGCTTTTACCAACGCGGTTAAGTTATGGCCAAGGGAGGCCATGTTCGTGGTCAGTTCTTCCACGGTTTCTTCGAAGGCAACGCAGACCCCAGGTTCGTTATAAAGCTCTGCGCCACGCACCAGGAATTCCAGGCCAAGCAGTGTCTTGCCCGCGCCCGGGCCTCCGCAAACCAGTGCGGTACGGCCCTTGGGAAGGCCGCCGTGTGTAACCTGATCGAGACCACGAATCCCTGTTGGAACTTTTTCAAGGGTTATAGGAGTGCGCTCCCTCAGCCGCTTCTCTCGTCTCTGCTCTTGTGTTGGTGTAGCCATTTTGTCGCTCGTCAATCGTTAGTCGCTCGTCAAAAAGATTCTGCACGTGATGCTCGTTCTTTATTCGTCTCCACCCTGCTTCTGTCCATGACCCAGCACGCGAGCCAGCGCATGGAGTAAAAGCTTCGGACCGCTCAGGAACTCCACCTGCTCGTCAGCAATTCCTGGCGGAACGCGAAAACCGTTCATCTTGTAAAGAAACACGATGGGTACAGACGGCTTTAATTGCTTGAAAGCTTTTCCCAATTCTATTCGTTCGTCTGCACGCATGGTTTCACCAAAAATGACGGCGCTGATGTGGTCATCGCGGAAGATCCTCTCTGCTTGCCCGGCATCGTCCGTGGCCACCACTTGATAGCCTGCCTGCTCAAGCACTAGATTTCGCGTGACCTGGGCAGAAGAAACCTGACTTATACAGAGGATTGTCAGTCCCATGTTATTCAAGCGTTCAGTTGTAATTTCCCGAGTAAGCTTGCCCAACCATCTGATCTGCCGCCTCAAGCAGGCGGATACTAGCCATCAGAATTGAGCACGTCCGTGCCGGCTTCAGTATCCGAGCCTGAATAATCGCCGGTTGCGGGTCCAGAACGACTGTGTCCGGGCCATGCGGTCGGAGCAGTGCGTTCAACGTGCTTTACGATGCAGAGAAAAGTGCGGTTAGTTGCTTCTGGTACTAGGGTGAAAGGACCAATTTGCTGCCAGCGAAAGATAGCCTCCAGGCTGAGACGAGGGGGCAATCACATGGTGTCTTTATCGTCATGTGCCCTGACGTACACCATCACAAATTCCGTTCCCTGCCCGTTTGGCTTGACGGCGATGATCCGCTGGTTATTCTCGGTGCCGACTTTCAACTCCTGCCTGTAATCATGTCGGTTGCCACCGTGATCGTCGCAGCTGACCTCGGCATCCCGTTCATGGCGGTGGAAGCTCATGTTGAAGCCGTTGGAGCACTCGATGACATTTCCGTAACGTGACATCTCTTTCTTGTAAAAGCCCAGGACTTTATCGGGAGAATCGTTGGTCTGGTATTTGAGGACGGCCAGTTTCATTCCAAACAGAGAACTGGAAATGTTTACGTTGGCGCTCGAGTCGCCGTCTTCATCCCGGGATGTTTTGGGTTGGGAACCCGGGTACAGAGCCAATCCCGTCTCTTTGGGATCGAGAGCGCCTTTATGAACACTTAGTGATCCAAGGGGTGTCCGGATGTCGACGTCTTTACCTTCTTTGCCGTCTTTGCTGTCGCGGGTAGATACAGAGCATCCAGCCAGCACAAAGAGAGCAGCCAGTGCGGCAATAACCCGTAATTCTCGCAATCCGATGCTCATAGATCCTCCCATCGATTGAGGTTGCGAGAGCCGGCAACACAGATCATTACATCAGCTCTCTGCTCCTGTATACGCATCCCAGAACCCAAAAGTTCCTGAATTTGAGCCTATGGTTCCAGCGGTTCGTAGTAGCTTTCGCCCGCGCAGGCGTGACAAAGGATGGCTCCGTCGCGACGTACTTCGCGACGAAAATTGATCCCTTCGCCGCAATGAGAGCAGACAATGCGTTCACCCTTATAGCCGGGGAACTCTTCCGGGGGAAGAGCCACACGGACCCACTGCGCCTGGAACATCTGGTCGTCAGTCATTTCACGATAGGCCTGCATCTGCTGCTTATTTTTGTCAGTAATCTCCGGATGCATGCTCTTCGCCAACGCCTTGGACGATTCCCTGGCCGCAACCCGAACCGCTTTGCCGGTTTCGGTGTCGACAAAAGTAGCCGCCACCTTGCCCCAGTCGCGGAATTTCAAAGCGCGCTTTCCCAGCCGGCAGCCCGTCACCACCATAACCGCATCGGTCGCGCAGCGGTCAATCTCCACAAAAGTGACAATCCGTTTTCGGTCTTTGCCCTCGGGATCATTAAGGCCAAGGGTTTTGAGGCCGAACATGGCCATCCGTACTCCCAGTACCTGTCCGGCGCAAAGGTGCCCGTGAGCGACCGCCGCGTCCTCAAGATACTCGTCAAGATTCTTCATTCAGGACCCTCACCTTCATTGGCCGCTTCCGGCTGCAGGTCTGCGCCACGTGCGCGTACTACAAAGCTGCTCTTTTCACCCGCAACGCTGAATGTCACGCGGCTGGGATTGCGCTCCCATTTTGGGGCAGGGCAGCCCGGCCCGGTAAATTCCTTCCTCAGAATCGGCTTGCGTTTGCCCAGCTCGAACACCACCATATACATTTTGCCGCCGTCGTCGGAGGGGCCGCAATATGCGGCGTAGTCCCGATACCAGACAGCCTGCGATGTCTCGGGATCGAAAGAAGGCAGGTTCAGCGATGCCAAGTGACCGGACTGGCGATCAACGCTGATCCAGCCCTCCAGCCGCCAGATCCATTCCGGCCGTGTTTCACGCTCGTCAGGCAGAGCATCGTTCAGGCGATGCGCTCGACGGATGACAAACAGCCGGTCCGTGATTTCATGCGGGTTGCCGGCTGTGTACTCACGCAGCTTGCCATCGATGAGCAGTTGCCGCACTTTGAGCGGTTCTCCGGATCCGTCTTCGCGCGTCAATTTGACCGTCCGCCACCGACCCAGCACCACCGTATGCTGCCGGGGCGCGGCAAATCCACTGGTAATCAGCAGCAGGACGAACAGGCGCGAACCGAGCAAGCGCATAAAGAAGGCCAATTATAGAACGGGCTACGGCGATCTCACTGCAGCGTGGATGCAACCGCGGCGTTCTGCCGGCTCTTTTGATGACAGATTCCCATGATTCCGGTGCTTATTTTCGCCCCGGATGGCAACTGAATCGTTTACTAAATTGTAAATTGCTGAAGGTTTTAGTTATCTTCAAGCCAATAAATTGTTTCCTTCCAATTAGCAGGGAAACTACTTAGAATAAGGACATCCCCCGATCCTCGGCCCGGCCAGCGAAGTTCCAACCGGCTCGATTCCACCCAGCAGGCGCAAGCGGCATTGCCGGGAGCCCCGGAAGACTTTGCCAGCGGCAGTTCGGATGTAATCTGTGGCAAACGATAATCGCGAAGAACACGCAGGCTCAGAGTTGCTCGATGCAACCTTCGTGAGCTCAGCTCCGTCTCACGATGAAATGGGTCTTCTGTCGCCAAAGGTCAAAGAGGAGTTCGGACGCCTCAAGCAGCGCGCCCCTAAGATTCTGGTAGTTGACGATAAGCTGGACACGGTCCTGCTTCTGCGTGAGCTGCTTACTTCCCGCGGCTACGAAGTGATAACCGCGACGGAAGCGGACGAGGCCCGAACCCTGGTTCATACTGATCGCCCTGATTTGGTGCTCCTTGACGTTGTCATGCCCGGAAAATCGGGCTACGAACTTTGCCACGAGCTCAAGGAAGATCCAATTACCCGCCTGACGCCAGTGGTGATGATTACCGGCCTGAGTGATCGCGATGACCGCGTGCGTGGCATTGAGGCAGGCGCTGACGATTTCCTGAGCAAACCACTTTATCCCGAAGAGCTGTTTGCTCGGGTCAAATCACTCCTTAAGCTTAAAGAATTCACGGACGAACTGGAGAATGCCGAAGCTGTACTGGTCGCTTTAGCGCTCGGCATCGAATCGCGCGATCCATACACAGGCAATCATTGCGAACGGCTCGCCAGCTACGCCGCGGATCTGGGCCACTACATTGGGCTCGACGGGGACAGTATCATCGCCCTCAAACGCGGTGGCTACTTACACGATCTGGGTAAGGTTTCGATCCCGGATGACATTCTGAAAAAGGGAACCTCATTGACGGAAGCTGAATGGGAAATTATGAAGCAGCATCCCATTATCGGCGAATCGATATGCCGGCCGCTTAAGTCGTTTCGTAACGTGCTTCCCATCATCCGCCATCACCACGAACACTGGGACGGTACCGGGTATCCGGACCACCTCGTTGGGCATAACATCCCGCTTCTCGCCCGGGTCCTTCAGGTGGTCGACGTCTATGACGCGCTGCGTACGGCACGTCCATACAAGCCTGCGCTCAACCATGAAGATGCTGAGTTGACCATGATGACGGAAGCGCGGCGGGGGCTCTGGGACCCAGATCTTGTGCCCGAATTTTTTACGATGTTGAAAAAAAAGAAAGAACAAGCTGCATGACCCTGGTTACTGAACAATCCCCCGTCCCCCAATCTGTGGTTTCCGCGGAACATCCCAAGTACAGCATTGTTGTGCCTGCATACAACGAGCGTGCACGCATCGGCAAAACCATGGAACAGATCCTCAGTCACCTGCGCCAGCAGGCCTGGAGTGCCGAAGTGGTGATCGTCGACGACGGTTCGCGCGACGAGACATTTCAACTCGCCACCCAGTTTGCTGCGGCCAATGCGCAGGTGCGAGTGATTCAGAATCCCGGCAATCAGGGCAAAGGTTATTCCGTCCGCAATGGAATCCTGAATGCGCGCGGCGAGGTCATCCTGTTTACGGATGCTGATCTGTCATCTCCGATTGCGGAAGCCACCAAGCTCTTTGCTGCACTCGACCAGGGCGCTGATGTCGCTATTGGGTCACGCTGGATTGATCCATCTCTCCAGTTTCATCGCCAGCCTCTGAAGAGGCGCATCATGTCGCGCACGTTCAACTTTTACCTGCGCGGCCTTCTCGGCTTCTCCTATCGCGACACGCAGTGCGGTTTCAAAGCGTTCAGTCGCCGCGCCGCACAGATGATCTTCCCACGGCAGCGCATTACCCGTTGGGGCTTTGACGCGGAGATTCTCTATCTGGCGCATCGCTTCGGGTTAAAGGTAGCGGAAGTACCCGTGTCCTGGGGCCACGACGAACGTTCCACCATCCATCCCTGGCGTGATGGAATGTTCATGGGCCGCGACGCACTCAAAGTCCGCTGGAACGCTTTGAGCGGAAAATACAAAGCAGCCTAGTAGTCCGGCATGCCTGCTCGGACTATTCGTAGCGGAGCGCGATGATGGGATCAACCCTGGTGGCTCTACTTGCCGGAACATAACTGGCCAGCAGTGTTACCAGGCTCAGCACCAGCGCCACAACCAAAAAGGTCAGCGGATCTGACGCGCTCACGCCGAACAATAAGCCTTTCATCACGCGAGTGACGGCAAAAGCCGCAACTGCGCCGATTGCGATGCCCATCAGGGCCATGCGCATGGCATCCTTAAGCACCATGCCGAGCACTGTTCGCGTATTCGCTCCCAGCGCCATCCGCACTCCGATCTCATGTGTGCTCTGGCTGACCGAATAAGAGATCACACCGTAGATTCCTACGCCTGCCAGGACAAGGGCCAGTAGCGCAAACGTCCCCAGCAACAGGCGTGTGAATCGTCTGGCAGCCAATGAGTCGCTGATCACATCCTGCATACTCTCTTCCGCGTAGGTCACCATCTTGCCGTTGATGTCAGCCACCGTCTTCTTCAGCGTCGGCACAATCGCGTATGGATCGCTCGCTGTGCGGATCACGTAGTCTGAGCCTGTCGACGCCAGATCCATTACGCCATCGGGAAACTGACGGAACGGAATGTAAATCTGGGAATGAACCTTGGAGGTTGCGTCGGTATCCAGCCCCCAATGCTTTACATGGCCTACTACGCCCAGCACTGCGCACTGCATGTTGATCAATTCGAGATTGACATGCTGACCCAGAGGGTCCTGGCCGGGGAAAGCTTTGCGCGCAAAATCCTCGTCGATGTCAACACCGCACGGAGCCTTTTCAGTCTCCTGTTGTGATATCAGGCGGCCGCGCAGCAAGGGAATCCCCATTACGCTGAAATAGCTTGGATCTATGCCGTAAAACAATGCCAGGTCCATCTGATTCTGCTCAGGCTTGGGCCGCCCTTGCACCCAGTACGGAAGCTCGGAATCTCCATTCATCGGCACAGAGCCCAGGATCACACTCGCGGCTTTTATCCCCGGTAAAGCGCTTATCTGTTCTGTGGTCTGCTGTATCCCGTTTCGAACAGCTGCCGGTGCGCCATGCACGGCTGTTGAGCCGGCAATGCTGAAGGTGAGCACGTTTTGTGGATCAAACCCGGGATTCACGCTCCACAGCCTTGACATGGTGCGAACCATGAGCCCGGCGGAAGTCGTCAGTACCAGTGCCAGCGCCACTTCCACGACCACAAGTACTCGTTGGAAGCCGTGGCGGGTTGTGTTCCCCCGGCCGCCTTCCTTGAGGGTCCTGTTCAAGTCCGACCGGGCACTCTGCAAAGCGGGCGTAATTCCGAACAGCACGCTCGCCAGCAGAGAGACAAAGAGAGTGAAGGCAAGGACGGACGTATCCAGATGGATCTGGTCTGCCCGGGGAAGCTGGTTTGCCAGCTTGGCCGCGAAGATCGCATTCAGCCCTGCGGCAAGCAGCAACCCCAGGGCGCCTCCTGCAATCGCGAGCAGCAATCCTTCCGTCAGCAGTTGCCGCATCACGCGAGTGCGCGTGGCCCCCAGCGCTCCGCGTAGCGCAAATTCCCGCGACCTTGCGTTGGAACGCGCCAGGAGAAGGTTGGCAACGTTGGCGCACGCTATGAGCAGCACAAAACCCACTGCGCCCAGCAACACCAGCAGCGGCGTGCGCACATCACCTACGAGGTCATCGCGAAGAGATACAGCATAGATTCCCCGGTCTTTGTCGTCCTTGGGATATTCACGCGCAAGGCCGGCTGCTATCGCATCAAGCTCTGATTGTGCCTGCTGCGGTGAAACGCCGGCTTTGAGCCGTCCCAGACCGCGCGATCCCATGCCGATGCT
>Ga0134125_10003435_pt1 | contig 18315 bp, 14 predicted proteins | sample KB31751_FD_96464 | JGI IMG/M metagenome (GOLD analysis project Ga0134125, IMG submission 96464) | Terrestrial soil microbial communities with excess Nitrogen fertilizer from Kellogg Biological Station, Michigan, USA - KB3-175-1 | ecosystem: Environmental > Terrestrial > Soil > Unclassified ... | reverse complement strand
TCCATGTAGTCTTCAAACGAGATTTCGCGCAAGCCGAAATTCTCTAACTCCGCCAACTCGTCGCGGGTTAGCGGCCACGGCATGGAACCTTCGGCCTCATGCGCATCCTTGCCTCGCGCGATCACCAGCAAATGCCCACCCATCTTAACCAAGCAAGCCATACATTTCATCGCCTCTTTGCGTAATGCTCGCGGCAATACTTGAAGCGTGTAGGATTCAAACACGAAATCGAAGTTCGCAAACCATTGTGGAAAAGGGCAAAACAGATTGGCCGTTTCATATCGCACGCGGCTTTTGGGAAATCTCCGGTTACATGCCTCGATCGCCGCGGGAGAAATGTCAAAGGCGGTAGTCTCAAAGCCCCAGCCAGCGAGTTGCTCGGCATCATCGCCCAGCCCACATCCGATCACCAGGGCGGTCTTGCTGCTCGGAATCGAGTGCCGGTTCCAGAAGTCGATCAAGTTAGGGTTCGGTTGCCGATCGGCCCAGGGGACAACGCTCTCTCCCGCCTCCGCTTCCCGGTAAAGTTGCTCGAACCAACCTGTTGGATCGCCCTTCGCCACATACGCCGCCGCCAACTCTCTCGCTCGCCCGCGATTTTCCATCTCGGAACTCTATCACGGTCTCGGCATCACTTAAGACTTGCGCTCTCCCCCATACGCAAACACGCTAATCCCAGAAAAATATTGGATGGCATTGGCACTATACTGAATGGGATTGCCGGACGCCGTTCCGCCAATTTTAACAAGCGTGCGCTAGGCTGCTTTCGCATCGGAGATCTTCATTTCAACCGCCGTCTCGTTGACCTATGCTGTCCAAAATGCGTCTGACAAGGGAATAGAGGATGTTGATGCCGGATCGAGAGCCTGCAGCGGACACCCTCCCATCCGTCCACAGAGACGTCGCCGATTTACTTTATAAATACGGCATAGGAAGTGTCGCGGTTTCTCTCTTTGCTTCGTCCGGCCTGGCATTCATCTCGATTGGACAAATCCCTTCGACGTTACTTGGGATTTGGTGGTTACTAATCACCGCCATTCTTCTTCTCCGCGGTTTAGACATCTTCCTACGCCGCTTCCGGATTTCCGTTTCAGACAATGCAATTCGGGAAGTCCGCCGATTTGGCGTTGGCCTTATCGGCGTATCTATCCTCTGGGCGGCGTTTCCGGTGGCGTTTCTCGGGCGCTTAAGTCAAACGGGCCGGGCCTATACTGCTATCGTTCTTTGTGGAATGGTGGGTGGTAGCGTCACGGTTCTATCCCCTTCTCGCGGGCTGTCATTCGCGTTCTGTTCCTTTCTCGTGCTTCCTGCCTCCGTCCGATTCCTATTTCTTGAGGGCAGCGCCAATAAGTTCCTCGGCATTCTTGGGTGTTTCTTTTTTGTCGTGATGGTTGCCTCGTCAAGAGTTGCCCATCGGGCAACCATGTCATCTCTTCAACTGGCGCGTAAGAATGAGGCGCTACTACTTGGGATGCGGTCAGCAAATCGTGAGTTGGCCGCTACTCAAGAGGAATTGCGTGATGCCAATCGCCTGCTAGAATCTCGCATACAGGCTCGCACTGCCGATCTCCAATCAGAGATGCAGCGACGGGAGCGCTATGCGCGGGAGTTGTGGCGCGCTAATGAGGATCTTAAGCAATTCGCATTCGCAGCCAGTCACGATCTGCAGGAGCCGTTACGCATGATCACTGCATACTCGCAGCTTCTTGTTAGGGGTTATCCCGGCCCTCTCGATGACCAGGCACAGGTCTGTTTAGATTTCATTACCAGAGGCGCTAAACAGATGCGGGATCTGCTTAGCGACCTGCTCTCGTTTGCCGAAGCGGGCGTCGACAGAGGTAAAGCAAACGAGATTATTGATCTCAACAGAGTTATTGAGGATGTAAAACAAAACCTAAAGATAACCATCGAGGAGAATTCCGCCGAAATAATTAGCCGGACTTTGCCGAAAATGGAGGGCGAGCGAGCCCACTTTGTACAGCTCTTTCAAAATCTAATCGGAAACGCAATTAAATATCGTGGAGAGGAACCTCCGCGCGTCCTTGTCGTTGCCGATGAGATTGACGATTCCTGGCGTTTCAGTGTGACCGACAATGGCATGGGCATCGCCCCGGAGTATCACGCTCAAATTTTCGGAGTCTTTAAACGTCTTCACGGACAGGCGATTCCTGGAACAGGAATGGGGCTTGCGATCTGCCAGCGAGTTGTCGAACGATATCAAGGCCGCATCTGGGTTGAATCGCAACCAGGTGAAGGAGCGAAATTCTATTTCACTATTCCTCGCGATGGACTTATGAAATGACGCTCGCACCGGAAGCGATGACATTTCGTATTCTCCTCGTGGAGGACAACGCCGCCGACAGCTATCTTTTCCGGCAAGCGCTGGAAATTATCGGATTGTCTTTTGAATTGGCAGTGATTCAGGACGGGGACGAGGCATTGGCATTTGCTCAAAGCAGCCCGAAACACTCCGCGACTGGCATACCGGATTTGCTCGTCCTCGATTTGAACTTGCCGAAGGTTGCAGGCTGTCGGATACTGGAGGCGGTGCGCCAAAATCCCGATCTGGCGCAGGTGGCCGTGGCGATTATGACGTCGTCGGAGGCTCCGCAAGACCACGAAAGATGTACCGCTTTGGGCATAAGCGCTTACATTGTCAAGCCTCTTGATCTCGAGGATTTTTTACGAATTGGTGAAATGGTAAAAAAGATTCTGGCCGAGAGTAAGGACCCGTAGGCTATCGCAAACCGAGATCGTCAAAGTACCCAACAATTCCATTTTCCGTTACGGGCCGCATGTGACAACCGATGTAACCGTCAGGACGAATCAGGTAAGCCGTTTCTGATTGGGCCTGATATGCCGTGGCGAACGCCCCATCCGAATCACGCATTATTGTTACACCAATGACAGCGGGATTGCCTGTTTCAGCGTTCGAAATCAAAACAACTCGAACTAGCGAACCGTATTTGGATCGCAACCCGGACGCAAGATTGTCTAAGAAGGAAGTCTGTGCCGGTTGAAGCGGATCTGAATAATAGATGAGAAGAACAAAGCTCGTACCGCGAAGAACATCGAACATCCGCAGTGGAGAGCGGACGTTCTCCATTCGCAAACCGTCACAATCCGGCGCGCGATCTCCCGCGCGCGGCGCAAGATCTGGAGGCTCATCGGCCAGCGATTCCTTCACCCACTTGGTGTTGCGATAGCTAATCAAGATCTGCGTATCTGCCAGGCGGTCCCGCTTGCCTTCAGCCCGGCCGATGCTCTCGCTCTGCGCTCGAGTGCGTGCGACCACGTCTGCTCCTACAGGCAACCGCTCGTATTCATAGCTTTCCAGCAACGATTTTCGAGCTTCTCCCTTCAGAACAAGCGCCATCTTCCAGGCGAGATTGTACGCGTCCTGAATTCCCGTGTTCATACCCTGTCCGCCAGTCGGCGGATGGATGTGTGCCGCGTCGCCCGCAATGAATGCATTCCCATCCGCATAGCGCTGCGCCAGCCGCATGCTGATGCGAAAGATGGACGACCAGCGCAAATCGGATAATCGCGGCTTACCGATCGCCAAGCGATCCGCAATTTTCTGTAGCAACGGCAGCGGAGGACCCGCCCGTTCCGTCTGGATGCCATGTTCGGCCGACGCGTCTAGTGATCCGCCGGGCGGCGTATCAGGCGCCACCATTGACACGCGATAGCGGTTGCTTTCCGGTAAGGGAATAGCTATGAACATATCCGGCGCTTCACCCTCACGGACATGGATCGCGCGCATGGCTAACCCTCGCGGAAGATCCCAGTCGATGCGCACGTCGCCAAGCATGAAATCTAATGGGAACCGTTCGCCCTCAAACGGAATCTGCAATGCTTTTCGCACGGTGCTATGCGCGCCATCGCATCCCACAACATGGTGGAACGTGGCCTCCTCGCAGGAACCATCCGCTCGTTCGAGCTTCGCATGTATTGCATCGTCGTCTTGCCGAAGAGAAGCCAGTGTAACTGGCCGTTCGACCTGAATCCCGAACCGGGAAACACGCTCGCCAAGAATACGCTCGGTCTCATATTGCGGCAGCCCGAGATGCCCATACGGAAGATCGGATAAATCAAGCAGAAGATCTTTTGGCTGCGCGCCATTGACAATCAATCGCATGCCCGTCAGCCAAAGGCCGGCATCGATCATCTCGCGCACGATTCCCATGTCGTCCCACACTTCCAACGTGCGTGGAGTGACACCTATAGCTCTGCAGTATGCTGAAGGGCTCGCCAGCCGGTCGACAATGCGGCATCTCACACCGTGACGCGCCAATTCCGCGGCCATTGTAAGTCCGACGGGACCGGCGCCCACAACTAAAACCGGATGCACATTCTGCTTCATGGTTCTTCGCCCCAATGGTCTCCAGATCTCAAATTCTGTTTTTAATTCAAAGCCTTTATGGTATAGCAAGCTTAGCTCAAGCTGGTTATTGAAACTGGAGATGTTAAGGATGCGTACTGAGCGCGAAAAGATGTTAGCCGGGGAGTTGTACGACGCACTGGATGCTGATTTGGCCACAAGCCGCGATCGAGCCCGTGATCTCTGCCAGGCTCTAAATGCTACGCGAGAGGCCGAACAGGATCTCCGCCGGAATTTGCTTCGGCAGCTTTTTGGCAAGGGCGGAGATACCGTATGGATGCAACCGCCGTTTTACTGTGACTATGGCTGGAACATCGAGCTTGGCGAGCGAGTATTTTTCAACTTCAATTGCATCGTTCTCGATGTCTGCCGCGTACGGATTGGAGACTATACCCTTTTCGGACCAGGCGTTCAAGTTTTGACTCCAATGCATCCATTAGAAGCCGAACTACGACGCAAGCAGGAATACGGTAAGCCGATTGATATCGGCTCAGATGTTTGGGTGGGCGGTGGAGCGCTCATTCTTCCCGGCGTTCGCATCGGGTCGAGGGTTGTCATTGGCGCGGGGAGTGTCGTTACGCGAGATATCCCAGACGGAGTCTTTGCCGCTGGGAATCCCTGCCGCGTCGTCCGTGAGATCAACGAAACGGATGTTTGATGCCAGATACTCTTGCCAGAACAATTTGGTTGTTAGCAGCGCTGGAAGTTCTGGTGGTTGCCTGGTCGTGCTCCCTTGGTTCATTTCAACGGCACGCTTCAAGGCCATAGATGCTATGCGCCGTCGCGCCCGCTTCAATGGAGCACCAGAGAGATCTTGTTGCCCATATCGAATCGCGCGTCAGCGATCCTTCCCTTGGGGATGAAGCGATAGAGGACGATCGCCTTCGGCTGACTTTCACCTGCTGCCATCCCGCTCTGCCTCGGCGGGAGGGACAGGTTGTTGCGCTCACTCTGCGCGAAATCTGTGGGCTGACCACGGAAGAGATCGCACGGGCATTTCTCGTGACCCCAGCGACGCTCGCCCAACGCCTCGTACGCTCCAACGCAAAGATTCGAGAGGAATCGATTCCATACGAGGTGCCGACGCCGCAGGAGTTGCCGGAGCGGCGCAGGCTCTGCAGGACCACTGAGGCTCGGTCCTCTGATGAGAAGGCTCTGGCACTGACCCAACAGCAACCGGAACGGCAATTCTTGCAAGAGCGGATCCGGCAGTTGAAATAAAAAGCTGAAATAAAAATGGAGCGGCTGTCGATTTTCCGTCTTCCCAACGACTATAGGACAAAAGAACGATGAGCTACGGTTCCTGAGTGAACAGGAAACGAGTCATCGGAAACAAGCCACAGGAAACGAACTACAGAAACCAAGGAGAAAAAATCATGCCACAATATCTGATTTGTAACTACCTCGCCGACGACTTCAACCCGTCCGCCGCAACCGAAGCGATGATGGAAGAGATCCACGCGCTCAACCGCGAAATGATTGCTGCCGGTGTGAGGAAGTTCGCCTGCGGCATTTCCCCGGCCGGCAACGCAAGGACCCTGCGGAAGCAGCCCGACGGCAAAGTGCTGGTCACCGACGGACCGTACATCGAGACCAAGGAGCACATGGGCGGATTCTGGATCCTGGAATGCGCCGACCTGGACGAGGCACTTGCATGGGCGAAGAAGGGCGCCGCCGCCTGCAATGTGCCCGGCGAGGTGCGCGAGCTTCTTTTTTTCCCGGCTCCGTAAAAAGAATCCGGCGGAAGCAAGTAAACAACCTGGCCGATCCGGCCTCGGAACACGCGCCGTAAGGACGAAATGAACGAACCGGCGCAACGCTCTGTTGCCGGTTCCGCCAATCTGCTATGGGGAGAACAACAATGAAATACGTCTGTTTGGGATATTACAACAAAGGCAAATTCAAGGCAATGAGCGAGGCCGAGCGAACCGCTATGTTCGACACGTGCTTTGAATACGACGACCATCTTCGCGCCAACGGGCACTGGAGTGGTGGTGAAGCGCTTCAGGGTCCGGAGACCGCCTTAACCCTGTCTTGGAAGAACGGCAAAGTGATAACTACAGACGGTCCCTATGCGGAAACCAAGGAACTACTTGGCGGCATTCTCATCCTAGAGGCGCGAGACATGAATCATGCTGTGCAGCTCATTGGCCAGCATCCGGCGCTGACGTTTGGCAACATTTTCGAGATTCGGCCAGCGGGAGACATGAACGAAATCATGAAGGCAAGTGAGCAGCGGCGGCGAGAGAACATTGCACGCTGAAGACCGTTCAACTTTGTCACGGGCGGAACTGATGAAGCGCTCGCAGGCTCTACGGAATGATCGGCCGTGGAATTCTGTCCGCCACGTCGGGCAGCTTCGGAAAATCGGTGAACGGTTCCGTCTGATACCAATAAGCAGTCGAATAGAAGCAATCGTGGCGATCATTGGCGTGGCCGTGTTCGATCGTATGCTTAATGTATTTCCGGAACGTGACCGGGTTATCAGCGTGCCACCGATAAACACAATAACGGCCACCGGCGCGCTCGGGCAACTGCATGAACGGAGCGCCGCTGTAAAGGTAATCGAAAGGTTTCGCCGTATCGCGGCCACCGAAGTCCCAAGCGCCTAATAGGTAATCCTCCGTTCCGGTGCCATTTATTTTTGGGTGATTTTTGTCGTCGATGAAGATCATCTCGTCACCCTCGCCCATCCAAAATTCGGAGTTTTGAATCACTCCCCAAGCTACACCCATCATTTGGCCGCGTCCTTCGGCTTCAAAAAACACGTAGTTGTTTTTACCGTCGGGGTTCAATTCCTGCTTTGAGGAGTAGGTTTCGGCAGCGTTAGGCACGGCTTGCCGGTACTGCGCGTGAAAATAGAGAGCGTCCGCCGGGAGCGATTCCACTCGCTGATAATCGATATTCGAATAGAAGGCATCGACCTGAATCTTGCCTTCATTTGTTGCTGTAATTCGAGCCGATTTACGAAATGGCATCGCCAAATAACAATTCAATGCCTTGACGCATGCGCAATTCATAAAGGCCGATTGATAAAGATAATATTCGTTTAAATTCAACCCGAACAGATCGCCTACAGGCACTTCGACGCTCGGCTTGTCGTGGCCGTCCCAATATATCCGGATCACAATTTCTTTCAGATGATCGGGACTCTTGGCCGCGATTGTGAACCAGATGTGCGTGATGATGCCCGGCCCTTTCGACTCAAAAACCGTTTGGGTCGCACCGGGACCGATCTGCCAGCGGTCGGCATTGCCGCCCGTGCGATCATAGCTCGACTGCTTCAGGCTTTCATAATCTTGGCGCCTCGCATAGGAAGGGAGCACCACTGCTCCTGTTCCAGGAGTTTCGGCCGCGGCTTGCGCCATTGCCGTCCCAGCACCTACCAGCGGGACGGCGCCCAAGGATCTCAAAAAATTTCTACGTCGCTGTTGTCCGTTCAAATTTTCCTCCCAAACCTATTTACTATCTCTCAACGATCCGCGCCTATGCCGGGTTCAGCATTTGCGCCGGGTCCGGATCGTGACGATGCGCGTCCGCCACAACCGACACCGTTGGATCGATCCGCAAAAACAACAACCCGCTTACGATCAGCATCGCCGCCAGCGGATAGATTGGCAGATTGAATTGCTGATAGACACTGAAATGATGGTGCTGCAGGTAACTCACAGCGTAGCCGAATGCAACGGATGAAACAAACGAACCCACCTGCCCGGCCATATTCATCGATGCGGAAATACCCCCGGCATGTTTGCCGCCAACATCCATGCAAACTGCCCATGAAACCGGGAGCATCGAATCCTGGCAGCCGTAGCTGACCGCAAGAAAGATACCGGCCACCACCGGATTCGTCGTCGCAGCCATCAGCATCAAGAATACGCCCCCGGCCAATAATCCGCCTCCTCCGATCAGCCGGCGTCCCCACTTCAAACCGATTTTGCCGCAGAGGTAATCACTCAACCAGCCGCCGCCAAGATCGCAAAATGAGGCAATGAGAAACGGCAGCATAGCCCAATAAGCCATCTGTCCGGGCGTGAAACCTCTGCCTTGCACAAGATATGCCGGCATCCACGAGATATAGAAATATGATCCCCAACAGTAAGTGTGGTACATCAGCAGGATCAGCCAGAAATTCAAGCTGCGCCCTGCTATTTTCCAGGGCAGGCGGTGTTCTCTTGCGACCTCAGGCGTATCGCCGATTTCGGCCAGTTCTTTCTCCGAGACGCCTTTCATCAACTTAGGGTGATCGCGGTAAAGCGCATACCATCCAGCCACCCAGAAGAGACCAATCCCGCCTAACAAGAAAAACGAAACGCGCCAGCCGAAGTGAGTATTTAGCGGCACCACAATCAGGGGCGCCAGGGCGCCTCCTATCCGGCTCGCCATCCATGTCGCACCAATCGCGCGGCCGCGTTCCCGTTCGGGAAACCAGCGCGACACAACTGCAGAGATGTTCGGAAAGGCACCGGCCTCGCCCGCTCCGAACAAGAACCGTACCAGCAGAAGTGTCCAGAATCGCGTAATCATACCGGTCAAGGCCGTAAATGCGGACCACCAGAGCACGATACGCGTCAAAATGCGGCGGCCGCCCAGGCGATCGCCCATGCTGCCGGTCGGTATTTCAAAGAGAGCGTACGAAATGGTGAATACGCCCAACACCCATCCCCATTCGGTTGGCCCTAGATGCAATTCGCGCTGCATGGGGCCTGCCGCCACCGCAATACAGACGCGGTCGAGATAGGTGAGTATCGAAAGAAGGAAAAGCCCGGTCAGTACCCGGTTTCTAAAACGCATGAACGGGTGCATTATTTCACACCACGCGAACATTCCATTGCGCCAGCTCACCTCAATAAGAAAGAATGGGATGATTCAGACTTTTCCAAAAGGAACATGCCATGAAGAAACTTGCTGGTCTCGCTATTTTTGCTTTGTTTGCCGGTTTCGCTTCCGCTCAAAGCGACAACTCACTCGTCGATATTTTGGTGAAGCACTGGCAGACCTCGAAGGATTTTACGCTGGCGGTCGCCGACAAGATGCCCGACAACGAATACTCATACAAAGCAACTCCGATTGAGATGAGCTTCGGAGAAATGGTAAGCCATATCGGCGACGCAAACATAAACTACTGTTCGGTTGCTCTGGGTGAAAAGCCGCAGGCTAAAGGTACTGATTTTTCCAAGGCCGGCGCGGAAAAGCATCTGACGGACTCGTTCGATTTTTGTATCACCGGATTGAAAAAAATGTCGAATGAGGATCTAAAGAAGATGGTAGGCAAAGCGCCTCGCCAGTCCACGGCATTCGAAGCGCTTTGGGGCGCATTCACGCACACAGCGCATCATCGCGCTCAACTCGAAGTTTATCTGCGCCTGAAAGGCATCGCGCCGCCGAATTATAAGTTCTAGCAGCAGATTTTTTGGTGCGGCGCGCGACTTGGGGCATCATGCCTGTCCGCGAAGTTCACGGAATAACCAGGTGCGCGCCAAATCCCATTCGCGGTGGACGGTTCGCGACGAAATTCCCAAAACTTCGGCGGTTTCATCGGTTGTGAGCCCGCCAAAGAAGCGCAACTCGACAATCCGGCTTTTTCGATTATCGAACTTGGCGAGCGATTGCAAGGCTTCGTCGAGCGCGATGACGTCGGCGCTGCGGTCCGCTTGGGCTCCGGCGGCTGCGAGCGAAACAAGGACGGCGCCCGCTCCCCGCTTTTGTCTGTGCCGCGCCACGGCTTGATTGACGAGGACACGGCGCATCATCTTTGCGGCAACTGCGTAAAAGTGAGCGCGATTCCGCCATTCCACCGTGCTCCACTCAATCAGGCGCAGATAGGCTTCATTTACGAGGGCAGTCGGCTGAAGAACATTCCCGGGCAACTCCCTGCTCAAGTAGATGCGAGCCAGCCGGCGCAACTCCGACTCAACGACGGGTGCCAGACGTTCCAAGGCGCTCTGGTCGCCTTGTTGCCAGGCATTTAGCAACTGAGTAATTTCGGTTGGCAGTGGACCCACTAATGTTCACCTGAAGTTTTCGATGAGCATCAGATCGTTGACTTCCTGATCGAGGCATGCGGTTAGCAGGAGCCGGCCGTCATTTGAAAGCGCGATGTCGGGGTAGTCCCAAATCGGATCCTTGTCCAATTTCATCACTTTCGTTATTCGGCCCGTGTCAAAGCTATAGAACCGGATCGTCTGGCGCGGCGTATCCTCCCTTGATATGAAATAAATGCCTTGGGCGAGAACGCCCCAAGAGCGAAAAATTTTGTCAAAGCGTTCTAGCGCCGGCAGCGGTTTTTCCGATCCGCCATCAACAGGAACGCTCCAAATGGCAGACCATGGCCGCTTTGTGAAGTACACGAGCTTTCCATCGGGCGAGGCAAATGCTTCAGAAGCGCCAGAATACGTGACTTGACTCGCACTACCGCCCGCGGCAGGCATTTTCCAGATCTGAGCGCTGCCCGAACGGTCGGACTTGAAGTAGATCCACTTGCCGTCGGGAGACCAGGATGGCATGAAGTTCGCATGAGGCCCGGTGGTTATCTGACGAGGTGGACCGCCGCGAACGCCAATAATATAAATATTAGGATTACCAGCCGCGAGCGAGTCGAAGGCGATCCAACGGCCGTCAGGCGACCAGCGCGGCGTACCAACACCGGGGCCGTTGAACGAAGTTAGTTGCACCAGATTGTTTCCGCGCCGGTGACACAGCCAGATCTCTTCATTACCGGTGCGTTTAGAGACGAAGGCAATGCCAGTTCCGTCCGGCGAAATGCTGGGGCTGTCGTCGCGGTGGGATGAGGCAATTAGCGGCTGGTTCTCCGCGGAACGGCTGAGTGCGAAGCCCGGACCTTCATAGGCATAGATGTTTGTGTCCTTGAAAGATTGTGTGTAAACCAATTTATTGCCGTCGCGCGAAATAGAAGGATAAAAGCTACCCTCCAGTGTGACCGAGACGCGATGCGGAATACCGCCCTTGGCTGCAACGCGCCAGAGGCTCTCACCTCCTCTGGTCCGACTGGACGCAAATACGATTTCCCGACCGTCCGCGGTCCATGTTGCGCCATAGGTAGGCTGTCGGTCGAAGGTAAGCGGGTTGGCCTGGCCGCCGCTCGCCGAAATAACGAAAATCTCACGTGCGGAGAAACCAAAGTTGCGCGTAAAAGCAATCTGCCGGCCATCAGGAGAGAACGCAGGCAGAGTATCAAAATACCGGCCAGGGTGAGTAATCTCACGACGTTCGCTCGTTTTAAGAGAGAGTAGCGAGATGCCGCGAGTGCCCTTTGGCTCGCCGGCAAGCGCGAGGGTGCTGCCATCCTTAGACCACGAGACTCCCATGCCAGCTTCAGCGATTTGGCGTTCCGATCCGCCGGACGACGGAACAATCGCAATCGCATAGTGCGTAGCCGCGGGTTCCAGCGTGAGCGCACGAGAGAAGGCAATGTAATTTCCATCAGGTGACCAAACAGGCAAGCGCTCATCTTCAGCGGAGAATGTCAAACGGTGCGGTTCGTGCGAGCCGATCCTTTTTATATAGACATTCCGCACCGGGGTTCCGCCGCTTCCACCGGCGCCTCCGTTCCATGAGAAGGCGACTCCCGAGCTGTCCGGAGAAAAAGATGCGAAGTCTTTATAACCTTCGAAACTCGTGAGCGGCACTACGATAAGGGGCGGTTCTTCGGTGCGGTTGCCCCGAGGAGCCAGTCGCAAATACGAAATGCCCACAACCACCACGCTCAAAGCCGCAGCGGCCGTCAAGGCGTTCCGCACGAGCCAATTTCGGCGCACCGGAGCCTGCGCGATCTTCACGGTCCGGCTCTCGTCCACCAGGGAATTGGCGCCCACGGCCGGCTGTTGCTTCAGGCGCTCCAGGTCGGCCCCGAATTCTCCCATCGTCCGATACCTGGCTTCGGGTTCGCGCTGAAGGGCTTTGCTGAGAATGGCGTCCAGACCGGCAGGAATATCCTCGGTGCATTTGGATGGGGCATCGGGTGGCGGCCCGAGCAACGCCGCAAAGACGTCGGCGGTCGTCTCACCTCGAAAGGCGGGACATCCGGTAGCCGCTTCATAGATAACTGCTCCCAAACTGAAGATGTCGGACCTTGCATCCAGCTTGCCGCCGCGCGCCTGCTCGGGAGACATGTACCGCGGAGTGCCGATAACGGCGCCTGCTTGCGTGGCATCCGGCGCGCGCTCGCCTTTGATCTCCGCCATTCGAGCGAGCCCGAAATCCACGAGTTTTACCAGTCCATCCGGCCGCAACATGATGTTCTCGGGCTTAATATCGCGGTGCACAATACCGGCGCGGTGAGCGGCTTCGAGAGCCCGGGTGCATTGGATCGCTACCCCGAGCGCTTCCGCAAACTCCATCCGAGCAGCCGCGAGCCGTTCACGCAGCGTAATTCCTTCAATAAACTCCGCAATGATGAACCATGTATCGCCAACCTCGCCGATATCGTAGATGGTGATGATGTTCGGATGGTTGAGAGCAGATGCAGCTTTGGCTTCGCGCAGAAATCGCGCGATCCGGTGCGCATCACGGGCAAACGGCGCAGGCAGGACCTTCAATGCAACTTTACGGTCGAGCCTTGTATCGCGCGCCAAATACACTTCGCCCATCGCACCCGCCCCAATCGCCGAAAGTATTTCGTAATGATCGAGCGTCTGGCCCGCCAGGCACGATTCGCCGAACAATTCGGCTACTCGACTTTGCAGGTCGGCCGACGACAGAAAACTTCCCGCGTCGTCTCTCGCATCCAGCAGAGATTCCACTTCGCTGCGAACATAAGGATCATCGGAGCATAACCGATCAAGAAGCGCGGCGCGGTTCATCGCAGGAGATGCGATCGCGGTGTAGTAAATCTGTTCGATCCGTTTCCAGTGCTCCGAACTCACGCTGTATGCGAAAACACGCCAAAATACTATAGCAAAAACAGAACGCGTATTTTTCCATCGGATGAATGGCAGGGTTGGCCAATTTTTATTGCATACCCACCAGGAGGTGAGACAACAGCTTATAAAAAAACGTAGAGACGTTTTGAAATCGACTGCAACCATTGCCGAAGTGGCCTGGCGGCCGGGTTGTCGCCTGGGAAACGCACGCGCTAAAGTCGCCGATGCCTTTCGGATTTCCTGTAGTTCCACTTAACTAGGAGAGTGCGGGTCTTGGCAATTTTGGTACCCAGGATTGGATGTAAGGTTACCTTTCGGGTATTTATGGTAATCGCCACGACGCGAATTTCAATGCTAAAATCAGCCGATGCGCCGGGCCGGAGCTACGGCTTATAGACCACCGATGAAGTCGCTCCGATTACTACAATTTCAATCGCGCCCCACGCATGTATTGGGTCTGGGCACAGAGGATACAAAGTTGGGCGTGTACTCAAAATGGGTACCGTTAATTTCACACATAATTCGACCGTCAGTTGAACTGGAATTCTATGATTATTCGGCCGAGCGCGGGCGTCTGGAACTTGACAACAGAGCGCTGCATCGCGATCCGCGTGCGCACGCGCAATATCTTAGGCTAGTTAACCGGATTCTCTCCCAGGAAATGCAGGCGCGTCACTCGGTTACGGCGCGAAGTTCTAAGTGGTGAAGGTGAAGCCCGCACTTCTGTGGGGCTTCACCTCGGTTTCAAGGGGAAATCATGAAAGCAGCGATTGTGTTGCCAATGGCTAGCGGCGAGTTACTCACCTCGCTTCGCGCCGCCCAACGAAGCGTGGAATTGCCACCCGACATCATAAGAGTCCAACTCGCCAGGATTCTTAAGAGCGACGGATTCGTGCGCGCTCAAAGAATGAGGCGCTTTCTTGGATTCATTGTGGAAGAAACTCTAGCAGGTCGGTCAGGCGAGCTATGTGAGTACAGCATCGGAATGTCGGTATTTGGGCGTAATGAATCGTTTGAACCCGGGCTCGACCCCATCGTCCGGAACGATGCCCGGCGGTTGCGTCAAAAGCTGCTCGAGTACTACCAGCAAGCGCGCCGCAAAGGCGATAGCGATGTAGTGATCGATATGCCGAAGGGTAGCTACGTTCCAGTGTTCAAGCGCGGTTCGCAAAATTCCGGAGTGCGGCACGAGTACCGCTTGACAATTACGTTGACGCGGATCGCGGATGGAGCCGAAATCTGGACGACCCAGCACGAATATTAGGTCACCGTGCGCGATGGATCCTGGAATGGGTGCTCGCGAATCAGCGCCGAAGCGTAAGCACAACGTCACTTAGATAAGCGATCCGTTTCGGTCGCGCCCAAAGTGGGGCCGCCATTTCTTGGCGGCGAGCCGGCCTTCTGGCCGGCTTTTCTGGCATTGGCCATTACCACTGCAGATGTTACAACCATAGGATATGCGTCGCGCTAACTCAGCACGGCGCCCTTCTCCCTCGTTTGCACCAAATTGTTCGGCGGGCCAGAGTATCGTTGGCGACTACTGCGGCAACGCGCCCTCATTACTGACGTAAACGCGCATTGTTACGGAACCGATCTGACGGCCGCCGCTCTCCGCTTTCCAGGTGATTTCCTGCCATTTCGGCTCGCCCCTTGCCGGAGGGACGATAATTGCCTCCACCGGGTAACTTTCGCCGGGTTTCAACGGGTAGACGGAGTACTTCATTTCGTTCGTCCACCCCGAAGGCAGCCCGGCGGTGACGGTCACATCGGCGACATCGTCCGTAAAGTTGTGAATGGTCAGCGGGACGTTCAATTTGTTACCGAACCGGATGGCAACCTCGGGAACAGGAATCAGTTCTGCCAGGTTCTCCAGATTGTGTGCCTTCCAGAATTCGCGATAAAAGCCCCACGGCCCGGCCAGTTCGACCGACAGGCCATTTTCCGGCCGCGGTTCAAACCCGCGCACCTTCACAAAGCCAATGGGCTTGTCCGTTATGTTTTCGAAAACATCTCCGGTGACACTGCCTCCAACCAGCGACTTGCCGAATATCAGACGGGTTGGGTAGTTAAAGCCGGAGAAATCATTGTTCTTGAAGGCGTCTAGCCCGAGATAACCCTCCTGCGTCAGATAGTATTTTTGATGCTCGGCGGTAAGCACCGCGTAGGTCTTATTACGCGAGGGGGAAACATCCGTGTTCGGGTACGATGGCCCGCGGCCGTCAAGGAAATTTTTGCGAAACGGCGATTGCTCCTTTTTGTCGTGCCAATAGGGCCCGAAATCTTCAAACGCATCGGTGGCGTAGTACAGCTTCTTCGGCTGCCACACATGCAGGCCCTCGGTAAGATTCATCATGCCTGTGCGGTTGCGCGGCGCTGTCACCTGTGCCGGAAATTTCGTCGGATCGCCGGCCATGTCGAAGGCTTCGGTTGCAAGAACCCCGGCCGCCTGATGATCGTCGTGATTTTCGCCGACAACGTAATTGGGCATCCAGGTAAGAACCACTTCCGGGCGCGTAATCCGCATGATGCGAACAACTTCATCGAGCGCCAGACCATGATTCCAGTTATCGAGCGACCAGAGCACATTTTGGCCCGGCGTATCGTGACCGGTCAAAAACCAAACATTATTGATGCCGTAGGCGCCAAGAGCGCGGCGGGCTTCGATGGTACGCATCTTGCCAAGCGAAGCGCCGGCTTCATAGCCGACGGCATTACCACCGCCGTCACCTGTCGTGCAGTAGATAACGGCAATCCGCTTATGCTCATCGAGCGCAATGCGCGCCAGATAGCCCCCGACCACCACATCGTCGTCAGGATGAGCGACCACCAGTAATAGGTCCGCCTTGTAGCGCGGATCGGGAGGAAAAAGCGGGGGAGCCTTCGAAACACTGGCTCCCCTGAGTTGAAAACAGACGAAAAAGCAGAGTAATGCGAGTTGACTACGAAAGAAATGAGCCATGCGCTTTAAAACTGGAAGTGTAACCCGAACTGCATCTGCCTCATGGCTGTTTGCGCGTACGTGATCTGCCCCGCTCCGCTCTGGTCGATGGTGGAACTGGGGTTGCCAAGGTTGACGTGATTAAAACTGTTGAACGCATCGGCGCGTAATTCGAGCGACCGGCGCTCACTGAAGAACAGGTTCTTGGCAAGAGAAAAGTCGGAAGTCGTCAGTCCCGGGCCGCGCAATGAGTTTCTGCCCGCGGTGCCATTGCGGAACGGCTGCGTGGGTTCCGAATAAGCCGCCGGATTGAACCAGAGATTCCTGTCGGGATTCGCCACGCTCGGATCGCCAATTAGATCGGCGCGCGCGCCGAAATCCGTGTTCAGCAAAGGCGCATTCGAGACGCGGGGGGTAAACGGCAAGCCCGACTCAAACGTATGCACACCGCTGAGACGCCACCCGCCGAGGATCGCATCGGCAAACCGGTTATTTCCAAACGTCCAGCGACGGTTCCGGCCAAACGGCAGATCCCAGTTATGGGTAAGCGTCACAACGTGCTCTCGATCCCAGCTTGCCGGAGCGTGATCGGCGCGGATGTCATAGACATTGCCGGAATTGCCGACTTCCGTGTTGGTCATCGCCTTCGCCCAGGTATAAGTCAAGTTGAAATCGAGGCCACGCGAAAACTGCTTGGTTAACTTCGTTTGTAAGCCGTTGTAACTTGAATTGTCACAGTTACAAACCTGGTAAATACCCTGCGAAAGGCCAAATTTCCAGAAGGGCCGCCTTGGATTGTAGTCGCCAGGACCAGGATAGGCTTGGTTTACATTGATTTCCTCAGTAAGGTGCCGCCCGACATTACCGACGTAGGCGACTTCAAGCGCCATGTCGGACGTCAGCCGCCGTTGCACGGTAAAGTTCCAGAAGTACACACCTGGAATGCGATACGCATTTGCAGGATACGTGAAGTAGTTAATTCCGATTCCATCGGGAAGCGGATAGCGCCCATTGGCTCCGACGGGCGGTGAGATGGGCGTGGGCGGTCCCGTCAGGAGGTTGAATGCAGGGTCATAGGGATTCGCCTGATTGACACTCTGTGGATTGACGATGGGAGGGTTATAATCGGCGCCCTGGCCAAAGATGGACCCGAGCCCGCCGGGAGTATAGCTCTGGCCGTATCCCGCGCGCACCACGGTTTTTTCCGTAGCTTGGAACGCGATACCAACTCTCGGCGCAAACCCCACGTTATAGGCCTGGACTCCCATATTCAACGGCACCGATCCGATTCCGGCGGCAAGCACTTCTCCGGTGCTGGGATCGAAGCTGCCCGCGCCCCCCGGTTTCGCCGCTGTTTGCGGAAGATAGTTTTCATAGCGCAGCCCATAGTTGACCGTGAGCTTCGGGGTGATGCGCCAGGAATCCTGAATAAATCCGAACGTGCGGGTTTGGCGAAGGCCGGGATAGTAATCCGAACCGGTGTAATAGCGCGCGAAATTGCTGGGAGCGCCGATCAAATACGCACCGATCGCGGAGCCGGTAGATGCGGCGCCGGACGCCAGTTGGTCGATGAACGCATTTCCGGTGGTGGAATCGTTAAAAGTGATTTCCCCGGACCGGTGCGAATCGCTCGGGATGCGCTGTTGCTGGCCGCGGCGAATGTCCACACCGAATTTAATTGTGTGATTGCCGGCAATTTTCGTCCAGTTATTCACCCATTGAAACTGGTTTTCCGTTTCTTTCAGCGGGCAGTTACAGGCATTGACGCCGAGCGCATAGCCGAAATCGAATCCACCGTTTCCATTTACATAGAACGCCGGCATCCCGGCGGTTGCCGCGGAACCGGTGTTTAATCCCGGTAAACCGGCATCGAGGGCGGGCGTTGTTCCGGTGTCATTCGGTTCCACGCGAATGCGGTATCGATAAAAGCCGAAGCGCACATCGGTGATCAATGTCGGACTGAAAGTATGATCCAGTCCCAAGGCGAGGCTCTGATTGCGGTCAACAGAATTGCCGGAGAAGTTGAAAGCGCTGGGACCACCGCCCGCGTCGCCAAATGCGGCAGGCGAGTAGTTATCGAAATCGGCTAACGTATAGCGTCCAAACAGGTG
>Ga0134125_10003432_pt1 | contig 18320 bp, 15 predicted proteins | sample KB31751_FD_96464 | JGI IMG/M metagenome (GOLD analysis project Ga0134125, IMG submission 96464) | Terrestrial soil microbial communities with excess Nitrogen fertilizer from Kellogg Biological Station, Michigan, USA - KB3-175-1 | ecosystem: Environmental > Terrestrial > Soil > Unclassified ... | reverse complement strand
GGCCAAATCGATGTATTCTGCTCCAATGCCGGCATCGGCGTGGCCGGCGGCCCGGAAGCTGCGGACACTCACTGGCAGCGCAGTTGGGAAGTGAACGTAATGGCCCACGTGTATGCCGCTCGATCCGTGCTGCCGCAAATGCTTGCCCGTAAAGCCGGCTACCTTGTGCAGACGGTTTCGGCCGCCGGGCTCCTCACCCAGATCGGCTCAGCTCCTTATTCTGTAACAAAACACGCGGCGCTTGCCTTTGCCGAGTGGCTCAGTATTACCTACGGCGATGAGGGGCTGCGGGTCTCCGCGCTGTGCCCGCAAGGCGTAAAAACCAACATGCTTTATCGCGCCGAATTCGCCGGCGGAGCCTTTCTGCTGGATACTGCCATCGAGCCCTCTCAGGCAGCCGACGCGGTCGTGCAGGCGATGACGGAAGAAAAATTTCTAATCTTGCCGCACCCCGAAGTTGCCAAGTATTTCCAAAATAAAGCCAATGACTATGAACGCTGGCTACGAGGATTGCGTAAACTGCAGGCCACTACCCAGATCCTCTCCCCCAAAAGCTGAGCGTCAGCGGGCCTAGCGTCGCGCCAGGAACTGGTAACGAAAATACCGCAGAAATCACCGCCAATTAGTGCAAAATAGGCGAGCTTTAAGCGTTCACAAGCCGCAGGAGTAACCATGCAGCCCCAGACAGAGGAGTCAGCCCTCGCAGCCGACTTGCAGAGTGAAATAGCAGCGGAACCACCGTCGGCGGCGTGGTCTTTCCCGACGCGGTTGGGTTTCCGTTTTGCTTTTATCTACTTCGTGCTTTACAGCTTTCCCGGTCCACTGGGCATTATTCCAGGCGTGAGTTCCCTCTTTGCCTGGTATGACAAGCTCTCGAGATGGTTAGTGATCTGGACGGGCGCGCACATCCTGCACCTCAGCCACCCCGTGCAGTACAACGTCACCGGCAGCGGCGACACCCTGCACGCCTACATCTATAACTTGCTCATGCTCATCTTCGCTGCTGTGGGCATGGTGATCTGGTCTGCCCTCGACCGTCGCCGCAAGGAATACCGCTATCTTCACGAGTGGCTGCGTTTTTATGTACGGTTATGGTTGGGCGCGACCCTGCTTGGCTATGGCGCGTTCAAAGTGATCAAGTCGCAGTTTCCGCATCTGTTCCTCACCAGCCTGCTGGAGCCGTACGGCGAAAGCTCGCCCATGGGTCTGTTATGGAATTTTATGGGCTTCTCAAACACTTACAACATCTTTGCCGGATCGGTGGAGATGCTGGGCGGCGCGCTAGTCATCCTCCCGCAGCTGGCTACGCTGGGTGCGTTGGTTTCCGCCGCTGCCATGACTAACGTTTTTATCCTGAACATGGCGTATGACGTTCCGGTAAAGCTGTTCTCGTTCAACCTGCTGCTGATGAGCTGCTTTCTCCTGCTGCCGGAACTTGGCCGCCTCACAAACGTTTTCATCCTCAATCGCCCGGCTCTGCCACCTGCGGTTCCGGCTTTATTCAACCGACGGTACCTGAGCATCGGCGTGGTCGCCGCGCAAATCCTGTTCCTGGCTTGGTCCGCCGGATCCAGCCTTCACCAATCCTATCGACAGGCAACACAATACGGTGATCTCGCGCCCCGTCCGGCTCTTTATGGCATCTACGCGGTGGACGAACTCAGCATCGATGGTCAGGTCCGCCCTCTGCTGCTTACGGATCCGACCGTATGGCGCCGCGTCGTTTTCGATTTATACGGGTTTGTCGGGATTGTTCCGCCGGAAGGACCAGTTCAGCGGTTTCGCGGCAAACTGGATGAAAAGACCGGCATTCTGGAGCTGACCAAGCGTTCCGACGAGAAATGGAAGGCTGCGTTGAAGGTGACACGCTCTTCTCCAAACCAGATGCTGCTCTCGGGCGAGATGGACGGCAAGAAAATCAGCGCGAAGTTGCACAAGGTGGAGCTCAATTCATTTCTGCTGAACAATCGCGGATTCCACTGGATCAGCGAGTTTCCCTTCAACCGTTAATAAGATATGCACAGGAGCCCCAGCGCTTGCGAGAACCCCGTGTGCGTTCGTTTTTATCGAGGTACTTCCAGCTTTTGCGTGTGCTCGGCGCATTCGCTGATGTCTGCGCCGTCAGTCCGGCAGCGCTGTATCTGGGCGCGCTGATGTAACCGTGAATGTGGTTCTACATGTGCTTGGTATTGAATCTTCGCAGGCTGACGCGCCTTAACCATATCCACAGCGTTTGGCCTCGATAAGAGCCCTATTACGTTGGTCACCCCATTGCCAACGCTACTTGCACCGTCTATAACGCACGTTCCGGGGTACACTCTTCAGCACAAAAGCCATGTCGGGACAAATCAGTTTTCAGCAATCCTCACAAAAAGGATGGCAGCGGGGCTATTGGAGCCTGATTGCCACGCAGTTCCAGGGCGCTTTCAACGAAAACGGCCTCAAGAACCTCATTGTCTTTCTCGTGCTCGGGATGGGGTTGACGGATGCGCAGAACCAGCGCCTGGTGCTCGTCGTCGGCGCGCTGTTTTCTCTTCCTTTCATTCTCTTTTCCATGGCGGGCGGCTATCTGGCTGACCGATACAGTAAACGTACCATCACGATTGCCACCAAATTGATCGAGATCGTCGTGATAGGCGTGGCCACTGTCGGGTTGGCGCGGCACAACCTGCAGCTGCAAATGGCGGCGGTTTTCCTGGCCAGCACCCAGGCAGCTCTGTTCGGACCCACCAAGTACGGGCTGTTACCCGAGTTGCTGCCGCAGGAAAAGCTCTCCTGGGGAAACGGCATCATCGAGATGACCACGTTCATCGCGTTGATCTCCGGGGTGGTCGCCGCGGGCGCTATGGCAGCCAGGTTCCATCTTCATCAGGAATACTGTGGCTACGCGTTCCTGGCGTTTTCGATTGTGGGTCTCCTGAGCAGTCTTTCCATTCCTCGGGTTCCCGCCGCTGATCCGGAGAAGAAGCTCCGGCTCAATTTTCTCGGCGACCTCATTTCCAACTGCCGCGCCATCTATCCCGACCGCGTGCTCCGGCTGGCTGTGATTGGCAATACCTACTTCTGGTTCCTCGTAGCCTTGCTGCAGGCCAACATCGTTTTCTACAGCAACGACGTGCTGAAGGTTTCAAGCCTGCACAACGGTTATCTTCAGGCCGGGTCCGCCATCGGCATCGCGCTGGGGAGCGTGGCCGCCGGCTACCTCTCCGGCAATAAGATCGAATACGGGCTGATTCCCATCGGCTCCATCGGCATCACCATTGTGGCCGCGGCGCTCTCAATGCACGGCCTTTCGTTTGCGGCAGTTCTGGCCCTTCTGGTAGCTGTGGGATTCTCGAGTGGCTTCTTCATTGTGCCGATTAACGCCCTGATTCAGCGCCGGCCGGAAGATGGCCAGCGCGGCGCGGTCATCGCCGCAGCCAACCTGCTTTCCTTTGTGGGTGTTTTTCTGGCCACGGCGATGTATTACGCGATGAGCCACTGGCTTCACCTTGGACCCGCGGATATCTTCCTTGGCGTTTCCATCCTCACCATTGCCGCGACCGCCTACGTGATTTATCTCCTGCCGGACGCGATGTTGCGCTTGTTGCTCTGGCTGGCTGCCCATACCGTCTATCGGATCAACATCACCGGAGCCGACAACGTTCCAGCCAAAGGCGGCGCTCTGCTGGTCCCGAATCACGTTTCCATGGCCGATGCCGCTCTGCTGATCGCCGCCACGGATCGCCCTGTCCGGTTCCTGATGTTCAAGGATCGCTACGAACATCCTTTGATCAAGCCGTTCGCGAAAATTTTGCGCGTGATTCCCATCTCATCGCAGCAGCGCCCGCGCGAGTTGATCCAATCGCTGCGTGAGGCCACACGAAGCATCAAGGAAGGAGAACTGGTCTGCATTTTTCCTGAAGGCCAGATGACGCGCATCGGGCAGATGCTCCCATTCCGCCGCGGCATGGAACGCATCATGAAAGACGTTGACGCTCCCATCATCCCGGTGAATCTTGACGGTATATGGGGATCCATCTTCAGCTTTGAGCGTGGACGGTTTCTGTGGAAGCTGCCGCGCCGCATTCCATATCCGGTCAGCGTCACCTTCGGTCAGCCGCTGCCCTCGAGCGTCACTTCCCAGGACGTACGCACCGTGGTGCAGGAATTGGGCAGCGCCGCATTTGCGAGCCGCAAGCGGTACATGAAGCCGATCCATCGAACCTTCATCAAGACGGCTCGCCGCTACCCGCTGCGCTTTGCCATGGCTGACGGGCAGACGCCAAAGCTTGGTTTCGGTGGCGCTCTCGTGCGAACTATTTTTCTTGCTCGCCGGCTCCGCGCCGTCTGGCAGGGCCAGGAGAAAGTTGGCATCCTTCTTCCGCCTTCGGTCGGCGGCGCTCTGGTCAACTTTGCCGCTTTGCTCATGGGCAAGGTGCCGGTGAACCTGAACTATACGGCTTCCAATGAGGTGATCGCCTCCTGTGTCGCGCAATGCGACTTGCAAACTGTAATCAGCACCAGAGCGTTTCTGGAGCGAATCCAGACCCGCCCGCCGATGGAGCCTCTCCTCATAGAAGAAATCGCCGCGAATCCCCGGACAGGAGAACGGATGCTCGCGCTGGCACTGTCGCTGCTTCCCGCCCGATGGATTGAAAGAGCCGTGGGCGGCCGCAAGACGGAGCTGGAGGACACGGCCACTATCATCTTCTCCAGCGGCAGCACGGGCGATCCCAAGGGCGTTGTGCTCACGCATTACAACGTTGCCGCCAACGCGGAACAACTGAATCAGGTATTCCTGCTGAGCGGCAACAACAAGATCATGGGCATCCTGCCTTTCTTCCACTCCTTCGGTTTTACCGGGACTCTAGCCCTCCCTGCGGTCGCCGGAATCGGCGTGGTGTTTCATCCCAATCCGCTGGATTCACGAGTTATCGGAGGGTTGGTGCGCAACTACAAAGTGACCATGCTGCTGGCCACGCCCACATTTTTGCAAGCGTACATGCGGCGCTGTTCTCCGGAGGAATTCGGCAGCCTGCAATACGTAGTCGCAGGAGCGGAAAAGCTGCCTGAGCGCCTGGCTCTCGCCTTCGAAGATCATTTCGGTATTCGACCCATGGAGGGCTACGGCTGTACCGAGTGTTCCCCGGTGGTGGCGGTGAACACGCCGGGATTCCGCGCCGCCGATTTTCGCCAGGTCGGAGCCAAACGCGGCAGCATTGGACATCCGCTGCCTGGAATCAGCATTCGCATTGTGGATCCGGAAACGCGACAGCCAGTCAAACCCGGGGAACCCGGTCTGCTCCTGGTGCGCGGCCCGAATGTGATGCAAGGGTATCTGAACCGCCCGGAGAGAACCGCTGAGGTCCTCCACGACGGCTGGTACAACACGGGCGACATGGCGACGGTGGATGAAGATGGCTTTCTGCGCATTACGGACCGCCTGAGCCGCTTCAGCAAGATTGGCGGCGAGATGGTGCCGCACATCAAAATCGAAGACAAACTGCAGGAACTTGCCGAAGTGACCGAACAGAGATTCGCCGTAACCGCTATTCCCGACGAGAAAAAGGGTGAACGCCTGGTTGTTCTGCACACGCTTGCGGATGATCACCTGGAGCCTGTGCTGAAACGCCTGGCCCAATCGGATCTTCCCGCTCTCTGGAAGCCGCGCCCAGAGCAGTTTGTGCGCGTGGAGCAGTTGCCTTATCTCGGCACCGGCAAGCTCGATCTGCGGCGCCTGAAGGACATTGCTATGCAGAGCCCGGCCGGGGCTGCTGCGGGAGCACGCAATTAATTATGCAGCCAGATACCGCCGCTCGCGCTGCTCACAACTGGCCCGCTTTCGCGCTACGCGTCGCCATTACTGCGGTTGCTCTGGGGCTATGGTTCTGGACGCAATCGCTGATTGGCTCGCGCCAGCTTTCCGTCAACGGAATCACGGACGCGGCGCACCAGTGGATGGCGCCCATCAACTCCTACCTTCTCGTGCATCCTCGCGCAACAAATGCCTTGCTGGTAATCAGTTCCGCCTTCATTGATGCGTTCGGATTGTTTCTCTTGTTTGCGTGGATCTTCGGCAGGAGCGTTCGTCCCTTCCTCAGCTTGTTGCTCGTAATGGGGCTGCGTCAGTTCATGCAGGGAATGTGTGCTTTGCCTGCGCCGCACGGCATCATCTGGCATGATCCGGGGTTTCCTTCGCTCCTGGTGACCTACAAAGTAGCGAACGATTTCTTCTTTTCCGGACACACAGCGATTGCGGTTCTTGGTGTTTATGAACTTTCTCGCCTGAACCGGCGCTGGCTGACCCTTCCAGCCTGTATGGTGCTCGTCTTTGAAGTGGTAACCGTCTTTTCTCTGCGCGTGCACTACACCATGGACGTGTTCACTGGAATTGTCACGGCGCTTTTGGTAAGCATACTTTCATCCCGGGTTGCGCCCGCGATCGATCATCGCCTCTTGGGTCGCCGCAAAGTTCCAAGTGCAATGGCGGCATCAGCAAAGTGAGCAGCGCTCAAAGTGACATCGCGCGTGTGGTCTACTCGTCTTCCGGCCAGAAGTGCCGCCACCAACTCTGCTTCTTTTTGACGGCTGGCTCCTCTTCCTCGTACACCGGCTCATCGTGCAGGCCAAGGAATCCTCCGGCACGCACCGCAAGCTCCTGCCTGATCGGCAGAACCGAAGCCGGGGGCTTGGGCCTCTGAACCGCCGGCGCAGGACTTGCGACCGCCTGATTCGGCTGACCTGGTTTGGCTGCCGTTGTGCGACGGAACACGGCAATGGCTGCCTCCCTTGCCGCGCCGGTCGGCATGACCGTAACAAGTGTCTTTTCGCTTCCAAGCGCATAATCCACTGCGTCGGAAGCTCCGTGCTCGAACACCTGTTGTTTGGGGACCTGCTCGCGCAATCGCGATGCGGTCTTCTGATCAAAGGTCAAAAAACGCGGCATGGGGCCGCTCCTCAAGGGAACTCAAATTGACTCGGTGGCCAGAAACTTAGATGCTTGGCGCAGCTCACGTGTTTGACGCCTCTCCGGGCCTTCATGTACTCTCCGCCTTCACCTGTTTTCGGAGGAAAGTATGGGCCGCGTTTCCCTGAACCGACGCAGCTTTACCCTTGGCGCCGCCGCCGCAACAGCTACGGCACTCATCAGCCCCGGCGAGGCGCTTGAACGGGCACAGCGAACGCCCGAGTCGACGCGAAATCAGGGCGAGGCCGACTTGCGCACCGAGCCCGCAGCCCCAGGAGCATCGGCAATTTCTGCCGACACGAATCTGTCCAGCGGTTTGGAGCAAAGCGACATAAATACCGAACACAAATTTCAGACCGCCATGGCCAAGCTTTCCCCGGCTGCGCAGGCCGAAGTTCAGGCCAAGATTGCTTCGATCTTTCGGAAGTATGGAGTTCGGCTGAGCGATGAGCAGAAAGCCGACATTCGACGCGCCGTGGCTGAGACCCAGGACGGCCTGGAACAAATGCGGGCATTTGCGCTGGAGAACGGCGATCAGCCTGCTACCGTCTTCAAAATCCGCGCTGTGAAAGGGAACAGATAAATGCTCGGTGAAGACATTCTCTTTCTTCCTGTCAGCGAACTTTCGCAACGCATCAAGGCGCGCAAGCTTTCTCCTGTGGAGCTGACTGAGAGTTATCTGCAACGGAGCCGCAAGTTGAGTCCGCGCTTCAATGCCTACGTCACGCTGACGGAGAAACTCGCACTTGAACAGGCGCGCGCCGCGGAAAAGGAAATTGCTGCCGGAAAATGTCGCGGCCCACTGCACGGCATTCCGTACGCGGCCAAGGATCTGCTCGCGGTAAAAGACTATCCCACAACGTGGGGCGCTCGGCCTTTCGCGAACCAGCAATTCGATTTTGACGCCACCGTGATCCGCAAGCTGGAAGCCGCGGGAGCTGTACTGATCGGCAAAGCCGCGATGATTGAGCTGGCCGGCGGCATGGGCTATCGCTACGCGTCGGCGGCGTTGACCGGCCCTGCAAAAAATCCCTGGAACACAGAATGTTGGACCTGCGGGTCATCCAGCGGCTCGGGGGCCATCATGGCGGCAGGTCTGGCGGCGTTTGCGATCGGCACGGAAACGTGGGGATCCATCATCTGCCCATCCGGATTCACCGGCACGACCGGGTTGCGTCCAACTTTCGGGCGCGTGAGCCGCTACGGCGCCATGGCTCTGGCCTACTCCATGGACAAGATCGGCCCGATGTGCCGCACCGCCGAAGATTGTGATCTGGTTCTGCAAACCATTTCCGGACACGATCCGCAAGATCTTGGTTCCCTTCCTGAATTCGAGGCTCGCTATGAAGGCGCGGCCAAGCCGACCGGGCGCTTGCGCCTCGGCTGGCTCACCAATCAGTGGAAAAAACTGTCGCCAGATGTGGCGCAGGCAGTCGGGGCAGCCCGCAACGTACTTAAAACCGAAAGCTCGTTCACAGTCTCGAACATCGACTTGCCCGAAGGCCCATGGGAAGCCGCCGCCGGCGTTGTCGTCTCAGTGGAGGGTTCTTCAGCTTTTCGTTCTCTGATCAAATCCGGCCGCGTCGCCGAGTTGAATGATCCCTTGGGAACAATTGGCGGCTATATGAATGAAGAGATCAGCGCGTCCGATTTCATCCTCGCCCAGCGCATTCGCGCTGTATTGCAAAAGAAAATGGACGGCGTGTTCGCTGAGGCTGACGTTCTGGTGACCGCTTCGCTTCCCGTCACAGCGACCACGCTCAGCGCTAACCTTGACGACGCGCTGAGTTTTCCTGATCCTATCGGCGGGATCGGCAACTTCTGCGGCCTCCCCGCGATCAGCGTGCCGTGCGGGTTCGGCTCACAAGGGACACCGGTTGGTTTGCAATTCGTCGCTCGACCACTCGACGATGCCAAGGTGGTCCAGGCAGCGCGCCTGTTCCAGTCACGAACGGACTGGCACACGAAACACCCCAAACTTGCTTAGCACACAAGGGTTACACCCTAGTGTCAGGCATGTGCGCGTGTGCCATACTTTATGAAGGAGCTCTCAAGAGGACCCGCACTCGTGCATTCCTGGTCGCATAAGCGCAGGAATGGCGATGCGCTTTTCTGGCCGAGATTGTGCAGCATAGGTCCCCGTTGAGCCATCCAAGATTTCAAAATGTCTGCCGACCTGCTGAACGGTACTGGCTGCGGCCCGGAGCCTCTTCGCGACTCGATTTTGCGGCACGTCCGCTATACCCTCGCGCGTCCCGATGCGCCGTTTGTGCCACGCGAGATGTTCATTCCGGTTTCCCTGACGATTCGCGATCTCTTGATTGATCGCCTGCTCGAAACCGAGCAGCGCTATCGCGACCAGGATGCCAAGCGTCTCTACTATCTCTCCATGGAATTTCTGATGGGGCGCTGGCTTAGCGACAATCTCTGCAATCTGGGCTTGGTGGAAGAATGCCGCTCTGTCCTGGCGGAATTCAACATTCACCTGGACAACGTTCTGGAAGTGGAGCCCGACGCAGGTCTGGGCAACGGTGGCCTCGGGCGCCTGGCCGCATGTTTTCTGGAATCACTTGCGACTCTGGGCATGCCGGGATTCGGCTACGGCATTGACTATGAGTACGGGCTTTTTAAGCAGGAGATTGTCGGCGGGCACCAGCGCGAAAAGCCGGATCGCTGGAAGGCGGAGGGCACGCCTTTCTTCATTGACCGTCCGCACGATCTTTGCGCCATTCCGCTTTACGGGCGTATTGAGCACTCACGCGATTCAGAGGGGAACCGTAAGCAGCGCTGGACTGACTGCCGGATTGTCGTCGGTGTGCCAAATGACATGCCCGTCGCCGGGCTTGGCGGCCGCACCGTAAATTACCTGCGCCTGTTCACTGCCCGCGCCTCCGAAGATTTTGATATCGAAATCTTCAACCGTGGCGACTACATTCGCGCGGTTGAGCAAAAGATAGCATCGGAAAACATCTCGCGCGTCCTCTATCCATCTGATTCGGTCATGTCCGGCAAAGAGCTGCGCCTCATCCAGGAATACTTCCTGGTTGCCTGCTCATTAAAGGACATCATTCGCCAATACCGCGCGTCCCACGTGGGCTTTGACGACTTCCCCTCCAAAGTGGCTGTGCAGATGAACGATACCCATCCCAGCTTGTGCGTCGCAGAATTGATGCGGCTTTTGGTGGATGAACACCAGGTGGAGTGGGAACGGGCCTGGGAGATCACGGAAGCCACCCTCGGATACACCAACCACACGCTGTTGCCGGAAGCACTGGAGCGCTGGCCGGTATCGTTGATGGAGCGCGTGCTGCCCCGGCACATGGAGATCATCTTCGGCATCAATCACCAGTTTTTGCGCACGGTTGCGCGGGTCTGGCCCACGGAAGTGGATCGCCACCGCCGAATGTCGATCATTGAAGAAGGCCCGGAGAAGCAGGTGCGCATGGCGCATCTTGCAATTGTGGGCAGCCATGCTGTGAATGGCGTTTCAAAGCTGCATTCTGATCTCCTCAAAAGCTCCCTGGTGCCCGACTTTGCCGCTTTGTGGCCGGAGCGCTTTAGCAACAAGACCAACGGCGTGGCTCCCCGGCGCTGGATTCTCAAAGCCAATCCGGAACTGGCCGCGCTGCTGACGCGCGTGCTGAGTGAAAGCTGGGTTACGGACCTCGACCAGGTACGTGGGATCGAGAAGCTCGCGTCCGAGCCTTCCTTCCAGGATGAATTCATGCGCATCAAGCGTCGCTGCAAAGAACGGCTGGCGCGGGAGATTGCCAATTCCACCGCGGTACATGTGGATCCAGGCTCCCTGTTTGACGTGCAGGTAAAACGCATTCACGAGTACAAGCGCCAACTTTTGAACGTAATGCGCATCATCCACGAATACCTCACAATCGTGGACGACGGCGTGGCGCCGAAGGTCTCGCGCACCTACATCTTTGCCGGCAAGGCGGCGCCGGGCTATTGGGCCGCCAAGCAGATCATCAAGTTGATCAACAACGTGGGTTACATAGTTAACAACGATGCCCGCGTAGACCGCCTGATGAAGGTGGCCTTTGTTCCTGATTACCGCGTGTCTCTAGCCGAGATCATCATGCCGGCCGCAGACCTGAGCGAACAGATCTCAACCGCCGGCATGGAAGCCAGCGGCACGGGCAACATGAAGCTGGCAATGAACGGCGCGCTTACGCTGGGCACGCTGGACGGCGCTAATATCGAAATCATGGAAGCCGTGGGAAAGGAAAACATTTACACCTTTGGACTCGGCCCCGAGGACGTGAAATGGTACCAGCAGCACGGCAACTACAACCCGCGTGAGCTGTACAACCAGAATCCGGTGCTGCGCCGCGTAATGGATGCGCTCGCCTCAGATCGCTTCTGCCCCGATGAGCACGGCCTGTTCCGCTGGATTGTGGATGAGATCCTGGACCGCGGTGATCGCTACTTCCTTATGGCCGATCTGCCCTCCTATCTGGAGGCCAGCCATCGAGCGGACAGTGACTACCAGCAACGCGACGTCTGGGCGAGGAAAGCCATCCTGAATGTCGCCCGTACAGGATATTTTTCAAGCGACCGCACCATCCGCGAGTATGCCCGCGACATCTGGCACATCAAGTCCAGCTTGGGAGTGCAGGAAGAGCTGTCATCTACTCCCAGCGAGCCGCTGAGCGCTGAAGTTTCGCGGTAGGCCGTTCGTGGAGCGCAGCCGCACCGACCGCCTATAATCTTCCTGCCGTGAATTTCCAGCTTTTTGAACTCGAATACTTTCAATCGCAATTTGAGCGTACGGTCGAATACAACCTGGCCGACAGTTCGGTCAAATGCGCCAATGTGAGCGATTTGCTCTCCGGAGAAGATGCCACCGCTGTCACCCATCTCCCTCTCTACTACCCTGAAGTCAATGGAACCGGCCTTCTGCGCGAGCGCATCGCCGCGCTGTACACAAGCGCTGCAGCCTCGAATGTGCTTGTGACGGTTGGAGCTGCCCAGGCAAACTTGGTCGTCGCCAGCACGCTTCTTGACCCTGGCGATGACGTCATTGTCATCTCGCCCGGTTATCGCCAGATCTGGGGATTGGCAAGAAATGCCGGCTGCCGCGTGCATGAAGTTCATCTCCGCCCGGAAAACAATTGGCAGCTCGATTTGGATGAGCTCGAAAGCACCGTCAGCCCACGAACAAAGCTGATCTCGGTCGTAAATCCAAATAATCCCACAGGCAGAGTTCTGTCCACGAGGGAGATGGAAAGCATTGTCAGCATCTGTGCCAAATGCGGCGCGTGGCTACACGCAGATGAGGTGTATCGCGGCACAGAACTGTCCCTGCCGGAAACTCGTTCCTTCTGGGGAATGTATGACCGCGTCATCTGCGTAAACAGCCTATCGAAAGCTTACGGTCTGGCCGGCCTGCGAATTGGTTGGGCCGTAGCATCGCCTCAAATGATTGAAGAACTATGGCGCCGTCATGAATATTCCGTAATCGCCGCCTCCGGCCCCAGCATGGCGCTTGCAGAGATCGCATTGCGACCAGACAAACGGCAAATGCTACTGGACCGGCAGAAACAGCTTTCGCGAGAGGGTCATCGCATTCTGCGGGACTGGGTACGCACCCAGAACGGATTGTTCTCTGTTGGAGAAGCGATCGCCACTTCGATTGCATTCGTGCGATGCCATCTTGAGATCGGCTCGGTGGCATTGGCGGACTTTATTCGCGAAAAAGCCTCAGTCCTGGTTGCGCCGGGAGCCTACCTGGGAACAGAGCACCACCTGCGGATCACCGTTGGTTATGAACCAGCAAAAGTTGAGGGCGCGCTGTCCCGCATCTCCAGCGCGATTGCTACTCTTCCTGAACATAGTTCGGCGATAAGCACGCGCTGATCAGATTCAGTTTCCGTGCGCACGTGGTAGTGGCCTGTCTGGTAACGAAGGTGCGACATCAGGAGTTACTTCTCCCTCCCGCTTGTGGCGTGCCCCCACTGCGCCATCCATGTAAACTGACACGGTGAAATATTTTGGCAACCACCGCGCTTTTGTACTCCTGCTGGCATTGTGTGCGACGTTCGCCGCCGCTCAGCAACTCAAACTCTCGCAGCAATTTTCCTCTGCCGCGAGCTCTGCACTGAAGGCCATCAACGCCACAGGCTGGGCTCTGCCGTCCTCTGTTCGCGAGCTGGAAATGCTCCAGGCGGAAGCGCAATCCAACATGGAGGATGCCAAGGAAGCCGCCGATTCCCAGGATGACGCCGACGCCTTCGTCTACCTCCAGCGCTATCAGCTCCGGCACAGCCAGAACTTTGCCGACTACACGAACGCCATTACAAAGATGGCAGGCACAATGAGCGGCAAAGACAAGCTGCAACGCGCGGCTACCGTGGTGGCCAAAGATCCGAAGTTCATCGCCCGTAAGAAGAAGGAGATGGCGTGTTCAGCCGCGCTTGAGAAGAAGCTCCAATCCCGCCTCTTCTCGCCGCCGGCGGCTTGCGACCTGTACTGAGAGCTGCTCTGACCCTAAAGTTGATCCTGCTCGGTTGTGTTAAATTGGAAAGAGTGTGGGCGCGTAGCTCAGTTGGTAGAGCAACGCCCTTTTAAGGCGTGGGTCGCTGGTTCGAATCCAGCCGCGCTCACCATTAAGTTTCAAGGACTTACGCCGAATCATCCGATTACCTTCCAGGCTGTCTTCCGGCTGCGTTTAATTCACCAATTCTGAGGCACTCGGTTTCAGGATCGCTTCCAGCATAAGACCCTGAGCGTTCTTCCTATCCACGTCCACGCTATGCGAGTAGAGCTGCAAGGTCGTGGTCGCGTTCGCGTGGCGCAAAAGGGACTGGATGGTTTTCAGGTCAACCTGCTCACGGACGAGGAACGATGCAAGGCTGTGCCGCAAGTTGTGAAACCCGAACTGACGCCAAAACTCGTCAGGGACTGGGTGGGGCAACAGCGTTATCCCTTGGAAATGCGAGTCGCCTCCGCATCCGCAAGCAGAAGTTGTGGGGTGGACTTTAACTTCAACTGCGGGAGCGGGATCTGGACTCTTCGGCGCTGCTTAAGCTCATCAACCAAAGTGACCCAGAAAACGCCGCAAAAGAGTTTGAGCGTCGGGACCATGCTGGCGGGAAGGTCGTCGTGGGATTGCTTCGTCGTCGTCAGGCTGAAGAGCAGGATTTCGTTCTGTTCGGGCAGGATTTATGCCTCTCATTTCGCGCTCGAAAACGGAGAGTTCTTTCTCATTCAGTATCCAATCATAGACTATGGATGAGGAGAAATCGTTGATCTCCAACTCACTCGCGCCGTGCTTCCTCAGCGCGATTACAGCGTCATCACTCATCATGCTTTCATTTCCTCCAGATCCTTCAACGCGTTTAGGCCGACGCAGGGGAACTAGGTGGGCCTAATTCTACCGCGCCGGAAGAAACTCGTCTTTACTGTTTTTCCAGATACCACTTAATCCCTGAATAGGTGTCACCAGGCTACCGGGGTATCTACCCGAGGTCGCCGAGCAGATTGAATCCTACCTCGACCGGGCTGCTGTCAAAGCTGTGATATAAGGTCGGAGTTCCGTTTTGCGCGTTATAATACGGCCTACGGCGAGCGCCAAGTCCTTGGAAGCTTTAGATGTTGGTTTCCTTTTTACCCTTTTAAGGCGTGGGTCGCTGGTTCGAATCCAGCCGCGCTCACCACCCCGCCTCAACCTCATCCCCGATAGAGCAGATATCCCAGGCCCACGCGCATGTGGTGGTTGATCTGGTCAGGCACTGCGACGGCAACCGCCAATCCCACCAGCCCCTGCGCTATGCCCAGAGGCAGCACGCTCCTGTACCTGCGGTAAAGTTCGCTGAGCAACCATCCTCCGAAAAACGTCAGTGGGACCAGCACCGGATTGGGCACGTGCGCGAGACCGAACATTGCCGCCGCGGTGAAGCTTGCCAGCACACCCCGGTGCAGCAGCCGTTCCAGACGTACAAAGAAAAATGCCTGCTGGATCCATTGCTGGACGCCGGCCCAGATGAGATACATGCAGGCGTGCAGCACCGGCTGCCGCGCGCCAAATAATCCATGCAATGTCCCAATCTCCGCGGCAACGAGCATGACCGCTCCCGCGATTGCGATCGCCACCGCAAGAACCACCAGAGTGAACTCAAGTGGCGGTGGCTGCGGTGGCTCCTTCCTAAAGGCGACCACAGCGGCGGAAAAGAAGAAGGCAGCGGCCAGCCAGAAAAAGCGGCGCTGCACTGGCTGCGCGGTCCACAGAGTGACCATAATCAACGTATAGCCGGCGGCAATGGCAAGCAGAGGAGTCAGGCAATGTTCTCTAAATTCCACGCGCCCCTCCCGCTGGAAAAACAGAGAAAGCAGCTCCGGAGAGCTGCTTTCTTGCAATTCGGATCCCGGAAAAACCGAGAATTGACTTAGAAGTGGAACTCCGGTCCGGCGGTGATGCGCAGGTTGTTCTGCGTAGTGTTGTTCAGGAACATAATTTCATCGCCCGCTTCAGCTCGGATTCCCAGCCAGCCGGCTTTGAATTCGATGCCGCCGCCCGGATAGAACACCCCGTTTGTATCGCCGTCTAAGATGTTTCCGAACTGGTTGTTAATGGTTCCGGCTGTTACCGCGCCGCCAACGCCGAAGTTGACGAATCCGCCTTTCAGGACGGCAAACACGCGCACCGGCCCGGTAGTCGTAATTTTCGGACCGAACAGGCCGTGCAGCAGCCGCAGATGCGACCTGCTTGTGTTCGTAATTCCTGTCACTCCTGAGGCGCTGTTGGTCACGCTCCGTTCGAAGTCATACGCCATCTCGCCTTCCAGCGCGATGTGCGGGTTAATGTTGAAGCCCAGCCGTCCGCCGACTCCGAACATGTTCGGATGGGTGCCCTGCACTCCGCCCAGCCGATTGTAGTCAAAGAACACTCCAAAATTACCATGGTCCGTATTGTCTGTATCCTGCGCTGACGCTCTTGGTGCAATCATTGCCAGACAGAGCGCCAGAGCACTAAGAAATGCGATGCGTTTCATGTCTTACACTTCTCCCGTCCGTAAGTTTGAATCGTCCCAAACCGTACACGACACCGAAAGGGTTGTGAGGGAACAGAAAGCGTCAGCACGGTAGTTATCAGATTCGATGCCTCTCCCATTCAGGAGGTGGGCTGCAAAAGCACAGCCTGGATTTCGCCTTTCTGTTGTGCCAGGCTTTGCGCTGTGGTTTGCGCAATCCTTAATCCCGCGTTTACACTTTTCGACTGTAATACTAAACCAGCCGCACGGTGAGATCTTCGGAGGACCGCTCATGCCCCTTGGCACGTTGGACATCATGAAACTCGACGGCCAGCCTGTAACCTACCAGATTATGTTTGAACAGAACGCCGGTGGAACTTTTGTGGCGCGCGTCGAGAACGATGAACTCGTGCCGTTCATGCACGAAGAAATGAGGGTGGACCTTGCCGTTGCTGAATCAGCGGCTAAACGGGCACAGACCGACGGCAGGACGCGCCTCCCTGGAGTATTTTTGGAAGAAAACAATTTGCACGCCGTGATGGAATACATGGAAGAAGATATATAAGGATACGCGGGCTAGATCCCGGTATCCGCCTGGTAATCAGCGGCACTGAGCGCGCTCAGCTTGTTCTTTAAATCCGCAGCGATGCGCTCGCCGTGAAAGCGGCCATTCTCGATGAAAATCTCGCTCGTTCGCGATCCCGCCACGATCACGCCCGCCACGTAGATTCCCGGCACGTTGCTCTCAAAAGTGGTGGGGTCACACACGGGACGCATCTCCGGATGGGTCAGTTCAATTCCGAGCGATTCCAGAAACTCGTAATCGGGGTGATAGCCGGTGAGCGCGAAAACAAAATCGTTCTTCAGCAGCTTTTCACCTTCCGGGGTCTTGATGCGCACAACCTCGGCCTTTACCTCGAGCACGCAACTGTTGAAGTATGCAGTGACTTCGCCATTCTTGATCCTGTTCTCGATGTCCGGCTTGATCCAGTACTTCACGTTCTGGTGAATGCCGGGCCCGCGATGCACCAGGGTGACGCGCGCCCCACGGCGCCACAGTTCAAGAGCCGCAATGGCCGCCGAATTTTTGGCCCCGACCACCAGCACATCCATGTCGAAATAAGGGTGTGGCTCGCGGTAGTAGTGCATCACCTTGGGCAGGTCTTCCCCCGGAATACTTATATAGTTCGGCCGGTCATAGTATCCCGTCGCAACCACAATTTTTTTGGCTGTGTATTCATGTTCATGGTCGTTGCGGTCGCGCGTGGCCATGTGAAAAGCGCCGTCGTATCCGGTTACCGTCAACACTTCCTGATACTGGCGCACATCCAGCTCATAGTGCTGCGCCACGTTGCGGTAATACTCAAGCGCCTCCTGCCGGGTGGGCTTTTGATTGGGGCTGGGAAACGGAATTCCGCCAATTTCCAGCAGCTCCGGCGTGGTAAAAAAGGTCATGTTCGCCGGATAGTGAAACAATGAATTCACCAGACAGCCTTTATCGATGAGCATCACGGAAAACCCGGCGCGCTGGGCCTCTATAGCAGAAGCCATGCCCGTAGGACCGGCGCCGACCACCACCACATCTGCGGAGTTGCTTTCATGCTGCATAAAGAAAAATCTATTCTAAACTCCGCGGCTTGATGGATGAGGCGTAGCGGACTATGGAACGGGAGACTGCTAGAAATCACGTGTCTGGGAACTCTTCAGAGGCCGCACAAGATCCAATTTTCGTGAATGGGTGCCGAGCTTTAGGGCAATCCGCTTCCATGACCGGGAACCATATACATCACTGCGCCCAATGCAGCGAGCACCGCAATGAAATATGCAGCAATCAGCGGACTTCCCTTTCGCGGCTGCTCAATTGGCGTGCTATAAGGTTCTCCACTCTGCACAGCCTCACCGTTGCCCGAAGCCTCGAGGCCGAGTCGCGTCACAGAAGAACCTGGCAGCGGACTGCGGGCGAATGCGCCAACAGCCAGGTTGAATAGCGTTCCTGCAGCTACGAAATAGAAGGCGTTCTCTGCCGTCGCGTAGCCTAGCACTCCGGAAACAACCGCCACCAGGAATTTTTCCATTGGGTTCAGGGGCATCATCGCGCCCGCGCCATCGAGTACCCAGACAGGGATAAGATTCAGGATGTTCAACCAGGCACCCGTGCGGGCCAGCGCGAACCAGATGGGATCTCCTGCTTTGACGGCAATGACTCCGCAAAGGGCTGCCGACAGGAATCCTGCCAATGGACCGGCGAGGCTGATGGCCGCCCGCGTCTCTTGGGTTACTCCCATGGCCTGCCAGCGAACATAAGCTCCGAGCCCCGGCAAGAAGACCGGCATCTCCGCCGGCAGTCCGCGCCGCTTGATCTCAACAAAATGGCCAAGCTCATGGAT
>Ga0134125_10003430_pt1 | contig 18331 bp, 14 predicted proteins | sample KB31751_FD_96464 | JGI IMG/M metagenome (GOLD analysis project Ga0134125, IMG submission 96464) | Terrestrial soil microbial communities with excess Nitrogen fertilizer from Kellogg Biological Station, Michigan, USA - KB3-175-1 | ecosystem: Environmental > Terrestrial > Soil > Unclassified ... | reverse complement strand
GGGCACACCTGGGCGCTGAACGGCAACTCGGCCGGCGTGTCGGTGGCCAGCGGCGTCAGCACGCAGCCGTGGCCGAAGTTCGGCACGGTCAACGCGCTGCTGGGCGGCGTGGACCACGCGGCCGTCGACCCGCGCAACGGCTCCGTCTACGTGGTGTACGGGACGCAGGCGAACGGCGTCGACCGGCTGGGGATCCGCCGGCTGACGTTCTCGAACGGGAACGTCACCATCGGCAACGAAACCATCGTCACCAACCTGGAGTCGGCCATCCCGCAGGTGGCGGTGGACACGAACGGGACGGTCGGGGTGTTCTTCTACAGCTTCGACGGCGTGGGGAGCGACAACCTGCCCAAGTTCACCGCCCACCTGTCGCTGAGCACGGATCAGGGCGGGACGTTCTCCGACCGCACCTTGCTGGCGTTCAAGTCACCAGACCCGGCCGACGGCAACCTGTTCGACTCGCAGCGCGTGCTGGGCGACTACCAGCAGATGAAATCGCTGGGGACCTGCTTTTACGGTGCGTTCACGGCCAACGGCGCCACGCTGGGCCGCCCCGTCAACAACACCGACCCCATCTACTTCCAGGTCTGCCAGCAGGCGGCGCCGGCCAATCCCTGCGTGCTCGCCACGCAGACCATGAACGTAGCCCTCAACACCAGCGACCGCACGCAGATCACCGGCTCGGTCGACGCCGGCGGGCTGCTGCAGATCGGGTCGTTCGCCACCATCACGGGCAACACGCTGGTGAACGCCAACGCGTTCATGCAGAACAACGCCACGGTGGCCGGCAACCTGACCCTGTCGGGGGTCTTGCAGCATCAGACCACCTTCACGATCACCGGCACGCTCACCGAGCACGCGACGGTCACCATTCCCAGCCTGGCCATCAAGAACGTGACGGCCGGGACGGGGAATCAGAGCATCTCGGGAACCGTCACGCTGAACCCCGGGAGTTACGGGAACGTGACGATCAACCCCAGCGCTCACGTGACGCTGCTGGCCGGCACGTACAACTTCCTGTCGTTGAACGTGCAGCCGGACGTCGTGTTCACGGATAACGCCGCCACGACCCTCAACGTCGCGGGCGCGTTGACCTGGTCGGATCGGGTCAAGGTTCAAAGCACGCTGGCGCAGCCGCTGACGGTGTACACGAACGCCTCGACGGTGCGGCTCGGCACCGACGGGATCTTCAAGGGGATCCTGCTGGCGCCGAACGCGGCACTGGACATCGCCGCGCGCACCAGCTTCCAGGGGTGCGTGGGCGCGCATGACATCACGTTCGAGCCGGACGTGACCTTGAACAGCGGCGGCTCGACGCTGCCCGTCTCCGCCACGATGTAGCACGCGAACGGAGCTCGAAGGCGGCGGCCACCTGGTGGCGCCCGCCTTCGAGGCTCTGACCTCCGTACATCGACCCGCTTCGTCGCACACGCCCGCCAACCTGCGGTGGCGCGTTTTCGTGACGGACGGCGGACGCCGTGGCCACCAGCCCTGTGTGGCGGTCGTGGGGTTCGAAAAGTGACTTCCTTTTTGTGGTCCCTGCCGACTAACAGAGGGAAGGGAAGCGCAACGTGACGGGAGACGGCAGGAGATCCTTGGTGCTGCCACCTGCGCTGGTGGGTGTCGCGCTCTGCGGATGTGGGACGCCGGCCAACACGGTGACGCTGTCCGATGACGCGGGGGCGGACAAGGGCGGGGTGCTGGTCGCCTTCTCTCCCACGGCGTCCTCGTTCGACGACGAACAGGCGCAGCTGGCGGCTGACGCGAGCGCCGCGCAGGGCTCGCCGGCGTCAGAGCTGTGGCACCTCTGGATCGACGACCAGCGCGCCGTGCTCGACGCGGGTGATGGTCAGGTGCGGCCGGTGACCGTGAGTGAAGGCGGGCTGTCGCCGCTCGGCTACCTGGAAGCCGGCCCGCACCACTTGATGGTGGGGACGTCCGACGGCGCCTCGATCTTCGACGGAGACGCTCAGGTCCCCAGCGGCGGCACCTTGCGGCTGTTCCTGTTTGGCCGACTCGAAGCGCTACAGGGACGCTTCGTCGCGACGCCCGACGTGCCGGCCTCGGGGAACGAGCATGTCACGGTCGTGAACCTCCTGCGCACGGGACAGAGCCTGGAAGTCGTGTCCTGTACCGGCGCCGCCGCCTGCGTCCCGGTCTCGGCGGCTCTCGGGATGGGGGACCTGTTCGACACCGAAGTCCCTGCCTGCCCCGACGACGCCGCCGCCACCATGACGGCCGACGGCGTGGGGATCGGGTATCGGGCGCCGCCGTCGCCCTCCATGCCGGCCCCGCCGGTGCTGCCGTTGCAGCGGCCCACGCCGAGCGCCGGCGGGTCGACGGAAGCCGCCGCGCCGGCCGTCTTCGTCGCTGCGCCGGTCTACATGTCCGACCAGGGCCAGCTCCTGTTCGGGTTCGACTGACGGTCGATCGCGGGAAGCGAAAGGGAAATGGCCATGAGGGACAGACTCTTCGTCTCCGGTGCCTTGCCGCTGGCGCTGGCCGTGGCCGGCCTGTCCGCCTGCGGCCAACCCACCGAGGTGGTGGGCTCCGCGCTCACCGCCAGCACGGCGACGACGATCTGGATCGACGCCGCGGCACAGACGGCCAATCCGCACTTCTGGGCGAACAGCGTGGGCACGGGGACGGCCAGCCTCGCCTTGCGCGGTGATCTGGAGAGCCACTACAAGATCGGCAACCGGGAGGCCGGGTTCCAGCGCGTCCGGGGCCATGGTGTCCTGTCCGACGACATGGGCATCTACAAAGCGCCCGGCGTCTACGAGTGGACCAACCTCGATCGCTACTTGACCGCCATCGCCGCCGCGGGGATGCGCCCGATCATGGAGATGGACTTCATGCCGAAGGCGCTGGCGCTGCACGGAGACAAGCACGACATCTACAAGAACGCCGCCGACTATCGGAGCTTCATCGCGGCGGTGGTCCGCCACTGCGTCGAGCGGTTCGGAATGGCCGACGTGTCGCAGTGGTACTGGGAGATCTGGAACGAGCCGGATTACGCCGCCTTCTGGCACGGCAGCGAACGCAGGCAGAGCACCGCCCGCCGGATGAAGGAGTATGAAACGCTGTACGACAACGCCGTCGCGGCCATCACCTCGGTGATCCCCGACGCGCTGGTGGGCGGCCCGGCCGCGACCAACCCGGCCCCGATCGGGCAGTTCCTGCAGCACTGCAAGGCGGCCGGCACGCGGGTGACGTTCGTGTCGTCGCACCACTACCCGGGCGGTGACGGCAGCGGCCCGGCCGCGGACGCCAGCGACCTGGTGGCCGACAACCTGCGCCGGATCGAGGCGATCACGGGCGCGGGGTACTCGACGTCGGACGTCCTGTCGTTCAACACCGAGTGGAACTCGTCGTATTTCGGCCAGGGGGGCGGAACGGGCGACGGCCTGGTGAGCATGGACAACCACTGGAACGTCGGCTTCATCCTGAAGGCCGCGAAGCTGATGGCCGACGCGGGCACGGCGAACGGGCCACCATTGAGCGTCTTCTCGTACTGGGTGCTGTCCGACGTGTTCGACGAGTCGAGCGGCCCCAGCGGGTCGTACATCCTGGGCCAGGACGGCGGCAACTTGCCGTTCGGGTCGGTGTTTGGGCTGATGACCGCGCAGGGCGTTCGCAAGGCGGACTTCAACGCCTTCAAGATGCTGAACCGCCTCGGGCCGATCCGGCTGCGCGCCACGGGCGGGGCCAGCAGCGAAGGTGTCGACGCGATGGCGACACTGTCGCAAGCCGGCGACCAGATCCAGATCCTGGTCTACGACCAGTACACCAAGCTGGACACCAGCGGCACGGACACGGTCACCGTGAACCTGTACAACCTTCCACCGGCCCTGGCCGGCAAGCCGGTGTTCGTGACCCGCTTCATCGTCGACGAGACGCACAGCAACCCGTACAGCGTCTGGCAAGGCCAGGGGAGTCCGCCCAACCCCAGTGAGGCGCAGTGGCGCGAGATGAGGGCCGCGCAGCACCTCTACGCGCTGCCGGCCGAACGGACGACGCTGGCGGGGTCGTTCAGCACCACCATCGACGTCAACCGGCAGTCGGGGACGCTGCTGGTCTTGAGTCTCTCCCGGCCGGTCATGGGCCGCGACGCGACGGCGCCCATCGAAGCCGAGGACTACGACGGGCAGTGGCAGGCGTCCCGGCGAGACGGCGGCGACGCCGACCTGGGCCAGGTGGCGGCCGTCGCGGCTGGCGGAGAGCTGTTCTACGACGTCGTCGACTTCAGCGACGCGGGCGTCGATTCACTTCAGCTGCGCGTGCAGGCGTCGCACAGCACGCAGGTCGAAGTCCACCTCGACGCGGCGGACGGCCCGTCGATCGGCGTGTGTCCCGTGGGCGGCGGCGCCGGGTGGACGACGGTGTCCTGCGCGCTGGCGCACACCAGCGGCGTTCACAACGTGCACCTGACCTTCGCCGGCGCTGCCACATTGAACTGGCTCCAGTTTCACTGACGACCTCGGGCGGCCAGCCAGACGTCGACCGCCTTGGCCTGCTGCGCGTCGCCCGCGGCCACGAATCCGTCGCGGGCCTGCCGGCCCAGCGAACGGGCCTGCTCGCGATCGGCAGCCGTGTCCGGCAGCGCGCGCGCCAGCGCGAAGGCGGCTTGCCAGCGGTAGGTCGACCGATCGGCGCCGAACGCGCGCACCGCCTGGTCCAGGAGCGGGCGGGCCTGATCGGGGCGCGACGAGCCGAGCCAGGCCTCACCCAGCAAGGTCAGAGACACGGCTTCGTAGAACGCCGTCGAGCCAGAGGCGCGGTAGATGTCCAGCGCGCGGGCGGCGCTGGCCCGGGCTTCGGCGAACCGATGGAGCGCGTTCAGGACCTCCGCGGCGTTGTCGAGCTGCAAGGCCAGGTAGACGTTGTGCGGGCCGAGCAGCCTCTCCGCCAGCCCCTCGGCGCGCAGCAGGTACTGCAGGGCCTGATCGAAGCGGCCCAGCGTCTCGGCGGCCACGGCGGCGTTGTTCAACGCCTTCATGTAGTCGAGCTGCTCGGGTCCCTGTGTGCGCGCGATGAACGCGAGCTGTTGCTGGAACGTGTTCCAGGCGCTCTGGGCGTCACCTTCCTTCTCGAACGTTCGGGCCAGGGCGCCCAGCCGCCAGGCCTCCACCGTGGGCGGGCGCTTCGGCAGCCGCTTCAAGATCGTGTCGCCGAGGTCGATCCAGTCGCGGGCGCCGCTCACGTCGCTGGTCCGATCGGCCAGCCAGTGCGCATGAACCACCGCCGCGGCGGCCGCCGTCTCGTCGTCGCGCGCGGCCAGCGCGGTCAACGCGGCGCGCTTGCTGGCCGCGAGGATGTCGGCGGGCTCGTCGCACTCGCTGGCCGAGCCCGCCAGCGCCATCAGGCTCTCGGCCTCGAGCGGGCCGTACCCGATCTCCTGGGCCGTCCGGACCAGGGGGCGCCAGGCGGTGGCCGCGCCGGTGCACTGCCCGGAATCGCCGAGCGCCCGCACGCGCGCCACCTCCCACTTCAGCCGGGCCACGCGATCGCGGGTGGCCCGGTCTTCGGGGGGCGGCACGACCGCCCGCAACAGCCCCACGTCGGCGCAGCGATCCAGCGCGGGGAGGGCGGCCACCGCGGTGATGGCGTTCGCGACCACCGTGGGCGTCGCCTCCGCGAAGACCGTCGTGAGCGCCTGGACGTGCGTCAGCCGGTCGGCGAGGCACGTCATCCGCAGGTCGAGGACCTCCGCCGACTGCTCGCCGCGGACGTGCGTCGCCTCGCAGGCATCGGCGTAGGCGCCGACCCACTGGCCTGTGTAGCGATCGAGCCCCTCGGCCGTGCGCTGCCAGACCTCCGCCGCGCCCGTCGCGCCGGTCCTGATGAAGGCGTCGTGGATCGTGGTGCGCCGGGGGGTGGGACTGCCCGCCGTGGACGCCGGCTCCCAGACGCCGGCCAGCTTGGTGGCGCCGGCGCGGCAGAGCAGGGCCGGCCGCCGCTCGCCGCGGGCCCAGATGCCGCCCACCAGGGCGAGGGCCAGGCCGACAGCCGCCACCGGCAAGACCCGCCGGCGAAACGGGTCGCGGGCCAGCGCCGCCAGCAGCGCATCCATCGACGGCCAGCGCTCGTCGGGGACGACGCGGAGGCCGCGCAGCAACGCCCGCCGAAGCCAGGGGGGCACGGAGGTCCGCGGCGGCGGGGGGCTGACCCGCCCTTCGCTGACCGTCGCCATCAACGTGACCACCGTGGTGCCGGGGAACGGGCGCGCGCCGTAGAGGGCCTCGTAGAGCGCGACGCAGAACGCGAACTGATCGGTGCGCGCGTCGGTGCGGCGGGCCTGGAACTGCTCGGGCGCCATGTAGAGCGGCGTGCCCAGCAGCTCGCCCGTCCGCGTGAGCGCGGCCGACGCGGTGAGGTCCGCGTCGCCGGCGCTGGCCGGCGGCGGGTGGTCGGACGGCGGCTCCTCGGAGGCCGGGTCTTCGGCCAGGGATCGAACCAGCCCGAAGTCCATGACCCGCACGCCCCCGTCGGACGACACCATGACGTTGGCCGGCTTGAAGTCTCGGTGCACCAGCCCGGCGGCGTGGGCGGCCGCCAGCCCTCGGCCGGCCGCGATGAAGATCTCCAGCACCTCGCGCCGGGCGCGCGGTCGCTCGGCCAGCCAATCCCGGAGCGTCACCCCTTCGACGAACTCCATGGCCAGGAACACGCGGCCGTCGACGGTGCCGGCGTCGTGAATGACGACCACGCTGGGATGGCGCAGCTTGGCGATGGCCTTCGCCTCGCGCAACAACCGGTCGTGGCCGCGGCTCTGCCCAGCGGCGTCGGCACCGGTGGCGCCGTCGCGCAGGATCTTGAGGGCCACCTTGCGATCCAGGTCGGGATCGTAGGCGGCGTAGACCTCGCCCATCCCGCCGCTGCCGACCAGGCCCAGGACGGTGTAGCGCCCGACATGCGCGCCGGGCGCCAGGGCCGGCGGCTCCGCCACGAGGGGCGCCGGGTCGGCCTGTGGCGTCACCGAGGCGGCCACCGCCAGCGAGAGCTGCTCGCGGCACCGGTCGCAGGTCCCGAGATGTCGTTCCAGCTCCACGCGCCGGCCGGCGGTCAGCCGCCCCTCCACAAATGCGAGGATCGTGTCGACGTCGAGACAGGCCAAGGGTCCGCATGATGCCGGAGCCCGCCGGGCGCGTGCTAGATCTCCGTCCGACAGTGGCTGATTCGCTGCCCAGCAACGACGGCGCCGTCGTCCAGGCGCTTTACCAGCGCGGGCGCGCGGCCCACCCCGACATCGCGATGGATCGGGCCTCGTTTGCGCGCCACCTGGCGGCTTGTGGCGCCCCGGTGGGGGATCCCGACGCCGCCGCGGCGCTGCACGCCGAGGATCTCTATCTGTGCGCCGCGGCCCTGCTGGGCGACGCCGCCGCGGCCACGGCCCTGCGACGGCTGCACCGGCCGGTGGTCGCGCGTTATTTGAGGAACGTCGACGGATCGCCGGCCTTCGTCGACGAGGTCGAGCAGCGGCTCTGGTCGGCTTGCTTGCTGGCCACCCCGGAGGGCCCACCGAAGCTGATGTCGTATGCCGGCCGGGGCCCGCTGGCCGGCTGGGTGGGCGTCTCGGCCCAGCGCATCGCGCTCAGCTTGATGCGGCACGAGCAGGCCGAGCAGCGGGCCGCCGAAGGGCAGCGGCGCGAGGCCGAACGGATCGGAGACGATCCGGAGCTGAGCTTCCTCAAGCAGCACCTGCGCGGCCAGTTTCGCGAGGCGGTCACCCGCGCGCTGGGCGTCCTGAATGACCACGAGCGACTGATCTACCGGATGTACGTGGTCGACGGCGTTCCGATGGAGCGCATCGGCAAGATGTACGGCGTGACGCCGTCCACCATCTCGCGGCGGATGAGCGCGGCGCGCGCGACCGTGGTGGGCGAGGCCCAGCGTCTGTTGCGCGAGGAGATGGGCGTCGCGCCGGACGAGTACGAGTCGATGGCCCGCCTGCTGGTCAGCCAGCTGGATCTCAGCGTCTCGCGCGTCCTCGGCAAAAGGGGCTGAAATCGGGCGCTGGCGGCGCAGGCGACGCCGGCGCGGTTTTCTGAAGAAACCCGCGCACAGGGTCCGGGGGGCATGCGTCCCCGGTGCGAGAGGGCAGTGGCCCTCACCAACCCGCACCAGGAGATACCCATGACCAAGCTCGCCACGAAGAAGCCCGGCCTCCGCATCATCACCTCGGTCAAGGCCGGTGGCCTGAACGCGCACAACCACAACCGCGCTGGCCTGAAAGTGCGCTCGGCCGTGAAGGCTGGCGGCCTGAACGCGCACAACCACAACCGCCGCGCGCTCCGCGCCTCGTAACACCGATCGGGGGCGCGTACCTCCGAAGCGAGCATGTGCCTCTCGGGCGGTCGCAAGACCGACCCGAGAGCTGCCGTGCGTGCGGACGATTGACAACATACCGACTGGTTGGTATGTAAACGGCGTGGCGACCCCCACGGCCAAGGACAAGCTGCTCAACGCCTCGCTCTCGCTGATCCGCGAGCAGGGGTTTGCCGCCACCACCGTCGACGATCTCTGCGCGCGCGCGGGCGTCACGAAGGGCGCGTTCTTCCACCACTTCGACAGCAAGGACGCGCTGGGTGTGGCGGCCGTGGAGCATTGGGCCCGCACCACGGACGCGCTGTTCCTGGCGGCGCACTACCACCAGGCCGGCGACGGCCTGGGCCGCGTGCGCGCCTACCTGGCGCTTCGAAAATCGCTGATTCGCGGCGACATCCCGGAGTTCACCTGCGTGGCCGGGACGCTGGTGCAGGAGACGTACGCGTCGCACCCCGCCATCCGCGCTGCCTGTGCCGACAGCATCTTCGGCCACGCGGCGACCCTGGTCGACGACTTCGCGGCCGCCATCGAGGAACGCGGCGTCCAGGGCCAGGTCACGGCCGAGAGCCTGGCCAGGCACACCCAGTGCGTCGTGCAGGGGGCGTTCATCCTCGCCAAGGCCAGCGGGCAGCCGCAGCTGGCCGTCGAATCGATCGAGCACCTCGAGCGGTACATCGAGCTGCTCTTCAATGGTGAAGCACGCCCACGGTCACCCAAACCCAGGAGGAGTCCATGAACCCGGTCGTCCATTTCGAGCTTCCTTACGAAAACGCCGAACGCGCTTCGGCCTTTTATCGCGCCGCCTTCGGGTGGCAGACGCAGCAGTACGGCGCCGAGATGGGCAACTACGTGGTCGTGACCACCGCGACCAAGGACGTTCAGCCCGACGTTCCGCGCGGCGCCATCAACGGTGGCCTCTACCAGAAGAAAGCCGATTTCCCGGCGCAGTATCCGTCGGTCGTGATCGGGGTCGACGACCTGGAACGTTCGATGCGCGCCGTGCGCGAGGCGGGCGGACAGGTGCTGGGCACGCCGATGGAGATCCCCGAGGTCGGTCTCTACGTGTCGTTCCTGGACACGGAAGGCAACCGAAACAGCATGCTGCAGCCGAAGCGCGGGGGGCGGTCGTGAGCCCGGCGATCGTTCCTTTCCTGTGGCTCGACGACCAGGCCGTCCAGGCGGCGGAGTTTTACACGCAGGCCTTCGGCGACGGCCGGATCCTGGCCACGTCGCACTACCCGGCGTCGTTCGACAACCCGACCCACAAGCCGCGCGGCAGCGTGGCGACCGTGGACTTCGAGGTGCTTGGCCGGCGCTTCACGGCCCTGAACGGCGGCCCGATCTTCCAGATCAACCCGAGCATCTCGTTCTTCGTGCAGACCGAGACGCCGGCGCGCACCGACGCGCTCTGCGCCGCCCTGGGGCAGGGGGGCAAGGTCCTGATGCCGCCGGACAAGTACCCCTGGAGCGAGCGGTACGGCTGGGTGCAGGATCGTTACGGCGTCTCGTGGCAGGTGATGACCGGGCGGCGCCCGCCGGCAGGCCCCGCCATCATCCCGTGCTTGATGTTCGCGGGCGCGCAGCAGGGGCGGGCCGAGGAGGCCATGAAGGCGTACACGGCCGCCTTCCCGGACAGCCGCATCGTCGACATCCAACGCTACGGCGCCGATCGGGGGCCGGAGGGCAAGGTGGTTCACGGCCGGTTCGTTCTGGCCGGGCAGGACTTCACCGCCATGGACAGCGGCGAACCGCGCGCCGACACCTTCAACGAGGGCCTCTCTTTCCAGGTCCTCTGCCAGGACCAGGCGGAGGTCGATCGCTACTGGAGGCGCCTGTCCCAGGGGGGCCAGACCGGCGACTGTGGCTGGCTGAAGGACGCGTTCGGTCTGTCCTGGCAGATCGTTCCGGCCCGCATCTCCGAATGGATGATCAGCCCGGATACCGGCGCCAGCGATCGCGCCTTTCGCGCCATGTTGGGCATGACCAAGCTGGACGTGGCGGGGCTGGAGTCCGCCTTCGCGGGCCGCTGAACGCACCAATAACCCAGCGCGTCGGCGGTTCGTGACGGCGGGGCTTTGGACGCCGCCCCCTTCCGTCGATGTAGGGAGGCCGCATGCGCGCCGTCTCTGCCGCTCTCACGTTGACGCTGTTGGCTGGGTGCGGCCGCATCGGTTTCGAGGCGGCCTCCATGCCGAACACAGGCGGCGTCCCGGGATCGGGCGCTGGCGGTGCGGCCGGGGGTGGCGGCGGAAGCGTGGCCACGGGCGGCGCGATCGGCACGGGCGGCGTGACCGGCACGGGCGGCGGCGCGGGGGCGGGCACGGGCGGGATCGCGGGCGCGTCAGGCGGCCGAGGCGGGGGAACCGGCGGAACGGCCGGAACCGGCGGAATGGCCGGAGCCGGGGGAACCGGCGGGACCGGTGGAATCGGCGGCGCCGGCCGGGGCGGCGGCGCGGGCGGAATGGGGGGAATCGCCGGGACCGGCGGCACGGCTGGCCGGGCGGGGGCGACCGGCACGGCGGGCACCGGCGGGGCAGGCGGGTTGACCGGCCTGGACGGCGGGCTGGCCTGCTCCAACTCCACGTTCGGCGGCCACCTGTACGCCTTCTGCCCGACGCTGTCGTCCTGGAGCAGCGCCGCCGCCGACTGCGCCACGAAGGGGATGCGCCTGGCGCGAATCGACGACGCCAGCGAGAACGCCTGGGTGCAGATGACCGCCTTTGCGGGCATCGCCTCCATCAGCAGCAACTACTGGACCTGGATCGGCGCGACCGATCAGGCGGTGGTGGGGCAATGGACCTGGACCGACGGCGCCCTCTTCTGGATGGGCGGAGCGAACGGGATGGCGCAGGGGGGCCTCTACAACAACTGGGTGGGGGGCAGCCCGGGCGTCAACGCCTCCGCCGGCACCTGCGGCATCTTTCAGCACGCCGGGTTCTGGCAGGACTGGGACTGCGCGAAGCTGCAGTCGTACGTCTGCGAGCAGTACTGACGGGCCGTCAGCGGCGGACGTAGTAGTGAACGCCGGTCCGGGGGTGCTCGAGCCGGACCGCCACCGCATCGTCCCCCTCGAGCGGCGCCGCCTCGGTGCGGAACCGGCCGCGGGCGTCGACCGCCACCGGCTGGCCGCCGACGCTGACCTTGGCGCCGTCGACGGTCACACCGTCGACGATGACCGCGCCGGCCGCGCCCTTGGCCGGCCCGGTGGGGCGAAAGAATTGCGCCGTGGGCGCCGCGTTATCGAAGCGGATGCTGAGGGTGGTGCGGGGAGACTGCGTGCCATTGGGCGCCCGGTACCAGAAGGTATACGTCCCCTCGGCCAGGGTCCCAGCCGCCAGCGGCCGCCGCAGGCTGGCCCCTTCGATGACCCGTTCGGTGCCGCCGGCGTCCAGGTGCAGCTGCAACCGGTCGGCGCCCGCGGGCGCGTCCGGCCAGGCCAGCGTCAGCTGGGGAAGGCGGGTCTGGAACAGGACGGTGTACCGGCGCCCGTCCGCGTCGATGACGTTGGCTGGCGGCCGCCGCGGCAGCGGCACGTCGCCGGTGTCGCGCCGGAGCGACAGCACCCCCGAAGCGCCGGGCTGAGAGGCCGGCGCGCCCTCGCACTGGACATGGTAGCTGCGCGTCCCGGCCTTCAGCCGCAGGATCACCGCGCCCGATCCGACGAACCGCTCGGGATGCCCGTGGCCGCGCAGGGTGACGGTGGCCTGGCCGGGACAGAGCGGCTGAACCCGTAGCCGAACGGTCGCGACCGGCCGCCCCTCGTGGATGGTGGCGCTCTCGCCCGCCGTCAGCGTGAGATCGGCGCGGCCCGTCTCGCCACGGGCCGGGTGGGGCGCCACCGGCTCGGCAGGCTCTGGTTCAGGCGGCGCGGGCTCCGCCACGGCGGGCGGCGGCATCTCCGGCGGCGTGGCCGGCTTCTGAGCGGGGTCGGCTGCGGGCTCGAGCACCGCGGGGCGGACCCGCACCGCGAAGCGCTCGATGACGGTCGTTCCCAGCCGGATTCGAACGCCCTGCCCGACGTCGATCGCCACCTCGTGCCCGGCCTCCATCATGACGGCGCGGCCGACCAGGACCTCCAGGCTGGCGCTGGAACCGTCGGCGTTGACCCGCACGTGCGTGGCGCGCTGGATGCGGGCGCTGCCGGCGGGCATGACGATCGACATCTCCGCGGTCGTCTCGTCCACCTCGGCGGAGCCCATCTCGAGGGCCAGGTCGGGGGCCTGCTGGCCCGCGATCGTGCCGCGCTGGAACCGGATGCGGGCGTTCTCGCCGACGCGGATCACGCCGCCGGTGGCCACTGACAGGCGGGCCCGCGCCGCCGGGCCGGTGCGCAGGCTGTCGCCGATGACGAACGAGGTGCCGGCGACGGCGGCCGTCCAGTCGCCCGCGTGGGCACGCTCGGCGGTCCCGGCGGCCTCCAGCAGGGTCGCGACCGGCGCGTCCCGCCGGCAGCCCCCGCCGACGGTGGCGAGCGCGATGGCCAGGACCAAAATCCGCGTGTGCCCGGGCGCGGTGTTCATCGTTCCGTGCGCAGATCGACGTTCAGCAGGGTGACGCCGTTGTCCTCCACGTCGACCCGGCGGACCTGCTTGGTGTAGCCGGGCGCCTCGATGGTGACCCGGTAGCGTCCGGGCTGGACGTCGACCCGGAAGCGGCCGGACTCGGCGCGGATGCGCTTGGTCTCCGTCGCGGCCGGCGTGGTTCCGGCCTGCGCGTCGGCGAGCGCCGCGGATTCCGGCTCGACGGTGACGTCGGCCGTCAGGGCCTGGCCGCGCAGCGACCGCACCACGCCCCGGATCTGCCCACCCGGGGCGGGCTTGGCGTCATCCGCGGCAGGAGCCTCGTCGTGCTCGGCCGGGGGAACGGCGGGCGGCGGCGGGGGCGCCGTCACGGGCAAGGGCGCCGGTGTCACGGGGGCCGGCGCGGCGGGCGCCGCGGCCTGCACCGGCGGCGAGACGCCGAATCGATAGACCAGGCCCAGCCAGCCGCCAGCGCGCGGCGGGATCGGCACCAGCGGAGCTGACGGGCCGACGTCGGGCCGGCGGCTGGGACTGACCTCGAGGTTCGCTTCCAGCTGCAGCGCGGGCGTGACGGCGAACCGGGCGCCACCGCCGACCAGCATCGGCGACACGGTCACGGCCGGAGCCCCGGCGCCGACCAGCAGATCCGCGCTGGCCTCCACGAATCCCTGCGTGCGGCCGCGGCCCACGGTGACCGCCACCCCGGCCAGCACCTCGTCGAAGGCGCTGACCTCCAGCGCGACCCGGTATCGCGGCTCCAGCATCGCGGCGTCGGGCGCCGAATGCGCGCTTCGATCCAGCCGGTAACCCAGGTTCGCGGTCACCGCGACGGGAGCCGACGGCGCCACGTAGCTGACCACGCCGACCAGCTCGGGCGAGACCGCGCCCGTGTCGACCGACGGCGCGTTCCGGCCCGGCAGCCAGAGACCCATTCGCGCGCCCAGTCGCAGCCCGTTGGCCCAGTCGCGATCCACGCGCACGAAGAGCCGCGGGTCGCCGACCAGATCGGTGCCGGTGGACTGGCCGGGGACGGTGTGAACGTCGGCGCGGCCGTCCAGGCGAAGGGACAGATCCAGCCAGGACAGCACGCGATCGTCCAGCGCCAGAGAACCAGCCAGCCGGTGGTGCGCGTCGCCGTCGCCCAGGACCGCGCCCGTGTAGGCGTACCCGCTGGAGGCCAGCACGGTCTGACCGACCGGGCCCGTGCCGGCGGTGAGGACGCGACCGAGGGCGTGCGGGGCCGCCGGCTCGACGGTCTGCGCCCATCCGGCGGTCGGCCAGGCGACGGACCCCAGGGCGGCCAGCGTTGTCGCGGCGAGCGGCGTTCTCATCCGTCGATCGGCTACGGTCCGGCCTTCCCGCCGGGCTGTTCGCGCTGAACCGTCAGCGGGATCCGAAACGTCACGGCCGCGGGCTGCTTGGGGAAGACGGTGCTCTTGCCGACGGCGGCCAGACAGGTCCCCAGCGGCGAGGCGGCCAGCGTCGCGGGCAGGACGTCGATGCCCTGAACGCGCCCCTCGCGGCCGACCTCGAACCGCAGCGAGACCTCGGTCGTCGCCGCGGCGCCCCCGGCGTGATCGACGAAGCAGCGGCGGATCTCGCCCTCGCGGTGCGCGAACGTCGCCGAGAAGTTGGCGCCGCGCGTGGCGCCGCTGGAATCGGCGGACCGTTTCGGCCGGGCCGGCGCGACGGCGGCGGACGGCCCGCGCGGCGGCGCGGTGGGTTGAGCGGCCGGGATCGGGGCCGCCGGTGGCGGGGCCGGTGGCGGGTTTCCCTCGACGGCGACGTGCCCCTGCTCGGCGATGAGCAGCAGCGGGCTGGTGGGCGCCGCCGGCGGCTGCTGCGCGCCCACGCGGCGAACCAGCCCCCAGGACAGGCCGGCCGCCACCACCAGCACGACCACCGCCCCGACCCATCGCCAGCGCCGCGACGGGCGCGCCGGCATCGAGACGTCGATCGGAATCGACATGACCGGCGCGGCGGCGTCAGGAAGCGCCGGGGGCGGCATCTTCATGTGCGAGACGGCCTTGGTGGGCATCGTCCCCTCGGCGGCCGCCGGCGGTTGCGGCAACGTCCGCCAGATCTCGTCCTTGGGGCCGAACGTGCGCTCCATCCACTCGGCCAGGCTCGCGGTCGAGATCCGCAGCCGCGCGTCGTGCACGAACGCCTCCAGATCCTGCTGCAGCTCGCGCGCGGTCTGATACCGCTCGTCAGGCTTCAGCGCCAGCGCGCGAAGAACGACGCGCGCCAGGTCGGGCGGATAGTCGGGGCGATGGGTCGACGGGTGCGGATCACCCCTTCCAGCACCGCCTTCATCGTGTGGACCTCGTCGGCCCGCTTGAACAACCGGGTGCGGGTGGTGATCTCGTAAAGCACGATTCCCAGCGAGAACACGTCGCTGCGGCGGTCGATGGGCGCGTTGTGAAGCTGCTCGGGCGACATGTAGGCCAGCTTCCCCTTGAGGGAGTAGCGGTGTGACAGCTCCGGATCCGCCGCCAGCTTGGCGATGCCGAAATCGACGACCTTCACCCCGCCGTCGAACGTGACGACGATGTTGGCGGGCGAGATGTCGCGGTGCACGATGCCCAGCGACTGCCCGTTCGAGGCCCGCTTCTCGTGCGCGAAGTGCAACCCGGACGCGGCCGCCATCGCGATCTGCAGGGCGTGCTCCAGCGGCAGCTCCAGGGCGCTCTCGTCGAGGCGGCGCATGATCTGCCGCAGATCCTCGCCGTGCAGGTATTCCATCGTGAAGAAGGTGCTGCCGCCGGTCTCGTCGATGTCGTAGACGTGGGCGATGTTGGCGTGGTCCAGCGTGGCGGCGACCCGCGCCTCCTTCAGGAACAGCCGGACGAACTCCATGTTCGCCGCGTACTGAGGCAGGATCCGCTTGAGGACCACCGGCTTCTCGAAGCCGTAGATCCCGTTCACGCGCGCCAGGTAGATCTCCGCCATCCCGCCGCAGGCGATCCGCTGCACGACGTCGTACTTGCCGATGCGCGCCCCGGGCTCGATCAGCGGGCCCGAGGGTGCGCCGGGGACGACTTCACGTGGAGACGCATCGTTCATGGCGGTCGCTGCCCCGAGCCAATCGCAGGGGACGCCCCCCGAATCGACAGGGGGCGCGGCATTCTTGACGGTGCTCGTCGCAGAATGTGGGACGGCGGCGCTTTTTCGGTGCTGGACCTGCCTGATGTGGGCCGGCGCGCGGCGTAGGATCTCGCCGTGACGAGGCGCGGGATGACGAGGTGGGCGGTGGCCGCCGGGACGCTGGCCATGTCCGCGAGCGCGGTGGCGGACCCGGAGGTTCACGTCTTGCCCGTGCGTGATCTGGCGCCGGGCGAGCGGCGGCCCCTGCTGGTCTTCCTGCACGGGCTTGGGGGCTCGGGATCCGAGGCGCTGGCTGACCCCAACCTTCGCGCCATGGCCGAGCGCGGCCGCATGGTGCTGGTGGCCCCGGACGGAACCTACGACCGGGCCGGACGACGCTTCTGGAACGCCGGGCCGGCCTGCTGCAACCTGGACCGCAAGCCCGTCGACGACGTGGCGCGGATCCAGGCGCTGATCTCGAGCTGGCTGTCGCGGCCCGAGATCGATCGCAGCCGTGCCTACGTGGTCGGATTCTCGAACGGCGGGTTCATGGCGCACCGCCTGGCTTGCGGCATGGCCGACCAGCTGGCGGCCGTGGTCAGCATCGCGGGCGCGGGGCGCTCACCCGAGGAGGCGTGCGCGCCCGCCGGCCCGATCGCGGTGCTGGACGTGCACGGTGACGCCGATCCGATCGTCCGCTACCAGGGTGGGCGGGTCTTCGACGACCCGTCGCTGGCGCCTCACCCGCCGGCGCCGGTCACCTTCCAGGCCTGGGCCCGGCGGCTCGGCTGTCCGCTGGCCGCCGGACCCAAGGTCACGACGGTCGACCTGGATCCGCGGCTTCCCGGCGCCGAGACCCGCGTCGAGAGCTTCAGCGGCTGCCCGCGGGGCGCCGCCGAGCTCTGGACCGTCCACGGTGGCGAGCACGATGTCGAGACCCCCGCGCTGATGGAGCGGGTGGGCGCCTTCCTGGCCGCCCACCCGAAGGCCGCCCGGCCCAAAAAATGACGGGCCGGGGCCTTTCCAGAGCCGCTACTCGACGGCGGTCCCGAATCCGCTGCCCGCGCCGTTGATGGTGCGGCTCGGCACCGGCGGGACGTCGGGGGCCAGGAACAGATAGGCGGCACCGTCGGCGGGAACACCGACGGCCAGGTCCTCGAGCCCGTCGCCGTTGAGGTCACCGACCGGCGTCCACCCGGCGGGCGAGGGGAGCGCGCCGGGCGTCTGCACCGCGTTCTGCGGCAAACCGCAGTCGGCGCCCTGGTTGCACCCCAGCGGGTTGCCGTAGTGAACCCGCCACGGGTCGGAGGTCGACGCGAACATCTCCGAGAAGCCATCGCCGTTGGTGTCGCCGGTCCCGGTGAAGAAGTACTGCCCCGGGATCGACCATTGCGGCGTCGGCGAGAGACCGAGCGGCGTGCCCGGGAACACCGAGCCGCCGGCGTAGTCGGTCAGACCGTCGCCGTTGACGTCGCCGGCAAACCGGCCGTCCTGGAACGTCAGGTCGGGTTGCAGGGTGAACCCGCTTCCGGTGCCCAGGTAGCTGTGGCCCTGCACCATGACGTCGGGGAGGCGGTCGCCGTTGACGTCGGCGCCACCCGAGACGGAGGTGGCGTTGGGCGCGCCGCCGCCACCCGCGTCGTCGCCGGCCAGTGCCAGGGCGGCATCCGGGCAGACCCCGTTCGGGCCGCCGAAGTAGACCTGGGCCACCTCACGACCACCCACCAGCAGGTCGGCGTAGCCATCCTGATTCACGTCGCCGGCGGGGGCCAGCGTGTCGCCGTACGTGACCGCGCTGGAGCTGCCGAAGTCGGCGGTGACCGGTCCCGGGTCGAGCCGGGTGCGCCTCTCGGACAGACCGTCCGGGCCGCCCAGGTAGACGAAGACCCTTCCGGGTGTGCCGGCGGCCGCCACCGCCAGATCGGCGAAGCCGTCGCCATTCAGGTCGCCCGCGCTCGCCAGGCGCACGCCGAACCCACGCGGGCCCGCGAACGTCTGCGACGGGGTCGGCGACGGGCCCGCGGGTCCGCCGAAATAGATGGTCAACGAGCCGCCGCCTGCGCCGGGCGAGCCGACCGCCAGGTCGGCGAAGCCGTCTCCGTTCACGTCCAGCACCGAGCCCCACGTGGTGTCGGCGGGCGGCCCGGCCAGTCCGGGCTGCGGGAAGTGCATCCCGGTGGCCCAGATCTCCCAGGTCGCGCTGGGCGCTGACTCGTGGTGCCCGGGGCCGAGCGCGACGACGCGCCAGAAATCCACGCCGCTGGGCAGGCGCAACGGCGGCCGGCCGCTGGTGCCGTCCGCCACGAACGACATCACCGGTGTGGCGCAATCCCGGTCGCTACAGATTTCGACGCGCGCGCGGTGCGCGCCGGGCGGCAGCTCCCAGACGAACAGGG